>Ga0209101_1002456_pt1 | contig 12222 bp, 8 predicted proteins | sample ConPoolayeCmetaG_FD_185481 | JGI IMG/M metagenome (GOLD analysis project Ga0209101, IMG submission 185481) | Hot spring microbial mat communities from California, USA to study Microbial Dark Matter (Phase II) - Cone Pool mat layer C metaG... ... | reverse complement strand
CGTCGCTGATGCTCAGAGTGGGCGCCGGGTCGTCGTCCACAATGGTGCCCACCCCCTGCCCGTCGGCAATGCCGGCGTTGACCGGGTTGCTCAGGTTGACATAGAAGGTCTCGTCCTCCTCATCCAGGGTGTCCCCATTGACGGTGACGGTCAGGGTGTGGCTGACCTGCCCCGGCGCAAAGACCAGGATGCCGCTGATCGGGGTATAATCGCCTGGCGCCACAGCGCTCCCGTCCGCCGTGGCGCAGGTCACGCTGACGGTACGCCCGCTCGCCGCAGAAAGGGTCACCGTGAAGACGGCAGTAGTGGTGCCGCTATTCCCCTCGGCCACATTGACATCGTTGATCATCAGGGCAGGCAACGAACTTTCCTGGTACCTGACCTCAAAGTGGTGATTGCCGGCCGGAACCGTGACGAAGGCCACATTGATCCCTTTGATTGTCTGGGTGCTGTAGCTAACCGGCGACCCGTCAACCCTGACCGACTCCAGGGGGTTGCCCTGATAACTCAACGGCAACATGGTGGTCAGGCTAACGCCCGACGTCGTTGCGGCGCTCAAATCGAAGCTCAAGGTCCTGGTCGCGCCAGTCCAGGTGATGTTGCTGTAGTTAGCATCGTGACGGGTCTCGGTGAAGCTCAACCACTGGTCGGCGTTCCACACCGGCACGCCAAGGCTGTTGGCATACTCCACCGTCCCTTCGGCCCACGCCTGCGTCTCGCCGCTGTAATAATCCACGTGAATCTGCATCATCAACGCCGCATAATCTCCCCCTATACTGGCATTTATCATCTCCTGCGAAACCACCAACGCGCCTGCTGCATCTAACCCCTCAGGAGCGTAGTCCGGCGGTCGGATCAAATGCTCGTCCACCAATTGCGTCAACTGCTGATACAGATTGATGATGTGTCCATCGGCCCGCACAAACTTCATCGGCTGCCCACTCCCCGTAATGTACCCGTGCGGCCAACTGTTATCCGCCTTCTGCAGCCACGCCCCCCAATGATAAAAGTTCAACTCCATCCCATACCCATGCTCCTCCGCTATCTCCGCCGCATCCGTCCACCCCTCCCACGCCACCTGATGATGCCGCACCGTCAGCGACTTCGGCGTGTTCCGATACTGCAACCCAAACCACATATCCCAGGCATTGTAACCCTCGCTCAGGTTGTGCGTATTGTAAGGGGGATAAGGATCGGGATGGTACCAGTACGGATGAATCCCAAACCCGTGCCCCTGGGCCACCCAGTCCAGCACATCGTTGTTCTCCCCCGGCTCACTCTCCGGCGGGTCCTGGGCAATACCCAAATAAAACGTCGCCTTCGCCCCCAGTGCATTCAGACTGTTGATCTCCCGCTGATAGTAACTGACAGGATTCCCGTGCGCATCCGCCGTCAAAATCAGCACCGTCTTCGCATCCCCCGGAAAGTACCACAACCGGGGCAAGGGCCTGACCTCGCTCACCATTTGCTCCACCAGCCGCGCCAGCAGCCGCTGCTGCTCATCCGCCTGCGGGATGGGGATCTTGTCCCGATCCACCCACGGCGACCCGCCCCCTACACCCATAAACAGATCAATCGTCCGCACCACCCCATCCCCGTCCACATCAAGATTGGCGTTGGCCGGATTCCCCTGCCGGGTGTAGACCACGTTGTGCACCAGGTCGTACGTAAACGCCACCGCCCGCCCTGAACTGGCACCAATAACCGCCGGATAAGGGGTCGCCGTCGTGGCATCGCTGTACAATTGTGCCAGAACCACCGCACCCCCCACCGGTTCGTAGCAGTCGGCAACCCCGTGAATCTGCAGCGTCTCCCCTGTCAGCCCCTGCCCCGGCACCCAACCGTTCCACACCGCCGCCGTCTGAATCTTCAGGTACCCATCGGTCAGCGCCCCCGATGCATCCCCCAGCCCGAACAGCCCCTTGATCTGCAGGTCGGGCCGCATCGCCAGCAACCGCCCCCCGTTGTTGACGTGGCTGATCAGCAGGTTCGCCTGCGCCTCCGTCAGCGAAGTCTCCGCCAGAATGGTCAGGTCGTGGGCCGCCAGGTCAGACGCCGTCAGACTCCCCAGTTCCACCACGTCGTAGGCATTCAGCCCTTCAGCACGCAGAATCTCCCCCAGGTATCGCCCAAAGGGATTGGCGGCGTAATCGTCATTCACCACCAGCAGAATCGGTGCCCCGCTCTCCTGCATCTGGACGGCCGATGGGGACACCAAGAACTGCACCAGCAGCATCAACACAACCCAAACCCCTATCAGATAGCGTCTAACCATTGCTTCTCCTTAGGGCACAGGCCCGATTGGCGTTTTCAATCTGTTGCGGCGGCCTGAAGCCACCGCAACAGAGATACCCGAAAACATCTATGGCGAGGGAGACGAGATGGCGGCGTATAACTCGTATCCCAATGGCCAACTGGCCTCAAACTGGACGACCCGCTGATAGCGTTCGGCCAGCATCTCCGCCGGATACAGGTCTATCCAATGAGCAAACGGCCCCACCAGCACGTAGTCAGGATGTTCCCTTTGTACGAAATCGTAACCCTCCGACGGGGGGGGCCCGCCGAGCCAGACATGGCGCACAGCATGCTGCAGGATCACCGTAGGAGCGAAATGGTAACGGTGGTCGGTGAGGAATCCCATCTCCGGCTCAAACGTCTCAATCAGGGCATCGCGAGGAACGTGCTGGTTCAGATAGGCCGCCATCGCTACCGGCACGTTGGGGGGCGGCGCCACAATTTGCCGCACGGTGTAGGAGAGCGGACGAGATACCATCACCAAAAGCCAGAGCAGCATGGCCCAGCGCAGCGCGTGCTGGTGCACGCTGGCCATCTCCCCCTGAAAGGTTCTCCACAAATTGGATGCCCCGATCTGAAACCCATCCGTAAGCCAGTGGAAAAAACTGGCCACAAACAGACTGGCGATAGATAGACCAGGAAAGGCGTAGCGCGGCCAGCCGATGGAAGCGACCACGTACCAGACCAGATTCACGACCATCAGAATCCACAACGTTCCCCAGCGCTGCCCCTCCCGCCGACGGGGCAAGGAGATCACGAGGCCATACCCCAATACCGGCACCAGCATCCCCAGGTACACGTCCAGGCTCAACAGGTACTTGAGGCTCTCCTTCATCAGGCCAGGAGAGAAAACAAGAGCTGCACTGGCGCTCTGCTGACGCAGCATTTCCAGGTTCTCACTGGCCGTCGCCGGGCCCAGGTACAGGATCATGTAGATTTGCCAGACGGCAAAACAAGCTACAGCAATGAGTCCTGGCAGGATAAAGATACGCTGAGGAGCCGTGCGGTAGTAAAGCAGGTTGGCCAGCCATGCCAGTCCCAGGGTCGGCACCAGGACCAGCAGATATTGGTTCTTGGTGACCACAGATAGCCCCAGCATCAACCCGACCAGCACCAGTCGCCGCAGACCAGCCTTCTCCCAGGATGCCAGCCACAACGCCAGACCAGTTGCCATAAAGAAAAGCCCCGGCACCTCCCCCAGCACCTGTCGCCCATACTCTATCAGGGAGACCCCGCGTGAGGTCACCAGCAGCGCAGTGGCCACCCACGCCAGCCGACGGCCGCCCAGCACCAGCGCCAGCCGGTAAAAGGCGTAGATGGCCGCCAGCAGATAGAGGACCATCACCAGGCGGGCCTGCAGCAGACCGATGCCGAAGAGTTTGAAGGCCGCTGCGATGGGCAACATTACCGTCGGGCCGACGCCCACCGTCGGCCCGTAGTAGCGAAAACCCTCGCTACTGTAATCGGCGTACACGCCGAAGCGCACCAGGGCTTTGGGGACATGCAAGTGCGACCCTTCATCAAACCAGGTCACAGGGTAATTCGTCAGGTTGTATAGAGAAAGGAACAGAACCAGTGCGATAGCAACCGCGACGCTAATGGACCGCAGAAGAAGACCGGACCCCCGCTGGGCCTCAACCCGAGTCACCCCCAATCTGGTCAGAATGCCTGCTTTGCGTTCCATTGTGCTCTTGACTCCCCACCGTGCAATTCGTGGCAGACAAACGGCGATGCAGCGACTCCCCTTATATCTGCGAGGGTAGAAGACCATCCGGGTTCCATAATCTGCCGCGCCACCCAGCGCGCGTGCCGGGTGACCGACTCGCTGTTGGTCAGCGCCGGGTAGATTTGAGCCGTGGTGGCCAAGTACAGGTTCTCCACAGGCGTCTTGACCCCTGGAATCAGGTGGGTGGAGTTCAGCCCGTGCAGGGGCTCCACATACAACTCCCGATGTACCCGGAAATCGCGGACCCAGTTCCGGTTGAAATGGGGAAACATGGACTCCAGATGCTGGAGCCAGATTTCCCGAATCTCCTCGTCCGATTTCTTCTGCCAGGGACTGCCAGGAAGGGTGTATTTGGGCAGGTAGACCAGGTGGTGCCCTCCCACAAACTGGGGGTCAATGTAGGTCGTCGTCTCAATGACGCCGGTAAAGGGGACGCGATCATCGGTGATGTTCAGCGTCCAGAAACCGGTCAGCGGCCGGTCCAGGACCAGCAGGGGACAGATGACCCCCAGGTACTCCGTCTGACCGAGAAAATCGCGGTACGCCGGGTCCGCACCGGGAATCAACCGGCGGAAAAGGGGGACCTGCAGGGCCGCCACGACCGCGCTGAAGGGGTGCACCTGCTGCCCAACGCGAACCCCAACAGCCCGTCCCCGCTCTATCACAATTTCCTCTACGGGGCAACGGAGATGAATTTTGCCCCCCCTGGCCTGAATCTGCCGGGCCATCGCCTCAATCAGCGTCATATATCCGCCGATGAGGTGTCCTGCTTCTTCTTTCTGGTTCACCCCCTTCCTGGTTGACTTCATCCGCACCAGGCGAGCCCAGATGTAGGTGGCGGGGGTGTTTTCAAAGCCTCCGTCAAATTTGGCCTTGAGCAGCGGACGCCAGATGCTCTCAAAGGTGCGTCGGCCGCTCAGACGAACCAGCCACTCCTCCACATTGGTCCCTTCCAGACGATGCCAGTCCCGCACGAATTGCGCGTACAAAACAGTCAATCCCAGGCGGAAGCGGTCGGTCCAACCCAGAGGAGGGAATCGCAAAAATTCCACCACGTTGTTCATAGAGAAGATTTCGCCCTGGTGGTAAAACCCCATCCGGGTCTCCCGAAAGCGCAGTTGGTCGGCGATGCCCAGTTCTTCGCAAAGTTGACGCAGGTAGCTATCGCTGGACAGGATGGTGTGATAGAACCGGTCCACCTGGACGCCGTCTTCTAAGATGACGGTATTGGCCAGTCCCCCCAATGTCGGGGAGGCCTCAAAGATTTCCACCTCCACTCCTTGCTGCGAGAGGAAGTACCCCAGGCTGACGCCCAGGATTCCCCCGCCGACGATGCCAACGTTCACAGCCCTCCTCCGCTCATCTCAAATCTGGCACAAGGGTAACCTCGGCCGTCGCAAAACGGTACGCCTCGTTGGGCCTGCGGGGCAGACCGAAGGCCACGATGCCGTTCCCCAGAATCTCCGCAATCCGCTGCGCAGCCATCCCATCACCGAAGATGGGGGGACGGTCCACCGGGGGGGAGAAGGTCCGCCAGGCCTGCACAATCCGCTCCGGTTCCGTGCCCACCAGCATATTCCAGCCCACCTCCACCGTCTCCACCCATTCGGTCTCGTCCCGCAGGGTCAGGCAGGGCACCCCCAGGAAATACGCCTCCCGCTGGACGCCACCGGAATCGGTGGCGATGATGCGGGCGTTCTCCTCCAGCACAATCATATCAAAGTAACTGACAGGCTCTATCGGACGGACATGCTCTGCAAAATGGACGTCCAGTTGGGCCAGGGCCTTACGGGTGCGCGGATGGACGGGGAACACCACCGTTTCGGGCACGCGGTTCAGCGCTGTGACGATTTGCCGCAGCCGCGTGGGGTCGTCGGTGTTGCCCGCGCGGTGCACGGTCACCAGGCCGTACCGCCCTGGCTCCAGGCCCAGGCGCTCCAGGACGCGGGACTTGCGGCGGGCAATGGGCCGGTTCTGGAGCATCGCATCCAGCATCACATCGCCCACCCAGTAGACAGAAACTGTGATGCCCTCCGCCGCCAGACGCTCCACCGCCGTCCGGCTGGCGCAGAAGTGCACATCCGCCAGGCAGTCCGCCACCAGGCGGTTAATCTCCTCCGGCATCCGCCGGTCAAAACTCCGCTCCCCCGCTTCAATATGCGCGGTGGGGATATGCAACTTACTGGCCGCCAGCGCGCCGCCCAGGGTGGAATTGGTATCCCCCCGCACGATGACCAGGTCGGGGCGCTCCTTAAGCAGTACCTCTTCCAGGCGGACCAGGATCTCCGCCGTCTGCCGCCCGTGGGAGCCGGACCCCACTTCCAGGTTGTAATCCGGCGCGGGGATGCCCAATTCGTCAAAAAAGGCCTGCGACATCAGGTAATCGTAGTGCTGTCCGGTGTGCACCAGGATTTCCTGATGCCTCTCGCGCAGGGCGCGGCTGACCGGCGCCACCTGGATAAATTCGGGACGTGCCCCGACAACAGAGACGATTTTCATTGGACCCCTAACTTCAGCCGATTGAAATCGTCCTCCCTGGGCACTTCGTGCCGGGTGTCGGCCTTCGCCGACACCTTTCACAGGCATACCCAAAGAGATGGTCGGCGAAGGCCGACCATCGGCCGCAGGCCCAGGAAGGGTGACTTCAGTCAGCGCCTGAATAAATCTCCCCGCTGCTCCCGCCCCTTCGGAGACTCCACGAGGGAAACGATTCCCAAACGGTGCAGCAGGATACGCCCCTGAAAACCCAGATGGGCCAGGATGGTCCGCATCAACTTCGCTTTGGATGTACCGAAGGCCCGAGAATATAACACGGCAGGGTACTCGGCCACCTGGTAGCCCATCAGCATCGCCTTCACCAGAATCTCGGTACCCGCCAGAAAACCGTCCGATTGGAAAGAGACCCGCTCTACCACTTCTCGCCGGTACGCCCGAAACAGACAGGTGTAAGTATGCACCTGCCAGTTGAGCAAGAGGCGGTAGAGGAGAGAGGAACCCCGGCTGAGGATCAGCCGGTATGCCGGTACTCCTTCCACGCCCCCCGCCGGATGGTAGGGGGATGCGGTCACAATATCTACATCGGGGGTGAGATAGGCCAACAGGGCGGGAATCTCCGAGAACCGGTACGTCCCGTCGCTGTCTGTTGTGACGACAACTTCGCCGCCCGCCGCGGCGAAGCCCGTACGAATCGCGGCCCCCAGCCCCCGATTGGTCGGGTGGCGCTCAAACCGGAATGCCACTGGCACCTCCTGGTTGTCGCCGAAAGCTTCGTGGAGGGCCTGCCAGGTTCCGTCGGTGCTCCCGTCATCCACAAAGATGACTTCCACTGCACGGGTCCGGGCCAGTTCGGCGACAATGGGAAGGAACTCCGTTCGCAACCGGGAAACATTCTCAACTTCGTTGTAGCAGGGTATGACGATAGAGAGGTCCATTCCCGCCTCCTTACTATACAGGAACGCAGATCGCATCCCGCACCCGCCGGGCCTCTTCGGTGACCACTGACAGGCTCTCATAGATGGCGTTCCGGATGTCCGTCACCAGGCGCAGCGCGTTCAGGCCATCCCGGACCGAAACCTGAGGGGCATTGCCGTGCAGGATGCAGTCCACAAAATGCTGGAGTTCCAGGAAGAGAGGCTCCTGGGTGGGCACGAAGATGCGCTCCACGACGCTTTCCTGGCGATATTTGACCCCCCGACGGTCATGGTTCAGATACTCCCCGACGGTGCGCCGATGGACCGACAAACTCTTGTTCAACAGGTCTGCTTCCACGTAGGCTTCCAGGGCCGTCACTTCCACGAACCGTACTTTCTGCTCGGTCACCCGAGAGGCCGTCAGGGTGAGAATCGGCCCCGAACCGAAACAGAGGTGCGTCACCGCGTGGTCTATGTAGCCGCTGAACGCGGTCAGCCCATAGGCATTCACAGACACGGGCTCCCGTCCCATCAGGTCCAGCGCCAGGTCCACGTCATGAGTCATCAGGTCCAGGACCACGTCCACATCCGTGTTGCTGCCCACATAGGGGCTGAGCCGGCGGAAATTGACAGCCAGCACCGTCATATTCTCCAGGACGTTTTTCAGTTCTATGTAGGCTGGATTAAAGCGCTCAATATGCCCGACCTGGGCCACCAGGGGGCAGGATTCCGCCACCCGAGCCAGTATCTCGGCCTGCTTCACCGTCTCTGTGACGGGTTTCTCTATCAACACGTGCACTCCCCGATCCAGGCAACGCATGGCCAGGCCGAAGTGCGATGGCGTCGGCGTGGTGAGGCTCACGGCGTCCACCCGCTCCAGAAGGGCATCCACATCCTCGTAGAAGGGGACCTCGTATTCTTCAGCCACGCGACGACCGATTTCGGGCACTGCATCGCAGACCCCCACCAGTTGTGCCTGACGCAGCGTTGAGTAGACACGGCAGTGTCGCTGCCCCATCCTGCCCACACCGATAACTCCCACTTTTACCTGACGCATGGCCTTCCATCCTTTCTGGAATCACCTTATACATTTGGAGTTCGGGGCTTGCGACCCCATCGCAAGCCCCGAATTCCTCTTCACGCCTACTTTACCACACAGGTGTCAAAGAAAGGTGATGAAAAAATGAGAATTTGCTCAAATACCTCACGGGCACAATTCATTTACCGCCTCCACAATTCGCTCCAGGTCCGCGCGGCTCAACCCTGGATGGACCGGCAATGACAACACTTCCTGTGAAGCCCGCTCTGCCTCCGGGAGCACAACATCGTAGCCCATGCTCTTATAAAAGGGCTGTTGATGAACCGGCACCGGATAATACACAACAGCACCGATGCCCCGCTCCTTCAGCCCTTCTAAAACGGTGTCCCGCCGCCCATCGGGGACGCGAATGGTGTACTGGTGAAACACGTGCCGCCGCCGCTCTGGCACAGTCGGTACCGTGACACCCCGCAGGTGCTCATTCAAATACCGGGCGTTCGCGATGCGCATCTCGTTGAACCGTTCCAGTTTCTCCAACTGGGCCAGACCGATAGCGGCATGGATGTCGGTCATCCGGAAGTTAAACCCCAACTCGTCGTGATAGTACCTTCTGCGCATCCCATGCTGGCGGATGATCCGGCACTTCTCCGCGATGCGTTCATCGTTGGTCGTGATCATCCCTCCCTCGCCGGTGGTGATGTTCTTGGTGGGGTAGAAAGAAAAACAGCCCGTGCCGAAACTTCCCACCCGTTTGCCATCGTACTCCGCGCCGTGGGCCTGGCAGGCATCCTCAATCACCACCAGGCCGTGCCGCTCCGCAATCTCCATAATGGGGCCCATATCCGCTGGCAGTCCAAAAAGGTGCACCGGCATAATCGCTTTGGTCCGGGGCGTAATCGCATCTTCCAGCAAATCGGGCCGGATGTTGAAGGTCGCCGGATCAATGTCCACAAAGACGGGCCGCGCCCCCACATACAGGACAGAGTTGGCAGAAGCGATGAACGTAAACGGCGTCGTGATGACCTCGTCTCCGGGGCCGATGCCATGAGATAGCAGGGCCACGTGAAGGGCCGTGGTCCCAGACGAGGTTGCCACCGCGTACTTCACCCCGCAGTACCGGGCGAAGGCCTCCTCAAAGGCCTGCACCCGGGGCCCCTGAGCCAGCATTCCCGACTCCAACACATCCAATACAGCCCGTTTTTCTTCCTCGCCAATCACAGGTTGGGCGATGGGGATCATTCTAACCTCCTGTTTTCTGATAGACATCTATCGGGATTCGGATTTCCGTCCCGCATTTCGGACACACCATCAGCACGTCTCCGTCCCGATGGGAGCCCTTTTCCTGAAGTCGTTCGCCGCAGGGGCACACAAAGCCCTGCAATCGCGCCGGGTTCCCCCACACCAGGCCGTAATCGGGCACGTCCCGCGTCACCACCGAACCGGCCCCCACCATGGCCCACCGCCCGATGGTTGTGCCGCAGACAATGACCGAATGGGCGCCGATGGCCGCACCTTCCAGAACCAGCGTCTCGCTCACGACCCAGTCCTCGGCCCCCTTCAGCGAGCCGTCCGGGTTCACCGCGCGGGGCCGTTTATCGTTGGTGAAGCACACATGGGGCCCGATGAACACGCCGTCCTGGATGGTGACCCCGTGGTAGATAGAGACGTAGTTTTGAATCTTCACGTGATTGCCAATGCGGACACCGAAGTCTATGTACACCCCCTTTCCGATCACGCAGTGGTGCCCGATGCAGGCCCCTTCGCGGACCTGGGCCTGATGCCAGATAGATGTGCCGGCCCCAATTGTTGCCTCCGGCGAGACATCCGCTGTCGGGTGAATGCGAACGCCTGGTTCCATATGATTTCCTCCTTGAAAACCTGTCACATCTTACGGTTGATACCCCTCTACGATTCGGACGATATTCCCCTCCACCACTACCGCCTGTCCGGGGCGACGGGGGAGCAGGCACAGGTCCGGGGAGACCAGCGCCCCCGGATTGGGCGTCGGACAGTTTTCCCCCCACAGGTCCTCGCCAAACAGGACCACCGTCCCGACCGGGTCGGGAAGAGAGAGCGTCGTCGTGACCGGCAGTTCGGCGAACCGGACGACCGGGTACTCCCGCAGGTAGAAGTCGGGGTGGCGGAAGTCCAGGCCGCTGGCCAGGATGACCGTCTCCTCAGGAGACAGGTGGGCACGGATGTATCCGATGCGGCCCTCCAGGGACGCGTCGCGCGCCCGAATCGTGGGCCAGGTCGGGGGGGTGAGCGTCAGGTGCTGGCCCCCGAAAAGAGACGGCGGGGCAGCCAGGAAGAAGAGGGCGTTCACCAGCACCAGCAGGCCCGTGAGTGCCCAGGCCCATCCCCGCGCCCGGCCGGGCAGGGCCCCGCTGCCCAGCAGGCCCCCCAGCAGGAGCAGAAGGGCCGGCATAAAGGTGAAGGTGTGGCCGGGCTGCCGGATGTGGATCAGCGCGTAAAAGAGCAGGCTGGGCGTCAGCCACCAGAAGAAGAGACGGAACTCCGGGCTTTTCGCCCAGGCACGCCATTGCGAGCGGCGGGTGACGGCCCGGTAGAGGCCGCCAACCGTCAGGGGCACGATGCCCGCGCCCAGCCCGTAGAACGTGAACATCCCCAGCCGGAATCCGTTGACGGCCAATTGGGCAGCGCCGGAGAGTGAGGACTCCGCCGCCACAACCTCTCCGGCGGCGCGCAGTGCCTCTGTGTACCGCGCGATCCCGCCCGTGAGGACGACCATCGGGGCCAGCCAGGCCAGACAGACCCCCGCCAGGACACCCGCCGCGACCAGCGCTCTCCGCCACCGGTAGCGCCATGCCGCCACGACCCAGAGCGGGAGCAGGAACACCATCGTGTTCGGGCGGAAACCCCCGGCCACTCCCAGCACCAGGGCCGACAGCCAGACCCGGTCATCCGTTCCCTTCAGGTGACCGGAACATAGCAGGGCCACCAGGACGACGAACAGGGCCTCCACCATGTACGAGAGGGCGACCTCGCCGTGGAACCAGAACAGCGGGCTGGTCAGGAACAGCAGGGCCGCCGCGATACCGGCCCCCCGGTTCCAGAGGGACCGTCCCAGCCAGAAGGTCGCGGCGGCAGTCAGCCCTGCCGCGAGGACGCTCATCCAGACCAGGCTGGCATTGGCGTCGCCCAACAGCAGGCGGACCAGCCGCCCCGTCATCACATACAGAAAATAGCCCGGCGGGTGCGGTTGATGCTGGTAGATGTCCAAGTGCTCCAGCCCCAGCGCGAAGTTCACCGAATCCCAGTGGTACAGGAAGCGACTGCGGAACGGGACGCGGCTCAGGATGCCCGGCAGGAACAGCCCAATGGCGATCAGAACATCGGTCTTACGGTTCGGTTGCATTGGTTCGGTCTTCAGAAAATCTGATCAACCCAATCACCCCCACCCCCAGCACGATCAGCAGGGGGACCAGACTGGCCCATCCGTGCAGCCCCAGGGCCATCCCCGCGTTGCGGGCAATGTCGCCCGCTGCCAGGTGAGGCAGGGAGTAGTTGAAAAGCGGGTTAGGGGTCCAATCGGGGAAGTGTTGCCCGCCAATGGTCTCCGCCCAGACTGCAAAGAACGACCACGCGGCCAGCAGGGCTGTCGCCGCCCGCGCCCCGGCGCGGTCCCCCCAGGCCTCCCAGAAATGGGCCAGACCCACGACCAGGAAGGGGAGCATGGGCAACAGGTAGCGGGGTCCCACCGACCACCCGCCCTGCCACATCACCGACGA
>Ga0209101_1002455_pt1 | contig 12225 bp, 11 predicted proteins | sample ConPoolayeCmetaG_FD_185481 | JGI IMG/M metagenome (GOLD analysis project Ga0209101, IMG submission 185481) | Hot spring microbial mat communities from California, USA to study Microbial Dark Matter (Phase II) - Cone Pool mat layer C metaG... ... | reverse complement strand
CTACCACCTTGGTGACTTGGTGTCTTGGTGGTAAATATTACAGAGAACCTGGTAAAAGTACGCTCACAATTCAGGAGGTCCTATGTCTTACGAAACCCTTGCCACCAGCAAAACCCCGGCTCTGATCATCTATTTGCTCGACGTGAGCGGCTCGATGAGCGATAAACTGGGCAACAAGCGCCGCATTGATGTAGTAATGGAGGCCCTCGGCGGCATGCTGCGCCAGATGATCTTTCGCTCCACGAAGGGCAGCCGCGTCTCACCGCGCTATCGCGTGGCCATGTACGCCTACAGCGATCACGTCTATGACCTGCTCAACGGCGTGCAGAGCGTAGATCGCATCGCCCAACTGGGGGTGCCAGAACTGACCACCATGCGCAGCACCGACACCGCTCGCGCCTTTGCCCAGGCCGAAAAGCTCCTCCAGCAGGAATTGCCTGCCATGGCCCATTGCCCGGCCCCCCTCATCTGTCACATGACCGACGGCGAGTACACGGGCAATGACCCGGAACCGGTCGTCCGCCGCATCATGTCCATGTCCGTCCCGGATGGGAAGGTGTTGGTGGAAAACATCTTTATCTCCGACAACCTGTTGGAGGAGGAAATCACCGACCCGCATCGCTGGAGCGGCGTGCTGCCCAATACCCGGCTGCGCAACAATTACGCCAAAAAGCTGCGCGCCATGTCCTCGCCGATCCCTGATGGCTACCGCGCCATGATGCGCGAAGCCGGCTACGATATTGCCGAAAACGCCGTGATGATGATCCCCGGCATGACCCCAGCCCTGGTCGAGATGGGCTTTGTCATGTCCATGTCCACGCCCATCGGGCAGGAGGGAAGCACCTATGGCCGTTGAAACCATCCGCCTGCCCCAGGATCGCGAGACGCCCGTCAGCGGGCAGCAGCGCCGCAAGTTCGGCTATCGCTACGCCTGCGCCCGCTCCGCCGACAGCCGCGCCAACAACGACCCCGGTCAGGATTTCCTCATCCTGCGCGAGGACGGTCAACGGCTGGTCTTTGCCCTGTGCGACGGCGTCAGCCAGTCCTTCTACGGCGACCTGGCCGCCCGTCTGCTGGGCGAGGCGCTGGTGGACTGGCTGTGGGACAAGGCCCCGCCCGACCCTGCCGCTTTGCCGTCCGCTTTGGAAGCGTTCCTGGATTCGCTGGTCGTGCCGGCCGGCCAGCAGGTAGAGGCGCACCCCATCCCTGACGATCTGCCGCCGATGGTGCGGCAGGTGTTGGAGCAAAAGCGCGCCCTGGGCAGTGAGACGACCTTCGCCGCCGGTCGCCTCGACCTGAACCGTGGTCGCCTCGACCTGGTCTGGATGGGCGACTCGCGCCTGCGCCTGTGGGGCCACGAGGGGGAGATCACTGCTCGCCTGGGCGAGACGTTTCATACGCAGGAGCGCTGGTCCACTCGCCGGGGGCGCATCGGCTCACTCCACACCTTTACCCTTTCGACAGAGGAATTGCGTTACCTGATGGCCTATTCCGATGGCCTGGCCATCCTGGACAAAATCCTGAGCCGTCACTTTCGCGCCGCCTCGATCGAGGCGATCATCGCCGACTCGCTGCGCCGTCCCGAGAGCGATGACATCTCCTTCCTGGAAATCTGGCTGGGCGACCGACCGCCCTCGGAGCGGCCCCCTTTAGCCGTCCCGCAGGAGGCGCGGCTGGTTTTAGAGGATGGCCGCGCCGTCCTGCGCTGGCGACCGGTGGCCGGCGCGGCCCGCTATGAAATCTGGCTGGAAAACGGCCCCTCCTTCAGCCGCTATGCCCCTGGGACATCGTTCGAGTTGCCCCGCGAAGCGCTGACCCCCGAAACACGCCGCGTGCGTGTCCGCGCCTGGGATGAGGAGCCGGGCGAGTGGAGCGCGGCGGTCCCTTTGCCGGAAGAGTGGCTTCCGACGCCGCCGCAGCCCCAGGTTCAGGCCCCTCCGCCTGGCCCTCCGCCGGCTGCGCCCGCGCCGACGCCGGTCACGCCGCCCCCTGCCCCTTCACCTGAGCCATCGCCCAGACCGTCTCTCCCCTTACGCCCACATCCATCGCCGTGGCGCTTACCTGCAGCGCAACTATCTCTTGCCGTGGTGCTGTTGTGTTGTGGCACGCTGGGGCTGCTGTCGGTGCTCCTGCCCGCCTCGCCAGTGCATAGGGTGCTCTTTGCGACTCCTACGGCTACCCCAACGTCCACGCCGACCATCACGCCGACCTCTACGTCAACTGCGACTCCAACGTCTACGCCGACCGATACCCCGACACCTACACCGACCAATACCCCCACACCTACGCCGACCGACACCCCGACGCCTGCGCCGACCGATACCCCGACGCCTGCGCCGACCGATACCCCGACGCCTGCGCCGACCGATACCCCGACGCCTGCGCCGACCGATACCTCGACACCTACGCCGACCGATACCCCGACGCCTGCGCCGACCGATACCCCGACGCCTGCGCCGACCGATACCCCGACGCCTGCGCCGACCGATACCCCGACGCCCAGCTCATAGCTGGAGGCCCTGCCGGGGTAATGCCCATACGCATCAACAAGTCGCACCTCAGGGGCCTGCGGCCAGGCGTCCCACCGGCGTGGATGCCTCCGTCCGCGCCTTAACTTGATGCCAATGGGGATAATGCCCCGCTAAAGGCACAAGATTGGATGGGCGAGGCGGTGCCTCACCCCTTCTTGTCCTTTGACAGGACTTATGTAATGACGGGCGAAGTGGCGCTCCGCCCCGAGCGGTGAAGATTCATCAGCCAGCAGGCGATTTGACAAATCTCAGAAATTGATGATAATTATGCCCGGCCTGGTTGCTCCGCATGAATTGAACTCCTCGCCAGAGCTGTTCGGCTGAGTGTTCGATCGGGCTCACGCCGGGGTCTCATGCCGAAGCCAATAGGCTCCACCGCCGGGGCCGCAGAGAAGGCCGGGGAACTCGTAAGGATCTTCCGCTTTTCCATCCGACCGGTTTCCCACAAGTCAAAATCAGTGAAAGGGGGAGGGTGCATGGATCAGTTGGTTTGCTGCGTATGCCACAGGCCGGTGCCTGACGACGCGCCCCGCCTGGGTGGGCGGGCCTACTGTCCGCAACACTATGCCAAAGCGGCCCGGGAACGCCGCAGTGTGGGGCGGTCGGGGGTGGTGCAGATCGTGGCCGTTGTGGCCTTTGCCGTGGTGGTGGCGCTGATCGTCGGCGCGATCAGGCCGGCGATTGAGGGCCCGGCGCTGGTGTTGACCGGTGTGGTCCTGGCCCTGGTACCGGCGGCTTTGTGGCTGGCCTTCTTCTACGCCCAGGATCGGTTGGAACCGGAGCCCAAGTCCTTCGTCATCAGCATCTTTATTCTGGGCGCGCTGCTGGCCAGCGCTGTCGGCATCCCGGTGGTGCGCGATCTGTTCCGGGTGCAGGACTGGTTGGGCCGCAACCTGCTCACCAATCTCCTCGGCTCGATCCTGGTTGTCGGCTTTGTCCAGGAGTTCCTCAAATATGCGGCGGTGCGCTACAGCATCTACCTGCTGCCAGAATTTGACGAGCGGATGGACGGCATCCTCTACGGCACGGCGGCCGGGTTGGGCTTTGCCACGATGCTGAACATCAATTATGTGGTCGAGAGCGGCGGTGTGGACCTGGGGGTAGGGGTCATCCGCATTGTGGTGACGGCTCTGGCACAGGCCAGCTTTGCCGGCATCACCGGCTATTTCCTGGGCCGCGCCAAATTTGAGGAGGAACCGGTCTGGTGGCTCCCGCTGGGAGTGACGGTAGCGGCGGTGCTCAACGGCCTGTTCACCGTGATTCTGGGTAGTGTCACCCGCGTCGGCTCGGTGCTGGCCGGCAAGACGGCCAATCCATGGTATGGCCTGTTGCTGGCCACCGTGATCGCCAGTCTGGTCTTTGGGCTGCTGATCCGGCTCATCCGTCGGGCCATCCGCCTGACCGTGACCGGTCAGCAGGGAGCCTGATCTCAGGGGAAAGGAAAGTCCAATGGCAAAGAAGGTTTCTGTGCGTATGACCCGCGACCGTTGGGCCGACTGGGCCGTCATCGGTGTGGTTGTGGTCGCCCTGCTTTTGGGCTGGGGGGTAATGGCCCTGGCCCAGGGGCAGCGCGGCCTCTACGCCGACGAACGGACCGGGCTGACGGTCCGTTACCCGCAGGGTTGGTTGCTCAAAGCCGGGGAGAACCTGGCCTTCCAGGCGGTAGACCCGGCTTCGGGCGATTTCAAGACCACCTACCAGGTGCGGCTGGTGCCGATTGACGCGGCGGCGGCCGTTACCCCAACCCTGGCTTCGGTGTTGAACAACGCTTCGCTGGCCCGGGCGCGGGAGGGAACTGCCTATCGGCTGTTCGACATTGTCGAGGGACGGCAGCTCGGCGGCCAGCCGACCATGGAAGCCACCTATGTCTATGTGGTAGAAAGCAGCAACCTGTTCACCCAGCGCCTGCCGGCGGTGATCCTGGGCCTGGACGTGGCCCTGGCCCGTGGCGACCGGGCCTATATCTTTAGCCTGCTGGCCTCCGAGGACAATTTCAAGAAGGCAGAACCGGCCTTCCGCCAGTTTGTCAAATCGGCTGAGATCAGGTGATAAAAGGACAGGGAAAGGATGGAGATGATGGACCGAACTTGCCGATGGCTCAGCATACCGCTGCTGTTGGTGCTGCTGTTGTCCGGCCTGGGGCCGTCGTTCGCGCTGGACCGCCAGACCCGGCTGGATGTCATGTCGGCTGTGGTGCAGGTTTCCCTGGTCAAGATCGAAAGCGGTCAGGTCTATTACCTGCCGTGGGGGTCGGGGACCATTGTCTCGGCCGACGGGTTAATCCTGACCAACTGCCACGTGGCCGACCCGATCCGCTACGGCTTCCCGCCCGATCAGATCCCCGACTATGATTACCTGGGGGTCGCCCTGACCGTCCGTTCCGACCAGCCCCCCCAGCTTGCCTACCTGGCGACGGTCGAGCAGGCCGATCCCCGCCTCGACCTGGCGGTCATCCGCATCCGCTATAAAACCGATGGGACTGAGGTGAAACCGACGACCCTCAACCTGCCTTACGTGGGGTTGGGGGACTCGGATGCGTTGGTCGTGGGCGATGATCTGAACATCTTTGGCTACCCCGGCATCGGTGGCGAGACGGTGACTTTTACCAGGGGGGTGGTGAGCGGCTTTAGCATGGAGTCGGGCATTCAAGGCCCGGCCTGGATCAAGACCGATGCCAGCATCTCCGGCGGCAACAGCGGTGGGACGGCGGTGGACGAGGAGGGCCTGCTGGTCGGTGTGCCGACACGGGGCGGCGAGGTGGACTGCCGGGTGGTGACCGATACCAATGGCGATGGACGGCTGGACGACAGGGACAGTTGCGTCCCTGTCGGCGGCTATATCAACAACCTGCGGCCGGTCAATCTGGCCAAACCGCTCATCGAGGCGGCGCGGCAGGGCCTGCCCGATCCCAACAAAACAGACGGTCAGAAGGGGACGGCCACGCCGACCGGTCAGCCCAGGCTCAGCAACCTCTTTTTCTCGCCGGGTGTGAACGAGTTCGATCAGCCGATCTCGGTCGTCACCAGCCTGCCATCGGGCAGCCGCAGCCTGTACCTGTTCTTCGACTATGAGAACATGAGCCCCAGCCGGACGCTGGAGATGAGGCTGTCGTTCAACGGCAAAGAGCTGCCCGATTGGGGCCTGCCGGCCGGGCCGTGGAGAGGCAGTGAGGGGGGGATGTGGTGGATCGGCTGGGATGATGCGGCCTTTGCCGATGGCACCTACAAAATGGCGCTCTATGTAGATGGCGCCAGGATGGCCGAGGCCGAGATCAAGATCGGCGGCCCGGCCGAGAACAGGCCCTCCTTCTCCAACATCCTGTTCAGCCTGGACAAGACCGCCCAGGACAGGCCGGCCGGGCCGGCGGTCCTCTTCCCGGTCGGAACCAAACGGCTGCTGGCTTTCTTTGACTACCAGAATATGTCCGGCATGAACAAATGGACCCGCACCTGGCTGGCCGACGGCCAGCCGGTCCTGACCAAAGATGAGTCATGGGCCGAGGATCGGGCGGGGAGTTATGTGCTGGAGTTGACCAGTTCCAAAGGCCTGCCGGCCGGGGCCTATCGCCTGAAACTGTATATTGACGGCAGGCTGGCTGCGCTGTCGAACTTTTGGATCGTCGGTGAGCAGGGGGTCGGCGCCTCCTTCTCGCCGATCCTCTTTGCCAAAGGGATAGACCGCCAGGGCAGGCCGGTGGGCGCGGCGTCGAGTTTCCCCTCCGGCCTGGAGGAGCTGCACGCCTTCTCCGACTATAGCGGCATGAATGATGGCCTGTCCTTCCAGATCAACTGGTATGTAGATGGCCAGAAGGTGATCGAATCCCCCTTTGATTGGGATGGCGGCCAATCGGGAACGTGGCACGACTATCTCTATTCCACAAAGGGCGTACTGCCTGATGCCGAATATAGCGTGGAGCTGTTGGTGGAAGGTCAGGTGCTCCAGCGGGGGACGACGACGGTGGGGATCGGCGCCAGGCCCACGCCGACCCCCCCACCCAGGGATGGTGTGCAGGTGCAGGGCACCATCACCGATCTGGACACGAACCGGCCCATCGCCGGGGCCATCTTTCTGGTGCTCAAGCCGGGCATCACCCTGGACACGTTCCGGTGGACCGACGACGAAGTCTATACCTCTGCCGAGACGGACCGCAACGGCTTTTACAGGCTGCCCGATCTGTTGCAGCGGGGGGAGTGTTATACCATGATCATCGGTGCCCAGGGCTATTGGCCCTACGGCGAAGACGATGTGTGTGTCGGGGCCGATGCCCCGTCGGTGGTGGACCTGCCGGTGCAGTTGGAGAAGAAGTAGCGGTAACCACCTGCCCGCTGCCCTCCCGCAGGTTAGCAAGTGGCCGGCGACAGGGCGAGCAGCCCATTGCGGCGCACTTCAATCCGGAGATTGCGCCCAAACCTGCGGGAGGAGAGTTCAGCGGGCCGGTGAGAAGCGGATGTGGAGGATGTCCCCATCCTGCACGATATAGTCGCGGCCCTCTAACCGGATCAGCCCCCGTTCGCGGGCGTGATGAAAATCGCCAACGGCCATCAGGTCGGAGTGGGAGATCACCTCGGCGCGGATAAAGCCTTTCTGCATGTCGGTGTGGATTTTACCGGCCGCATCGAATGCCGTCTGGCCGCGCTGGAGCGTCCAGGCGCGGACGACCCGGGTGCCGGTAGCGGTAAAGAAGGTGATCAGGTCCAGCAACCGATAGCCGGCGTGGATCAGCCGCACCAGGCCGGTCTCCTGCAGGCCGAGTGCGGCGCGGTACTCGGCGGCCTCGGCGGCCTCCCAGTCGGCCAGGTCAGCCTCCAGTTGGGCGCACAGGACCACAGCCTGGGCCCCCTCCTGTTCTGCCCGCCGGATCACCTCCTCTGCCAGCGGGCCGCCGTCGGGCAGACTGTCTTCGCCCACATTGGCCACATAGAGGCGCGGCTTGGCGGTCAACAGGCAGAGAGGGCGCAGCATCTCCTGCTCCTGGGCGGAGACCGGCAACTGTTTCGCCAGGTGTCCGGCTGCCAGATGCGCCTTGAGCCGGCTCAGCAGTTCCAGCTCGGCAGCATACTCCCTGGGTTGCGCCTTGGCCGCGGACCGCACCTTTTCCTCCCGGCGTTCCACCGTGGCCAGGTCGGCCAGGATCAGCTCCAGGTCAATCACCTGGCAGTCGGCCACAGGGTCCAGTTCGGCGCTGACATGGGCCACATCGGGGTCCTCGAAGCAGCGCACCACCAGGGCCACGGCATCCACGTTGCGGATGTGGCCCAGGAACTGGTTGCCCAACCCCTCGCCCTTGTGGGCATCCCTGACCAGCCCGGCGATGTCCACAAACTCGACAGTGGTGGGCTTGACCTCCTCCGGCCGGACGATGGCTGCCACCTCATACAGACGGCTGTCGGGTACCTCGACCACACCGACATTGGGCTCGATGGTGGTAAAGGGGTATTTGGCGACCGCCGCGCCGGCCCGCGTCAGCGCGTTGAACAGGGTGCTTTTGCCCACGTTGGGCAGACCGACGATGCCGATTTGCAGGCTCATGGGCTTCTATCCTCCTTTCGGCCGGTGAAAGTCCCGACCTGGGCAGCAGGTTCCAATTCACCGCAGAGCACGCCAAGAGCGCAGAGATTTTTTCGACTGGCCAGGTCCGATGTAGTATACCCGACTCACGCCAGGCACGCAAGCCGTGCCCGTGTATTGGTGTCCGGGCGACTGAACCCACCGCAGAGGCGCTGAGGTTGCGGAGAAAACCTGTAAAACCTTATCCGTGTCCTGTAAAATTCTGCCCGTTTTGTGGCCCTGGTCGAACTGCCCGCCGAAATCCCTGCCATCAGCCGTGACCCCGGCGATGACCTGGTCATCGCCTGTGCCATCGTGGGCCACGCCGACGTCATCGTCAGCGGCGACAGGGATCTGTTGACGCTGGGCCAGGTGGGGCGCATTCCCATCCTCACAGCGGCGGAATTTCTGCACAGACTGCAAGAAGCACAACCATGACCCATACATCAACTCGCCCCTCGAACTGGCCTTTGACCGGTATGATGTAGGGCAACTGCTCGCAGTTGCCTACAAAGACCTGGAGGTGATCAGATGTCTGAGATGAGCAAACGGGAACGGCTGGAGGCGGCCATCCAGGGCCAGGCGGTGGATCGCGTGCCGGTGGCCCTGTGGCGGCACTTTCCAGGCGACGACCAGAACCCGGATGAACTGGCCGCCTCGACGCTGGCCTTTCAGCGCCAGTACGACTTTGATTTTATCAAACTGATGCCGGCCAGCAGCTTTTGTGTCCGCGACTGGGGCGCGGAGGACCGCTGGCTGGGCAACCAGGAGGGGACGCGAGAATACACCCGTCACCCCATCCGCACCGCCGGGGAGTGGTACACCCTGCGGCCCCTTGACCCGGAGCAAGGGGCGCTGGGGGCACAACTCCGCTGCCTGGAGCTGATCCGCCAGGCGGTGGGCGATGAAGTGCCCTTTATCCAGACCATCTTTAACCCCCTGACCCAGGCCAAAAATCTGGTCGGCAAGGACCATCTGCTGGCCCACCTGCGGCAATATCCGGCGGCCGTGCGGGCCGGGTTGGAGACGATCACGGCCACGACCGTGCGCTTCATCGAAGCGGCGCGACAACGGGGCATCGCCGGCATCTTTCTGGCCGTGCAACATGCCAGCTACGATCTGCTGAGCGAGCAGGAGTACAGGGAGTTCGGCCTCCCCTTCGACCTGCGCCTGCTGGAGGCTGCTGACGGGTTGTGGCTCAACCTGTTGCACCTGCACGGCCAGCGGGTGATGTTCGACCTGCTGGCCGATTATCCGGTGCAGGTGGTCAACTGGCATGACCGGGAGACGCCGCCCACGCTGGGAGAGGGGCAGACACGGGTCCGGGGGGCCGTGTTGGGGGGCCTGCATCGGTGGGAAACCCTGGTGCGCGGCACCCCCGACGATGTGAGCCGGGAGGCCCGGCAGGCCATCGCTCAGACCGGCGGGCGACGGTTCATCCTGGGCACCGGCTGCGTCACACCCATCACCGCCCCATGGGCCAACCTGCGGGCCGTGCGGCAGGCGGTGGCTGGCTACAGTGAACTCTCCTCCCCGTAAGCAGCCCGGCGAAAGGCCAGCCAGGGCAACAGGGCACATTTGAGCCGTGCCGGGCGCGGAACCGACTGCAATTCGGCCAGGAATTCCTCCCGGCCCATCCTTTCCAGCTCGGCCAGGGTTTTGCCCTGGATCACCTCGGTCAGGATCGAGGCCGCTCCCAGGCACAGGGCGCAGCCCCGCCCTTCAAAACGCGCCTCGACGATATGCCCCGACTCCACGCGCGCCTCGATGCGCACCTGGTCGCCGCACAGGGGGTTGTACTCCTCCGCCGCCAGGGTGGGGGCTTCCAGATGCCCCCGGTTGCGGGGCCGGCGATAGTGATCCAGCAGACGATCGGTGTAGAGGTCGCTCATGATCCCTGATTGCCTGGTCGAACTCGTTAGAGGTAGTCTGGAAACCACCAAGGACACAAAGGATACCAGGATTTCCGGTGATTCTTTGTGTCCTGGTGCCTTGGTGGTTCTTTTTTTACCACAAAGACACGAAGGTACGAAGAGAACTTTGTGGTGAGCTTTTCAGACCCGCTCTTACAGATTACAACTGCCAGGCACTCGCGGCCCGTTAGAAGAGGGTGAGATCGGACCGGCGGCCTGGCGCAGAAACCCACCCTGCCGCCCATTTTTGACCGCCACCACCTCGGCGATGATGCTCAGCGCCGTCTCCTCTGGCGTCTGCCCGCCCAGGTCCAGGCCGATGGGGGCATAGACACGTTGCAGTTCCTCCGCCGTGACGCCCCATCTGGCCATGCGCTCGAACCGTTGGGCGTGGGTCTTGCGGCTCCCAATGGCGCCGATGTAGGCTGCCTCGGTTTTGAGCGCCGTCGCCAGGGCCGGTTCGTCAATTTTGGGATCGTGGGTCAGCAACACCAGATAGGTCGAACTGTCCACCGGCAGGCGGGCTAGCGCCTCGTCCGGCCAGGCCACCAGCACCTGGTCGGCGTCGGGGAAACGTTCGCGGCTGGCAAAGGTGGCCCGTGGGTCGGTCACGACCACGCGAAAGCCCAGCTCTCTGGCAAAACGGCTCAGCGGGATGGCGACATGTACCCCGCCGATGATGATCAGCGTGGGGGGCGGCAGGAACGGCTCGATGAACAGCTCGACCCCTGGGGCGACGGTGTGCACCCGGCCGACCGCCGGCTGCCTCCACAGCCCATCCAGGGGGAGGGAAGCAACCCAGGTCTCGCCTGGACCCAGAATCTGGTTGCGGGTGATCAGCGCCCAGTCGCCGACCCCTGCCTGGCCGGCGATGACGGTCGCCAGGGCAAACGGCTCACCCGATGCCAGGCACCGGCGGGCAGCGCGGACCAGCGCCGGGTCAAGCCTGTGCACCAGGACCTCAATCGTCCCGCCGCAGGCCAGCCCCACGTCCCAGATCATATCGTCGGTGATGCCAAAGCGCAACAGGCGCGGCATCCCCCCGGCCAGCACCTCCATCATCTCGCCATAGACCGTGGTCTCCACACAGCCGCCGCTCACCGAGCCGGCCATCCGCCCACCTGAAGAGACGATCAGCCGCGCCCCCGCCGGCCGTGGCGCCGAGCCGATCACCCGGACCACCGTGGCCACGGCCACCTGTTCACCATCCGCCAGCCAATTTTCCATGGTCGTCAGCAGATCGATCATCTCCATCCTCAGTTCGTGATGATCACCCGCCTGCCCTCAACCTGAAAGACCTGGACCGGCACGCCATAGGTCGCCGACAGCCTTTCCGCCGTCAACACCCCCTCCACCGGGCCGGCCTCGACAACCTGACCGGCGCGCAACAGCACGGCCCGATGAGCGATCCCGGCAGCCAGGCCGGGATCGTGGCTGGTCAGCAGCAGGGTGATGCCCTGGGCAGCCAGCCGGCGCAGGATGTCCAGCACCCGCCCCCGGTTGCCCAGGTCCAGATGGGCAGTTGGCTCGTCCAGCAGCAGGACACGCGGCTGCTGAGCCAGGGCGCGGGCGATGGTGACCAGTTGCCGCTCCCCGCCGCTCAGGGTAGGCAGGGGTCGGTCTTGGAGGTGTTCAAGCCCGGCTGTGCGCAGCGCCTCTATGGCAACCTGCCGGTCGGCCTCCCCTGGGATCTCCAGGGGGCGCAGGTAGGGGGCGCGGCCCAGCAACACATATTCCAGGACGGAAAAATCGAACGGGATATGCTCCTCCTGGGGCACCAGGCCGAGCAACCGGCTCCGCTCACGGGGGGAGTAGCTGGCCAGGGGCCGGCCGGCCAGCCGGATGCTGCCGGCCTGGGGCTGCAAAATGCCCAACAGCAGGCGCAGCAGGGTTGTCTTGCCGGAACCGTTCGGCCCCAGGATGGCGGTGATCGTCCCGGCCGGAACCTCCAGCGACAGGTTGCGGAGCACCGCCTGGCCGGTGCCGTTGTACCGGAACGACAGCCCCGACACCGACAGGATGCCAGGAGAAGGGGACAGGCTCATCGCTGCACCCGGATATTCTTGCTGAGCATCATGGCCAGGAACAGGGTCGCCCCAAAGAGGGAGGCCAGAATGCCCAGCGGGATCTCGCCGGCCAGCAGGGTGCGGGCCAGATCGTCGCAGACCAGGGCAAAGATGCCGCCCAACAGCAGCGAAGCCGGCAGCGCCCTCTCCGCCCCGGCTCCTGTCAGG
>Ga0209101_1002454_pt1 | contig 12226 bp, 7 predicted proteins | sample ConPoolayeCmetaG_FD_185481 | JGI IMG/M metagenome (GOLD analysis project Ga0209101, IMG submission 185481) | Hot spring microbial mat communities from California, USA to study Microbial Dark Matter (Phase II) - Cone Pool mat layer C metaG... ... | reverse complement strand
GAACAACCCGGCCAGCCTCAACCAGACGGACGCGGCGGTTCTGGCCTTCCTCCAGAACCCGACGTTCTTCCCCAACGGCAACACGGTGACGGTGGTGTCGGAGACCACCAACGTGATGAACGGCTCGCCGCCGATCATTGCGGGCAAGGACATCGCCATCATCTCCGAGTCGGTGGGCTCGGGCAACGCGGCCAACGCATTCCTGGGCGCTGCCGGCAACATGCGGACGATGACCACGCCGCTGATCAACTGGGAGCCGGCGTTGTTCGACGAGATCGGCTTCTCGTCTGCCGGCGGCTCGGCGGGCAACTTCACGCAGTTGGCGGTGCCGGCCTCGCCGAATCCGTTGATTCCGCCGGCGTTGTACGCCGGACTGACCGTCGGTGGAAACACGACGATCTTCGGACCGGGCACGGGCGGCGAGGGCATGCCGGCCCTGGGCAGCGATGTGGGTGGCGGCGTGCTGCAGGTGGCCAGCGCCGTAGGCGACAGCTCGCGTGGTTTCTGGTACATCCCGCCGGGCGGAGCACTGTCTAACGCTACGCCCTCGACGGGCGGTTATAGCCCTGGCGGCACAGCGCCTGGACATCGTCTGACCTACTACTTCGACTCCAGTTCGGGCAGCGACAGCGGTCTGCATGCCCTTGGCGCCAACGGCACCGTGGCCGCCCAGACGAACTTCCGGTCGATCATCACGTTCCTGGGCCCGCAGGCCCCACCGCCTCCGGGCGGCCAGGCCGGCGCCAAGCTGAACCTGAAAGACAACGACCTGATCGTGGACAACGCCACGCTGGCCGACATCAAGGCCCAGATCGTCTCCGGTTATGCCGGCGGGGCCTGGAACGGCCCGGGCATCATGAGCGACATGATGAGCGGGGCCAATGCCGACAAGGCTCTGGGCTACGCGGCGGGCAACGATCCGGCGGTGGCGTACATGGGCGGCACGTTCGGCGGGCAGACGTTCACCCCGGCGACGGCGGTGCTGGTGAAGTACACGTATGGCGGCGATGCCAACCTGGACGGCAAGGTGGACGTGGTGGACCTGGGCATTCTGGCCACGAACTGGCAGGGCACTGGCAAGAACTGGACGACGGCGGACTTCAACTACTCGCCGGACGGCAAGGTGGACGTGGTGGACCTGGGCATTCTGGCCACGAACTGGCAGAAGGGCGTCGGTGCCCCGCTGGGTCTGAGCTTCGCCGAGGCGCTGGCTTCGTTCCCCGAGTTCTCGGGCGTGACGGTGGTGCCCGAGCCTGGCACGCTGGGCCTCCTGGCGCTGGGTGCCCTTGGCCTGATGACCCGGAGGCGCCGCTCGTAACTTGACCACAGACGGAGCTTTGATTGATTGAGAGGACCGGGGCCGCTCAGCCGCGAGCGGCCCTTGTCCTTTTCTGGGTCAATCAGGTGTATCCGGCGGATCCGTCGTCACACCGCGCGCTGGCACCGGCCCGGTCGTCTCTACACAGCACCGCCTGCGGCCTGCCAAATTGGCCACCCATGTGGGTCGCGACGACCTGCCCGCTTTATATCGGGCACCATCCCGGCTTGCAGGTCTCGCTCATAGAGCACTGCACAACAGGCGGTTATCATCGCTGTAAAGATTCGGCGACAACGCTGGTAACTTGCGGCACGGCGATTGCAAGGCCTATGATCCGACGCAGCGGGCACGGCGGGCGTTTGTGTCGACTCGCCCAAGCTGTTGCCGTGGCAATGGAGTTGAAGAGATGATCGTCAATGCCATCAAGACAGGTCTGCTTCTTTTTGTCCTTACCGCTCTGGTGCTGCTGGGCGGCGCCTGGATCGGTGGGCAACAGGGCGTGATCATCGCCCTGGTGATCGCCGGCATCATGAATCTCGTCGGCTACTTTTTCAGCGACAAGATCGCCCTGGCCGCCATGCGCGCCCAGGAGGTGGGCCCGGATCATCCCCTGTATCAGTTGGTGGCCGGCCTGGCGGCCCGCGCCAACCTGCCCATGCCCCGTGTCTACATCTCGCCCACGGCGGCGCCCAACGCGTTTGCCACGGGCAGAAACCCGCGCAACGCGGCTGTCTGCGCCACCGAGGGACTGCTGGAGATACTCGATCCGGATGAGGTGGCAGGGGTGATGGCACATGAGCTGGCTCACGTGCGACATCGCGACATCCTGATCCAGAGCGTCGCGGCCACGATTGCCGCCGCCATCAGCGTGCTGGGGTACATGTTCATGTTCGGAGGGGGCCGCCGCAGCGACGGCGAGGGTGGCAACCCCATCGGAGCTTTGCTGTTCCTGCTCCTGGGACCCCTGGCGGCCGGGCTGATTCAGATGGCCATCAGCCGCCAGCGCGAGTACGCGGCCGATAGCGGCGGCGCGCAGATTTGCGGCGACCCGATGCACCTGGCCCGCGCCCTGGAGAAGATCCATTTCTACGCGAAGCGCGTGCCGCTGGAGGTGAACCCCGCCTTCAACAGCATGTTCATCGCCGAGCCCTTCAATGCCATGCAGACGGTGGCCAACCTCTTCGCGACCCATCCGCCGCTGGAGGCGAGGTTGATGAACCTGATCGGGCGCGAGAGCACCGGCTACTATCGTCGGGTCGGCGTCTGAGCGAGGGCAGCGCTGAAGCGCTCGCCGTCGGGCGGCAGTTTCCCAGGCGGATCGACCGAATCTGCCGCGCCACGACGCCGCTCTCCGCTGCACCTCCGCAAGGCGGCCAGGGGAGGCAGCCTCGGCGTGACTGTGGGCTATTCATCGCCATAATGGCCGGGCCACGGCCGCGAGCCGCGGTGCCGAGGTGACTCGATGAACTGGCTTCTTGCCGCCCTGCTGTTGTGTCTGCTCCTGCTCAGCCTGCCCGCCGCTGCCGCCGAGCCGTCGCCGCTGCCGGGCGACGTTGGTCTGCGTGCCTACTTCCGCGAGCAGACGGCCGCCATCGCCGGGCGCTGCCTGGCCGACGTCCACAGCGCCGACGACTGGAGCGCGCGCCGGAACGGGCTTCGCCAGCAGCTCGCCGAGATGCTGGGCCTGTGGCCCATGCCGCTGCGTACCGAGCTGAACGCCGCCATCACCGGCCGCGTCGAGCATGACGAATTCGCCGTCGAGAAGCTCCACTTCCAGTCGCGGCCGGGCCTCTACGTCACCGCCAATCTCTACATCCCGAAGAACCTCACCGCGCGGGCGCCGGCCATCCTCTATGTCTGCGGCCACGGCAACACAGTCCGCGACGGCATCAGCTACGGCAGCAAGACGCCCTATCAGCGCCACGGGGCGTGGTATGCCCGCAACGGCTACGTCTGCCTCATCATCGACACGCTCCAGCATGGCGAAATCCAGGGCCTGCACCACGGCACGTATCGTGAGAACCAGTGGTGGTGGCACTCGCGCGGCTACACACCGGCCGGCGTCGAGACATGGAACAGCATGCGGGCGATCGACTACCTCCAGTCGCGTCCGGAGGTGGACCCGCAGCGCATCGGAATGACCGGGCGCTCCGGCGGAGGGGCGTACACGTGGTGGACGGCCGCGCTTGACGAGCGCGTGAAGGTCGCCGTGCCCGTCGCCGGGATCACCGACCTGCACAACTACGTCGTCGACGACTGCATCGAGGGCCACTGCGACTGCATGTTCATGGTCAACACCCACCGCTGGGACTTCGCGCAGGTGGCCGCGCTGGTGGCGCCGCGGGCGCTGTTGATCTCCAACAGCGACAAGGACTCGCTGTTTCCGCTGGAGGGGGTGGTGCGTTTGCACGAGCAGGTCAGGCGGATTTACCGCATGCTCGGCGCAGACGATCGCCTGGGCCTGCTCATCACCGAAGGTCCGCATCGCGACACGCAGGACCTTCAGGTGCCCGCCTTCCGCTGGTTCAATCGCTTCTTGAAGGACGACACCGGCCCGGTCGACAAGCTCGTGGCCTCCTTCTTCGAGCCGGCGCAGCTCAAGGTCTTCGCCCAGAATCCGGCCGATCAGATCAACACGCGCATCTCCGAGACGTTCGTGCCGGCTGCGCCGGCGCCGGCCGTTCCCGCGTCGGCGCGGGCATGGGCCCAGCAGCGCGAGGCATGGATGACCGAGCTGCGGACACGGTGCTTCGCGGGCTGGCCGGCCGACGCCCCCGACCCGGAGATTCGCGCGGTCACCGACGCACATCAGCGCGGGTTGCGCCTGCGCACATGGGACTTTGTCAGCCAGGAGAACGTGCGCCTGCGGCTGTATCTGCTCAGCGGCGAGGGATCGATCAGGCAGGTGACGCTGAACGTCCTGGACGATGGCACGTGGCCGAGCTGGCTGGCGGCGATGAGCGCGGCGTTCGCCGCCGAGCTGAGGGAGGAAGGCGAAGCACAGGCTGATGCGGCCGGCTTCGCGGCCATGCAGCGCGAGCTGGCCGGCGGCGGGCGCGGCATCGCCTTTATCGCCCCGCGTGGCGTGGGGTTGACGGCGTGGAACACGCAGGGCTCGCGGCAGACGCACATCCGCCGCCGATTCGTGCTGCTTGGGCAGACGCTCGAAGGCATGCGGCTGTGGGACGTGCGGCGCGCCACCCAGGCGCTGCGGGCGCTGGCCGAGACGAAGGACGCGGAGCTGGAGTACCGCGCGGCCGGCGAATCGGCCGTGCTGGCCATGTATGCGGCGCTGTTCGAGCCGCGCATCGCGCGGCTGGATTTGCACAATCCGCCGGCATCGCACCGCGACGGCCCGCAGTTCCTGAACGTGCTGAAGGTGCTCGATGTACCGGCCGCCCTGGCCATGGCCGCCGAGCGGAGCGAGGTGTGCATCCATTACGCCGACCGTTCGGCCTGGTCCTACCCGCTGGCCGTCGCCGCCGCCCTGAGCTGGCTCCCCGAGCGCCTCATCCTCCACGCGCCGGGGCCGTGAGTTACCGGCGGAGCTGTGCACGGCCGCCGTCCGGGCGGCATTGTGCCGCCGTTTCCTTGTTCCTGCGGTCCCAGTATCATCCCGCCGAAATCCCGCCGCCTGCGGCGGGTGCGCATTTGAGGAGTCATCATGGGCAGCATTGCCGATACGACAACACTGGCCAATGGAGTGAAGATGCCGTGGCTGGGGCTGGGAGTCTTCAAAGTCGCCGACGGACCGCAGGTCGAAAACTGCGTCCGCTGGGCGCTGGAGATCGGCTACCGCCACATCGACACCGCCGCCATCTACGGCAACGAGCGCGGCGTCGGCCGCGCCGTTCGCGACAGCGGCATTCCCCGCGAGCAGATCTTCATCACCACCAAAGTGTGGAACGACGCCGTCCGCGCCGGCCGCGATGCGGTGCTCCGCGCCTTCGACCAGTCGCTGCAGAAACTCGGGCTGGACTACGTCGACCTGTACCTCATTCACTGGCCGGTGAAGGAGAAGTGTCTGGAGGCCTGGGAGGCCGTGCAGCAGATCTACCTTCAGCGGCGGGCGCGGGCGATCGGAGTCAGCAACTTTCTGGTGCATCATCTGGACGACCTGCGGAGGCATTCGGGCACGACGCCGATGGTTGACCAGGTCGAGTTCCATCCCCGCGTGCTCCAGCGCGACCTGATTGCCTACTGCCGGCAGCACGGCATCCAGCTCGAATCATGGGCGCCGCTCATGCAGGGGGAAATCTTCAAGATCCCGCTGATCAACGAGCTGGCCGGCAAGTACGGGAAGACGGCCGCCCAGATTGCGCTCCGCTGGCTCATTCAGCATCAGGTGGTCGCCATTCCCAAGTCGGTCCACCGCGAGCGCATCGCCGAAAACGCGGCCATCTTCGACTTCGAGCTCTCGGAGGAAGACATGACCCGCATCGACGCTCTGGACCGCAATCAGCGTGTGGGCACACATCCGGATCACTTCGACTTCTGAGCTGAGGCGCCGGCTGCGCCCGGCCCGTTGCCATTGGACATCCCTGCAGCCGTCGTTTACGAATCGCGCCATGAGCAAGATCAAAGCGCTGCCAAGACGAGAGAAGGTCAATCCCGCCGACTGCTGGGATCTGACCAGCCTGTTCAAAACGGATGGGGACTGGGAAAGGGCCTTCAAGCGGTGGGAGGCCCGTCTCGGGGAGTACGAGCAGTACAGGGGCCGGCTGGGCGAGAGCCCCGCTACTCTGGCCGCCTGCCTGAAACTCGACACCGAGCTGGACCGCGCCGGCGAGCGTCTGGGCAACTACGCCTTTCTCAAGGCCGCCGAGGACCAGGCCAACAGCACTTATCAGCGCATGAAGGGGCGCTACCAGCACGTGGCCACGCGCGCCGCCGAGGCCTCCAGCTTCATCCGCCCCGAGATCATGTCCATCCCCGCCGCGCGAATGAGGCGAATGCTGGAAGCACCAGAGCTGGCCGAATGGAAGCTGCTTCTGGAGCGGATCCTGCGCTATCGCCCGCACACGCTGTCGAAGAAGGAGGAGAACCTGCTGGCCATGCAGGGGCAGATGAGCGAGGCCGCCAGCCAGATCTTCCGCCAGCTCAATGACGCCGACCTGAAATGGGGCATGATTCGCAACGAAAAGGGGGTGCTGGTGGAGTTGAGCCACTCTTCGTTTTCGGCCTTCCTCCATTCGCCGGAACGACGTGTGCGACGGGAGGCGTTTCACAAGTACTACGCGCAGTTCGACGCCCACAAGAACACGATCGCCGCGTCGCTCAACGGCTCGGTTCAGCGCGACGTTTACTATGCGCGGGCCAGGAAGTACAGCAGCGCTCTGGAGGCGGCGCTTTTTCCCGACCGCGTGCCGGTCGCCGTCTACGACAATCTGATTGCCTCCGTCCGCCGCAGCCTGCCTGCGTTGTATCGCTACCTGGAACTGCGCCGGCGCAAACTCAAGCTGAAGGACATCCACCACTACGACACGTACGTGCCCATCGTCGCGGGGCTGGAGAAACGACACACCTGGGATCAGGCCGTGCGGCTCGTCGTCGAGTCTCTGGCGCCGCTCGGTGATGATTACTGCCGCGAGCTGCACCGCGGCCTGACGGCCGGCCGCTGGTGCGACCGCTACCCCAACCAGGGCAAGTCCAGCGGCGCCTTTTCCTCCGGCGGCTACGACGGCCAGCCCTATATCCTCATGAACTACCAGCCGGACGTGCTGGACCATGTCTTCACCCTGGCCCACGAGGCCGGGCATTCCATGCACACCCACTACTCGGCCGCCTCTCAGCCGTATCAGTACTACAATTACACGATCTTCGTGGCCGAGGTGGCCAGCACCTTCAACGAGCAGCTCCTGCTGCACCACCTGTTGAAGAGGGCCAAACATCGCCGGGAGCGGGCGTATCTGGTAAACCACGCCATCGACGAAATCCGCGGCACGATCATCCGCCAGACGATGTTCGCCGAGTTCGAGAAGGTCATCCACGCGCTGGTGGAGGGCGGCGAGCCGCTGACGGTGCAGACGCTGCGCAGCGAATATCGCAAGCTCCTGGATGCTTATTTCGGCCCGGATTTCGCCATCGACCCGGAGCTGGAGCTGGAGTGCATGCGCATCCCCCACTTCTATCGCGCCTTCTACGTGTACAAATATGCCACCGGGCTCAGCGCCGCCATCGCTCTCTCGCAGCGCGTCCTGAGCGGCGGCCGCAGAGAACTGGAGGACTACCTGGGCTTTCTGCGCGGCGGCTGCTCCAGGTATCCCCTGGACCTGCTGCGCGACGCCGGCGTGGACATGGAACAGCCGGCGGCCGTGGACGCGGCGATGGCGCATTTCGGCCAGCTCGTCGAGCAGTTGGAGGAGTTGCTGGAGGCATAGTGCAAACCGCAGGACCTCGCCGCAAGTAAGGCCCGCGCCTCTGGCGTGGCCGACAGCGGCATCCGTACAGTCCGGCCGCTCGGCCTCAGTCGGCGGATGCGCGACCAGGGCCGTTTGGGGATGGGGCTTGGCCGCGTCTACAATCGCCTTTTATGAAGATCGCTCTGGCCCAGATCAATCCCGTCGTGGGAGACCTCGACGGCAATGCAGCCCGCATTCTGGAGTTCGCTGCCCGGGCACGTGCCCTCGGCGCGGCCCTGGTCGTTTTCCCTGAGCTGTCCGTCATCGGCTATCCGCCCAAGGACCTGCTGCTCAAGCCCCAGTTCATCGACGACAACCTCGCCGCCGTCCAGCGCATCGCATCCCGGATCGACGGCATCGAAGCCATCGTCGGCTATGCCGACCGCAACCAGCAGCCGGTGGGCCGGCCACTTCACAATGCCGTGGCCCTGATCCGCGGCGGCCGGATCGTCAGCCGGCACTTCAAGACGCTCCTGCCCACGTACGACGTATTCGACGAGAGCCGCTACTTCGAGCCCGGCCCGCCCGACCAGCGCAACCAGCTCATGCGCATTGGCGAGCTGGTCGTGGGCGTCTCCATCTGCGAGGACCTGTGGAATGACGAGCGCATGGTCGGCCGGCGGCTGTACCACCAGAACCCTATCGCCGAGCTTGACGCCGCCGGAGCACAGATCATGATCAACGCCAGCGCCAGCCCCTTCGTGGTGGGCAAGCAGGATTTCCGGCTGGAGCTGTTCGGTTCGCAGGCGCGCCAGTTTGCATTGCCCGTTGTCTACGTCAACCAGGTGGGCGGCAACGATGAGCTGATCTTCGACGGCAACAGCCTCGTGCTGGATGCAGAGGGGCGCCTCGTCGCTCAGGCCCGCGAGTTCGAGGAAGACCTGCTGCTGGTCGACCTCAATGGCGGCGATCGCCCCTTCCCCCCGCCGATTGCGCCCCGCCATACCACCGGCATCGCCTCCATCCACGACGCCCTGATCCTGGGCTTGCGCGACTATGTCCGCAAGTGCGGCTTCAGGTCCGCCGTCGTCGGACTTTCCGGCGGCATCGACTCGGCCGTCACCGCCGCCCTGGCCGCCACCGCGCTTGGACCGGGCAATGTGGTGGGCGTGGCCATGCCCGGTCGCTATTCCTCCGATCACTCGGTTGCCGACGCCCGCGCCCTGGCACAAAACCTGGGGATCGAGTTTCACATCGTCCCCATCACAGCGGTTCACGAAGCCTACGAGAAGGTGCTGGCGCCGGCCGCCAGCAACCCCGGCCCCGCTTCCGCCGGCGCAGCCACTCCACAGTCCGAGGACATCACGGCCCAGAACCTCCAGGCCCGTATCCGCGGTACCATCCTTATGGCCTTCTCCAACCGCTATAACCATCTGCTGCTTACCACCGGAAACAAGAGCGAGCTGGCCGTCGGCTACTGCACCCTTTACGGCGACATGTGCGGCGGCCTGGCGGTGATCGCCGACGTCCCCAAGACCACAGTCTATGAGCTGGCCCGCTTCATCAACCGCCGCGCCGGACGCGAGCTGATACCCGCCGGATCGATCACCAAGCCGCCATCGGCCGAGCTGCGGCCCAATCAGACCGACCAGGACTCGCTGCCGCCATATGACGTGCTGGATGCCATCCTCGACCGCTACGTGGAGGAAGAGATGAGTCTGGCGCAGATCATCGCCGAGGGCTTCGACGCCAACACCGTGCTGCGCGTTGCAAACATGATCGACCGCAGCGAATACAAACGCCGACAGGCCGCCCCGGGCTTGAAGGTCACCAGCCGGGCGTTCGGTTTCGGCCGGCGCATGCCCATCGCCCAGAACTATCGCCAGGCGATGCCTCAAAGCTGAGCGGCGACCACCGGCCGCGCTGTCTACGGCGAGGCGAAGAACATCACCCAGATGAGCACGGCCATGGCGAGCAGCAGCGTCATAATGGCGACTTTTCCCGCCAGATCGCGGGCGGCGTCGGAGCAGCCCGCCATGGGCGCGTTGAGCAGCTCCAGCACGCGAATATACAGAGGGGTGTGCGGACTTGCCCCTCCCACCGGCACATCCGCTTCCGCGCGGACCTGTGCGGCCACCTGCCGCAGCGCCCGGTCGGCCAGCACCTGCGGCTCCAGGGGGCCGGATTGATCCGGCGCACTGGCCTTATCCACCGCGGCCTGCGTGGCCGGTTCGCTCGCCACCGCTGCCACGGGGGCTTCGGCAGGCGCGGCGGCGGTCGCTGTGGCCGGCGCCGGCGCTTGAGGTTGCACGGACGGCGGCTCAGGTTCTCCGGACTTCGCCTCAGTCTGGAGGGGCGGCTCCGCCGCCGCGGGCGGCGCCGGCTTGCCGGGGGTCAGGGCCTCAAACAGAGCGTCAAGCTGTCGGGCCAGGGTCGCATCCTGCTCCTCCACCGCCGGCGGAGCGCCTTTGGCGTCGGCCGGCGATGCGGCATCCGCTGCCGTCGGCGATTCCGCCGAGCGCAACGATGCCGGCGAAGTCGCAGCGGCCACAGGCTGCACCGCATCATCGCGCGATGCCGACGAGCGGTTCAGTTCTTCGAACAGCTCGTTGAACTGAGCGGCAAGCTGGGGATCGGCCACATCTGCGGGAAGGGCCGACGGCGGGCTCACGATCGATTCCGTCGCGGGCGGTCCTGAAGGTGCGAAGGAATCGGCTCGGCCCTCCGCTTCCACAGGCGCTTGGCCCGCCGCATCAAGCGCTGGCTCTGCGTCGGGCGCCGCGATGCCCGGCGGTGTTGTTGTCACCGGCTCGTCCGCCATTGTCGCTTCGAGCTTCTGGTGCTGCGCCTGGTTGAGCAGACGATCGATCGCTTCATCGGCCATCTGCGCCAGCAGCTCATCAGCGTTGGGATTCGGCCCCAGGGGTGGTTTGTCCAGCGGATCGGGCAGTTCCACGGCCTTGACCATTGCGGCTCCTTCCAGCTCGGCAGGCCGGCGCGGCCGAACCCGCGCCCAGTGGCGACTCCGTCGCCTCGCCTTACTGCCTCCATCATACCCGTCGCCTCCGGTGCGCACAATGCCTGGCATTGCGGCGGGCGGGCGGCATGAGCCGCTGGAACGCGTGCCCGGCAGGGAACTTTGCGGCCGTGGCGGCGTCGAAGCTGAAGGAGGCGCAGATGCGGCGGCGCAGGTTATGATGGAGGCTTGTGGTCTGCGGTTGGGTCATTGGTTCAGCGGTCCGTGCAGTAGGCCGCACCATAGGCGGCCGGGGAATGTGCAGCGACGTTGCGAGTGCCAGGACTTCTTTCCAGCGAGGTGCAGCATGTGCTTGCGTCTAATGATTGCGGTGGTCATTGGTGGACTGTTGGGCTGGCTCGGGACGAATAGCGCTCGTGCGGCGGAGGCGACGGCGGTGACCAAGGCCCTCTCCTCCAACGACTCTACTCAGATCGACCAGGCCATCGCCGACATCCGCGCCATGCTCGTCGGCCCCACGCGCTTCGCGGCCATCGAGAATCTCAAGGCCCGATGGCTCCGCACGCTCATCACGCTCAAACGCCACGACGAAGCGGCCGAACTGGCGCTGGCGGGCGTGCTCGCCTGGCCGCTGCGCCTGGCGGACGTCGAGCCGTTGATGAAACTGCGCGTCGAGGCGCTGCTGGCGGCCGGGAAACATCAGGAGGCCCTGGCGGCCGCCAAGGGACTGTTCAACGTCTGCTCCATGGCCAGCACGAGCGAGGCGATCAACATTCTGCACACCTGCGTGCGGCTGGCGCACGCCGACAACCCTTCGGTGCTGGCCCAGTTCCGCCAGGAGCAGGAGACGGGCGCGGTCGTGAGTGATCGCCCGCCCCCGCGCGCGGGGCTGGGGACGGTGATGGCGAGCATCGTTATCGATCCGCGCCCGTTCGACGAGGCGCTGACGCGGTATGGTGATGACTACGATGCCCTCATCTGCCGGGGGAACCTGCTGCTGCTGTCGGATCGCCCGCGCGAGGCGCGACGCATCTTCGAAATGGTTTACGAGCAGGCGAGCGATGCCCAGTTGGCCGAAGCCACGGAGAACCTGGTGCGCTGCGTGAAGGCCGAGGACGGGAGCATCGGGCGGGCCAACAAGATGGTGCTGGATTTGCGCCCGGGGAAGCAACAAGGCGGGTGATTCTTGATCTGCGCCTGTGGCGCGGGGCACCGCGCATGGCCACGAGCTTCCCATGGTATGGCTCGCCGACGGCAGATCGCTCGCCGGCGGCCGGGCGGACGGGCGGCCAAGGTAGCGAAAGAAAGATGAAAGGTAATTGATATCGTTTGTGAGGGGGGGTATACTACGATTGCCTTGAGGTTGACGGATAAGCGGGAGGCGACATGGACAGCAAACGATGGGTACGTGCGCCCGGCGCGGCGGGGGGAGTGGCGCTGTTCGCCGCGATTCTGGGGTGGTTCCTCTGGATGAACTTGCGTACACCGCCCCTGGCCCAGCGCGGCGAGACTGTCGGGCCGGTTGAGCCTGTGCCGACTGCGCCTCAGGACCGGCAGGTCCGCGATCCGCCCGCCCGCGATCCGCCGGCG
>Ga0209101_1002453_pt1 | contig 12227 bp, 7 predicted proteins | sample ConPoolayeCmetaG_FD_185481 | JGI IMG/M metagenome (GOLD analysis project Ga0209101, IMG submission 185481) | Hot spring microbial mat communities from California, USA to study Microbial Dark Matter (Phase II) - Cone Pool mat layer C metaG... ... | reverse complement strand
CGCCCGCGCTTTGTGTTTTGCCCCAGCGAGAAGGCCCGTGAACGGGCCTCGCGCCGTGGCGTTGGTCCACGGATACCCGGCATGAATGCCGGGCCGAAGACCGCCTGCGGCGGCAAACGCCCGTCAACGGGCGTCTTCGCACAACCTCTTGCCGGCGATCCTCGCGCTATTTTTCGCGCGGCCGAGAAGGAGTCCTTTTCGCCCGAAAAACATGTCATCTCAACGCGTGCAGAGTATAACAAGGCCTGCTTTGTCAGACTGCCGTCGAGGCCCTTGTCACCCTAGGGTTCTAGTAAATCCCGTCCGTTGGGGTAATCCTGGTCGGAATAATCGTTACAAAATTCTTATGTTGCCAATTCTCTAGCGCCGAAAATGGATGGGGCCGAGGAAGAGCCATTCTGGTTCCAATTGCTGATCGTGCGTCCGCAGAGGAGTCTGAGAATGAAAGAGCTATTTCGCGCGATATTGTGCGTGGGTCTGGTGATAGCGGTGTTCGAGATCACGCGTCCCGCCTCATTTTCTCAATCGGGTGGGTATTCTCAAGGTGGTTCATACGGTCGCAGCGCGGGCCAATCCAATCGTTACGCGACGACTGGATCTCGTGGCGTACCCACCGCGCCTCGCCCCCCGGCACAACCGGCGCAAGCCCGGACACCCTATATGGATGGTGCGACACGACCAAACACGACTGGAATTCGCGCGGCGGAGGCGATGCCGCAAGGGGCGGCCGTCACACCACGCGCGACAGGATCGACCAAGCAAGCCGGGGGGGCGGAGAAACACAGGGAAGCTGGTTCGGAGGGCGAGGCCGGCGGTTCGGAACGTGTCCCCGCTCCAGCCGCCGCGGATGCCCTGAAACTCGTGCCTACTCAAGCCGACGTCGACTACGCCCGGCCCACGCCAGACGAGGTCAGCCAGTTAAAGGTTTTGGCCCAGAAAACTGCCGGGGCCGTGGGTTGGGTGGTGGAAGACGCCCGCGGGACCGTGCTCCGCCGGTTTCTCGACACCAACGGCGACGGGCGCATCGATCAGTGGTGTTACTTCAAGGACGGATTGGAAGTCTACCGCGACATCGACAGCAATTTCGATGGCAAAGTGGATCAGTGTCGATGGTTCAACACGGCGGGAACCCGCTGGGGTGTTGACCGCGATCAGGATGGCGTCATCGACGCGTGGAAGGCGATTTCCGCCGAAGAAGCAACGCAGGAACTGATTGCCGCCCTGGCCAAACAGGACCGTGACCGATTCACCCGGCTTCTGCTGACTCGGGAGGAACTTCAGTCGCTCGGATTGGGCGAGGCGAAGGCCGGGGAAATCGCGGCCAAGGTCAAAGGCGCAGCCGAAAAGTTCCAAACCTCGGCTGGAAAGCATAAAGGCATCGGCCCAGACGCAAAATGGATCCAGTTCAGCGGAACTCGGCCAGGACTCGTGCCTGCCGGCACCGAGGGATCGACGAAGGACGTGGAGGTGTATGAAGGGGTTGTGGCGATCGTGCAGTCGGGGTCGGACCATGCTGAGGTCCCGGTTGGGACACTGGTCCGGGTCGGGCAAGCCTGGCGATTGATTGACGCCCCCGAGCTTGAATCCGCCGGCCACAACGAGGCACTGGCGCAAGGCATTTTCTTTCGAACTCCAACACCCACCCGACCACAGGTCGCCGAGGGCGCCGCGAGCGAAAAAACTCAGGCCATGTTCGGCGAACTGGAAAAGATCGAGGCTGCTTTGAGCCGGGCGGCAAGTCCCGAGGAGCAAGAGGCCCTCAACGGCCAACGTGCCGATTTGCTGGAACGGTTGGCCGCGGAATCGGGGAAGGCGGAGGATCGGGCGGCATGGATCCGACAACTGGCCGACACGGTCAGCGCCGCCGCGCAGACGGGCGGGTATTCCAAAGGCGTTACCCGCCTCGAAGCCTTGTGGCAGCGGCTGGCAAAGGAAAAGGAAACGTCGTTGGCCGCGTATGTTCGGTTCCGTCAGCTTGCGGCCGAGTACGGTCTGGCGGTCCAGGCCAAGGGCGCCGATTTTGCCAAAATCCAGGCCGATTGGCTGAAAAAGCTCGAACAGTTCGTGGCCGACTATCCCAACAGCCCAGACGCCGCCGAGGCGATGTTGCAACTGGCCATCGCCCAAGAGTTTGCCGGGCAGGACGACGAGGCGAAGAAGTGGTACGGCAACATCGTCAGCCAATTTCCCGACGCCACGGTGGCCAAGAAGGCCGCCGGCGCCAAGAGACGGTTGGACTCGGTCGGCAAAACGATCGACTTTCAAGGGAAGTCGCTTACCGGGGAACTCGTCGAACTGTCGAAATTCCGCGGCAAGGTGGTCTTGATTCAGTTTTGGGCCACTTGGTGCGAACCGTGCAAGGCCGACATGATCGTTCTGAAGGACCTGTTCGAGAGACACAACTCGGGTTTTGCGGTAATCGGGGTCAATCTCGACAACAGCGCTCAGGCCGTGTCGGGCTACCTGGCGGAGAACCGGTTGCCGTGGCCACAGATTTACGAAGAAGGGGGGCTGGATTCCCGACCCGCCCTGGAGCTTGGCATCCTGACACTGCCCACGATGATCCTCGTGGATGCCGAGGGCAAGGTTGTCAACCGCAACGTCAACGCGACGGAATTGGCCGCCGAGTTGAAGAAACTGCTTCGCTAAGGCCTACTTTCTCTGGTGGGAAGCACCTTGGGATAACGGATCTACAGATCCGGTCAAGTAGCGTTCCGAGGGAGTAGTTTTCCGTTCGCTGAATCTCCGCCGTCTGGCTGCAACCCAACCGCTCGGCCATAAGATCAGCGGGCCCGAGGTACCGAATTCTTGGCCAACCAGGCAACGAAGCCGGAAGTTTGGCAAATTTGCCTGACGGCCATTTTGGCGGGACCAACCGCTGGCGGCAACGCGATCGATCGGCGACTACGACGCAAACGCGCCCCCAATCCAAGGGGGGGCGCGTCTCATTTTGCGCCATCCATCTCCTGTAAACTCTACAAAATCTTTGTTCAGGCGAGGAAGTTGCCTTACCCTCAGGCTTGCTTTTAACGGCCCATCAGATTCTACGCAACCTTTTGTATTGTAGTATCTTGTGAAACTTATTCCGCGAATCGCCAGGGGCGGTTGGGAGAGTTGGCACGGGAATCGCTAAACGGTGGGGCGAGCCACGGTGGCGAGGTGGGCGTAGTGCCCTCGGCCGGGCGAGGCCACGAACCGTTTGGGAAAGGATTTCCACGATGCCGTACCATGGACTAGAACATCCGGTGATTTTGTGCAGCCTGGGGGCGATTCACTTGCTGGGGCTTTTTAGCGCGTTTGCCACTCGGCTGACACGATGGACGCGCGACACAAGGATATGTCGCGGCGTGTTTTTCGCCTGCCTGGGCATCGTTGCGGCAAGTACGATCTGGATGGTGGGCGAGAAATCTGGGGCCTGGTTGCCGTCGGGCACGACATTTTCGCTCATGGTTTTGACGGCGGTATGCGACTTCGACCGCGCCGGAAGGGGTACGCAGCGGTAAATTCGCCGCTTCTTGTCTATTTTACCACTACATTCCAATCCTTTGGCAAAATCGCAAAAAAACTTCCGTTCCATGCAATCGGGCAACCGAAACCTATAAGGCAGGTAGCAGTGAATCGGACCTGGAAGTTGCGCAGGGGGGCCTAGACGCGACGGTCGCCGATTTGCTTCTGACATGCACCGACGCCCTCCTGTCCTCTTCAGCCGAGCGCTAGCTAAGGTTGAAAACGCGGAACACCACGACACGCCCAAAAGGTTTGATAAGCCGCCGTCAGCGCGTAGCGAGACAGGCGGAACACCGGAAGCGAACGGACGCACGCATCCCGCTGTTCGTTCACCCCCGGTGCCCACCCGCGGGTTGTTCCTTTACAGGAGGGAAGGCATGCGACGTTGGATAGTTGGATTGGTGGTTGCCGCTGCCGCTCTGTTCCCCGTGGTGGCGACGGCTGGGAACCAACAGGTTGCCGAGCAGATCGCCGCCACCCTCAAAGAGAGCGGCAAATTGCGCGGCTATCGGATTGGAGTAAAGTATCAAGACGGCACCGCTTGGCTCAAAGGCCAGGTCGCCTCACAAGAGGAGATGGCAACGGCCTTGGATCTGGCATCCAGTGTGCCGGGCGTAACGCGGGTGATGAATCAGTTGACCATCCAGGCGGAACAACCCACGGCAATAAGCATTGCTCAGACAGGGGAAAGCAAGTCTGCTGAGAAGCCGGAGCCTGCGATGTCGCAAACTATGGCGTCGCAACCCGCTCCGCTGATTACAAATCCGCCGGCAAGGCTGAACCTGGCTCCCATCCGGCTTCGCGCCGACGAGCGTGTCCAGCAAACCGCGGTCGAAGAGCCGACACTTGCCCCACGGAGCGCCGATGCTGCCAGCGACGCGGTTCCGCCGAAGCCGATCCCGACCGGTGGCTATCAGCCGCCGTTGCCGATGGCCAGGGCGAACGGAGTGGCGTCTGCCCAAACGCCGGTGGCTCTTCCGACTGGTGCGGCCCCGGCTCGATACGACCAGCCGAACATGCCCAATTACGCCTGGCCGTCTTATGCTCCTTACCCGAACTACGCGGCCGTGACCTACCCGAAACAGTACTCGCCGACGGCTTGGCCTTACATTGGGCCGTTTTACCCCTATCCCCAGGTGCCTCTGGGGTGGCGTAAGGTGACCCTTGAGTGGCACGACGGTTGGTGGACGCTTGACTTCGACGACGGAACGGCGAAAGGCCCGTTCTCCGGTCTGTATCGACCCGGGCGCCGCAAGTACTAGTCGTTACCCCAAACTAGCCTCATTAGCCCGATAACGCCCCCGCGTGCCGCCTACGGCACGGGGGCGTTTTCTCGTTTTCTTGCCGTTTCTTGGCGAATCGCCGATGAATAACCGACAAATGCCGGAAAACCCGCAAGTTTGGCACATTTTGACACGATAAGTACTGGTAGCATCGCAGTGGGTTGGATTCGGAACAAATCCGTTTACCCCCCAAGCGACTGGACACGCCGCCAAACATGTCTCGGATCGATCAGGCGAGGGGTTATTCATGACACACAAGACTGCTTGTCTAGCCAAGGTCGGCCTGGTACTCTTTTCCCTACTGGGCCTGACGGGTTGCCACATGACGTATGGTCCCCGATTCGGGATCTTTGGTTTCCCGATCCCCCTGAGTCCGTATTTCCAGGACCGCCAGGAAGACGCGTTCTGGATGAAGGAGCGTTACGAGCGGGTGCCGATCCTGGAACCGATCGTGCCGGGAGCCCCGTGCATCGCCTTGGATCCACCGTCGGATGACGAGGTGATGCGGGCGTTGGAAAAGGCCCGGCCCGTCGAAGGCGGCATCCCCCTGCTCCACGAGGTGCAGCGGAACAATGTGAAAATTACCAAGGAGCTGATTGCCGACTCGATCGATCCGCCGCGGGTCTATCCGCTGATTGGTCCAGCGCAACTCCATCACGTTCGATACAAGTGCACGGTGTACTTCACCGAGACGACTCGGGTAGGATGGCCGGTGCCGTACACCACGAAGAACGAGGATTGCCGCGAGGTCGTTTATATCGACCACGACCACTTGCACATGGTCGGAAACGTCGATCCGGGGGTAGGGCCCGCGCCCTGAGCCGATATCCACGGAATGAGAAGGCGGCGCAAGACCTGGCCTCGGCGGCGGCGATCGTGCGATCGCGGCCGCCGAGGTGTTTTCTTGCAAGGTGGAACTCCGAAGACTCCATGAAACCAAAGCGAGTCCGAGTTTGCCTGTCGATTCTTTTTCTGGGGCTGGTCGTTGGGCCAATGCCTTGCCCGGCCGACGAGGCCGACGATCAGTACGCCGTGGCGGCGGGGCACTATGCCCAACAGCGGTGGAAATTCGCGGCCGAGGAATTCGAGACGTTCCTCGAAAAACATCCCCAGGATCCTCGCGTGGCTGAAAGCATCTTCTTCCTCGGCGAGGCCCTGGTGCAACTGGGCCGCCATGCCGACGGCCAGACCAGGTTTCAGGAGTATCTCCGTCGCTGGCCGACGGGATCTCATGCGCGATTGGCGTTGTTTCGCGCTGCCGAGGCGGCGTATTTGGCCGGAAAGACCGCGGAGGCCAAACCCCTCCTCCGCCAATTCATGGAGAAGTATCCCAACGACGAACTGAACGCTTATGCCTTGCCCTACCTCGGGGAAGTGGCCTTGGCCGAAAACGATGACGCCGCGGCGGAGCGCTATTTCCGTCGGGGTCTGGACCAGTTTCCCGACGGACGCCTTCAAGACGAATGCCGCTTCGGCCTCGCCCGGGTCCTCGAACAACGCAATCAAAACGCCGAGGCGGAACGGTTGTACCTGGCGCTAGCGACAAAGCCGAACAGCCGTCTCGCGGACGACGCCCAGTTCCGTCTTGGGGCGGTCCAGTATGCCTTGGGCAAGTACGCCGAGGCGGCCAAGTCGTTCGCCGCCTTGGAATCGAAATGGGGTGACCATCCCAAGATCGGTCCCGTTCGCATGGGCCATGGTTGGGCCCTCTTGCGGCTCGATCGGCCCAAGGAAGCGGCGGCGAAGTTTGAACAGGCGTCCGCCGATCCGCGGTTGGCCATCGAAGCGCGCTATTGGCAGGGAATAGCTGAGAAAGCCCAGAAAGACTGGTCCGCCGCGGCCAAGACGCTGCTTGCAGCCGCCGCGGCCGATCCCAACGGGCCGCTTGTAACGGCGATTCGTTTTCACGCCGGCGACGCTTTTCTCCACGCGGGGGATTATCCCTCCGCACGCCGCCAGTTCGAGGCCGTGCTGCAAGCGACTTCGAGCGAAGAGGAATGGGTCGCCAACAGCCTATACGGGCTTTGCCAAGCGGCGCTCCGCGAGAGGGACTTCGAGGCCATCGACCGTCGCTCGGCCGAGTTTGCCCGGCGGTTTCCCAAGCATCCCTTGGCAGGGGAGGTACGCCGCCTGCTCGCGCGGTCGCTAATCGAACGCAAGGAGTATCAACGGGCCGCCGACGTGCTCGGCGACCCTTCGGCCCTGACCGGCCGAGGCGACGCGGCCGCGGAGAGCCAATACCTTCTGGCATTGGCCTACGAAGGTTTGAAGCGTTACGACGAGGCCCTCACGGCGCTTAAACCGGCTTTGGAATCGGCCGACGCGTCGCTCAAGCGGGACGCCCTGGCGACCCAGGCGTCGGTCTTGATGGCCGTGAAGCGATTTGCCGAGGCCGTGGGGCCGCTGGAAGCGTTCCTTGCCGCAAGCCCGTCTCCGGAGGCGGCTTTGAAAGCCCGGGCAAGCCTCGCAGTCTGCCATGCCCGCGCCCGCCAGTTGAACAAGGCGAAATCGCTCTACGACGAGCTTTTGAAGCAGCGGGCCGAAGGGGAGTGGATGGCCGCCACGACCGAGCAACTGGCCGAGGCGGCCTACGAGGCGGGCGACACCAAGTGGTCCGAGGATCTGTTCGGCCGCCTGGCGAAGGACGAGGCGGCGGGAAAGCAGTTGCGGGGGCTGGCGGGACTGGGGTGGAGCCAGTTCAAGGCGGGCCGCTTGGACGAGGCCGCCGCCACGTTCGGCCAGGTCTTGGCCCGCAATCCACCGCCCCAATTGGCGGCGGAAACGGCCTTGGTCCGAGGCCAAATCTTCGAGCGGCTCCAAAAAAGCGACGACGCCCTCGCAATGTACGAGCTGGTCATCGGCCACCACCCCACCGACAAGGAAATGCCTCATGCCCTTTTGGCCGCGGCGCGGTTGCGGCACCGCCAAAAGAAGTATGAGCAAGCGGCCGCGTTTCTGGAACGGCTTATTCGCGAGTTTCCCAAGTTTCCTGAACTCGATGCGGCGATCTACGATTGGGCTTGGGTGCTGGCCGACCAGGGCAAGACGGAGGAATCATCGAAGGCTTTTGAGCGACTGCGGCGCGAGTTTCCTCAAAGCAGTTTTCGGCTGGACGCGACGTTTCGCCTTGCTCAACGGGCCTTTGCCGAGAAGCAGTACAGTCGGGCGAGAGAACTGGCCAGCGAGGTTGCGCGTGGGAACGCGGGACCCGAGGTCCGCGAAAACGCGATGTTCTTGCTAGGTCAAATCGCCGCCGGAGAAGGGAAATGGCAGGAAGCCTTCGAGGCGTTCATCGCGGTGGTCAAGCAGTTTCCGTCGGGCACGCTTCGCTTGCTGGCCGAGTACGGCGCGGCCGAGGCGGCTTTTCGTCGCGGCGACGGCGAGGCAGCGCTCGCCCGCTTCCAGAAATTGGCCGCCGATCTCAACAACCGCGACAAGACGCTCGCCGCCGTGGCGCTTTTGCGCCAGGCCCAAGTCCTCGCCCAGCAAGAGAACTGGGACGAGGCCTTTCGACTGGCCTCGCAGTTGGATTCATTTCCCGGTTTTGAGGAACAATACGAGGCAGATTACATCCTCGGGCGGTGCCTTGCCCGGCGGGCCGAGTTCGAGAAAGCCCGGGAAAGGTATCGCCGGGTGATCGCCTCGCCGGGTGGACGGAAGACCCTGACCGCCGCCAATGCGCAATTGATGATTGCCGAAACCTACTTTCACCAAAAGAACTATGAATCGGCCGTGCGCGAGTATTTGAAGGCGGAAATTTTGTACGCTTTTCCCGCCGTGCAGGCCGCTGCCTTGCTCCAGGCTGGCAAATGCCACGAGGCCCTTGGAGAATGGAAGCAGGCCGCGGAATGCTATGCCCGGCTGATCGACCGCTATCGGGACACCGTTTTCGCGAAAGAAGCGGCCGAACGCATCGCTGTCGCCAAACAAAAAGCGGAAGCGACCGCAAGACAATAAAGGCCCATCAAGAGATTAGAACGACGGGAACGAATTTCCTTGCCTCGATCGACCTCCTTTCAGAAGAGCGGCGGCGCCGTGAAAAGCCTGTGCTGGGAAATATTGTGGCCTTCCAAGGAGTACGGACAACTCGGCCTCGGTTGGTTGTTGACGCTGACTTGCCGAGGGGGCTGCCCAGGCAAGGTCGAGGCACGGCGCTAAAAGGACTTGGATTTCCATCATGAGCGGGAACCGAAAAAAACGTTTCCGATACTCCATCGTACGGTTGGCGATCGCGTTCGCGTTGGCCTGGCACATTGGGGAAAACCGTTCGATTGCCCAGCCCAACAGCGGCGCGAAGCCCGTCGCCGAGACGGAATCGAGCGACCCTGCGCTGCGCCGAGGCCCGGTGCCTACCACGAATTTGCTCGACATGATGCGCGAGGGTGGTCCGGTGATGTGGCCGCTTGCCCTCTGTTCGGTGATTGGCCTGGCGTTCGTCTTCGAAAGATTGGTTAGCCTGCGCCGCTCCCGCATCATTCCCAAGGCTTTCGTCAAGCGGTTCCTCGCCCAGGTTCGCGACGGGACGTTGGATCGGGAGCGGGCCCTGGCGGTCTGCGCGGAAAACGACTGCCCGATCAGCGAAATCTTCGCGGCCGCCGTTCGCAAGTGGGGCCGGGCAGGAATGGAGGTGGAACAGGCGATCATGGACGCGGGCGAGAGGGCAACCAACGGCTTGCGCAAATATGTGCGAGTCTTCACCGCCTTGGCGGTCATCGGCCCGCTCTTGGGGTTGCTGGGCACCGCCATGGGGATGATCCAGGCCTTCAACGCCGTGGCCCTGAGCGATGTCGCCGGCCGACAAGAGCTTCTCGCCAAGGGGATCAGTCAAGCCCTCTTGAACACGGCGTTCGGACTCATCATTGCCATCCCCGCCCAAAGCTTTTATTTCTATTTGGTCAGCCGCGTGGACCGACTTGTGATCGAGATGGATGCCCTGGGCCAGGAACTCGTCCAATTGATTTCGGCGGAAGAACTCCAATACAGAGAAGAAACCCGCTCCGCCAGAACCGCGAAATCCAAGCGATCCGCGAGCAAGCCGGCAAGCGGCGAACCCGAGGAAGAAGCCGGGCTGAGAGGGTAAATGACCAACCGTGATTTGCGGATAGCCGAAATCGAGAAGCCAGTTGTTTTAGGGCAATTGAGGAGGCCAGCGCGCCGAGGAGAATCACGCTCCGTTGCAGTCCCAAAAAAACTGCGTCCGACGTAGCGCGTCCCTCCAGGGCGGGGCGTGGACGCGAAAGGTCCCGAAATTTGCGGGGGACGCATACCTCGTTGGACGCGCCTTGCCTCCAACCCAGACCGTGCATTGTCCAGGCCATGCCTCTGAAAACATCCGCCGACGAACCGCCGACGATCAACATGATCCCGATGATTGACATGATGTTCAATCTGATCATTTTCTTCTTGGCGGGCACCGAATTCGCGACCCAAGAGCGGAACATCGCTCTCCGCGTGCCCGAGGTGGTGGACAAGGGGGCGTTGACCAGCGCGCCGGATCGCCGGGTGGTGAACGTGTTTCGCGATGGCCGGGTCACGCTCGACGACCAAGAGGTGAGCTTAAGCCAGCTCGTTGAACGGTTGGCGGCCGCGCGGAAGGAGTACAGTGATTTGGGGGTCCTGGTCCGCGGCGACGCGGAGGGCGTGTTCCAGCGCGTGGCCGAAGTGCTCAATGCGTGCAAACAAGCCGGGATCCAGGAATTGGGGATCACGGTTCGGCTCATTCCGCCCAAGAAGCAGGGCCATGAATAGCGTCCGTCTCGACAATGTGTTGGATATGTTTCACGGCCGCGGGCTGGTCCTCGCCCTGCTGTGGCTAGGGCTGATCGTGTTGATTGTCGCCCTGCTCGTGCTGATGTACACGCGGTGGGGGGCCATGCGTCCGTTGCGCAAGTGTCTGGCCTTATCGGTCGGGGCCCATCTCCTGCTGGTGGCCTATTCGGCCACGGTTTACGTTGCCCCGGCCGTGCCGTTTTTGCGCGAGCAAATCATTCGCGTTTCCTTGGCGGAAAGGCCACCAGGGCAGTCAGGCACGCCTCAAACGCCTGGAACCGTTCATCCTGATGAGAAGTCGACGAGGTCAAATTCGCGGCCCTGGGAAACGTTTGTCGGGGACACGGGACCGGCTTTGGCCCCAGTTCCTGTCCCCCGGGCGCCCGAAAGGGAGTTGCAGATTCCAGAAAAGCAAGCGGTCGCCGAGAGCAACTCCTTAGGTTTAGCGCAGGCGTCGCTGAATAAGCCGCTTGTTGAAATCGCGACCCCGCCGCCACCACGGACGCAAGCGGAGGCCACGCCGCCTGTTCCCATCCCGAGTCGGCCTGCTGAGCCGATCGAAGTTCCCGCTCCGCAGGGCCGCGAGGGTTCCCGGGCCGAGATCAACCATCCGACGTCATTTGCCAGACTTACCCCGATCACGCGGCCCACAAAGCCCCCGACGCGCATCGTCAATCAAGACACGCCAGCGACGATACTCGATCGGCCATTGATGGTACCGCCGTTGAAGGAGATTGCACCTGGGAGCGATGCGAGCGGCCGGAACGCGGCAGCCGATTCTCCCCCCTCGAAGCTTCCTGGCAGTGCCTTGCAAGCCGCAAACACGGCTCGTGGGCCTGCGCCGGAAGCGTCGCCGCGTCTTGACACATCCGCCACCGCCGCGGCCGCGGCAAGCGGTGCTCCAGACACCGCCCCACTCGTGGCCAACCGTTTGAAGCCGCCTTTCCCGGCGAAGGAAGCGTTTGGAAAGGCCGCCGATGGCGAGTCGCCGATGGTCCCGGGCCTCGGCTTGGCGGGATTGAAGCCGCCTGCCTTGCCCCCCGCTTCCTCCGTGCCTGGCGAGCATCATGTGCCCGAGGTGTATTGGCTGCGTTTGGCGCCCAATCGTTCCCAGCTTTTGGAACCCTCGGGCGCCACGTCCGAACTGGAAACCGCGGTCAAGGCAGGTTTGAAGTGGCTGGCCGATCACCAGGAGCCGGACGGCCGATGGAATCCGCGCAAACACGAAGGCGGCCGGGAAATTCTGGAGGCCGGCCGCGACCGACAGGGGGCTGGAGCGAGGGCCGACACGGGCGTCACGGCCCTGGCAATCCTCGCCTTTGCCGCCGCCGGCGACACCCACTTGCAAGGCACGCATCATGTCACGGTGCGCCGCGCCGTCGACTTTCTTTTGAGCAAGCAAAATGCCGATGGCTCGTTGGGTGGCGACGCCCAACTGTTTGAGTTCATGTACTGTCACGGCATGGCGACCCTGGCCCTGAGCGAACTGCTGGGCATGACGGGCGACGGGAAACTTCGCCAACCGCTGGCTCGGGCAGTTGCCTACACCTTGGCCGCCCAAGACCCTGTTGGCGGCGGGTGGCGTTACCGGCCCCGCGAGGCAGGCGACACGAGCCAGTTCGGCTGGCAAATCATGGCCTTGAAAAGCGCTTCGTTGGCGGGCATCCC
>Ga0209101_1002447_pt1 | contig 12247 bp, 11 predicted proteins | sample ConPoolayeCmetaG_FD_185481 | JGI IMG/M metagenome (GOLD analysis project Ga0209101, IMG submission 185481) | Hot spring microbial mat communities from California, USA to study Microbial Dark Matter (Phase II) - Cone Pool mat layer C metaG... ... | reverse complement strand
GATCCGGAAAGTTATATTCACCGGGCGGGGCGCACGGGGCGCGCGGGGGCCAGCGGGGTGTGCATCACGCTGGCGGCCGGCATGGAAAAACTGAAACTTGCCGACATCGCGGCGCGCTACAAGATTGACATTGCGGAGACGCCCCTGCCGAGTGATGATGATGTCGAAAAGATCGTGGGCGAACGCACGATTGCGCTGTTGGAAGCGCGCATGCGCTCACTAGACCGCGTGCAAGTGGAGCGCCTGCAGCGGTTCATGCCGCTGGCGCGCATGCTGAATCAAACAGATGACGAATGCGCGCTGGTGGCCATGCTGCTGGACGCGGCGTATGTAGAAACACTGCGCGCGCCGGCGGCGGAAGAGGCGGACGCGCGAGGCAGCGGCGGCGCGCCGGCCGGCGCGCCGGGCACCGCAGGCACATCCCGCCGCCGGCGCCGGCGGCGGCCGCGCCGCCCGGCTCAGTAACGAACCTGCACCGATTATGTCACACTTCGTACCTGTCACCGGCGTACTCAAGACAGACGACAAGGGCAACGGCGTGCTGCGTGATGCCGCGCGCTCGTTCAAGCCCGGCCCACAGGATGCGCGCGTCAGCCGCGCACTGATCAGCCAATTCGCGCTGCAGGATGGCGCGACGATTACTGGCATGGCGCGGCCGGTCAAACAACAGCTCGAACTCGAAACAGTTGAAACCATTTGCGGGCTGCCGCCCGAGCAGTACCGCGCGCGCCGCCGCTACACCGAGTTGGTGGCCATTGATCCCAACGAACGCTTTCATCTGGCGATCAACGGCGACACCAGCATGCGCGTGGTGGATGTGATTGCGCCGGTTGGCAAGGGCACGCGCGGCTTGATCGTCTCGCCGCCCAAGGCGGGCAAAACCATGATGCTTGAGCACATCGCGCGCGCCATCCGCACGGAGTGCCCCACTACGCGCGTGATTGCCCTGTTGATTGACGAGCGCCCGGAGGAAGTGACGCATTTCCGCCGAGCGGTGGATGTGGAAGTGCTCGCCAGTTCCAATGACCAGAGTGTGGACGAACACGTTGAGCTGGCCGAACTGACGCTGGCCATGGTGCGCACGGAGTTGGAATGCAGACGTGACATTGTGGTGCTGATTGACAGTTTGACGCGCATGGGGCGCGCCTTCAACATCAAGGGCTCGGGCACCGGGCGTACGATGTCCGGGGGTTTGGAAGCGGGCACACTGGAGCTGCCGCGCCGCTTTTTCGGCTTGGCGCGCAACGTCGAAGGCGGGGGCTCGGTCACGATCATCGCCACGGCGCTGGTGGACACCGGGTCGCGCATGGATGAGCTGATTTTTCAGGAATTTAAAGGCACGGGCAATTGCGAAATTGTGCTTGACCGGCATCTGGCCGAGCAGCGCATCTTTCCCGCCATCAACATCAATGCCAGCGGCACGCGCAAGGAAGCGCGGCTTTTTACGCCGGAAGAATACCGCCAGGTAACGGCGCTGCGCCGCTTTCTTGCCAATGTCAAAACCGAAGATGCCATGCGCATGATGCTGATGCTGATGGAAAAGTATCCTGACAACGCTACAATGTTGCGCAATGTGGGCGCGTTCATACGCACAAGGAGTTGAACAACCATGCTAAAAAAGTTGATGCGGGCCATTACGGCATTTCTGCCAGTAGACCAGCGGCGCACGGGCGGGTGCATCGGGTGCGGGGCGTGCTGCAAGCTGCCATACACGTGTCCCTTCCTGACACATGACGCCAGCGGCAAGGCGCGCTGCACCATCTACCGCTTCCGCCCGCCCAGTTGCCGCAAATACCCGCGCACCGAACGCGAATGGCTGACGCGCGCCACGTGCGGGTTTTCGTTTAACAATGGCCACGCCGCGCCGGGCGATGCTCCGCAGGCGCCCGCGCCTACTGCAGCTGCACCTGCAGCTGAACCTGTGAAGCAGGTGCCATGATCTTTGACCGGCTCGACAAGTGGCGCCTGTACCCGTTGGGCAGCGCATGGGAAGAGGCATTTGAATGGCTTACTGCGCAGCCGCTTGACTGCCCTGATGGCGAGACTGAGCTGCGCGGGCGGGATATGTATGTGCGCGTCATGACCTACCAGCCGTGCGCGCGCCGCGATGCCGTGCTTGAAGCACACCGTGAATATGTGGATGTGCACTGTGTTTTTAGTGGCGCTGAGCGCATCGAGTGGTATCCCGCCGGCACGCTTGAAATTAAAACGCCCTATGACGCCGCGCGCGATGCGGAGTTCTATTCCGCCACGGAGTTGGCGCCATTACGTGCAGATTTGCGCTATGACCGTTTTGTGGTCTTGTTTCCCGGCGATGCGCATCGCACGCAGATCAGCACGGAGCGCCGCGCCGGCCCCGTCAAAAAGGCCGTGATCAAAATCCGCCAGTCACTGCTCAAACGTTGAATGGCATGCGGCGCACATGACGCTGGCTGAATTCGTTGAAATGGCTGCGTATCTGCTGGCGCTGATCAATCCCGCCAGCAAAATTTTTGTGCTCTCAACCATGCAACCGCCCTATACGTGGCGCGCGTTGCGCAGCGTCTCATTGAAATCGACCCTGGCCGCATTTGTGATCCTGTGTGTCCTTACGATTGGTGGCAACGCCGTGCTCCATACCATATTCAACGTAGAAATATTTTCGCTCAACGTTGCGGGCGGTATTGTGTTGTTTATAGTGGGCTTGACGGCGGTGCAACAAGGCCGTTTTTATGACGCGCGGCTGTACCGCCGCACGAGTGACATTTCGATTGTGCCGCTGGCCGCTCCGCTGATTGCCGGCCCCGGGACGATAACCGCCACCTTGTCGTTCTCGGCACAGCGCGGCGTGGCGCTGACAATTGCTGCGCTCTCCTGTGCGCTGGCCGCGAATCTTGTCTGCATGATCTTCTCCCTTGCCATTGGCCGCGCGCTCAATCGCGTTAATGCAACGGGGCCCTTGGTACGCATCACTGGCCTGGTGGTTTGTGCCGTGGCAGTGCAAATGATTTTTAATGGTTTATCCGCGTGGCTGGCGCAGGCGCTGCCGGCGAGGTGATGGGCGTGCCGGCAGCCGTGTGGCGGAAGATATGGTTGTGGGGCGAGTGCGTGCTGATCTACGGCGTGCTGCCGCTGCTGTTTGTTCATGAGAACCTGCGGCGCGTGAAATTCGCGGGATTAGGTGGCTTGCTGGCGCTCGCGCTTGTGTTGGGGAGCCGCACGGGCGGCTGGCGGCCCCTGCTGCGCCCCGGCCCACTGCGCCCGTATCTGCCGCACATCCTGCTGCGGGCGGCGCTGGCAGCGCTGGTCATCGCCGGCCTCACCTGGTGGTTGCGGCCGGACGATGTGTTGCGCTTTCCGCGCACGCGGCCGGGCATCTGGGCTCTCGTCATGCTGCTGTATCCCGTGCTCTCGGCCTATCCGCAGGAACTGATTTACCGCACGTGTTTTTTCCAGCGCTACGCGCCCATTTTTACTTCCCCCGCCGCGATGCTGCTGGCCAGCAGCATTGCCTTCGCGTGGCTGCATATTGTGTTCTGGAACGTGCCCGCGCTGGTCTTGTCGCTGCTGGGCGGCATGGTGCTGACGTACACCTATCAGCGCTCGCGTTCAACCCTCGCGGTCACCGTCGAGCATGCGCTCTACGGCTGCCTGTTGTTCACGATTGGGCTGGGACGCTACTTTTATCTGCCGCGCTGAAGCGGTGCAATCACATACACAGCCGGCACACAGCCGTGGGCCTACAATTGCACGCTTTTGAATTGCGGCAGATAGGGCGCGTTCACCTTGAACATGGCAGCGGTCATTTTTTTGATCTCCGCCAGCGACAGCACCGCGGAGGTCAGCGGATCATAGCAGTTGGCGTACAATACCAGGCGCGGATCGCCGCTGAAAGAAGCTTCGACCGCCATTTCTTCGACGGCCACGCTGATGTTGTTCAGTGCGGCCAGTTGCGGCGGCAGTGCGCCGACATGCACAGGATTCAAGCCGCGTTTGTCAGCAAACACCGGCACTTCCACGCACGCATCGTGCGGCAGATTGGTGATCAGCCCCTTGTTCGGCACATTGCCGTTGAAGCGCACGGGCTCGCCGCCCATATAGGCGTTGATGATGCCGGCGGCGTATTCATGGCCGCGCTGTAAATCAAGCGGTTTGGGGTTGTCCAGCCAGTTCTGAATGTGGTTGCGCCAGGTATGCTTGCGCGTCAGATACTCTTTCAGAATAAAGCCATGCACACCCGGATTCCACCCTGTGCCGGGCAGGCAATACTTTTTGATCAAATCGGGCCGTTTGCGGAACCAGGCATTGTACTCGGAATTGTGCCCGCTCGATTCCGTCACATAGTAGCCCAAGTGCAGAAACATTTCATTGCGGACGATTTCTGTGCGATACACCGTGCGCGACTGCACGGCTTTGCGGATCAACGGATACGCATCCTTGCCGTTCCACTGAAACTCAAGAAACCATGCCTGGTGATTAATGCCGGCACAGAGATACGTGATCTCGGCGTGCGGAGCTTTGATCCAATTGGCCAGCATCTCCGCCGTACCCTGCACGCTGTGGCACAGGCCGGCAATTTTGAGATGGGGATAGGCGCGTTGCATCGCGCGGCAGAGCATGGCCATAGGATTGGTATAATTCAACACGATCGCCTGCGGGCACACGCGCTCGACATCGCGCACGATATCCAGCATGACGGGGATGGTGCGCAAGGCGCGAAAGACGCCGGCGGGGCCGCGCGTGTCGCCCACATTGATATCCACGCCGAATTTTTTGGGAATCAAAATGTCATGCCGCCACACGGAGACGTCGTGCGCCAGAATGGTGATCACGACAGCATCGGCGCCCTTGAGCGCGCCGGCGCGGCTGGTGGTTGCTTCCACGCGCGCCGGATAACGGCCTTCTTTGACAATCCGCTGGCATGCTTTCTCGATGTAGCCCAACCGTTCCGTGTCGATGTCCATCAAGGCAATCGTACTGTCCTGCAGGGCAGGATACGTCAACATGTCACGCACGAGGCTGCGCGTGAAACCAAAACTACCTGCACCAATGAATGTAATCTTCGCCATACATCTCCGTGAAAATAGTTAGGTCAGAACTGTTACTTGCTATGCCGTTTGATGCGCAAAAACGCTCCTGCACACATCAGCCAGACGCCAGGCTCTGGTAGCGCAGAACCCACCCATGGTATGGCTGATGTTGTTGGTGGTTAGGCACTACAAAGTTTTCCCATGTCACTGTGGGTTTCATGGCCGTTGGTCACTAGGGTATGCAGACGAAAATTCAGCGGGCCATTTTCACCCCAGTTTTGACCACCACCGATCGTGATCTTACCGGTAAACATTTGTTCGGCACAGGCGGCAAGATCAAACTGCCACAGAATCATAGAAGCCAGCGGAGTGCCCGGCGCCGGGTTCATGCTGTTACAGTTGCTCAGCCCTGTACGTGCATTGAGGTTGCTGAGATAATTCGGCGCGGCGAAGGTCACCGGCCGGGGTGAAATCTGAGCGGCACTGCTCTCCACAATGTTAGCTGGCACCGCTGCCAGCTGCGCTGCACCCAAGCCAGCGAGTGCCGTGACAAGAAAAACCGGTGTTTTCATGATCTGCTGTGGTAGCATAGTTGCACAACTTGTTTAGTGCAAGTATGGCGAAGTCTGCCGCGGAAAGAAATGGGCAGATCGTGCAAAGATGGACAAAACAGACATGCACGGCGTGCCAGCAAAGCGCCTGAGACACGGCATGACACACCTCCCCGTGCGCACGCCACACCGTGGGGGCACAGCAATTCACCGCGCAGAACGCTGGCGATAGACACGGGGAGAGACGCCCACCACACGCTTAAATTGTGTGCTGAAATAACAACTGTCGTTGAACCCCGTCCCAAAGGCGACATCCGTGATGGAGCGGGAGGTTGTGCGCAAGAGCTCGCAGGCTTTGAAAATGCGCAGGGAGATGAGATATTGCATGGGAGTTTGACCGGTGGCGTGCGTGAAGCCACGGGTGAATTGACGCGGTGAGAGCTGCGCCACGCGCGCCAGCTCCGCGATGGAAATGTCATCGGCAAAATGCGTTTCCATGTAGCTCAAGGCTGCGCCGATGCGCATGAGCGGGCGGACGGAGGCGTTGCGGTAGTCGGCGTAGAGGCGCGCGAGCAACACCACCAGCGCGGTGAAATGCGCACGGATCATGGAGCGGAAGCCCGGTGGCCGCTCGAGTTCCTCACGTAGAATGGCATCTGTCACGGCCTTGACGCGTATGAGATCCGCGGTGGTCAGCCGCAGGCGCGCGTTGAAATCGCGGCGGCGGCGGTAGCGGGGCTCAAGAGTAAAGAGGGCATGAAACCCGGGCAGCTCACGCACGTCGGGCGTGGTTGGCAAGAAGCGCTCTGCGTCGAACTTGACGTTGACCAGCTGCAATTGGTGCGTATCGCGATACCCATGGGCTTCGTTGCCGGTGATGACAAACACGTCGCCGGCGCGAATGGGATAGTCACCGTATGAGGTAGTGTGCACCGCGTGGCCTTCAAAGACAATCACCAGTTCCGTGAAGGCGTGCGTATGCATGGGGAAATCATGCTCGCTGTGAACGTCAACCAGCGAAAACGGAAAATCATTGTCCCAGACGTATTTACCGGCCGGGATATCGTACTTGATGATTTTCTGTTGCATACTAGCATTGTAGCACAACCGCAGCGTGCTGTAAAGCACACCGCACGCCCCAATTCCGGCGGTGAGGTACCAAAAATGAAGGGGCACCGGCCTTGGTGCCCATAGACACGCGCGACGTTGGCTGCCGGGGCCCGCTGCTTTCCGCTCAATTATTATGTTATGGACTCTCAATCGCCAGAACTAGGCACGCCTGCGTGTCCGAAAAACGAAGATTGATGGCAGAAAAGCACAAGAATCCCGCCTGCAGATTCTGCTATCATAGGCGATAATGCTACGTCACGCAACACCGATGGATGAATTTCCGTTTGTAACTAGCTATCCTTCAGTGGCGCTGGAGATACCGCTGGCGGTGACACCACGGCGGCCGGTGGCGGCGCTGGAACTCGAGGCGTGTCAAGTGACCGGCTGCCTGGCCGCGGCCGAGGGGGGGCTGGCAACATCCGGCGGGTGCGCGCGGGTGCTGCTGGATTTCGGCAGCGAGGTGGTGGGCTGGCTGAGTCTGGTGGCCGAGGCGGCCGGCGCCGCGCGCCTGCGCCTGACGTATGGCGAACACGCCGATGAAGCACGGCGCGGCGAGCCGTCGCGCGTTCATTTCTTTACACTGCAGGAGGATCGTTTCGAGTGCCCCGGCGGGCGCTGCAGCTTTCGATCGCACGGGCGGCGCGCGTTCCGCTATGTGCAACTCAGCATCGAATCGGCGCATCCTGTGGCGCTTACTGCCATATCCGTTGCGCATCAGCATGCTGCCGTTGTGCGCCACGGGTCGTTCACCTGCAGTGATGAGCGGCTCAACCGCATTTGGGAGCTGTGCCGCGACACCACGCTGCTCTGCATGCAGAACTATTACGAAGACGGCATCAAGCGTGATGGGCTGTTGTGGATAGGCGATTACCGCGTGCAGTATCTCTGCAATCTCGGTTGTTTTGGCGATCAGCGGCTGGCGCGCAAAAGCCTGGCGATGATCGCGGCCAGCCAGCGCGCCGACGGCGCCATCCCAGCCTGCGCCGGCATTGGCGGCGGCAAGCAGCATCCTGATGTGATTGACTGCATGCCCGGCATCCCTGCCTGGCCGGAACGCTGGATTCTGCTCAATTATATGAGCGACTTCCTCTCCGGCGTGCGGGAATTTGCCCTGTACAGCGGCGAAGACGTCTCTGAATTCCTGCCCGCCGTGCGCCGCGCCCTGGCGTTCCTTCTCACGCAGCGTGACGTAACGGCTGAAACCTTGCAGCATCACTTCATTTCTGATGACGGCCTGACGCCGCCGGATGGCATAAAACCGTACCGGCCGATGGCGGCGTTGCTTGCGCACCTTCATTGGGGGCTGGCGGACGGCGCGGCGCTGATTGAGCATGCAGATGCTGCGCTGGCAGCGCGTTGCCGTGCGCGCTGCGCCGAGCTGCGCCAGGAATTGCGTGCGCGGTTTTCCACACCCAGTGGCCTGCTGCGCGATGCCGATGACAAGGACTACATCGGCTGGCATGCCAATGCGGCCGCCGTGCTGGCGGGCATGATTGAGCATCCGCGGGTTCATCTCGAGACACTTCTCGCCTGCCGTGACGCGCTGAAGCCAGAGATTGGCTTCCTGCGCTTTTGGATTTTGGAAGCCCTGTTTACGCATGGCTTTCATGCCGAAGCGCTGCAAGTGATCCGCCGGGCGTGGGGAGCGATTCTCGATGCCGGGCTGGGCACCTGCCCCGAAAGCGTGCGGGAGAATGCCGCCAGCTATTTCACGCCGCGTTCGCCGCTGAGCTTGTGCCATGGCTGGAGCGCGGGGCCGGCCTGGCTGTTGCCGCGGCACATTCTCGGTGTGCGCGTGCTAGAGCCGGGCTGGCGCGCCGTGGCCGTGCGGCCAACCCTGTGCGGGCTGCGCCATGTCTGTGCGGTTATCCCCACACCGTGCGGCGATCTGCGCATCGAATCAGATGGCACGCACGTTCACTGCGCCGCGCCGGAAGGCATGATAGTAAACACGACGTTGGACAGATGAGACTTGACAGGGAAGATTGCTAATAGACCCTCGATCTGGCCACTAGAGAGCTCCGCCGGCCTCGGCGGCCTTGTGTGCGCCTCCACGCTTAGGTTGCCAATCGCAGGATTTAGGATATGACGTCGCATCATTCACAACCACCACACAAGCAGGCAGAGATGACAACACAGATATTTTACGTTTCTCCGCATGGAGATGACAGCGGGGCCGGCACACGCGAACAGCCGTTTGCGAGCTTGGGGCGCGCGCGGGAAGCAGTGCGGGCAGCCGTTGCGGGCGGCGCGGGGCGCGTGGAAGTGGCGCTGGCGCCGGGCGAATACCGGCTGCGCGCGCCGCTGCGCATGGACGCACGCGACGGCGCGCCCGAGGGCGGCGCGATTGTGTGGCGCGGGGCGGGCGCAGGCCGCACCATCGTGAGCGGCGCCGTGGACTTGCCGCCGTTTGCCGAAGCAGAACCCGGGCTGTGGCGCGCGCCGGCGGGCGGCATGGTCTTCCGCCAGCTCTATGTAAACGGCCGCCGTGCCGCGCTGGCACGCTGGCCCAAAGCCGGCCAGTTCTTCAGAATCTCCGCCTGGCTGCCCGACACCAAAGAGATCATTGTCAATGCGAGCGACGTGCCCAACGCAACGGACAGTGCGCTGGAACTTGTCGTGTACATGGCATGGGCAGAGGCAATTTTGAAATTAAAATCCGCCGCGCGCACGGCGCCCGAAAAACTGGCGTGGTGTACCCCCATGCGCCTGACGTTTCACGAGCCCGAACACAGCCTTGTCTTCCAGCGCTCGTTCCCCATCCGCAAACCGGAGCTGCCGTACTTCTGGCAGAACAGCCGCGCATTTCTGACGGAGCCGGGCGAGTGGTTTCTCGACCAGCCAAGCGATACCCTGTACTACCGGCCGCTGCCGGGCGAAGAACTGGCTGCGTCACGCGCGGTTGCCCCCGCGCTCGAGACACTTGTCGAAATCCGCGGGACGGTGGACAACCCCGTGCGCAACGTGCGCTTCGAAGGCATCACCTTTGAGGGCACGACATGGCTGAAGCCATCCGTGTCAGGCCTGCTGAATCTGCAAGCAGGGATGTACACGCAGGAAAAAACGCAGGACAACATTCAGTATCACGGGCGGCCGCCCGCAGCGGTGTATGCCGCATATGCGGACGGGCTGGCCGTGGCGCACTGCACGTTCCGCCACACGGGGGCCACGGCACTGGATGTTCACCGTGGCGTGTCTCGTGCCGCGGTGACTCGCTGCACATTTCACACGCTGGCCGGCGCGGGCATCAATCTCGGCGTGTTCTCCGAGCCAGACATGGCAGCGCACGTGCCGTACAATCCAGCTGATGAACGCGAGGTAACCCGCGATATCACTATTGCTGATACAGTGATTCATCACACCGGGCTGGATTATCCCGGCACGTGTGCCATTGCCGCCGGCTATGTCCGCGATACCCTCATCGAGCACAACGACATTCACGACGTCCCGTATACGGGCATCAGTGTTGGCTGGGGCTGGACACTCAAACCGAATGCGATGCGCAACAACTGTGTCCGCCGCAATCACATCTATCGCGCGGTAACTACCATGCGCGACGGCGCCGGTATCTACACCCTCTCGTCCATGCCGGGCAGCAGCATTGTTGAAAATTACGTGCATGACATCAGCACCAACCCGGACGGCATCGGCGCGCGCAATTACGGCATTTATCTTGATGAAGGGAGCGACGGCATCACCTTGGAAAACAATCTGATCCAGCGCATCGAGCATGGCAACCACCACAAGATCAATCCGTCGGGGACCATCGTGTTGAAGCATGAGGGAGCGTTTGACAATCCGGCGGTGCGGGGGCAGGCGGGGGTGCGGAGAGCGTGAAGGGAGAGCGAGTAGGGAATAGCGAATAGAGAATGGCGAATAGCGAATGGCGAATAGCGAATGGCGAATAGCGAATGGCGAATGGCGAATGGCGAATAGCGAATAGCGAATAGCGAATAGCGAATAGAGAATAGCGAATAGCGAATGGCGAAGCGAGGTACGAGTGACGAACAATAGAGGTCAGAAGGCAAAGATTCTGCATGGAGGGGCGACGGCCTCGGCGTCCGGCATGCTGGGAGCGCCGGCGTCTTGCCGGCTTCATGCCGCGCGCGCGCCCGCATCCGCCGCCGGTTGGCACACGTATTGGAGGGACGCCGCCCCGGCGTCCGCATGTGGCGCGGAAAGGTGTTGGCACAATGTTCGCATTCATCTGTGCGCGGGGAACGGACGTGGGGACCACGTCCCTCCAACGGAATGCGCAGATGTCCGAAAAATAAAACTTCGCGTCTGTTTTCTTAATGAAACGGGCGCGGGAATGTGCTACACTCTCTTAACAAATACTACCGCGCCGCGTGCTGACGGCAGTACGCGCCGGTGTAGACAACATAACCATATTCCGTAAGGAGGCAACATGAAGATGTATGCACGAGTAGTAACAGTAGTGGCAGCCATGCTGGCGCTGGCCACACCGGCATGGTCCGCAGTAATAGCGTACGAGTACTTCGACTATCCTACGAACCCGACGCACATCATCGGCCAGAGCGGCGGGTACGGGTGGAGCGGGGCGTGGTATGTGTCTAATGTGTATCCTTCGGCCGTCTACACCAACGAGTATGTTGCCGGGTACGTTGAAGGCTGGTTAACCAACTCGGCCTATCCATTCGCGCCGGCTGGTGGGTTTGTCAGCACCGACACGAGGGACGTTCATCTCTCACGAGATCTTGCGACGCCGCTGAACTTGGCAGTGGACGCAAATTATTATTTCAGTTTCTTGATCAAGGTGTATGAAAGAAATATAGACAACCACATGCTTTTTTTCCATGACGCAGGTGCATTCATATTAGCAGGCTTTCGGGAACGTTCAGGCGGGGACTTGGATGCACGAGCGGTGTGTGGAGCCGGCACGCAGGGTGTTCAGGGTCCTTATTATCGATTCACCAACTATTTTATTGTCGGTAAAATAGAAGCACATGCCAGTGGCAACGATTACGTACGGATGAATGTGTACCAGGATGGTAATACGGTGCCTGTAACTGAGCCTGTTTCATATCAGGTTAACTCGGCCGGAGCAAGTCTTGGCGGCAATATCTACTCCATCCGGTTGCGCCACGCCAACGCAAGCTATAACGGCCTGCCGACGCTGTATGACGAGCTTCGGTTTGGGGAATCGTGGGCGGAAGTGGCAGTGCCGGAACCGGTGGGGTTGGGGCTGGTTGTGGTGGCGCTGGGGCTGCTGCGGCGACGCGGGTAGGGCTATAACCTGCCATCATAAGGTACAATGTGGCGCGGCGCATGCCGCGCCTTTTTTATTGCGGACGGTTTGTGTAATCGTGTGGAGAGCCGCCGGCCTCGGCGGCCTTGTGTGCGCGTGCATGAGGGCAACGAGGCCGTTGCCCCTCCAGTTTTGTGGGATCGCTGCTTCGGCGGCTTTGTGTGCGCGGGCATCAGGGCAACGGGGCCGTTGCCCCTCCAATTTTGTGGAGGGCCGCCGGCCTCGGCGGCCAGATGTGCGCGGGGTACAAGGGCAACGAGGCCGTTGCCCCTCCAGTTTTGGTATCGTTATCGAATTTTGATGGAGGG
>Ga0209101_1002443_pt1 | contig 12263 bp, 9 predicted proteins | sample ConPoolayeCmetaG_FD_185481 | JGI IMG/M metagenome (GOLD analysis project Ga0209101, IMG submission 185481) | Hot spring microbial mat communities from California, USA to study Microbial Dark Matter (Phase II) - Cone Pool mat layer C metaG... ... | reverse complement strand
GTCGCATACCCCGACTCGCCGTTGGAGTTGCATGCGAATACACGGTACTGGTATGCGGCCCCGGGCGTCAGGCCGCTGTCCGTTGCGGATTCGTTGTCGGTAATCGTCACGTCGCTCCAGACGATGCCGTCCTCGCTGCGCTCAAGCACGATGTCGGCCCCGCCGGAGTTGTCCGTCCACGTCAGCTCGATCTGTGTGTCGGATGACGCCCAGGCGAACAGCCCCGTAGGCGCGGCCGGCCACGCGGCGGTCGTCACGTCGGCCACGTTGCTGGGGGCCGACTCGGCCGATTCCGCCAACGCCTTCACGCGGAAGTAGTAGTCGGTGCTCGGCGCGAAGGGGCCGGGGAGGCTGTGGTATGTGCTGTTCGCATCCGTCCACGCCACGGGCACCCAGTCGTTTTCGCCGTCGGGGGATTGCTCGATCTGGTAGCCGACCTCGATGTTCGAGTTGTCCGTCCATGCGAGGTTGATCTCGTGGCCGGAGACCGCGGCGGCCGAAAGTCCCGTCGGCGCGGCCGGGATGTCGCCGACGGTCACCTGCTTCGTGCCGGCGAAGTAGCCGATGCCATCGGCCTGCACCGCGAAAACGTGGATCGTATACTCCCCCGCGGCCGGATAGGTATACCCCAGCAGCGCGGATGTGCCGCTGGCCGTGGACATGTCCTCGTTGCCCCAGAACACCGTCCAGGTGAGGCTCGGCCCGGAGGAAGTGAGGCTCAGTTCGTATTCATCGCCCTCGTCCACGGCCGATGCGCCGGTGATCGTCGTCGGAGCCTGGCCGCCCTTCTGGTAATTGGTGGACAGAATACCCAAATCCACGACGTTGACGACGCCGTCGTAGTTGCAGTCGGCCTGCTGCCAGTGCCGGCCGGTCCCCTGCCAGTTGCTCGAGAGCGTCCCCCAGTCCACGATGTCCACCTTCCCGTCGATGGTGGCATCCCCGCCGAAGGTGTACTTGATGATGACGGCCGTGGCGTCCAGCGTCCGTCCGCCATAGCTGCTCAGCCACCGATTGCCGTTGTTCAGGTTCTCGATGATCCCCAGCGCATCCAACTGAGCGCTGCCCGCGGCCGTGCTGCTTCTGATCCCATCCCCCGTCCACGCCCCGCTGTTGTAGCCGCTGATCACCAGCGCCTCCAGGGCCGCAAAGGGGCTGTCGCCGTCGTAGTCCACGATCAGGTCGTTGTCCGTCAGGTCCAGCGTGCCGCCCTCGCCCACGCTCAGCGACCTGACCACGCTGAGGCTATACTCATCCCCCGACAGCGTCACCGTCGCATCCTCCGCGATCGAGAACTCGCCCAACTCCTGCGTCCCCGGCAGCTTCAGCGTCACATCGGCCGTGGCGGCCACGTCCAGCACGCCATCGCCCTCGACACTCGTGATGGCGCGGACCGTTCCACCGTTGACAGTCAGGCTGTTGGCCCCCGTCCCGGCCTTGAGCCGCAGCAGATTCAGCCCCGTGGCCACCATCCCGTCGGCCGAGATGCTGAGCGTGTCATCGCCGGCCCCGGCGTCGTTGCTCGCCAGATCGAGCACGACTTTGCCCACGTCGGCGAAGTTCAGGCGCGAGAGATTCGCCGAGCCGCTGGGAACAGGAACGGGGACATCCATGGTTTTCTCCATCATAACTCATTTTGCCACCTGCACCTGTGCCACGTGCTTCCGCGGACGCCCAGGCCGCCGAACCGTGTGGGCCAGGCCCAGCATCGCCACCGCGCGCTGAACCCAGTTCGCCTCGCCGTAGGGCCGGCCGCGATCAACACTTGTTCTGACGCCGAACAGCGCCGTTTGTTCCAGCGGGTCATCCACCAATTCAGACCAGTTCGCCGGCCGATCCACCGGCCACTCCGCCAGCAGCTTCCGCCAGCGGCGGGCCTCCATGGCCCCGGCCCCCATGCCCGTGTACGCCGCCAGGCTGCCCCACGGCCAGTCGGCCGCCGACCGTAGGGCGTTGACCTCGACATGGCGAAGCACGCACAGCAGATGGCAATCCTCCTGGATCGTGGACATCAGGCGCCAGCCGAGGATTCGCATCGGCACCTGGTCCAGCGCATCGGCCATGGCCCTCATGAAGGCCCGGTAGTGCCCCTCGCCAAAGAAGATCCGCATCCGACGATTGCCGCGATTGATGACGTGATACGCCCGGCCGCCCGGAGCCACCCGTGCTCTTCGAGGCATGCAACGATGAGATCGTGCGCGACAACAAGGGGCAATAATCATGGATGTCCCCGCTTCTGCGCCCAACGGCTACTGCCCGGGCTGTCGACGACGTGGCGAACGGCTATGGATCGAGTTTTTCAGACTGTGGTTGACTCACCACTGGCTGGTAACGTCGATAAGCACGCCGCGTGTCTGCTCATCCACCCAGGGACGCTGGAGGGCCCAAGCGATGCCTTTCCGCAGCGATTCCTCGTCCATCTGCGTTATTCGCTGACCGTGGCGGACCTGGGCGACGGCGATGCAGGCGAAGTACAACACCATGGCTACCTCCGGCGGCAGGGGGCTCCGCGGATGATTACGGCACAGCTTGAAGAACTCCTTGGCCGTCCGCAACACCTCGATCGGGGTTGCCGCCTGGCCCAATATCTCGCGATAGCTGTGCGGTGGCACCTGCGCCGCCGCCATGGCAGCGGGAAGCGGCTCGCCCAGGAGTCCGGGAAGGCCCTTCAGGTCCAGGTCAAGCCGCGCATCCAGTTGGTGGCGCAGAATCGTCCCCAGCTCGTCCGGCCGCCATGCAATGCGTGTGGTCTCATCTACCCGCATCAAGGCCGCCATAGACCTGGAGCTGCTTCGGTCGATACCGCCAGGCGGTTTGGATGGTTCGGTCATGCCGCACCGTATGCAGTTACCCGGTCTGTGCCCGGATTATGCGCCACTGCTGCTCAGAATTCGCACCAGTTCGTCGATCTCCTCGTCGACGGCCTGCTCACCGGCATATTCGGCGATCGTCTGACGCATGATCCGCACGAATGATCGTTTACCCGTCGCCAGCAGGTTGGCGGCCTGTAAAGGCGAGGCGAGGGCGTATTCACGCTGAAGTTGCTCGTACGACGTCGGTTCCGCCCCGTCAAGCAGGGGTCTGACGATCCGGCCGTCGAAGATGGCGCAAATGTCGAGGCGACCGGAGCTCGCACACTCTTCGCGGAACCGCCGCAGGGATTCCCGGAGCAGCTCCCTGGCCCAGGCGATATCGAACACATCCACCTCGTCGGAGGATGCTCGCCGCATGTCGTGATCATCCTGTTCGGCCAGCGACAGCAGGCTCGCCGGCTGTCGCTTTCGGGCGCTCTGATCGCGGAGCTTGTTCAGGACGTAGTTATCCAGGGCCGTGCAGAGGAATGTGCGGAACTTGCCCCGACCGCGCTGCGCCCGGCCAATCAGATTGCGCTCCAGGACCTTCTCCGCGATGAAGCTCTGGAGCAGGTCGTCCACTTGTTCGGGGGTCAACCGCTTCCGATGGAGGAGGTGCGCGCGCAGGGCAGGCAGATATCGCGCCAGAAGCTCTCCCATTGAGGCGCGTTTGGCTTCACCGGAGTCACGACCTACGCATTCAACGAAGGACCAGCGAGTGAGCGGGAACCCTCCAGCGTTCTGCGGGTCTTGCTGTGCCATGAGGTCAGATTTACTCGCATTCTGAGTTCCATTTATGTTAGCAGATTCGCCATTTCCCGCAAGCAGGCACCACGGGCACCACGAGCGCCACGGCCGCAAATATGGCCCGGGCGGCAATGGTGACCCGCTGTTCACACGTGGTTTGAGCATTTCCGGATCGTGAGGGCGCCAGTCAGCGGAACCGGGGCGAATTGCTTGTCCATAGGTCCTCGCCTGTGTTCAGCTTCCGATGCCCTCTGCGAAGAGGCGGATGACGAGTTCGAGCGCGCTGGGGAAGCGGCAAACGACTCAGTCGATCAGGACTCTCGAGATCAGCAAAAAGGCAAGGACGCCCAGGATCGTCAGGATTCTTGTGTCCAGCTTATGGTATCTTGAAGCCAGCATGTCCTCCTCCTGATGTGCGTTCGTTTCGCACGCTGCCGAACCTGAAACGCAGTGCTCGTCAGGGTTCGATGTCACCGGCTCGTCGACTGTGCTGGTGGCCCGGCCGTTCTCGCGGCATTCACCGACGCCCGCGCCCGGGAGCAACTCCGTTTCTTGTTCGGGTGGAAGCGACGGTAGTACTCGGAACAGACGGCTGACCTCGTAGAGAGCGCGGGTTCGTCCTCGAAGCCCCAACAGAAACACATCTCGCCCTTGGGCCAGCATGCTTCGGCGCAGCAGGACCAGTCGCGCCAGCGCCGCAGTCGATGCGTCATCGGCCGCCGACAGGCAAAGGCAGACGCGTTGAGCCGACTTCGCGGACTGCGCCAGCCGAGCAAGCTGATCCGCATCCGCATGGGACAGGTGCGCCCCACGGTAACGGATCACGGCATTGTCGTTGGGTCTGACCATGGCCAACCTCGATGGTTTGACGCCTTACGACGGCACGATTCTTGCGGTTCAGTGCAGCAAGGCGTACGCGACGCCCACAATCGTCAGGACATATACGGCGGTCTCGATCATTCCGGCCCAGTAAAACCGCATCCAGCCTCGTGACTCGTGTTTCAGGGTCATTGCTCACTCCATGCGCACTTGTGTCTCACAATGGGATACCCGACCCGTGGGCCATTTCTGCTCATACCGTGTTTGTTTGAGCACGGAGGCGTCATTCGCGACGCTGAGGAGCATGCCGAGTCGCTGGTTGCGCTGCTCAAGTACCTGACGGAGGTTAGGGAATAGACGGGCATCGGGCAGCCCACCTTCGGTGATGAGCACAAGTACAACCACCCCGAGATGCACCCGCCAGCGATTTGCCCCCTCACAGAGGCAGCCCTGCGAGACAAGTTCGTGCGGTAGGGCATCGAGACCAATTGCGAGATGAAGCCTAACCTGCCGTACGTCAAGACCCTCGCCTGCCTCGCCTGGGCCACGTCCCTCAAGCCTCACGCCCTCACCTTGTCATCCTCCCCGCCGTCGCCGGGACTCCTGTCCACCACGCCGATCACGCCGCGCACGTCACTGGCTTACCTGCCGCGGGGCGATCGGGGATACCTGAGCGTAGCCCGCCTCCTGAGGATAGCCGCGGATCATCAGGCGTACGGCGGCCGATACGGTGTATTCGCCTTCCCGCGCCGGGGTGAACGGAGCGGTGGCGCCCAGCAGGCTTGTCGTCACACTGAAGGCCAGCAGCGTGCCGGCCAGCGACCAGGTGGCCGGATGATGCTCTTTGCGCATCCATGCCCCCGCCCAGAGCATCAGCAGGGGGGTAAAGAGGATGAACCAGCGCACCGCGAACATGGGCTGGTCCCAGCGCGGCGCCAGCAGCGCGTACACAAGGACGATGACGCCGGCGCCCGCGATGCTCGCCACCGCCAGCATCTTCGTGGGCGCCGGCCAGTGCCGCCTCATGACGGTGCCGATCCCGGCCAGTCCCAGCAGCAGGACGGGGAAGTGGCTCAGCAGACCACGTGCCCCAATCAGGCCGTCGGTGAGATTGCCCGCCACCACGCTGCCGTAGCCGGGCGGGGCATCCTCCAGCTCGTCGGCGGGCGCGGGCCGGTCGGACAGCGCGCCGTACAGCAGCGGGCGGTGCAGGATGGCCGGCAGCACGTCGCCGGTGATGGTGATGCTCAGCACGGCGTGAAGGGCCAGCGGTGGAAGCGCGCCCAGGACGTAAAAGAGGATGCCGCCCAGGCGATTGGTGAGCGTCCACGACATGGCCACGATCACCAGCACGAACGCCAGCAGAAACACCGCGGCCCCCAGATCGATCACGGCGGCGAGGCCGGCGCCGAAACCGGCCATGGCCAGCCAGGCGTTGGCGAAGCCGCGTCGGGCGGTGGTGAGGGCGTGATGAAATGCGCCGCAGCAGGCCAGCAGAAGCGCCGCCGCTGGTGCGTGGGAGTTGAGAACCGTCGCGTAGGCGACCAGGCCCGTGCCGAAGACCACGCCCATGGCCAGCACCATGCGCATGGGCCGGCTCAACTCGAAGATTCGGCCGAGGCGATAAACCAGTCCCCCGGCCAGCGCCACCGGCAGCGTGGCGCCGAGGATGGTCAGCAGATAGGCGGCCAGCACGTCGTTGGTGGCGAAGCTGAGACCGGCGCGGTGCATGATCCGGTAGGGGACGGCCAGGAGGGCGGCCAGCACGGGCGGCTGCGGGCTGACGTTGGGTGGATGCGATCCGGCACGGCGGTCGCGGGGGTTTTGGGGGTAGAAGGAGCTGCCGTCGATGGCGAGGGTGTCGCGCTCGACGATGGATTCGATGGTGGCCAGCCGCTGGCGTTCGTTGTCGGAAAGGCGCGTGGGATGGCGCAGCGGCCGGAGGATAGGCAGGCAGACGACCAGGACGAGGATGGGCGTGGCCAGTCCCCAGGGCCTGACCCAGGGCTGGGCGGCGCGGCGGCGGTACCATTGACGGAGCGATTCGAGCATGAGTGGTGCTGCAAACCCGGCCGCGCCCCGCCAAAGCAGCCGCGACCGCCGGGCATTCTACCGGCAGTCGGGGGGCAGGGCGATGGGAGCGGCGACGGGATTGGGTGATCGGGTGCGGGGCTGATCGGGAAGGCGTTGCAGCTTCATGCCGTCCCGATCACCTCGGCCGGGACCGTCGGCGTTGCTCCGGGCTGGGAGCAGACGTAGGCGGCCAGGCGGTTGGCGCGCTGGTTGATCTGGTCCAGGTCCTGGCCCTTGAGCAGGCCGACGGCGACGGCGGCCGTGAAGGCATCGCCGGCGCCGACGGTGTCGGCGATCGTGGTGCGGATGCCGGGGTGGTCGTGGCGCGAGCCGGGCGCAAAGAGCGTGCTGCCTTTGTCGCCGCGCGTCAGCGCCACCAGCCGCATGCCGTATCGGTCGATGAAGGCCCCGGCCACAGCGGCCTCATCACCCTCCAGTTCCAGAAGCCTTGCAACCACCGGCAACTCGCCATCGTTGAGTTTCAGGACGCTGGAGCGCCGCAGCGACTGCTCGATGATCGGCCGGCTGTAGAAGTGCTGGCGCAGGTTGATGTCGAAGATGCGAAGGCACCGCGGCCCGGCCGCGTCCAGAACCGCCTGGATGGTGCGGCGCGACACCTCGCCCCGCTGCGCCAGGCTGCCGAAGCAGATGGCATCGGCCGACGCGGCCAGGTTTCTCAGCTCGTTGGTAAGGGGAATGAAGTCCCAGGCGACGTTTTCGCGGATGATGAAGGTGGGCACGCCGGCGGCGTCGAGGTGAACATCGACAGTGCCGGTGGGGTGATCCGGATCAACCGCCAGCGCCTCGGTGCTCAGGCCAAGCGACTGAAGCCGCTGCAGGATTTCCTCGCCATCGGGGTCGCGGCCCACGCAGCTCGCGGCGATCCCGCGCGCCCCCAGCGCCTGGGCGTGGAAGGCGAAATTGGCCGGAGCGCCGCCGAGCTGTCGGCCGGCGGGGAGGTTGTCCCAGAGAATTTCCCCGATGCCGATGATGGTGAAGGGCCGCGTAGTCTGTTTCATGATGGGTCGTGTGAATGAGGTCGGACGGTTCAACGCATCCGAAGGGATTGCGTACTAGGTGTGCAGTATAACACGCCGCCACCCGGCAAGACGAGTCGGGGCCGGTCTGATGTCAGATGAACCCTGCTGGAGGTTGTGCCATGCGCGCTATCAGGTATGTGGGGATGATGGTATTGTCCGCGGCCCTGCTGCTGTTGTCGGCGGCGCCGGCGACGGCCGCCACCCCGCCCAGGGCCGAGCCGCCGGCCAAGGCCGATCCGCTTCCGCGGATCACCACGCGCGACGGCAACTTCGTCGAGAAGGACACGGGCAAGGTCTTCCATCTGCGCGGATTCAACTACATCCGACTGGTGGGGAGCTGGCATCGGACCTTCGACGTCAACCTCTACGACGCCCCACGCGCTGAAGCGATGTTCGCCGACCTGCGCGCCAACGGCTTCAACACCGTGCGCGTGTTCATCGACCACCAGCGCAACGGCCTTTCGCCGCCGGGAGCGCAGGACTTTCCCGCGCAGTACATCGACAACTTCGTCGACTTCTGCCAGCGCGCCCGGGCGGCCGGCATCTACGTGGTGCCGGCCGTGCTGGAGCTGCCCAATCTGCCCAGGTACCGCATTCCTCAGGGCGAGGGGCGGGGCAGTCGCGGCGGTGGCGGGGGAATCAGCGGTCCCAATGCGATGATTCTGACGCCCGAGGGCGTCGCCGCCAAGGCGGCGTATATGGCGGACTTCGCGGCGGCGGTGAAGGCCCGCGATCCGGGTGTGATGAGCACGATTCTGGCGTTTGAGATGGACAATGAGACCCATTTCCGCGCCGCTGCGCCATTCACGAATCGGGCGCCTTTCACGGACGGGTGGGGCCAGACCTATGACCTGACGAAAAGCTCGGAAATCCAGCGGCTGGCCGACGACGCGGTGATCCGCTGGGCCAACGCCTCCGTGGCGTCGGTCCGGGCGGTCGATCCCGACGCCATCGTCACCATCAACGTCTTCACGTTCCGGGCCGTCGGCCGGACCGGGCCGGGAACTTTCCTTGAGGATGAGGATCGCGCCACGGCGGCCCAGCGCCGCCTGGACCGGCGTTTTCCGGCCCGCCCGTTGGCGCTGGCGCGCAGCAACATCGGGTACGTCGACATCCACTTTTATCCGTTCGACAATCGCACGCTCGACCGCGATCTGGTGGCTATCGAGTTCGAGCAGTTCAAGCAGGCCTGCCAGCAAAGTGGCAAGCCCATGATCGTCGGCGAGTTCGGCGCCTTCAAGAACCCCTATCCAACGATCAGCGCGGCGGCCGACGCCATGCGCGCCCATCTGAAGCGGTTCTACGACCTGGGCTTCGTGGGTTATCTGTACTGGACGTACGACACTGACGAACAGAATTACCTGTGGAACGGCAAATCGGCCGATGGCGAAATCCTTCAGGTTCTCAAGCAGGTCCATGCTCTGGCGGAGGCGCGGTGAGGGAGGCGATCGGACGGCCTGGCGGCCGCCCGCAGCTCAGTGCGTGTGATGGGCAGGGGTGTGTCGTGCGGGCCGTGCCGCTGGCGGGGGCGACGGGGCCGCGCGCTGGTTCGAAGGATCAACGACAGCCGATCGCGATGACGGCCGCTCAGTAGCTGTCCTCATGGAGCACGACTCGGCCGCGGAAGCTGCGGTGAATGAGAATCGTGTAGGCGATGACCGCGGGCATGCCGATCAGGGCGATGATGAGCATGACCAGCAGGGTCAGCCGCGTGGACGATGCGTTGTAGATGTCGAGGCCGGCCGCCGGGTCGCCCAGGTGCGGAACCAGCCGCGGGAAAAGCCCCGCGGCGCCCAGCGCGATGATGCCGACGATCATGACGCTGGAGACGGCAAAGGCGGCCGGCCAGCGCCGCCGGCGCGTCAGCGGCCAGAGGGCAGCCGCGCAGACGAGGACAGGCGCCAGCAGCCAGACCAGGCCGACGGCGGCCGCGCCGGCGACCAGATGACGGTTCAACACGAACGTGGCGACGGTCACCACGGCGTAGAGCACTACGAACAGGATCCAGAGGACCGGAATGAGGCGCTCGATGCGCTGCTGATGTTCGCCGCCCGTCTTGGGCATGAGGTAGATCGCCCCGTGGAGCAGAAACGTGGCAACAGTGAGCAGGCCCACGGCCAGCGCGTAGGGGTTGAGCAGGTCGAAGAATCCGCCGGCGTAGCGGCCGTGCTCGTCGAGGGGCAGTCCGCGCAGGACATTGCCGAAGGCCACGCCCAGCAGCAGCGGGGCCAGCAGCGAGCCGGCGAAAAAGGCGCCGTCCCAGGCGCTGCGCCAGCGTGGGGAGGCGACCTTGGAGCGGAACTCCATGGACACAGCGCGGAAGATCAGGGCCATCAGCAGAAGCACCAGGGCCAGATAGAAGCCGCTGAAGACGGTGGCATAGACGGGCGGAAACGCCGCGAACAGAGCGGCGCCGGCGGTGATCAGCCAGACCTCGTTGCCGTCCCAGACGGGCGCGATGGCGTTGATGGAGATGCGCCGTTCATCGTCGCCGCGGGCCAGGGGATGCAGCATCCCCACGCCGAAGTCAAAGCCGTCGAGCACGGCATATCCGGCCAGGAGGACGAACAGAAGAATGAACCAGACGACCTGAAGCGTTTCGTGGGTCATGCGCGGGGCCTCGTAACCATCCAAGCGTAACGCGCGGGGGGCCGAAGGGGCAAATGGGGTTGTTTCGCGCAGGCGGTCAAGGGCGCGCGACCGTTTCTGCGTCGGATGGAGGCACGGCCCTCCCCCGGACCCAGTACCTGGGGAGGGAGCAGGGCGCATCTTGCCCATGTTCGTGCCAACCGGGCGCAACGGTCGTTGGGCACGGGCGAGGACGCCCGTGCTACGCGTGCTACGGTTGGGGGCGCGACGCCGTTGGGCACGGGCGAGGACGCCCGTGCTACGCGTGCTACGGTTGGGGGCGCGACACCGTTTGGGCACGGGCGAGGACGCCCGTGCTACATCGTGCACCGGCGCGATTCCGGACCGCCGCCCGCAGAAAGTGTCACGCCCCGTGCGGCATTGACGCGCCTACGCGATGGCCTCCACCTGAAACGCCCGTTGGCGATACAGGTGCTCGAAAAGGTTGCCCTCATGGGGCTGATCCCAGCTCAACTGCCACGTCGGGACCGCGCCCAGATTCAACCTGTCGATGGCCGCGCAGTTCATGAACATGCGACGAACGGCCGGATCTTCGCTGATGACCGTTCCCACCAGCGTCGGTCCGATGTGATGAGGGATTTGTTCCATGGGGCATTCGATGACGCTGGCATAGGGAAAGAGGAACTCGCGGTTGGCCAGAGGGTGCTCGCGGTCGCAGCGGATGATCGTCGGCAGCAGGCAGGCGCAGCGCCCGATGCGCGCCAGCCGCGGCGTGCCGCGAATGCGCTGACAGATATCCTCGGCGCCGGGCAGGCTGGCCTCGATCAACGCGTTCATGCGCTCGGCCACGGAGGGGTTGGCGAATACCGCGAGCTGGGCGTCGGGATGATCGGCCGGCAGCGCCTGGATCGTCGAGAGCTTATGCGCCACCGCTTCGGCGATTGCGTCGGCGTTGGCGGGTGTCCAGATGGCCGATGCGTTGATGCACGATCGCCCGCCGTTGGCGGCGATGCTCGAGGCCATCACGTCGACGTAGCGCTCAAAGCGCTCGGCCGCGTCGGGGCCGAGGATGATTTTGGAATATCCCGGCCCGTGGATTTCGACCTTGGGATTGTTGCGCCACGGCTTGGTGGTGGAGGCGTCGCCGAAGAGCATGGCGCGGTCGACGCACTGGAGAAGCGTGGCGGCGCCGCCGTGGTCGGCCGGATAGAAGCCGAACGCCTCCGGCGGCAGTCCGGCGGCGATGAACGCCTGGATGATGCGGTAGGGCGTCCACGGTTCCTCGCGGCCGGGCTTGAGGACGATGGGGGTCTTGAGTGCGACGGCGGGAATCCACAGGCCGTGGACTCCCGGCGAGTTGCTCGGCAGCACGGCGCCGAAGATGCGCGCCTCGCGATACCATGACAGCGTGCGACCGTCGTCGGAGCCGTAGCCCCGGTCGAGGATCGACAGGTCGAATCCCCGCGTGAGTCCGGCCACGATCCGGTCCATTTCTTCCAGCACGCGATGAATCTTCCGGGCGTTGTTGCGGCACAGGATCCGCGGCATGCCTGTGGTAGCCGAAATCTGGGCGATGTAGTCGTCGAAGCTCTGCTGCTCATCCCCCAGGGGAAGCGCGGCGGTCATGAACAGGTCGGCCGCCTTCCTGCAGAATCCCAGCAGTTCGGCGACGGTGAACTGTTCGAGGACGGTGTCATCCATGCGCCCGACGTCGCGCAAGATCAGGCCGGGATTGGCCTGCGAGACGCGGGCAAGCGGTGCGCCGGTGGCGTGGTCAAGGAGTTCGATCTGATCGATCGACGTATACGGCCGGCCGTGACGGAGAATGGGTATGTGAAGCATGGTTGTGGGTGCCGTTGACAGCCTGACATTGTAGGCCGGGCAGGGCCCGGGTGATCCAGTCGAGTCGTCCAGGAAACGCTCGGCCTGGTGGCGCTCGGGCTGCTCCCACAACTGCCGCAGGTCGTCCTTGAGGCAGTAAGCCATGGCCAGGGGCTTGTTCAGGGCCAGGGCCTCCTCCAGACGCTGGCGTTCCTTGCGTTTGGGATCCAGGTTCTCCGGATGCTTCAGCAGCAACCAGCGTGTGCCCTTGAGCACCTTCCTGGCCAGCGGCCCCTCGGCCTCACGCTGCACATCGCCAGGA
>Ga0209101_1002442_pt1 | contig 12274 bp, 8 predicted proteins | sample ConPoolayeCmetaG_FD_185481 | JGI IMG/M metagenome (GOLD analysis project Ga0209101, IMG submission 185481) | Hot spring microbial mat communities from California, USA to study Microbial Dark Matter (Phase II) - Cone Pool mat layer C metaG... ... | reverse complement strand
TTACCTACCCGGCTGCCTTCCGCCGTGTGCCGATTGGAAATCGAGCTTATACGGGCGCCTGCGGCGCCGGGCGTCGGCCTGCGCTGATGCGGGAACAGCGGTCGGCGCAGGCCGACCGAAGGCCTGCAGCCCAAAGTGGGCGACTTCAGTCGCAGGGGTAGGCAGTTACGTTCTGATCTTGTTTGTTCGCACTCAGGCACGAAGTCGCCAGCGGAGCGCTGTTCTGGGCCTTTTCGACGCTCCTCCGCTTTGCCTGGAATCTATCCGAAAAATCGTACAGGCGGCATCCCTATGCCGCTTATATCGACGCAGGAGATCAGACCGAGCCGGAGGGGGGCGCAAAGATTGTAGGACAACTGCGAGCAGTTGTCCTGCGCTGTGGCCAGTTGGCGGCGTCGGATGTGGTCTGGAGACCGCGCCCGACGCTACCACAACCGGCATGATCTTCAGGCATTGCCCTCTGCCTGCTTCACGAGATATGCAGTTACGAAGACTCGACACAGGTTGACATAGCTTGTCCAAGCCTGCTCTCGCTCCCTTCTCGCACAAAAAGTGACGCACACCCATGTTCGAAGCAAAACGAAAAGCTGGAGGGAGGGTTCATCATTGGTTGACATTTTGAGTTACGCGCCGGACGCTGCTCCGATTGAAATCGGCCTCTTCAGACGCTTCGCGCCACGCGTCGGCGCAGGCCGACCATTGGCCAGGGTAGTAGGGGCGCAGCGCGCTGCGCCCCGGGTGTAAACCAATTTCACGGAGAAAATGGACCATCCCAGACGGGACCACTATATGTGCCATCAACCCGGGGTGAAACCCCCTATGTCTGGGGTCTCATCGTACATGTGCAGGGGTTGATGGTCAGACCGCAAAATCAAACCCACGCTAACTCCCGCTATAAGAAGGGAAATATCCGCACGAGATCAATATATCTGGTGGTTATGAGTGCTTCATTTTGCTTCGAACACTCATAAACCCGGCTGCTTGCTCCACCCCTGAATTTGTGGTAAGATGGTTACAGGCGTCGTATACCGGGCTGTTGCGGCCAGCCTCCTACCGGGCCACGGGCGGATGTCGGCGGGGGCCGACACACGGCACGAAATGCCCGGGGAGGGTGGTTACCATTGTATGCTGATATCGTGGAGCTTACATCCTCTCTCACCGTGGCGGTGAGGATTGAGCTGGCTCTTGCCAGGGGCATCTCCTCCTGTTTGCAAAGTGGATGCAACTCCGACTGGCCGCCCGGCCTGTGAGACAGACCTCCTGACCCGCGTGGATGGCCTGAGAGGACCACTCCTGGCATGCAAGTCATCTCAATCGAGGCCCTGCACTGATAGCGGTTGACGTGACGTACGCCCCTGATAATAGTGGACGCCGGAGGAGTCAAGATGGATGATGTAGCATATGATGTGTGGCACATAGATGCCGCTTCGTCGCTTCAGGCTATGATGGATGATCCCCAGTGTCCGCCATTCCTCCGTCGCCTGATGTGCGAAACGCTCTCCTGGCAGGTGCGCAATGAGACCCCGCTGCAGAAAGTCCTGCGCTCTCCACATATGGCGCCTCGTTGGATGACCGCCCTTCTGGCGCTGGGAGCCACTGTGACCGTAGAAGGGGAAGATAATGAAGTGCCGATGGAACTGCTGCTTCAAAGCCGGAAGCCTGGCAATATCACCGCCCTCCATATTGCTGCCGGGGGGTTGTGCTGGGGGGAAGCATGTGTGTCACGTACCCCCGCCGATGACCCTATCGTTGCAGTGGCGGCTACAGCAGAGCTGGAGGACGGCATTGTGCGTCAGGCCCGCATCGCGCTGACGGGTGTCTGGTCGGAGCCGGTGCGCCTTGCCCGGGCTGCAACCATGTTATCAGGCCACACTCTCAACCAGGAAATTATCCAGGCGACTGCCAGGGCTGTGGAGTCGGAGGTCACACCACAAGGGGACTTTCTGGGAAGTGTTGGCTACCGCAGGGCCATGGCCGGTGTGCTGACACGCCGCGCCCTCGAACAGTGTAAGTTCTTTGCTGTGGACAGGTGAACAATGGGTGAACAGGACACTCTTACCGCTGTGTTGAACATCAACGGCGAGCAGCGGACATTGACTGTGCGCCGTTCGGAGAGGCTGCTGGACACGCTGCGGCGGGCTTCCTGCTTTAGCGTCAAATTCGGCTGCGGTAGTGGAGATTGCGGGGTCTGCACCGTCCTCCTCGACGGCGAGCCGGTACGCAGTTGCCAGGTCCGCACCTCCGATGTCATTGGCCATGCTGTGACTACCGTCGAAGCACTGGCGTCTCGTGAAGCTCTCCATCCCCTCCAGCAGGCTTTCATCGAGACCGGGGCCATTCAATGTGGCTACTGTACCCCGGCACAGCTCCTGGTGGCCAAAGCGCTCTTAGACCGCAACCCCTGCCCGAGCGAAGAAGAGATCCGTCAGGCTATCTCCGGAGTGTTATGCCGCTGTACAGGATATGTCAAAATCGTCCAGGCCATCCAGCGGGCGGCGGCAGTGCTGCGTGGCGAACAGATAAAACCGTTTATGCCGGTCACCGGGGTATTGGCCTCTGGTCAATCACCTGAAGAGTTGTTAGGGTGCTATTACCGCGTGGCCGAAGACGGCTCTCCTCTCCCCCCGCTGGTCATCTCTCCGCCTGATATGCCGCCCCTGCGCACCGTCGGCGCGCCGCAGACCAAGGTGGACGGCGTCAAACTTGCCACCGGCCGTCCGGTCTTCGCCGATGATTTTAAGCTGGAGGGAATGCTTTACGGCGCATTGCTTACCAGCCCTCACGCGCATGCGCGTATTAAGAGGATTGACACCAGCCGGGCGCGCGCTCTCCCCGGCGTGCACGCCGTCCTGACCTGCAAGGACATTCCGCGTGTCAAGTACGCCTCCGGTGGACAGAGTTACCCGCAGCCACTGCCCTACGACCAGGTGAGCCTGGACGATAAGGTGCGCCACGTGGGCGATCGGGTGGCAGTTGTCGCTGCGGAGACGCCGGAACTGGCCCAGCAGGCCCTGCGGTTGATTGAGGTCGAATACGAAGTGCTGCCTCATGTCCTCGATCCGCTGGACGCGATGAAAGACGGCGCCCCCATCATCCACGACGAGCCTGATACCGGGGGTATCTACGATGCAGCTCATAACATCGTACATCACATCGAGGCGGAGGGAGGGCTCCCCGCTGCCCAGGCATGGGCGATGGCAGATCACATTTTCGAGGGGGAGTACCGCACTTCGCAGCAGCAACACGCGCACCTGGAGCCACATGTGTGTATCACCTGGTGGGATGAAGATGGCCGCCTGGTAGTCCGCACCAGCACGCAGGTACCCTTCCACATTCGGCGCATACTTGCTCCACTCGTTGGCCTGCCGGTCAAGAGAATTCGCGTGATCAAACCGCGTATCGGTGGGGGGTTCGGTAACAAACAGGAGCTTATCCTTGAGGACCTCTGTGCTCATCTGACCATTGCCACGGGCCGGCCGGTACGCATGATGTACACCAGACATCAGGAATTCGTCAGTTCCCGCAGCCGTCACCCTCAGATCATGCGTTACAAAATAGGCGTCACCAACGACATGAAAGTAGTTGCCACGGAGTTGCGCCTGATCGGAGATACAGGAGCCTACGGAACGCACGGGCTGACGGTTCAGATGGTAGGTGGTCAGAAAGGGTTGACACTCTATAACGCGCCCCACTCCGGGTTTGTCTGCGATGTTGTGTACACTAACAAGCCCACCCCGGGCGCTTTCCGGGGCTACGGTTCCACGCAATGTCATTTTGGCATCGAGACATTGATGTCCGAGATAGCCGACCAGATGGGCTGGGATGTGATCGAGTTCAAGCGCAAGAACTGGATAAAGGTGGGGGAAGAGATGCTTCTGTCTAAGGCGCTGGGCGAGGGACGGGAAGGATTTGAGCAGGTGATCCGTTCCAGCGGCCTGGAACAGTGCGTTCAGGTCGGTGTGGAAGCAATGCGCTGGTATGAAAAGCGGGGCAACGAGGAGTGGAGGCGAGTCGGCGATGGGACAAAGAGGCGTGGCATAGGTATGTCGGTGATGTTGCACGGCAGTGGCATCGCCGGGCTGGATATGGGTGCGGCGACAATCAAGATGAACGATGACGGCTCATTCAACCTGCTGGTCGGTGCGACCGACCTGGGCACCGGCTCCGACACCATCCTGGCTCAGATAGCTGCCGAGGTGCTGGGAGTTCCCGTCGAAGACATTATCGTCTACTCATCAGACACCGACTTCACGCCCTTTGACAAGGGGGCTTATGCGTCCAGCACGACCTATGTCAGTGGTGGCGCTGTCTACAAAGCGGCAATGCAGGTGGCTGAGCAGATCAAAGCGCATGCGGCCACGATGCTGGGGCTGGAGAGTAGCGAAGGGCTGTATTTACGCAACCGACAGGTCATTGTTCCGGATGGGACGGCGCTGACATTGGAACAGGTAGCACTCAGCAGCCTGCACCAGCATCACCAGCACCAGATCATCGCCAGTGCATCGCACATGAGCTACGAATGTCCCCCACCCTTCGGAGCACAATTCATCGAAGTCATTGTGGATACCGAGACCGGGCAGGTCACCGTGGAACGCGTGCTTATGGTGGCGGACGCAGGCCGTGTCATCAACCCCATTACCGCCTCCGGCCAGGTCGAGGGTGGCATCCAGCAGGCACTCGGCTTTGCCCATTGCGAGGAGATGGTCTATGACGAGCTGGGGCGTCTCCTCAACCCGCGCTTCGGTCCGTACCACGTCTATAAAGCCAGTGAAATGCCGGACATCCAGGTCATCTTCGTGCAGACAGAGGAGCCGACCGGGCCATTTGGTGCCAAGTCTATGGCCGAGCTGCCGCTGGACGGCATTGCTCCGGCTCTCGCCGATGCCATTCACGACGCAACGGGGGTTTGGATACGGGAGCTACCTTTCACGCCTGAGCGGGTGTGGCGGGCTTTGCACCCCGACCTGGCAGCAGGTTATGGTTGTGGATGATGCTGCTGCATTTGCTTTATCTCGCAGGTGGGGTATAATGTCATCAGAGCCTGACAGGTGAGCAGAGGGCGAGTTTGCGACTCGTCTTCCTGTGGGAGGTCCACGGGCTGGTGGATGTTGCCTTTCAGTCCTCAAAGAAGCACCGGCCTGATAACCTGCTGCGATTGTCAAAAGAAGAATCAGGAGCCAGTCATGATTGAAGTAAAAATTGACAGCATTCGAGCGAGCCTGATGTCAGAACATCGCGTTATCATCCTCAAAGAGGTTAACTCTGATCGTTTCCTGCCCATCTGGATCGGGCGCTATGAGGCCGAGGCCATTGCCATCCGTCTGCAAGAGATCGAGGTCCCCCGCCCATTAACTCATGATCTGCTCTACAACACCATCCTCGAAATGGGTGGCCAGGTTTCGCACGTTACAGTCAACGACCTGCGGGATGATACATTCTACGCGTACATTGCGGTAAATCTGAACGGGCGGCAGGTGGAAATAGACTCGCGTCCATCCGACGCCATCGCCCTGGCAGTCCGCGCCAATGTCAACATCTACGTTGAAGAGAGCGTCATGGCACAGGCAGGTGTGCTGCCCGAGCCGGATGTAAGCGAGGAAATCGAAGAGGAGGACGATGATCTCTCGGCCTTCCGCAATTTCATCAACAGCCTCGATCTGGACGATCTACCCCTTCAATAGAGTGCCCGTCCTCCCGAGCAACCTGTTTGCCTGATCCGGGCTTGCGGCGATGCCAGTCCCCGACAAGATGATCCCTCAGAACGTCGAGGCTGAGGAGGCAGTGCTTGGCTCCCTCCTGATTGACCCGGAGGCCCTGTTCCGCGTTGCGCCATTTCTCGCAGCGGAGGACTTCTATGTGCAGAAGAACGGCTGGATTTACCAGGCCATCCTCTCCCTGCACGAGCGGCGCGAACCGATTGACTTCGTCACGTTGTGTGACGAGCTTGAACGTCGGGGACAATTGGAGGAGGTGGGCGGCGCCGCTTACATCACCAGCCTTATCAACGCCGTCCCCAGTGCCATCCACGCCGAGGCCTACGGCCGCATTGTCGAGCAGGCGGCTATCCGCCGGCGCCTGATAGGTGCAGCCACCCAGATCGCACAACTGGCCTACCAGGAAAGCGAGGATATAGACCAGACTATTGACCAGGCTGAGCAGGCCCTGTTCAGCGTCTCTCAGCGGCGTATCACCCGCGAGCTTGCCCCCATCCAGGAAGTCATCCGCAGATATTACGACCGGATCGAGTACCTTTACGCCCATCAGGGGGAGCCGTTGGGCGTCCCCACCGGTTTCATTGACCTGGACCGGCTGTTGGGAGGGATGCAGCGCTCCGACTTCATTATCGTTGCGGCCAGGCCGTCGGTGGGGAAGACCAGCCTGTGCCTCTCATTTGCCCGCAACGCTGCCCGACATGGTCAGTACGTCGCTATCTTCAGCCTGGAGATGTCCGCTGAGCAGATAGTCCAACGCCTGGTCTCTGCGGAGACCGGTATTGACGCCCAACGTCTGCGTCTGGGAAACCTTAAGGAAGAGGAGTGGCCCCTCTTTGTCCAGGCGATTGGCAGACTGGCCGACCTGCCCATCTTCATTGACGATACCCCCTCGATCTCGGCTCTCCAACTGCGTACCAAAGCCCGCCGCCTCCATGCCGAGCACGGGCTGGACCTGATCATAGTGGACTATCTGCAGTTGATGAGCGGCGATATCCGTGCCGAGAACCGTGTGCAGGAGGTCTCATATATCTCCCGCTCGCTCAAAGCCGTCGCGCGGGAACTGGATGTGCCCGTGGTAGCCGCTTCACAGCTTTCCCGGGCTGTCGAGCAGCGCACCGATAAAAAGCCGGTACTGGCCGATCTGAGGGAGAGCGGCTGTCTCGCAGGCGACACCCCAGTGCGCCTGGCCAGTGGGCAGCAGGTACCAATTCGTGAGCTGACTGGATGGACACGACCCGTCCAGGTGCAGGCTTTGAATGAGACAACATGGGAGCTTGAGACTACAAATGTCCGCAAGGTCTGGCAGACTGGCGTGGCGCCGGTGTTCCTGCTGCGCACCTGCCAGGGCCTGGAGATCGAGGCCACAGCCAACCACAAGTTCCGTACTCCTGATGGATGGCTACGGCTCGACCGGCTGGCGCCGGGAGGTCTTATTGCCAGGCCTTCTGATTCGGGTCGGAGCCAGGTGTGCTGGGAACGTATTGAGAGCATAGAGCCTGCGGGTATCAAAGAGGTGTTTGATCTGGAGGTACCGGGCCATCATAACTTTGTGGCGGGGGGACTTATCGTCCATAACAGCCTGGAGCAGGACGCCGATGTGGTTATGTTCATCTACCGCGACGAACTGTACCACCCGGAGACCGAACGGCAGCACATTGCCGACATCATCGTCGCCAAACACCGGAACGGCCCCACAGGCACCGTGCAACTCTTCTTCCGCAACCGGCTGGCTCAGTTCCTCGATGCCGAGACGCGTCAACAGCCGGTTCATTTCTGATCCTGTGAGAGCATTATGAGGGTGTTCAGCGGTTTCCTGTCCGGCAAGGTACGCCAGGTCAGCCTTCCGGAGCCTTTATTCACCGAGCTTATCCCCCTGATTGACGATCTGGCCGAGCTAAAATTGACGCTCCATGTACTCTGGCGCCTGGAAAGACATCCTGGCAAGGTACGCTATCTCCGTCGCACTGAGCTGATGGCGGATAGCGTCCTCATTGCATCCCTGAGCGATCTTGGGCCGTCGCCACTGGAGACGCTGGCACAGGCGTTGGAGCGCGCTGTCGCGCGTGGGACATTGCTGCGGGTCGAGGCTGGAGTGGGCGGATTGTCTGAGGAACTGTACTTTGCCAACACACCACGAGGTCGCACTGCGGTCGAGATGATCCGGCGCGGTGAGTGGCCTGCCGACCTGGAGGTGACTGAACGGCCGAACATATTTACACTCTACGAGCAAAACATTGGTCTGCTCACACCGCTCATTGCGGACGAATTGCGCCAGGTGGAGCAGGAATATCCGGCCGGGTGGATAGAGGACGCCTTCCATGAGGCTGTTGCTCAGAACGTGCGCAAATGGAGCTATGTACGTGCCATCCTGGAGCGCTGGAGTACTGAGGGGAGGGATGATGAAGCGGCTCGACGAACTCGTGACGCGGATCGGAGAAGATATATTGAAGGAAAGTACGGCGAATATATCGAGCACTGATCTGGAGCCGAAAACTCAGGAGCGCACCGGGGAAGAGAGCATAAGAAGGCAGGATGGAGCAGAATGCCCGTTATGCAAAGGGCTTGGCTATCTCAGAGCGGACGTCCCGGTTGATCATCCCGACTTTGGTAAGTTGTTCCCCTGTTCCTGCCGACTGAGCGAGCTGACACAGCGGCGCGTAGAGACGCTCCGCTCGATGAGCCAGTTGGATGCTCTTTCCCACATGACTTTTGATACCTTCGTCCCCGAAGGACGGGGTCTGACACCTGAGCAGCGTGCCAACCTGCGCTGGGCCTATGAGGAGGCGAGGGAATTCGCTCTGCGACCGGAGGGATGGCTGGTGTTGAGAGGAGGGTATGGATGTGGAAAGACCCATCTGGCGGCCGCCATCGCCAACTACTGTGTGGAACAGGGGCGACCGGTGCTCTTCGTCACCGTCCCCGATCTTCTGGATTACCTGCGTGCCACGTTCGCGCCCACAAGCCCGGTGCGTTACAGTACCCGCTTTGAGGAAATACGCACCGCCCCGATCCTGATCCTTGACGATCTGGGTACCGAGAGCAGCACCCCCTGGGCACAGGAAAAGCTGTTTCAAATCTTCAACTATCGCTACAATGCCCGTCTGCCGACCGTTATCACCACCAACAGCGAACTGGACGAAATACCGCTCCGCCTGCGCTCCAGGCTGGGCGATCCCGACCTGACCCGCATCATCTCCATCATCGCCCCGGATTACCGGCGGGCAGGGGTGGCACATGACCAGTCTGACCTGAGCAGTCTGCGCCTGCATGCTCACCAAACCTTCGAGACTTTTGAGCTGCGCAAAGGGGAACTCTCACCTGAAGAGGAGGAAAATCTGGCCCGGGCCGTCAAACTGGCGCGCAACTTCGCCACCAATCCCCGGGGATGGCTGGCGTTCACCGGGCCATATGGCGTTGGCAAGACCCACCTGGCAGCGGCCATCGCCAATTACTGCGCCGAACAGGGACGGTCGGTTTTGTTTGTCGTCGTCCCTGACCTGCTCGATCATCTGCGGGCCACGTTTACCCCTCAGAGCACGGTGACATTCGATCAACGCTTTGAGGAAGTGCGCCGCGCTCCTCTGCTCATCCTCGATGACCTGGGTATTGAATCGGCCACTCCCTGGGCACGTGAGAAGCTGTATCAAATCTTTGACTATCGCTACAACGCCTGTCTGCCCACCGTCATCACCACCGCGGTGCCTGTTGAGGAATTGGATCAACGCCTGGCAACACGGATGCTTGATGTGAGCCGCTGTACTCTTTTTGCCATCATCGTGTCACCGTATCGTGGTGGACAGCCGAAGCAGAAGCGCAGGCGCTAGCATCACCTTTCTGCAGGCTTCTCATTCGCATAACTGATTCTGAGGCGCAAGGCTCTGGCCAATCTCTTGACTGTGCGCCGCGTGGATCACAATCCATGCGGGCTGGGTGCCGGTCGCCTACCGCCGCCGGATTGTGATCCGGCGGGCACTGCTGGTCGCCGGCCGCCGCCGGATTGTGATCCGGCGGGCACTGCTGGCTACCGACCGCCGCCGCCGGATTGTGATCCGGCGGGCACTGCTGGTCGCTGACCGCCGCCGCCGGATTGTGATCCGGCGGGCACTGCTGGTCGCCGGCCGCCGCCGCCGGATTGTGATCCGGCGGGCACTGCTGGTCGCCGGCCGCCGCCGGATTGTGATCCGGCGGGCACTGCTGGTCGCCGACCGCCGCCGCCGGATTGTGATCCGGCGGGCACTGCTGGTCGCCGGCCGCCGCCGGATTGTGATCCGGCGGGCACTGCTGGTCGCCGACCGCCGCCGCCGGATTGTGATCCGGCGGGCACTGCTGGTCGCCGACCGCCGCCGCCGGATTGTGATCCGGCGGGCACTGCTGGTCGCCGACCGCCGCCGCCGGATTGTGATCCGGCGGGCACTGCTGGCTACCGACCGCCGCCGCCGGATTGTGATCCGGCGGGCACTGCTGGTCGCCGACCGCCGCCGCCGGATTGTGATCCGGCGGGCACTGCTGGCCACCGACCGCCGCCGCCGGATTGTGATCCGGCGGGCACTGCTGGCCGCCGACCGCAGCCGCCGGATTGTGATCCGGCGGGCACTGCTGGTCGCTGACCGCCGCCGGATTGTGATCCGGCGGGCACTGCTGGTCGCCGACCGCCGCCGGATTGTGATCCGGCGGGCACTGCTGGTCGCTGACCGCCGCCGGATTGTGATCCGGCGGGCACTGCTGGTCGCCGACCGCCGCCGGATTGTGATCCGGCGGGCACTGCTGGCCACCGACCGCCGCCGCCGGATTGTGATCCGGCGGGCACATCAGGCGGGCACATCAGGCGGGCACATCAGGAGGGCACATCAGGTAGGGACGACGCGCGGAATACAGTTATACGTATCTCACATTCGCGTGCAAACCTGATCTAGCAGGCTGTCGGGGAAACCCTTGCTTCCAGGGAAGCTGCCGCCACAGATGGTGGTAAATTTTCGCCTGATCCACATATACGGGGATGTTCTGTGCCTTCAGAGAGCCTCTCCGACAGGCTGCTAGAGAGCTATATCAGGCGTTTGAGCCGGTGAGGTACAATGCAATGATGTGGCAACCTGGAGGCAGTAAATGGTCACTTCCTCTCTCGTGGCTTCTCAAGAAGCCCGGGCGGAGTTAAGTACCTATCCGAAAAACGTAACCGACACATACCTATGCGTCGGTGTAAGCGGCATAGGGATGCCGCCTGTACGGTTTTTCGGATAGGAGTTAAGTGGCCACGACAGAACAGTCCACGGCCAGTGACAGGTCTATGTGTACGTCCACACCCAGTGTTTGTGCAGCCTCTTCGATCCTGGCCAATTCCCTCGAAATGGCCTGTACAGCCTCATCGAGATGAACGTTGCGCCCATCGCCCGGCAGGCTCTCTATAACCTCCACCAGATTGCGCAATGCAGAGCTCAGCCCGGTGTACCCCAGGCGGTCGGCTGCATAACTGAGAGTATCGGCGATGGCTCTGACCTTCTGGGTGCACTCCTCTGTGTCCTGCGTTTTGCGGCCGGCAGCGATTTTTCCTAGCAGCGGGGGCAGACATTCCAGCTCGTCGCGAAGCATCTCCAGGAAAATGCGCACGTAGAGGGGATCGCTTCTCAAGTCAACAGTGACTGTTGCGGCGGGCTGGGGCTGCGGCCGGGCATACATTCTCAGCATCTCGCTCAGACGCCATACCAGACCTTCTAACTGCTCCACTTCGATGTCGCAACGGCGAGCCAGGACGCCTCCCAGCATCTCTCTGGAGCGGTCAACCACTTCCAGCAGCAGCTCGATCATCTCACCGGTCAGTCTGACCCCTTCGTCGCGCACAAGTGCCGCCAGGTCCTCAGCATGGTGAAACAGATGCTCCAGTGCAGAAAGTCCCATCATTCGGGCATTGCCTTTGAACTTGTGCAGGCCACGGAAGAGGAGAACAACCTGGTCTGTAGCGGTCGGATTCGATTCCAGGGCAAGAAGGGCATCCTCTACCAGGTCAAGCGCTTCTTTACCGTCCTCGGCGAAAAGCTCCCACGCTTCGTCAAGCTCATCTGAATAGCCAGTATCGTGACCAGGTGGTAGCATATCGTCCTCCACACCTCATATCCTTATCCCTGCGCCTGACATCTCACTCTGGAAATTTGCGGTTATGCCCAGGAGCCGGTAGATGGTCTGCCTGAGCTCATCACCAGCCTTATCTGCCAGATCGTAAGATACCGCGCCTGATGGCTTTGAGATCACAGCATCTGCTCCCAGAGCTTCTGCCTCCAGAGCCTTTGGGGAGCCCTTGGGAGCGATCGAGGTAAGCACCACTACCCTGGCCCGGCTTTTAAGGCGCGCATGGCGCAGGAATTCCAGCCCGTCCATCACGGGCATGTCCAGGTCCAGCAGGATCAGATCCGGCTCTACCTCGGGAAGCTTGTATAAAGCCTCCTGCCCATTTGAGGCCGAAGCAACAAGGCAGAGGTGAGGGTCATTTCTGAGCAGGTTATGGATTATAAGCCGCATCATAGGCGCGTCGTCCACGATCATAATTTTCTTTCTCGCCATTTTTCTCC
>Ga0209101_1002441_pt1 | contig 12279 bp, 14 predicted proteins | sample ConPoolayeCmetaG_FD_185481 | JGI IMG/M metagenome (GOLD analysis project Ga0209101, IMG submission 185481) | Hot spring microbial mat communities from California, USA to study Microbial Dark Matter (Phase II) - Cone Pool mat layer C metaG... ... | reverse complement strand
ATGCAGGTCGATATACGTTTTGCCATCCATATCAATCAGGGTAGCACCCTGACCGTGATCGATCACCGGCGGACAGGGAAACAAGGCAAAATCGAGGTGACCGGTTGACTCGTACTGCAGCGTCTTGAACAGCACTTCTTTGCTTCGCGGACCCATTGCAAAGGATTCGACCCGCTTCTGCAACGAATCCGCGACTCGCACATGCGGCGGCGTTCTTCAAGAATGCGTTTTTCAAAGGGTGTGACCAAGTTTGCCTCCCGAATCTAAGATATCTGTTGCGCTTCTACATTGGTGGCCTGGACTTCACTCCTCTCAGATGCTTCACTTTGCATGCGCCTGAGGAGCGACGTACCGGCATCGGTGATATGCTTGCGCACGATCTCCTCCGCCAGACGCGGGTCGCCACTGCAAATTCCTTCATAGATTGCCTGGTGGGTAACTTCATCACTGATCATGTCAGATTGATACAATTTGGTAGAAAGAATAAACATTAAGGTCATCGATTGCAGGTTCTTTAATACTTCCGTCAGCAGATGGTGACCACAACGTTCGCTGATAATCTCATGAAATTGCATGTCCGCCTTGATGGTCTCAGAATAGTTGCCAGCCTGCTCCATCTCCCCCATGCGCTTGACCAGGGTAGCCATTTGGTGCAACGTCTCTTCATCAAAAGCGCCCTTTTCCATGCAGAGGCGCACTGCATAGGGCTCTAAAAGGGCGCGCAGGGTATAGATTTCCTCCACCATTTGCGGAGTCAGGCACGCCACAAAGGCGCCGCGGTAAGGAATGACCTCCACCAGCCCTTCCTGACTTAAGAGGCGCAAGGCTTCACGCACCGTTCCGCGCGAGATGTTTAGCTTTTCGCTCAATTCAATTTCGTGCAGGGGTTCGCCGGGCAAGAGTTGTCCTTCGAGAATGGCATCTTTGATGGTATTGGCAGCGGCAACGGCTAAGGTAGGGGGACGCTGGATTTTCTTCATGCTGTTCTTTCCTTTCGATTGGTGGAATTGTTCACCAATCGATTGTAAATCAATCCAAAAATCTTTTCAGAACAAAATCGTCCGTCCATCCGCCAGTCCATCATTGTTGATTATACTACAGTATTACGATTGATTGTTAAACAATTAATCCAATATTAATCTTTTGGGGCTTTTTGTTTACCAATGACGGTTATAATTTAATCAGCAACCGTTTTAATAAGCTTGCAAGGAGACCCCATGACCACCCTCCAAACCGCCCCAAAATTGACCTTCTGGCAAAAGTTTCTCTATGGCACAGGCGACTGGTCGCTTTCCAGCTTCACCACCCTCCGCGCCTTGCTCTATACCATTTTTTTGACTGATGTCGTGCGCCTCAACCCGGGTCTAGCCAGCTTTTCGGCCCTGATCGGCACGGCTTGGGATGCTATCAATGACCCCTTAATCGGCGCCTTGAATGACCGCGTGCGCTCGCGTTGGGGACGGCGGCGGCCTTTCCTGCTGCTCTTCGCCATCCCTTTTGGTCTGGGATTTTTGCTCCTTTGGTGGGTACCACCAACCGATAGCCAGCTTCTCAAGATGGTCTATGTCACACTGGCTTTCATGATCACCGACACCTTACACACGCTGGTCAACGTGCCCTATTTAGCCCTGGTACCCGACATCAGTCGCGAATACGACGAGCGCACCTCTCTCTCAGGCTTTCGGGTGCTGTTCAACCTGCTGGCTACCCTGGTCACCGCCGTTGCTGCGCCGACCATCGTGGACGAAGTAGTGCGCAGTGGCGCTACCCCGCAACAGGGATACCTGCTGGTAGCCGGGTTATTCGGCGGTCTGGCAGTCTTTCCCTTCCTGATCATCCCGCTCGTTATCAAGGAAACCAAGACCGATTTAGAAGAACCTGAAAGGGTTGACCTGCGCAAGATGTGGGCGGTGATCCTGCGCAACAAACCTTTTTTATACGTGACCGGTTTATACTCCTTGACCTGGATTGCCTTTGATCTGGTTTCGCGCATGTTACCCTTTTTCGCCGTTTACTGGGTTGGTGAAGGCGATTCGTTGATCAGCCGCCCGCTCTTCGGACAGGATTTTGCTCTGGAGTCGCTTGCCATGGGTAGCCTGATGCTTGTCTCGTTGGTTTCCATCCCTCTCTGGACAAGCCTCTCTGCCAGATTTGGCAAAAAAGTCACTTACATCATCGGGATGATCTTTTGGATTCTGGTTCTCAGCGCGCTGATGCTCGTTCAACCCGGGCAAGTTTCGCTGACGCTGGCGCTGTCAGCGCTGGCCGGCCTGAGCGTTGCAACCGCCAGCATCCTGCCCGAATCCATGTTGCCAGACGCGGTCGATTGGGATGAATATCAAACCGGCGAGCGCAATGAGGGGCTGTATTTCGGCGCTATCACCCTCTTCCGCAAGCTCAGCGGGGCGCTGGCTGGATTCTTCGCCCTGCAAGCCTTAAATCTTTTCGGTTATCAAGCGCCTCCGCAAGGGGTAACCATCTGGCAGCAAGCTCCTTCCGCCCTGACTGCCATCCGCTGGATGACGGGGCCCTTTAGTGCCCTGCTGGTGCTGGCAGCGGTCATTGTGGCGTGGTTTTATCCGCTGACTCGCCAGCAATACGAACAAATCCGCGCCGCCCTGGACGCTCGGCAAAAGCCCGTTTCAGCCACCGCCGTTTCTGATTCACGCTTGTAAATACCGTTTGCGTAATTACCTACCAAAGGCTCTCTTTGGCAGGACCGACCGTCCATGAAATTTTCACGAATGCACGAATAGCGCTTCCATTCGTTTATTCGTGGTCAATTCGTGGACGGTTTTCTCAACAAATTATCGACCCAACTTATGATGGCAGGTTGGTACCTGTGTTATCTGTAATCTTCGGGTGAATAAATCACCCGCTTCATTGAGCTGTACGGGTCATTTCATAGCGATCGATTAAGACGCCGCCCACGGCATAAAATTCAAAGATCAGATGATCTTCATCCAGAATGCCCAGCAAGGCGCCATAGGCGCCATTAAACCGTTTTTGACTGCCTTCTGCTATATCGCCAAAACCATATAAACCACCCCCGCCGGCGCCATTGATCAGATAGACCAGGCCATCGACAACCAGACGTTCGTAATAATGATCGTGTCCACACAGCACTGCATCTGCCCCCCATTCGCGAAAAGGCCAGCGCATCCAATCCACTGCGCCGCGTTTTCCCGACGAGTATGGCGGATGATGCATATAAACGATCTGCCACGGCAGGGTAGAAGCGAGCAAGCGCTCCTGCAACCATTGCGCCTGGCGGGAACTGCGCCCAACGCCATCCGGTTCGTTTGAGTCGCTATCTAAAGCAAAGAAATGCCCTGCTCCCCAGGTGAAGTCGTAATAACGTTCGTTGTTGGGCAGCTCAAAGTAATCAAAGTAAGGTTGCGCGGACTCGCTCATCCAGTCATGGTTACCCAGAGTTGGAAAGAAGCGATTCTGCTCAGCGCCCTTGCCGTAACTGCCGCGGTAAGGATGGATATACTCATGGTAAAACTGCCCAATGCGGTGATCGATGGTTTCACGCGAGCCATCCGGATAGTTGTTGTCGCCAGTAGTGAGAATAAATTCGGGCTGCCAGGATTTAACCAGCTCTGCCACCTGGCGGGCATCCTCATTCCCTGAGCCATAATCCCCGATGACCGCAAAGCGGATCGGAGCTTGCACGGTCGGAGTCGGTGTCGTTGAAGGGGTTTCGGTCGGAAGGGGCTCAGTCCGGGTGAAGGTAGGCGCAGGGAGCGTTACAGATGGCGATATGGTTACAGCGTTATCTGGCGCAGCAGTGGGCGTCGGCAGAGTCGTGCGCAAAGAACACGCCCAGATAACTGCAGCCATTGCCAGGCTGCTTAGCCAGATGCGGATTTCAAAAGCCTTTCTCATCGCTGTTCCAACCGATAGATAGTACCGCCATGGTCAATCACATAGACTTCACCCTGCTCATCTTCGCCAAAGGAGGCGATGCGTCCCAAGCCGCTGAAGAGGCTCTGGTAAGCCCAGCTTCCATCCGGGAAGCGGCGCAAGCCATCTACCCAACCGGCGCAATAGTCGCCGAAGAAATAAATCCCCTCCCAGTCTGGCAATTGCCGGCCGCGATAGACAACCCCACCGGTTACGGAACAACCCCGATCGTGTCCGTATTCAAAGATGGGTGGAATCAGGGTCTTTCCAGGCGGGATTGTTCCTTCATAGGGATGCGTCCCTTCTAAGTATTTCCAGCCGAAGTTCAAATCTCCGCCAGCATTGGCGGGCAGATAATCGATCTCTTCCCATCTATTTTGACCCACATCCCCGATATAAAGCTCGCCGGTTTTTCGATCAAACGCAATCCGCCAGGGATTGCGCAGGCCATACGCCCAAATCTCAGGCAACCCTCCACCGCTAACGAAGGGATTGGTCGGGGGGATCGCGTAGGGCAAGCCCGAATCGACATCCAGGCGCAGGATCTTGCCCAAGTGCGTATTCAAAGACTGGGCATAGTTTTGGGGGTCACCGGCCGAACCACCATCCCCCAAACCCAGATAGAGATAACCATCCGGTCCGAAAACCACCGCGCCGCCGTTGTGATTGGCATATGGCTGGGCAACCTGCAAGAGAATCTGCTCGCTGGCTGGATCAGCCGTATTGGCAGAAGGTGGATCGGCCTGAAAGCGAGCAATCACGGTGTCCCCGGCTTTATCGGTGTAATTGACATAGAAATAGCCGTTTTTTGCATATTGCGGGTGAAAGGCGATGCCCAGCAAGCCCTGTTCGCTGGCGCGACTGCCCACCCGATCACGGATATCTAAAAAGGGCGTTTTCTCCAGTTGTCCATTTTGCCAGATGCGGATCGCGCCTTCCTGTTCGAGGATGAAGAGTCGCCCCGAACCATCGCCAGCTACACCCATACCCACCGGCGCTTTCAATCGGCTTGCCACTTCAACCCATCGATAGGCTCTCGGGTCTGGAAAAGTCCGCACCACGGTTACAGCTTCTTTCGGGGAATCTGGTTCAGGCGTCATCGATTCGGCATCCGGCGTGATCAACGGAACAGCCACCTGATCAGGGGCTGAAGGGATAACGGTTACGCCTAGTTTCGCGGAGTTTGTCTCCTGGGGCATAAATTGGGATGGCGAAGCCTGCGGCGCGTTCGGTTGACACGCAATCAGCAGAAGAATGAATATTAACCAACAGAAACGGTGAAACATCGATCTCATGGTTTTGGCTCGTCCCAGTACTCGGCGTCTTCAATGTCTTCAGGTCGAAATTGCGCCTTTTTCTCTTCGGAGATTTGGCTAACCACTGTTGAACGGATCTTTTTGAGATGTTCTTCAACGACATCGGGGGGGCAAAGCTCGACGAACAAATAGGCGCCTAACCAGATAATCAAGGCATCATCCACCGGACCAGGAGCCAAATCGGGAGCAATTAAATACACCAACGATGCAATGGGCAAAATCTTGATCAATGGATTGACGCGCCCATCGGCAAGCAAGCGCAAAATCAATTTGAGGCGGGTCGAAAGCTCGCCAAAGAAACCGCCCGTTGGCGCCGGCTGAATTTTTCGATTTGGATTTGCGTTCATTTCAACCTCCACAGATAACAGGTTCATTATACCTTACGCAGAAAATAAAAAAACGAGGCGATTTTTCTCGCCTCGTTCCGACCGAAAGATGTATTCGCCTATGCTGATTTTGTTGCCGCAACCACCGCCGCAAAGGCCTCAGGCTGACGCACGGCCAAATCTGCCAGCATCTTGCGATTGATGGCGATCTGGGACTTTTTCATCGCATCAATCAAACGGCTGTAGGTCGTGCCGTTCGCCCGCGCGGCCGCGTTGATGCGCGCGATCCACAAACGGCGCAGGTCGCGTTTACGCGTGCGGCGATCGCGATAGGCATACCAAAGGCTCTTCAACATGGCTTCGTTGGCGCGGCGGAAAAGCCGTGAACGGGTGCCAAACTGGCCCTTGGTCATCTTGAGCACCTTTTTGTGGTGCTGCCTGCGATAAGGTCCGGTCTTTACTCTCATGGTACACTCTCCTGCCTTCCCCTGGACGCCGGTGAACGCTCTTCACCTGTTCGATGCACCCAGCGGTCGGCAAACGAATAGGGATTAAAACCAACAACCATTGGTTTTATTTCAAATTCGGCGCCAGACGATGGACGCGCTTGATGATGCCCCTTCCCCGCACCGGGAGCATTTCCTGGAACAGGCGTTTGGTGCGTTTCGAGGTGCGCCGACGCAGGTGACTTTTACCGCCTTTGGTGCGCACCAGCATCCCCGTCCCGGTCAAACGAAAGCGCTTGGCGGTTGCTTTGTGGGTTTTTAACTTATATTTTCCTTCAGGCATTTTTCGTGGCACAGTCTTTCTCCTTTCACAGAAAACACCGCGCTCCAGGTCGGGCGCGGGCAAGATTAAATCTTTGGAGGGAGCAGGTTTTTAATCAGCGCGAAACGGGTTCTTTTTCTGTTTCTTTCTCTTTCTCTTTCTTTTTCGCTTGCTTGCCAGGCGCCAGCACCATTAGCATGGTCCGCCCTTCGAGAGCTGGCGCTTGCTCGACCACCGCAATATCGGCTAAGTCTTCTGCCACCGCCTTGAGGTCTTCAAGAGCGATTTCTGGATAAGTGATTTCCCGACCTCGAAAACGAATGCGCACCTTCACTTTCATGCCATCTTCGAGCCAGCGGCGAGCGTCTCTCACTTTGAGGGCGCGATGGTGTTCGTTGGTCTTTGGGCGCAAGCGAATTTCTTTGATTTCAATCTTCGTCTGTGCTTTGCGAGCTTCGCGTTCCTTTTTCGTCCGTTCGTAAATAAACTTTCCGAAATCCATCACCCGACAGACCGGCGGATCGGCATTGGGCGCCACCTCCACCAGGTCTAAATCCGCTTCATGGGCGATCCGATGCGCCTCTTCAATGGAGACAACCCCGATATTTTCGCCCTGAGGGCCGATCAAGCGGACTTGAGGGACTTTGATGGCTTCGTTTACTCTGTAATTGACCGCGCTGATAAGCTACTCCTTTCTATCAACCAAAATCTCTTGATTCGGTAGAAATTATAGCACGCATAATACCAAAGAAACGCTAAAACGTCAACAGAATTGAAACGAAACCGCAAAGGCTACCACGAACAGGAGCACCCTCACACCAATCCATGCCCTGACACGTTGATCTTAGAACGGCCCCGAAACAAATCCCCCAACCTCGCCTCAGGGCAACTATCTGACAACGGTTTTTGATAGATGGCGAGCAACCATTCACTTTCCCAGGCGCAACCCATGGTTATCAGGCCGAGTAATCCCGAAAAATCCCAAATAAATCCTGTGCAAAACCTTGACATTTAATAATATTGTTGTATAATATGACTAGAATTATCTTATTGGCTCAACCTGAGGAGAATGCAATGAATAACCCAACTGTCGAAATCCCCCAAATGCTAACCCTTCCGCAACCCTTCATCTTGCTGGAAGGCGAAATCAAGCCGGCTGAGAGCATCCAACAAGCCGTTCATCAAATTCTACTTGAGATTGGCGAAGATCCCAGCCGCGATGGACTGCTCAAAACCCCAGATCGGGTTGCCCGCATGTACCGCGAGCTAACCAGCGGTTACCATACCGACCCCGATCAACTAATTAACGGCGCGCTGTTCGATGTAGAATACGGCGATATGGTGCTGGTGCGCGATATTGAATTCTACTCTCTCTGCGAACATCACCTTTTGCCCTTCTTTGGCAAGGCGCACGTGGCATATATCCCTGATAAGAAGGTTATCGGTTTGAGCAAAATCCCCCGCATCGTTGAGATGTTTGCCCGGCGCCTGCAAGTTCAGGAGCGGATGACCACCCAGATTGCCGATTTACTGGAAGAAAAGCTCCACCCCCAGGGGATTGCTGTGGTGGTTGAGGGGGCTCACATGTGCGCCATGATGCGCGGCGTCAAAAAAGCCGACGCGATGATGACCACCAGCACCATGCGCGGTCTCTTTAAGACTGACCAGGAGCTACGGCGCGAGTTCTATGCCCAGCTCACCCGCCGTCGCTATGACGAATAATCCGAAACGGCAGTTATGCAATCCCAGAATATCCTGATCACCGGAGCAGGTCGGCGGATCGGTCGCGAATTAGCTCTGGCAGCCGCCCAGGCAGGGGCAAATGTGGCTATCCACTACCACACCTCTGCCGAGAGCGCCGAACAAACCGCACGAGAAATTCGATCCCTGGGTAGAAAAGCCGTGACCCTCTGCGCCGACCTCGCTCAAGTCGAGCACCTCCCCGTTCTGATTGAGATGGCGGAGAGAGAACTGGGTCACCTGAGCGCCCTGGTCAATAACGCTTCGATCTTTGAACCCCTGGATTGGGAGACCACTACCCTAGGCGATTGGGAGCGGCATCTGCGCGTCAATCTCACCGCTCCGTTTATTCTCAGCCAGGCTTTTGCCCGCCGTTTGCCACCTTCCGCAAGCGGGCGGATTATCAATATTCTCGATTGGCGGGCTTTGCGTCCAGGTGCAGACCATCTCCCTTACACAATCAGTAAAGCCGCCCTGGCCGCCCTGACCCGTTCGCTCGCCCAAGCCCTGGCGCCACACATCACCGTGAACGGCCTTGCCTTAGGCGCCATCCTGCCCCCGGCCGACCAAAACTCGACCAAAAATCTATCGCACATCCTGGCAAATGTTCCTGCAGCCCGCTGGGCAAACGTGGACGAAGTCACCGCTGCGTTTGTTTTCCTGTTATATGGGCCGGCGTATCTTACCGGCGAAATCCTGCACCTTGACGGCGGACGGCACCTGGTGTAATTGATATCTATTCAAGGAGAGAGGATGGACAAAATCTTTATTAAAGACCTGGTAGCTCGCGGCATTATTGGCATCAACGATTGGGAACGAGAGAACCTTCAAGAAATTCTCATCAATATTACCCTCTTTTGCGACACCCGCAAGGCCGGCGAACAGGATGCCATTGAACACAGCGTGAATTACCGCACGATTGCCAAAAAAGCCCAGGCGCATGCTGAAACGGCAGCCAGGCTCACCGTAGAGGCTTTAGCTGAAGATATTGCACGGCTATGTCTGGATGAGCCAAACGTGCAAAAAGTGATGGTGCGGGTCGAAAAGCCAGGCGCAGTGCGCTTTGCCAGGTCAGTCGGAGTGGAAATCGAGCGCAGTCGCTCTTAGGAGGATGGCGATGGATCACATTGTGTACATATCCCTGGGTTCAAACATCTTGCCCCATCTCCACCTGCCAAAAGCCATCGAGTTATTAGGGCAACGGGTAAGGTTACTGGCTGTCTCTTCGGTATATGAGACTCCGCCGGTAGGCGCCAGAGGCGGTAACTTTCTCAACGCGGTTGTGGTCGCGAAAACTCCATATCCTCCTAAACAGCTAAAGGAAGAAGTGCTACGTCCCCTTGAAAGCGCTCTCGGACGGCAACGCACGGAAGACAAATTCGCACCTCGCACCATCGATCTGGACATCATTGCCTGGGATGGACAAATCCTCGACGAAGATGCCTTCCGCTATGCCCACCTGGCGGTTCCCCTGGCAGAAATCCTGCGCCAGTATCCGCTTGGCAGTGCCACCCGGCGCATTCGATCGCTGGCAAAGCAATTTCAGCGCACCCAGCCGCTCACCCCACTGCCTCTTGCCAGCCTGTGAGCAATCTTTAGTCGCTCTGTGAGGGATTCTTATCAGCCAGCTCTCGGCGCGCCAGCGCATCCTGTAGCGCATCTTCCAGCTCATCCAACTGTTGCATCAGCGCTGGGGTTAGCGAGTGAGCGGGGAAACGGCGCTTCAGATCTTCGAGCTGGCGTTTAAGTTCGGTCACCCGCTCTTCAGGCGAAGAGGCTATCGGCTCAGGCTTCACCATTGGGGCGCCTCTAGCGCTTTTGGTGCACAAACCGTTGTACACACCGCACACCCCAGACAAAGCTCAGACCTTAACTGCGGGATTTCATAGGGTTGAAGTTGAATTAGAACTCGTCTCTTACAGACGGCTACTGCTTGACAAATCCCATTTTCGCACTGCTGGGGCTCGCAGTTCTGGTAATTCAAGATAACAGCTTTTTTGGGCACCTGACAACTCCTGCGGTTTTTATGTTAGATGCAATTTCCTCTTTCCTCGTTACATCAGTTTTCATCTCCTTGACACAAAGAAAATTTGTTCTATAATCAAAGCATGGATGCCTTTGAGAAGATCTGCCTTCTCTCCAACGAGATGGATTGGGAAGCTGACGAGGAACTCAACTCCTGCCCGTCCAGACAAACTTTCTCAAAAGAGAAGCATCTGATCCTGTATCGAGCCCAAACCCCACAGGGCAAGCCTGTTCGTCTGTTGAAAACCCTGCTTTCCTCTGCCTGCGAACGCGATTGTTTTTATTGTCCCTTTCGCGCCGGTCGAGATAAAAGACGCGCCACCTTCCACCCCGAAGAATTTGCCCGCCTGTTTCTTCAGCTTTATCAAGCCGGGATTGCCGAGGGATTGTTTCTGTCCAGCGGTTTAGCCGGAGGCGGAATCCGCACGCAAGATAAGCTCCTGGATACAGCAGAAATCCTGAGGCACAAATTGGGATTTCACGGCTACCTGCACCTCAAATTGATGCCCGGCGCAGAAAAAGACCAGGTTTTGCGGGCAATGCAACTCGCCGACCGGGTCTCCATTAATCTCGAAGCGCCCAACGCGGAACGATTGGCACAGCTTGCACCGCACAAAGGTTTCTTCAACGAAATCGTCCAACCTTTGCAATGGGTGGAGCAAATTCGGCGTACGCTGCCAGCGCAACAGGGCTGGCAGGGACGTTGGCCTTCAGCAGTCACGCAACTGGTCTTAGGGGCGGCTGGTGAAAGCGACCTGGAAATCTTACAAACCAGCGATTGGCTCTTCCGCTCCTTAAAACTTGCCCGCACTTACTATTCGCCCTTCCGGCCGGTGGCGGATACGCCTTTAGAAAATCATCCCCCTGCCGATTTATTGCGTCAACGCCGACTTTATCAGGCATCCTTCCTGCTGCGCGATTATGGCTTCCGTCTGAGCGACCTGACCTTCGGCAAGGACTCAAATTTGCCGCTGGAAGTTGATCCCAAAAAGGCGTATGCCGAACGCCATTTGCGCCAAGCGCCGCTTGAGATCAATCGCGCTTCACCACAACAATTGCTGCGCGTGCCGGGCATTGGTTTGCAAGGGGTTCAGCGCATTTTGCAAGCTCGTCAACATACCCGCCTGACCGATTTATCCCAGCTTAAAAAGCTGGGCATCGAAACCCAGCGCGCCGCTCCCTATCTTTTGTTGAACGGGCGTCGCCCAATCCGCCAGCTAAGCTTTGCGGAGCTGTGTCTGCGTTGAACAGTACCGCATGTCACCTGAAGGAGTGTGATGAAAAACCAGAACCACCAACACCCTCGCTTTGCTCACAGCCAACCCAACCACAACCAACGGCGGATCCGCTTCTTGGCGTTCCTCCTGCTGTTGGGAGTGCTTGTTCTGGCGTGCGATCTCACTCAATTGCTTCCGTCTTCTCCCGAGCCTTTGCCAACCGAAACAGCAGCTCCGCTTAACGCTGAGAGCTCCCTTGAAACGATCGCTCCCACCGAAGTACCAACGGTCACGCTGGAAGCCGAAAACCCACTGTACTCGCAATATCTTCCTCTGCTCTCCGGTGGCGGCGCAACCGCAGAAGCTAAGGGCTTTTCGTTTTCTCCCACTCCCAAACCGACCCGAACGCCGGGCAGCTATCTTTCAACCTCGACCGTCACCCCAACTGTCACCCCGACCAGCTATGCCACCATCACCTCCATCCCCCTTTCCTACCTCTGTATTCCGCCTCAAACGCCGCAACTCGGTCTGGTCACCAAAGTTGTCGATGGGGATACCATTCGCGTCTTGCTCGATGGTAAGGAAGAGAAAGTGCGCTATATCGGCATCGACGCCCCCGAAAGCACCACAACTCAGGAACCCTTTGGAAAAGAGGCAACCAAACGCAACGCCCAACTGGTGCGCGACCAGATTGTCGAGCTGTATCGCGATGTCTCCGAAACCGACCGTTACGGCCGTCTCTTGCGCTATGTGGTCACCAATTCCGTCTTCGTCAACCTGAAACTGATTGAAGAAGGCTATGCAAAGGCTGTGACGTATCCCCCGGATGTAGCCTGTGCAACCATCTTTCAATATGCCGAACGTACCGCCCGCGAGCTTGGCAAAGGTTTATGGGCCTCGGCAACATCTTCCCCTTCTCCCAACTGCGACCCCGCTTATCCAGAGGTGTGCATTCCTTCTCCACCCCCCAAATTAAGC
>Ga0209101_1002439_pt1 | contig 12283 bp, 10 predicted proteins | sample ConPoolayeCmetaG_FD_185481 | JGI IMG/M metagenome (GOLD analysis project Ga0209101, IMG submission 185481) | Hot spring microbial mat communities from California, USA to study Microbial Dark Matter (Phase II) - Cone Pool mat layer C metaG... ... | reverse complement strand
CCCCCCCGCTTCTACACCGCCACCCTGCCCATCAGCACCACCGGTGGGATCGAGGGCACACCTGTTGTCAGCTACACCGGCCCGCTGACCTGGACCTTTCCTCACTTTGCCGGCTACAAGGGCACGCTGACTACCACCTATGCTTACCTGTTCGAACCGGGCCGGCCGGGCTATACCTTCAACCTCACCCGGGCCACCAGCCTGGTGGAACTGTCGCTGCGGGCCGGCGTAACCCGGCCCATCACCTTCGAGCCAGACCTGGTGCCCCCGCCGCCCATCACGCCCGGCTTGCTCCTCCCGCCGCTGAAAGCACGGCTGGCCCGGTTCCCCGGCGTGAGCAGCATCCTGGTCAAAAACCTGGACACAGACCAGGTGATCTACGAGTCGAATGTAGATTATGTCCTGTCAGGCATGAGCATCGTCAAGATCGGCATCATGGTCGAGGTCTATCGCTACTACGGCGGTCAGGTGGATGCCCAGACCCATCAGGAGTTGCTGGACATGCTGGGTAGCTCCTCCTGCAACCCCTGTGCCAACCGGTTGCTGGCCGCCGTAGGAGGGGGATCGGCCTATGAAGGGGCCAGGAAGGTGACCAACACCATGCATCGCCTGGGGCTGGCCAATTTCTATCTGTGCGCCCCCTTCCGCCTGGAAGCGCGCCAGCACCCGGAGGGGCAGGTGGTGTGGACAGCCGGTCCGGGCATCTGGCCATCCGCCGGTTTCTGGCTCCCCCAGGCCGAAACGCCGCGCTATGACCGCTGCGTGCGGGCCACTCCCCGAGAAATGGCCAACCTGCTGGAGATGATCTACCGCTGCACCCAGGACCAGGGCCCCCTGCGCCGCCTCTATCCCAACGTCATCACCCCCACAGTCTGCCAGGATATGATAGAGATCATGGCCGCCAACGACCTGCGCAACATGCTGGGCGCCGGCATCCCGCCTGAGGTCAGGCTGGCACACAAGCACGGCTTTGCCGGCTATGATGTCCCGTGGGGCGATACGCGCGGCGAGGTGGGCATCGTCTTTTCGCCAGGGGCGACATGGCTCATCAGCTTTTACATCTGGCAGGATTCACCCTGGATTGACTTTGGGATCGTCCAGCCGCTTTACCGCGACGTGAGCAACCTGCTCTACAACTATTTCAACCCGAACGCCCCCTTCTGGCCCCGGCCACCCTGGACCCCGCCACCGCCGGAGAAAGGCAGCGAAAGCGGCACCTGATCAGGGATTGACTTTTCTGGCCGATCACCTTATAATAAACTGGCTATGGAAGAAGAGGAAATTCTGAATCGTCGCTATCAGATCAAAAGCTATCTCGACCACGCCCGCCATGCCCTGAACTCAGCAGCTTCGAGCCTGGAACATGGCTTTTACGACACGGTTATCAACCGGGCCTACTATGCCATTTTTTACGCTGCCAGCGGCCTGTTATTGACCGAAGGGGTCAGCCGCAGCAAGCATTCAGGGGTGATTGCTGCATTCCGCGAATTTTTCGTCAAACCGGGGCTGATCGAAGCCGAATATAGCGATCTCTATGGCGCCGTGATGGACTCCAGAATCGGAAGTGATTACGAGATCATATTTGAATCGGACCGAACATTGGCCGAGAAGGCATTGGATGCGGCACGCCGTTTTGTCGAACGGATCGCGGTGTATCTCCTGGACAGGGAGGGTATCCAGACATGAAAAGACAGGGATCGTTGACACACACCGAACAGCGAGCCCTGGATACGTTTGTACAACGGCTGTATGCCCAATGTGGCAGTTCCGTGCAGTCGGTTATCCTCTTTGGCTCAAAAGCCCGAGGGGATGCCGGCCCCGATTCCGATGTGGATCTCCTGGTCCGTCTGGCCGACGATAACCCTGAACTTGCCTGGACCGTGCGCCGGCTGGCGGCGAGGGTTTCGCTGGAGCACGATCTTTTGATCTCGGTGCACACTGTGGGCCGCACCCAATGGGACAAACTCTCCCGCCATCGCTTTCCCCTCTACCTGGCCATCATCAGCGAAGGGATTGACCTCACCTCCGCTCTTTCGCCTTCTGCCACCCCGTCTTCACCATCGTGACCAGCCGCACCCCGCGCATCTGGCGAAAGATGGCCCCCTGGCCGGCCGTCTCCAGAGCAGCAATCGGGTCCACCACCCGCGTCCCGGCGATCAGGTCCACACCATAGTCAAACAGCACCGGCGACAGAGGCGTGGTGGGGCCGAGCACCAGCACATAAGCATCGGGGCGGCAAAGCCGGACCAGCCCCTCAAAGGTCCGGTTGAGCAGCGACGTGCCGGTGATGGCCACCACGTCGGCCTGGGGGATCACCTCGGCGGCAGCCTCCGCAGGCAGTTCGCCAGGGCGCGGGTCAAGCTCCAGCACGTCCAGGTGAGCGGCAGCCTGCCGCACATCGGGCAGGAAAGGGAAATGGCCGACGACCACAACCCGCTTTCCCCTCCCCCGGCGGATGATTTCGTCGGCGGCATTGTGCTCGGTCAACGCCGCCTCCTCCACCTCCAGCAGGGCGTTGACCGCCGCCATCCCCAGCCCGACCTCCATCGGGCTGTCGGATCGAACCAGTCCGGCCAGTTCCTGGGCGCTGTGGGCCGCCAGGTCGCCGGCCCAGCGGATCAGGCTCTGGCCGTGGGGGGTTTGTGTGTCCCGTTGCGTCGAGGCCAGACCTGCCCCCCGCCCGGTCCAGACCACCGTCCAAAACGCTCCGATCCGCACCTGATGCACCGGGATCGGTTCCTCCGGCAACAAGGCCAGCAGATCGTCAAGAACACCCATGGCTGCCCCCTATTTCTCGCAGGACACAAGGTTTTTAGCCGTGTGAGCGACCCGTAGCACAGGCTTCAGCCTGTCTGGGCCCCCTGTGTGAGCCACCTATAGCGCAGGCTTCAGCCTGTGCCAGGCCGATCCGCTGCTCTCCTGCATTATACCTGGGGGGAGCGGAAAAGGCAAATTCGCTGCCGCAGTCCTGGCCGGAATTGCCATCGTTCCCCGTTTGATGTAAAATTGATACTCACGCCGACTGAAATCGCCCGCCTGGGGCCTCCGGCCAGCGGTCGCCCGGCGCCGACCGCTGTTTCCGCACCGGCGCAGGCGCCCAGAGAGGCCGATTTCCAATCGGCCCGTGGGGCAGGTTGTCACAAGATGATGTCGCTTCCGGCAGCCATAGACAGGGCCGGAACCAGGCCAGCAGGAAAACGGGAAAGCAACAATCGTGGCTAAGAAGAAAGGGGCCTCGCGGCAGGCCAGGCTTAAGGCACGCCGGGCTGCTACCAACCCGATCCTCCGCGGACAGGAAGCCCTCCACCAGGGCGACTACGACGGAGCCATTGCCGCCTGGGAACAGGCCAACCGGGAAACCCCTTCGCCCCGGCTGACCGCTGCCCTGGCCGAGGTCTATTTTCGCCGTGGACTGGCCCGTTTCTATCGTCAGCAGCAACAGGACGCCGGCCTGTCCGATCTGGACAGCGCCGCCCGCCTGGCTCCCGACAGGCCACACTATGCCTACCACCTGGGCCTGGCCCATCATCGCCTGGGCAACCTGGAGATCGCCCTGACGGCCTATCGCCTGGCTCTGGATGCCGACCCGACCTTCAGCCGTGCCGCCGAGATGGCCGTCCTGAGCATGCTGGAGAAAGACAGAAACCCCATCCAGACCGCCGAATGGAAAGCGCTTCCGCCCGCCCGGCAGGCAGAGCTCATGCCGCTGGTCGGCCTGGTGTGCGGTCAATCACCGGCCGGCAGGAAGGCCCAGACCGGATCCCCACCTTCCGACGCGGGGCAGATGTGGTCAGCACTGGCCGCCCTGCAGGCGGGGGACAGCAGGGCCAGAGACACCCTCCACGCCATCGCCCAGGCCGCCGACCGGCCACCGCCGGTTCGGGCGCTGGCCGCCTACGCGCTCGGCGTGGAGGTGTTGCAGCAAGAGCCGCACAACCTGGAAGCCGCTCAAGGCCATTGGGAAGCCGCCCGTCGCCTGGGGCTGGACACTCCGGCATTGCGGGACAACCTGAAGGTGTTGTACCACCGCCGCGCTGAAGCGGCCATGGCCGCCGCCCGATGGGACGAGGCCGCCTCCCTGGCCGATGCTGCCCTGGTCCTGGACAGGACCGGCCCTGCATTGAGGGAGCTGGCCCTCTATGCCCACCTCCATGCCGGCTATGCCGAAGCTCAGGCCGGGCGGTGGGGCCAGGCCCTCGAACACTGGCGGCAGGCCCAAAGCCTGGGGGAGAACAGCCGGCCCTTGATCCAAAACCTGGCCCTGGCCTGCGAAAAGAACGGCCATTTCCTGGAGGCAGCCGGGCTATGGCGCGAAGTCATCCGCCGCCGCCCACGCAAAGCCAACGCCGCCGACGCCCTTACTCCCCAGCAGGTAGCCCTGTTGTGGGGCCACGTGGCCGACTGTTACCGGCGGGCCGGCCGTGCCGAAGAAGCGATCGCCACCCTGCGCAACGCCATCAAGAACGATCCCGACAACCCTGACCTGCGCCTGGAACTGGTAGATGCCCTGGCAGCCGAGGGACACTGGAACGCGGCCAGCAACGAAGTGGGGCGCATCCTGGACCGGCAGCCGAACCATGTGGGGGCTCTGGTCCGTGCCGCCCGGATTGATGAAGGGGACGGCTACCTGGCCCGCGCCCGAAAGCTGTGGAAACAGGTCCTGACTCTCGAACCCAAGCACCTGGAAGCCCGCGAGCGCCTGGCCGACCTGTTGAGGCAGGAAGGGGACCGGCTGGCACACACCGGAAAACCGGATCAGGCCCTGGCCTCCTACCGGGAAGCCCTGGAATACACCCCGGAGGAGGCGGATCTGGTTCTGGACTGTGCCTTTTGCCACCTTCTCAAGCAGAACCCACAGGCCGCCCGCCAGGAAATGGAACGAGCCTTTGCCCTGAAACCGCTGGACCTGGACCTGTACCACATGGCCGTGGACCTGTGCCACGCGGCCAGGCAGCCTGAAGAGGCCGAATGGGTGATCGACCGGGCCGAGGAGCTGGCCGGACCGACGCAGAAGGCAGGCCATCTCCCGGCCACCTTCTATCTGGATATTGCCGACTGTCGCTTCAAGCACCACCAGGCCGGGCCGGGCGAAGAGTACCTGCGGCGGGCCGAAAAGGCGGCGGCAGGGGACCCGGACGAACTGGTAGAAGTGGGCAGCTTCTATCTGGACCATGACAACACTCCCCGGGCCCTCCACTTCTTTGACCAGGCCTTGCGCCTCGACCCGGAGCATGGCTGGGCCAATTATCACGTGGGGGCCAGCTATGGGGCGGCCGGCGAGATGCGGGAGGCCAATCGCTACTGGCGGCAGGCACGCCGGACGGCGCGCAAGACCGGGGATGAGGAGCTGTTGGAGACGATTGAACAGACCCGTCGCTCCTTTGAACGCTTCTCGGAGCTGATCGAACGAGGGGCCGATCCGACCTCCCTGCTTTCTGCCCTGGCCATGAACTGGCCGGATGAAGAGGAAGAGGATGACAGCTTCTGGTGATCCCTACAGCGTGTTGGGCCTGAAACGGGGGGCCAGCCATGAAGAGATCCGCCGCGCCTACTTCCAGAAGGTGCGCGAACACCCGCCCGAAACCGATCCGGAAGCCTTTAAGGCCATCCGCGCCGCCTATGAGCAACTGCGCAGCGCCGAGCAGCGGCTTGTGACCGACCTCTATCTCTTGCAGGCTCCCCCCCCCTGGCCTGCCCCGGCCCAGCCAGTCCCGCTCCATTTTGACCTGCGCCTGCATCGCCAGGAACTCCTGGCAGCCGCCAAAGCCTTGACCGACCTGGCCCGTACCGACTTTCGGGATGATTACCAGGCTGTGCATCTGTCATGAGGACCTATGAGCCATAAGCGACACGTATGGGAAACCGTTTCCAGTTTCCTGTCCCAGCAAAACCCCCTGTCGGGCGATGGACTGGCCCGGCTGGAAAAGGAGGTCAGCAAGCTGGGTCGGGAACAATACAAAGCCAACACCCTGGCTCAAAGCCAGCTTGAGCGGTTGGAGGCTGCTCTCCAAACCCTGCAAGCCGGCCTGGACCGCCAGGAAACAGCCCGGCAGGAAGCTGTCCACAAGGCCCGGCTGGAGGTGCTGAAAGCCTTGCTCCCGGTGCTTGACGGACTGGAGGCCGGGTTGAAAAGCGGCGCCCTCCATGCCTACCGCCTCTACCGCCACGGCTCGCCTGAAGCGGCCACCCTCATCGCCTGGCTCGACGGCCAACGCCTGCTGCGCGACCGCCTGCTGGCCCTGTTGGCCCAGGAGGGAATCCGACCGATCCCCACCGTAGGCCACCCCTTCGACCCCTACCGCCATGTTGCCGTCGGCACCGTCCAGGACCCATCCCGCCCTGACGGCCAGATCGTCGCCGAGGAACGGCGGGGGTATGCCGCCGGCGATCAGGTGCTCCGCTACGCCGAAGTCGTGGTGGTCAAGAACAAAGACTAATAGAGAGAGCAAACATGACGAAGGAAGAGACTATTATCGGCATTGACCTGGGCACCACCTTTTCGGCCGTCAGTGTGGTGAAACAGGGCCGCCCGGTGCTCCTGCCCAACAGGCAGGAGCGGATCATCCCCTCGGTGGTCAGCCTGTCACCCCAGGGGGAGTGGCTGGTGGGCACGCCGGCCCTCAACCAGTGGGTGCTGGCCCCCGAATCCACCGTCCGCTCCATCAAACGCGATATGGGCACCGACCGGACCGTGACCCTGGGCAGACACACCTTCACCCCGCAAGAGATCTCGGCCTTTATTCTGCGCGAACTGAAGCGGATCGCCGAAGTCAACCTGGGACACCCGGTCAGGCGGGCCGTCATCACGGTGCCGGCCTACTTTTCCGACGCCGCCCGGCAGGCCACCAAGGATGCCGGTCAGATCGCGGGCCTGGAAGTGGTCCGCATCATCAACGAGCCGACGGCTGCCGCCCTGGCCTACGGCCTGGACCGGGAAGAGGACCAGGTGGTGCTGGTTTATGACCTGGGGGGAGGAACCTTTGACGTGTCGTTGGTCGAATTGGTAAAAGGGGTCGTCGAGGTGCGGGCCAGCCACGGCAACACCCACCTGGGCGGCGACGATTTCGACGCCCTCCTGGCCGAGCACCTGCGTCAGGCCTTTGAAAAGCAGCATGGCGTGGACCTGCGGAACGACCGCAAGGCGATGGCCCGCCTGGTCCGGGCCGCCGAAAAGGCCAAGATCGAACTTTCCGACCGCCCTTTCACCTGGGTGCGCGAAGAGTATCTGGCAGAAAAAAGGGGCAAACCGCTCCACCTGGAACTCGAAGTCAGCCGCCGCGAATTCGAGCGGATGATTGACAGCCTGATCGGCTCCACCCGCACCTCCATCCAGCAGGCCCTGAGCGACGCCAAAATGACCGTCAAAGACCTGGACAAGGTGCTGCTGGTCGGAGGCTCCACCTACATCCCCGCCGTGTGGGAACTGGTGGCCGATGCCACCAACCTGCAACCGCGCCAGGAGATCCACCCCTCCGAGGCGGTAGCCCTGGGAGCCGGCGTGCAGGCGGCCATCATCGCCGGTCAGCCGATCGAAGCCATCCTGGTAGATGTCACCCCTCACTCCCTGGGCATCGAAGTGGCCGAAATGACCTGGCGCGGCTGGGCCTACGACCGCTATAGCGTCCTCCTCCACCGCAACACCACCATCCCGGTCACCAAGGAGGAGGTTTACTACACCCTTCACCCCGACCAGGATACGGTCCACCTGAAGATCTACCAGGGCGAGGAGCCGGTCGCCAGCAAGAACAAACTGCTGGGCGACTTTACCATCACCGGCCTGAAACCGGAGCGGCCCGGCGAGCTGGCTCAGGTGACGGTCAAATTCAGCCTGGACATCAACGGCATTCTGCACGTCACAGCCCACGACCGGGGTAGCGGCCAGGAAAAGGGGATCACCGTGGCTGCGTCGCGGGAGCGGCTGAGCCAGGAGCAGATCAGCCAGGCCCAGAAACGGCTGGCCGAGACGGTCACCACCCTGAGCCTCGATGAAGCAGGCCAGGCCATGGTGGACCGGGCGCGCAAGCTGCTCCAGAGTAAGAAATTGGCCCCCCAGGAGGCAGCGGATCTGGCCGAAGCCCTGAACATGATTGACCAGGCCCGCCGTCGGGGAGATCAGGTCGAGCTGGACAACTGGCTGGCCGAGCTGACCGATCTGCTCTATGACCTGGAAGAGTAAGAAGAGCTAAAGTAAACAAATGAAAATGAAGTAAACGAATAGAAACCGCATGGTGCCCCCTGGTGTCCTTTGTGCCTTGGTGGTTATCAGACAAGCTCTAAGAGAGAAAGGAAAAAAGATGGACGAATGGGATTTCGACGACGATGAGTTGTGGGAAGGTGAAGAGGAGGATCTGGATACAATCGTGGAGGAACTGGCCGACACCTTCTTCCTCAGTGACGACGGCTATCTGCCCACCGATGGCGACCTGTACAACCTGGGTTACCTGGAAGCGGATGATTGGTGGCCACTGGTCAGGCAATTGAACGAGACGGTAGACCTGGAAGAGGTCATAGAGCTGGCAGAGGAACTGGACGCCCTGCTTCAACTCCCCGGCCTGCCCACCCAGCTTCTGGAATCCCCTCTCGGCTTCCTGCAAACTGCCCTGGCAGGCAACCTGCCCCCGCAGCCCTCTGGACGGCGGGTGGGCAGCCGCAAACTGGTCCGTATCGCCCAGGCTGTGATCCAGCTGGCCAGGGAACTGCCGGAGGCCGCCCAGGCTGCTGTGCGGGCCTGGGCCAGTGTACACCGCAGCCTGATGGCCCCCTACGGCCAATATGAGGATTGGGATGAAGAGAAGCTGGCCGAACTGCTATCCAGCTCCGATCTGCCCCCGGCCATGACCGGCTTTACCATGATGATCGCCATGACCCTGATGCGCTGGCCGGAACGGGCAGCAGGGTTGCCGTTGCCCCCCGATTTTAGCGATCCCAGGCTGTATGACCAGACCCTGGCCCAATGGCAGGCCCTGCCTGAAACCCCAACCGTCACTGCCGAGGGAGAGGGGGTGGCCGAAGCCCTCTTTGCCCAGGCGCAACTGGCCCATCTGCTGGCGCAGGCAGGCTCGGTGGAGGAACTGTTCCCCGATGACATGGACGAAGAGGCGATCACCAGGACCTATTCCCGCCTGAGCCGGGCCATCCTGTGGATGCACGGCCAGTGCCGCCGCTGCCCGGAACGGGAGGGGATCACCTGCAAGGTCGCAACCAACTGGCCGGAGCGCCCGGTGCCGTTGTTGGATGTGGCTGCGGAGGTCGCCAACACCGGCCGGATCGAAGGCTGTATCAAGATGGATCAGGGGGGATAGGGGGATCAGGCTCTATTCTTCATTGGTCATTCCATGCCCACCCTGCTGCTCAAAAACGCAACCCTGCTGGTCACCATGGACGACGCCCGCCGCCGCATCCCGAATGGCGGGCTGTACGCCGAGGGTCAGGTCATCCGCCAGGTCGGGCCGACGGCGGAGCTGCCCCCTACTGCCGACCGGGTGATTGATGCCCGGGGCATGGTCGTGCTGCCGGGGCTGGTCAACACCCACCATCACCTTTACCAGAGCCTGACCCGCGCCCTGCCTGCCGCCCAGGATGCAGAGCTGTTCGACTGGCTGCGCACCCTCTATCCCATCTGGGCCGGGCTGACGGGCGAGGCGGTGTACATCAGCGCCCTCATCGCTCTGAGCGAACTGGTCCTCTCCGGCTGCACCACCGCCGCCGACCACCTGTACCTGTATCCCCACGACAGCCGGATTGACGATGAAATCCGCGCCGCCCAGGAGCTGGGCGTGCGCTTTCATCCCGGTCGGGGAAGCATGTCGCTGGGCCGGTCAAAAGGCGGTCTGCCCCCCGATTCGGTCGTGGAAGAGGAAGAGGCCATCCTGGCCGACTGTCGGCGCGCTTTTGAGCAGTACCACGACCCGGCCCCCTATTCTATGTGCCGCCTTGTCATTGCCCCCTGCTCCCCCTTTTCCGTCACGCCTGAGCTGATGCGCGCCGCCGCAGCCCTGGCCCGTGAACGAGGGCTGATGCTCCACACCCACGTGGCCGAGACGTTGGACGAAGAGCAGTTCTGCCTGCGCCGGTTTGGCGTGCGCCCTGTTGAGCTGATGCGTCAACTGGATTGGATGGGGCCAGATGTGTGGTGGGCACACTGCGTCTATCTGAACCAGGCTGAAATTGAGCTGATGGCCGCCACCGGCACCGGCGTGGCCCACTGCCCCACCTCCAATATGCGGCTGGGGTCGGGCATCGCGCCCATCCGGGCCATGATGGACGCCGGGGTCAAGGTAGGACTGGCCGTAGACGGCAGCGCCAGCAACGACAGCGGACACCTGCTGGCCGAAGCACGCCAGGCCATGCTCCTGCAACGGGTCAGGTTGGGGGCCTCGGCCATGAGCGCCGAAGAGGCACTATGGCTGGGCACGCGGGGCGGAGCGGCGGTGTTGGGCCGGGATGACATCGGCGCCCTGGCCCCTGGCCTGGCCGCTGATTTCATCGGCGTGCGGCTGGACCGCCTGGCCTTTGCCGGTGCCCAGGCCGATCCGCTGGCCGCGCTCCTCTTCTGCGCCCCGCCCAACGTGGACCTGTCGGTCATCAACGGGCGGGTAGTCGTAGAAGACGGCCAACTCCTGGGCGTGGACCTGCCGGCGGCGATCAGGCATCACAACGAGCTGGCCCGCCAACTGCTTGAGCGGGCCCAGTCCAGGGCCAACACGATCTGACAGAGACCGCCGGGTCTTATGGCTCTCTGCCCGGCGGTGGAATCAGGAGCCTGTTCAGCACCCTCTTTCGGGGCCGGCCAGGCGGGCATTGCCCTCTTTGGCCATCTGTTTGATCCGCTGTAACTCGCGCACATACTCCTGGCCCCGCAGGTAAGGGTAGACCGTGTCGTTGTGCAGCAGCGGGTCAGCGCCGGGGGGCAGAGCCCGGTCGCCGTCGGGTGTGCCGGGGATGGGCGAAAAGAGGGCCAATCTGGCCTGCACGCCCAGCCGATGGACAAAGTGGACCGAGTCCTCGACCTCCTCAAGCGGCTGGCCCGGCAGCCCGGCCAGGAGGTACGCCCCCAGTTCCGCCGGACCAAAGCCGACCGCCCGCAGGCAAGCCACCGCCTGCTCGAAGGCAGCCGTCGTCACTTTGCCCCCGCTGGTCTGCTGACGAACCGGGTCGGTGGTCTCCAGCGACAGCCGCACGGTGGCAAAGCCAACCCGACGCATCAGGGCGGCCAGGCCGGCAGTGATCTGCGCCGCGTGCAGGCCGTTGGGCGTGTGAAACCGGACCACCAGGCCCCGCGCCAGCACCCCCTCCAGGATAGGCACCAGATGGTCCTGAGCGTCGAGTAAAAGCGCATCGTCGTAAAAGGCAAAATCGGCAATGCCGCGCCGGACACAGGCAGCGATCTCATCCACTACGGCAGCAGGTTCCCGCCGGGCAAAAGCCGGTTGCAGGCGATGGCTGGCGCAGTAGGTGCAACGGTAGGGGCAGCCCCAGGAGGTGAGCAGGCCGGCATAGGGGCGCGGCACCAGGTCGTGGGCCGGGGGTGGCCAGGTGCGGGGATCGGCGTAGCGATCAGGTTCCGAGTTGTGGCCGGTTATTTCATCGGCCAGGCGCAAGGCGGCAACGACGCCCGGCCCAACGATCACCCTGTCGGCGCCCGACCACTGCCGGGCGTGATCAGGGCAAAGGGTTGCATAGACGCCTCCCAGGGCCACCGGCACCAGGCCAAAACGTGCCCGCACCCGACGGATCGCCTCGACGACGCCGGGAAGCCAGTAGGTCATGCCTGAAGCGACCAACACCAGATCGGGGACGGGGGCCGCAGCCAGCGCCGCGTCGAACTGCTCTGTGGGCAGGCCGTAGCGTCCGTAGCGGCGCGGGACAAAGGCTATCGCCGCCAGCCTGTCCACCAGGGTCTTCAGGAACTTGCCGGAACCGTCGGCACGGGGCCGAGGCGCGCCGGGGTGCGGAGCCAGACAGTCGAGCACCGTCACAGCGTAGCCGCTCTGGCGCAAGACGGCAGCAATAGTCAGCAGGCCCAGCGGTTCGATCCACAGGTTGTAAGCAGCAAAATCATAGATCCAGGGATTGACGAGCAATACCTGGCCCCTGGTGTTCATGGGAAGATACGGCCCTGCCGGGCAGACATAACCCTACGCCAATGTCTGCATGAAGCTCCTATTCCTGGCTTCTATTCTAGCACGCCATGCCCGATCTGCCAAGATGACCAATGACCAATGACCCATTCCGCCATGTGCAACTTCAGGTTGTGACAGGTTATACCCTGACCCTCCTCATC
>Ga0209101_1002438_pt1 | contig 12286 bp, 6 predicted proteins | sample ConPoolayeCmetaG_FD_185481 | JGI IMG/M metagenome (GOLD analysis project Ga0209101, IMG submission 185481) | Hot spring microbial mat communities from California, USA to study Microbial Dark Matter (Phase II) - Cone Pool mat layer C metaG... ... | reverse complement strand
GAGCAGTCAATAGGTTTTCCAATACAAGGTCGATGAACCTTTGGTCAGAACTGGTCAGAAAAAACCGTATACCAGGGGCAGGACTTGCTATTAATGTCCTGGAAAAGAGGCCTGACCCCTGTGTTAGCTTCTTCCGACCCCCTCGACCACTGCCGGCTTGCCCGGCAGGTGGATCAGACTGAAGGCTAATAGCCTGGCAATCTCCTTCACCTGCCAGGCAAGCTGGGAGGAGTCACAGAGGCGGGTGGTTTGGGTTAGCCGTTCAATCTCCTTCACCTGCCAGGCAAGCTGGCAGGGGTCGCAGAGGCGGGAAGTTTTGGTTAGCCAGTCAATCTCCTTCACCTGCCAGGCAAGCTGGCAGGGGTCTCAGGCGCGGGAGGTTTGGGTTAGCCAGTGAATCTTTCTCACCTGCCAGGCAAGCTGGCAGGGGCCGCAGAGGCGGGAAGTTTGGGTTAGCCACTCAATCTACTTCACCTGCCAGGCAAGCTGGCAGGGGTTGCGCGGGAGGCAGAAAAGGGGGCCGCTATTAATGTCTTGGAAAAGAGTCCTGACCCTTTTGTTTGGGCTTGCCCTTTGGTTTTGCCCCATGTCTGAGCATTTGGTCTGAAGTCGGTGTGTCCCGTCGCACCAAAACCCCTCTGGAGATTTGGTCCGACACCCTCCCTGTGGGTTTTATTTTCTGCGAGGCCGAGAATAAGTCCTTTTCGCTGAAAGACATGTCATCTCAACGCGTGCGGAGCATGGGCCGTGGGTTTGTAATCTATGCCCCCGCTTTTTATAGGTACGCCAGGGCGCGTTGACGTAATACGCTGAGCGCATTAGGATGAGGGGCTTGACACCCTGAACGGTCCAGGGCCGTCGTCAGTGAGTTTGGGTTGACCGACCAGTTTTCTAACGCCGGACGCCCCGCGTCGAAGGGGACTTAGCCGGTGTGCCTTTGGGTGGGAGGAGTTGTCCCTTGGCCACAGTTCTAGTACGGGAGTTGATCGAAGCCGGAGTTCATTTTGGGCATAGGACGAGCCGGTGGAATCCCAAGATGCGGCCGTACATCTACGGCCGAAAGAACTTGATTCACGTCATCGACGTGAGGGAGACGATCCGCGGCCTGTTGCGGGCGAGGAAGTATCTTCAGCAAGTGGCGGCCAACGGCGGTTTGGTCCTCTTCGTCGGCACCAAGCGCCAAGCCGCGGAAACAATCGAGCAGCAGGCGACTCGTTGCGGCATGCCGTACGTAAGCAATCGATGGCTTGGCGGCACGTTGACCAACTTCCGGACGATTCGCAGCCGGCTTTCTCGCCTGGAAGAACTCGAGGCCATCCGCTCCGGCGAGGAGTTGGCCACGTATTCGAAAAAGATGCAGTCGGCCTTGAACCGCGAATATCGCAAGATGTTTCGCAATCTGAACGGCATTCGGACCATGAACCGCCTGCCCGAGGTCCTCGTCGTGATCGATCCCAAAAAGGAAAAGAACGCCGTCCGCGAGGCCCGCAAGATGGGCATCACCACGGTGGCCCTGATCGACACCGACTGCGATCCCGACGAGGTTGACTTGCCGATCCCCGGAAACGACGACAGCATCCGCTCGATCGAGTTGATCGTGCAGCAGTTGGCCGACGCGGTGTTGGCCGGCAAGGCGGCATCCGGGGCCTTGAAGGGGGACCAACCGGCGGCGCCCCAAGGCGGGAACGGTCAGCCGGCCAAGGAGTAAGCGTCGGTCCCACGGCGTGCCATGCCCTTTCGGCGCGCGTCGCCGCCAAAGGGGTCACGGCGGGTTCTAAGGGAATAACCTCAATTTCAGAAATACAGCTTCCTGGGAGGTTTGGATTTATGCCAGAGATTACCGCGGCGGCCGTCAAGGCCCTTCGCGACAGAACGGGACTGCCGATGATGGATTGCAAGCGGGCCTTGAGCGAGGCGGGCGGAGATCCGGAAGCGGCGATCGAGGCCTTGCGCAAGGCAGGCAAGAAGCTCATGGGTGGTCGCGGCGACCGGGAGACTTCGGCGGGGCGCATCGCCGTTTACGCCAGCCTTGAGCCTGGCGTCGGCGCCATGGTGGAACTGCTTTGCGAGAGCGCGCCCGTCGCCAACAACCAAGAGTTCGTCGAACTTGCCCAAAGTCTGGCCCAGCAATTGGCCACCGGGCCTGGGGCGGCCACGGCCGAGGAGTTGCTCGCGCAGCCCTCGCCGAGCAAGCCTGGCCAAACACTTCAGCAGCAGTTCGACGATCTGATGAATCGCATCCGCGAGGTGTTCCGGCTGAAGCGGATCTGTCGCTTGAACGGGGCGTGCGGGGGCTACGCCCATCACAACGGCGGCGCGGGCGTGTTGCTTCAGGTCGAGGGCGGCAACGCGGAATTGGCCAAGGACATCTGCATGCACATCGCGGCCATGCGGCCCAGCGTGGTGTCGCGCGAAGATCTCGATCCCAAGCTCGTGGAAAAGGAACGCGAAATCGCGGCTACGGCCGCGCGGAACGAGGGCAAGCCGGAGAAGGTCATTCCCAAGATCGCCGAGGGCAAGCTCAAGGATTTCTACGCCCAACAGTGCCTGGCCGAACAGATCCACCCGAACAAGGAAAAATACGGCGGCGAGACCATCGGCAAGCTGGCCGCGGGCGCCGGGATGAAGTTGGTCCGGTTCGTCCATTGGGAGCTTGGGAAGGAGTGATCTCATGGCGGATGCGGCCATGCTCGAAGGGGCGTCGCGATATCGTCGCGTGGTGCTGAAAATCTCAGGCGAGGGATTTTGTCACCCCGGCGAGCGCGGCATCGCCATGGACGTCGTGTTGCCGTTGGCGGAGCAAATCCACCGGGCCTCGCGTTCCGGCGCGCAGATCGCGATCGTGCTGGGCGGGGGGAACATCCTCCGCGGGGCGCAGTTTACCTCGGGCAACAAGGCCATCCGCGAGGCCACGGCCCACTACATGGGAATGCTGGCCACCGTGATCAATGGCTTGGCGCTTCAGGACGCCTTGGAGTCGCTCGGTTGCGATACCCGCTTGTTGACCGCCATCCACATGGACATCGTGGCCGAACCCTACGTTCGCCGCCGCGCGCTGCGCCACTTGGAAAAGGGGCGGATTGTGCTGTTGGCCGGCGGGACGGGCAACCCCTTCGTGACCACCGATACCGCGGCCGCGCAGCGGGCGCTGGAACTAGAGGCCGACATCCTCCTCAAGGCCACCCGCGTCGATGGCATCTACAGCGACGATCCGGAAAAGAATCCTCACGCCGTCCTCTATCATGAACTGACGTATGACGACGTGAGGCGGCAAAATCTCCGGGTGATGGACCCGGAATCGGTCACCAAGTGCCAACAGTACAACATGCCGATCCTGGTGTTCAATTTCAAGAAGGCGAACCACATCGAGCGGGCCGTGCGAGGTGACCGTGTCGGCACGCTCGTGAGCCGAGGATGCAGTTGAATCATGACCGAAGACGACATCCTCCTGGACGCGGAAGAACGGATGGAAAAAGCCATCGCCGTGCTGAAGCAGGCGTTGGCGGGGATTCGGACGGGCCGGGCCAATCCCGGGTTGGTCGATTCGCTTCGGGTCGAGGTTTATGGCTCGTCGGTCCCGATCAAGCAATTGGCTACGGTCGGCGCCCCGGAACCCACGCAAATCGTGATCCGTCCCTACGACCCAAACACCATCAAGGAAATCGAAAAAGCGATTCAAGCCAGCGACCTGGGTTTCAATCCGCAAAGCGACGGGCGGATCATCCGGCTGAACGTGCCGCCGTTGTCGATGGAGGTCCGCCGCAAAATGGTCGGCCGCGTCCGCGAGCTGTGCGAGGAGGCCAAGGTGGCCATTCGCAACATCCGCCGCGACGCCAACAAACTCGCCGATCAAGCCGAGAAAGACAAACAGCTTTCCGAGGACCAACGCGATTCGGTCAAGGAGCAAATCCAGGAACTCACCAAGAACTACGAATCGCAGGCCAACGAGCTGGCCAAGGCCCGGGAAAAAGAGGTCATGGAAACTTAGAGCCTGTCCCAAAAGTTCCCTCTCCCTCTGGGAGAGGGTTAGGGTGAGGGCAAGCGTGCATCGGGATCGACCTGAAAGAAAGTCGTTGTGATTTCAGCCGCCCTCACCCCCAGCCCCTCTCCCGCAAGCGGGAGAGGAGAGGTTGTAAGATAGGCTCTTAACCTGGTTCATGACCTGCGGATTATCCAGGTCCGACATCGAGAAACCTTGCTTTATCGCAACTTCTCAAGATTCGGCTGGGCGCGGAGGGAATGCCACGATTTCACGGAGGCCCGATTCCAGTTGACGCACCATCGCCTCGTTGAACCGCTTCTGCCCGGCAAGGCCGTGAAGTTTCCGCGGCAACTCGATGGGGTCGCCGGCGGGCAATCGGGTCGTGGCGAACGCCAGCGGAGTAGGGATCCCCGCCGTGAATTCCCGCTTGTCCACGTGCAAGGCACACGTGGCCAGCAGGTTGGGCTTCATGAGCACCGCGGCGCCCGGGGCCAGGCGATAACTCCCATCGCGTTCCGGGTCGATGCGCCAAACGAGGGTGGCCAGTCGCCCGTCGGCTGGATTGACGAGCACCACGTAGCGGAACACGACCATCCGATGCCGTCCCCCGCTGAGCATGGTTTGCGGCGCGTCGAAGACGATCATGGCTTCCGTGCGTGCGACGCGGACCACTTCGTTCAGCCGTTCCTCCGCCCGGCCGAGAATGATCCGCTTGATCGGTCCCAAGTTGGCGCCAAGAGCTTGTTGGGTGGCGCTGGAAATGATGACGTCGCGCTGGCCAATCCGCGTTCCCAACCCGATCGACACTTCTTCCATGCAGTATATTTTCCTTCCATCGGGCGACGACTGCCGTACTCTGGCAAGAAGGGCTGTGAATAAAAAGCGACACAATTCCTTCGACCACTCGGGCACGGCGTCCAAGTCTCCGGTGGCCAATTCCGAACGACTCTTGAAAATCAAATGGCTCCACCCATCAGGCGGATGGTCATTAATAGCAGTTCCGGGTGGAATCCGCGGCAGGGGCACGGCCCGAGAATCGGCAAGGTCGATCCTATCCACCGCTTGGCTCGCGCGGGGCTTGGGCAACAAGTTGATCCATATCACCATGGTGGCAAACGCCACGGCTGCAACGACAAGCCCCGCGTTCGCTAGGCGTTGACTTGTCCGTGATTGCATGGCCAAGACTCCCTGGAAATTTGGCCGTGTTTCCGATAATATCCAACTTATCGTCGTGTTGGGTATACGTGTTAAGACCTGTGAAGTTATTGAATCGCGTCGCGGGTTTCCCGATGAATGAAAGGGCTGCCACTTGAGCGGGTTTTCTCTTGGAAGACCGGTTCGGGACCATCGACTCGGTGACAATCCGAAGACGCTTTCACCCTGCCAGAGAATGGCGAGCGCCGTGATCGAGACTTCTGCCTGCGTCGCGCGGGCGTTTATGGTTTGTGGCTATTAAGACATGCCGGGGCACGCCGGCGGCTAGAAGCTGCCGCGTCGCCCTGCGGGCGCAACTCTACGCTGGATTAATGGGAACCAGGTTTGACCGCCGACGCGACCGTGACTTACAACGAGTATGATTATTATTCTTTCTTGCGACGGCCAGGGAAGGCGCAAGGACGCGGGGGTTTCCCTAGCGTGAACCGGCGCTACTGATGAATCGTGCAAGGCAACGGATTTACACACCACCGCGCACCTCCTGGGACGGTCCAGCCGGCCCCCCGGAGCACCTCTTAACCCTCGTGGATGTGGCTCGCTGGCGGGCAAAATGCCAGCCGAACGAATTGATCTTCACCTTTCTCGTGGATGGCGAAACCGAGGGGGGCCATCTTACCTTTCGCGATTTGGACGGTCGTGCCCGGTCGATCGCGGCCCATTTGCAGGCTCGCGGGGCGGAGGGAGAGCGGGTTCTGTTGCTGTTTTCGCCCGGACTGGACTACGTGGCGGCCGTTTTCGGCTGTTTCTATGCAGGGGCATTGCCGGTGCCGGCCTATCCCCCGGACCCATTTCGCATGGACCGCACCTTCCCTCGCCTCCAGGCCATCTGCGTGGACGCCCAGGCGAAGTATGTGCTTACCTCGGAAGAAATCCTGGCCTTTGCCAAAGGCCCGATCGCCAGTTGGACGCATCTGGAGGCGATTTCGGTCGAGTCGATCGGGGCGGAGGCGGAAACGGATTGGCGGCGGCCAGCGCTGGATCCCCGCGCGCCCGCGCTCTTGCAATACACCTCAGGCTCGACGGGTTCGCCGCGGGGCGTGATGCTCAGCCACGCCAACATCCTGCACAACCTGGCCTCGATGCACCGAGTGGACACGGAAGGCGTGGGCGGGGTGTGCTGGTTGCCGCCCTACCACGACATGGGCTTGATTGGCGGCATCCTTCAGGCCGTCTACAGTGGACGCCGGAGCGTGCTCATGTCGCCGTTGGCGTTCATCCAACGGCCGGCGCGGTGGCTTTGGGCGATGTCGAAGTATCGTGGGCGGACGAGCGGCGGGCCGAACTTCGCTTTCGAGTTGTGCCTCCAGAAGATTCAGCCAGCCGAGTGCGAAGGATTGGATCTCAGTTCGTGGACCGCCGTGGTGAGCGGCGCCGAGCCTGTTCGCGCCGAAACGATCGAACGCTTTAGCCGTGCCTTCGCGCCCTATGGCTTCCGTCCCGAAGCGTTTCTGCCGGGCTACGGCATGGCCGAGTCGGTGCTGGCGGTCACTGGCGGACGCCGCGAGACCCCGCCGGTGATTTGCTCCTTCGACGCCGACGCGCTGTTGCACCACCGCGTCGAGGCCCTTGATTCGAAGGCGTCCCCAAACGGCAACGCCCGCCGCCTGGTGGGCTGCGGACAACCCATCCCCGACGGCGAAATCGCCGTGGTCGATCCCAAGACCCGGCGGCTGTTGGCGGCGGGACGGGTGGGGGAAATCTGGGTCCGCAGTCCGAGCGTGGGCATCGGCTATTGGAATCGTCCCGAAGAGACCCACGAAGTGTTCCACGCCGAGATCGTCGGCGAACCAGGAAAACGCTATCTCCGCACCGGCGATCTGGGTTTTCTCCACGACGGCGAGCTGTTCGTCACCGGGCGGCTGAAGGAGTTGATCATCCTCGGGGGGCGAAATTACTACCCCCACGACATCGAACGAACCGTCGAGCGGTCCCACCCCGCCTTGAAAGCGGACGGCGGGGCCGCCTTCGGCGTCGAGAAAGACGGCCAGGAACGGCTGGTCGTCGTCCATGAAGTCCTTCGTCCCCGAAGGTGGAACCTCGACGAAATCCTCCGCGCGATGCGCCAAGAACTGGCCGAGGAGCATGATCTGTGTCCGGCGGCCGTGGTGTTGATTCGGGCGGGGACGCTGCCGAAGACGTCCAGCGGCAAGACGCGCCGCAGGCGGTGCCGTGAATTGTTCCTCCGTAATCAACTGCACACGATTGCCGCCTGGCAGGCCGACGCGGCGCCGGCTGTTTTCCCGGGAACAATTCGTTCAGAAGATTTGCCTGAAACCCATACCGAAAAACGCCTCGCCCGCATCTGGACCGAGGTCCTCGGCCACGAGCCGCAAAGTCGCGGCGATAACTTCTTTGCCTTGGGCGGGCATTCCCTGCCCGCCGTGCGGCTTGCCGCGCGGATCAACGCGGAATGGAATCTGGACCTGTCGGTTGGGGAACTGTTCGAGCACCCGACGTTGGCGGGCCTCGCTCAGGTGGTGGATCGGAGTCGGGATCGCAGCCAGACCCTCGGCTCATTCGCCGCCGACAAGGCCCCGCTCCGATCTTTGCCGCCCGCCGCGCGTTGTGGCTTGCAACCGCTTTCCTTTGCCCAAGAGCGACTGTGGCTCTGGGAACAGATTTCGCCCGGCGCGCCGTCCGCTGTCGTACCTGTTGCGTTGCGGCTGGAGGGGATTTTGGATACCGACGCGCTGCGGCGGGCAATCGAAACGGTGATCGCCCGGCACGAGACGCTCCGCACGCGGTTTGTTCAGCGCGAAGGACGCCTGTGGCAGGAGGTGGTCGGCCAGGGCGGCCTCTCTTGGGAGGAGGTGGATCTAAGAAAACTGCCCCCGGCAACGAGGGCCGAGCGGTGTGAAGAACTTTCACGCCAAGTGACGCGACGGCGCCTTGATTTGGAGTCGGGAAACTCGTTCCACGTCACCTTGGCGCGGACGGGCGAACGCGAGTATGCGCTGTTTCTCGTGCTGCACCACATCGTCTGTGACGGGTGGTCGCTGGAGCTGCTATTGCGCGAAATCATCGTGCTGTACGACGCCGAGCGTCATGCCAAAAGGCCCCGTCTGACGCCGCTTTCCGTGCAATACGTGGATTACGTGCATTGGCACCGGCGGCGAATCGAGGGCGAGCGGCTCGAGCAAGGCATCGCCTATTGGAAAGAGCGGCTGGCCGGCGCGCCGCGGGCCTTGGAGATTGCCACGGACCACCCTCGCCGACCCACCGATCCTTGGGAGGGCGCCGCCTGCACCCGGCGTTTCTCCGCCGCGCTGTACCGCCGCCTGGAGACGCTGGGACGGGAGCGGGGATGCACGCCCTTCATGGTTTTTCTGAGTGCGTTCAGCGCTTGGTTGGCTCGCTACGCGGGCGTGGACGACCTTTGCGTGGGCACGCCCGTGGCCAACCGCCCTCGACCGGAACTGGAACCGCTGATCGGCTGTTTCGTCAATACCGTGGTCTTGCGTTGCGACCTTTCGGGAAACCCGACGTTTGCCGAACTCATGCAACGGGTCCGCGACAAGACCTGGGCGGATCTCGCCCATGCCGAGGTCCCCTTCGAGAAGCTGGTCGCGGCCCTGGAACCCGTGCGCGTGCCCGGCCGGTTGCCGCTGGTTCAGACCCTGTTCATCTTGCAGGCGCCCGTGGCCCAAAGGGGAATGATGGACGGGGTGTTGCTCAAGGAGGTCCGCGTCGATTACTCGGGCCTGGCCGCGTTCGACCTGACGCTGATCATCGAACCTCGTGGGGAAGACGCGGCGGCCACGCTGGTTTACAACAAGGCCTGGTTCGAGCCGGCGACCATCGAGCGCATGCTCGACTCGCTGGTCGGCGTGCTCGAGTCGGTCGCCGACGCCCCTACGATGCGGCTGGCCGACCTGCCCGTCCCCGCCGCCAGCGAGCGCCGACGCCTCCTCATCGAGTGGAACGCGACCGCCCGCCGGGTTTCTCGGGCAGAGACGGTCCACGAGTTGTGCGAGTCGCAAGCGGCCCGCTCGCCGGATTCCGTGGCCATTGTATTCGAGGGACAAACCACCACGTATGGCGACCTGGATCGCCAATCGAACCGCCTGGCCCGCTATCTGCGCGAATTGGGCGTGGGGCCGGGCACGCGCGTGGGCATCCACCTGGAACGGTCGCCGCACTTGATCGCCGCGATGCTGGCCGTGCTCAAGGCCGGGGCGTGTTATGTGCCGCTCGATCCGGCCTTTCCCTCCCAGCGTCTGGCCTCGATCATCGCTGATAGCGGTCTGCGGTGGATCTTGTCGGAGGCCGCCTCGGATGACGAATGGAGCATCGAAGCCTCGGGGGCTTTCTCGAACACGAGCCACCCCGGCCCGGCGGCCCAAATCATCGGCCTCGATCAGGCGACCAACGCCGTCAACGCCCAAAGCGCCGATCCGCTGCCGCGTTGCGCGTCGGGCGAGGAGCTGGCGTATTTGATCTACACTTCCGGTTCGACGGGCACGCCGAAGGGCGTCATGATCCCGCACCGCGCGGTCGTGAACTTCCTCGGCGCCTTCGCCGAAAAGCCCGGCCTGAGCGAAAGCAACACGGTGCTGGCGGTGACGACGATCTCCTTCGACATCGCGGTCTTCGAGATCTTCCTGCCGCTGGCGGTGGGCGCGAAAATCGTGCTGGCCCCGCGCGATCTGGCCGCCGATGGTTGGCGGCTGGGCGATTTGCTCCAGAAACAGCGGGTCGATGTGATCCAGGCCACGCCCTCCACGTTTCGAATGCTTTTGTCCACCGGCTGGCGACCTCGGCCGGGCCAACGATTACTATGCGGGGGCGAGGCGCTCTCGGCGGAACTCGCTGCCCGGCTTGCCCGAGATGGGGTCGAACTTTGGAACGTCTATGGGCCTACCGAAACCACCGTGTGGTCCACCGTCCACCGGGTCGATCCGGCCGACTGCCGCGACGGTCCCGTGCCCATCGGCCGTCCGATCGCCAACACGCAAGTCTATGTCCTCGACCATCGCCAACTTCCCGTGCCGATTGGCGTGCCCGGCGAACTGTACATCGGCGGAGCCGGACTTGCCCAGGGCTACTGGAGCCTCCCGGGCCTCACCGCCGAACGATTCGTCGAGGCCGAGTGGCTCAACCGTTTAAGCGACGCCGCCGTGACCGGGGCTTCGCCACAGGACGCGGCGATTGCCAACGCGGGAAATCGCCCCCGCCGCCTTTACCGCACCGGCGACCGGGCGCGGTGGCGCGGCGATGGGGTGTTGGAGTTCCTCGGGCGGTTGGACCGGCAGGTCAAGATCCGCGGATTCCGGGTGGAACTGGGCGAGGTCGAATCCGTGCTGGCGACCCATCCCCAAGTCGCCGAAGCCGCCGCGGTTTCCCAGCGCGACGCCAGTGGGGCGGAACGCCTGGTTGCCTACGTCGTGCCCGCGCCGACGCCCGCCCAGCCGGAGGAGGTTGGCTGCCAGGCGTGGGCCTCCGAAGAGGGCGAGCAAAGGCTCTCCCCCCAATCTTTGCGAGACTTCCTCGCCAATCGCTTGCCGGACTACATGGTCCCCGCGGGCTTTGTGATCCTCGATTCCATGCCGAGGACTCCGGCAGGGAAAGTGGACTTGCAGGCGCTTGCCAAGCGTGGGTTCACGGGGCCATCGGGCGCGGCGGCATACGTCGCTCCACGGACGCCGCTGGAAGAGGCCATCGCCGCCCTATGGGCCGAAGTCCTTGGCGTGGATCGCGTGGGAGTCAACGACAACTTTTTCGAGCTTGGCGGCCATTCCCTCCTGGCCACGCAAATGATGTCCCGCCTTCGCGACATCTGCAAACTGGAGCTGCCGTTGAAGACGCTCTTCGACCGCCCGACCGTGGCCGGGGTGGCCGAGGCGATCGTGCTCGCGCGAATCGAACAAGAACCCGCCGAGGCCATGGCGCGGATGCTGGAACGCCTTGAGCAGATTTCGGACGACGAGGCACGCCGCCTGTTGGACTCTGGCCAGGCGGCAGAGGCCTTGAAGGAGATTGTCGAAGAGCGCATCTTGTAACCTGGTGGCGGACTGCTGGCTTGTGGGCGCAGGTTGCGCTGGGTTCGAGGTCTTCCGAAGGACGCGAAGCCCCTCGGAACAACGCCCATGGCGGGGATAGGAAGAGTGACGCTCCGCGCGTCGAAAAAAGAAGCAACAGGGAAGACCGAACACACCGAATGAGGAATCGTGCAATGTCGCTACGGCAATTTCCATTGCTCTTGTCGCTTATATTGTCGACTTTCCCGCATCCCGCGGCACGCGCCGAGACCCTAGACCTTGGCACAAGCAAATTGACGATCGACCCTCGGGGCATCGTGACCGGACTGACGTTTGCCGACGGCGCGAAGTGGCCATCGACTTCTCAGCCGGCATTTTTCGTCGAAGCGAGCGGGCGGACCTGTCTGCCGATCGAAGTGCAAAGGCAAGGCGAGCTGTGGCGGGTGCGGTTCGAGCACGGCGTGACGGCGGAGTTTCGCGTTACGACCGGTCAGGGATTCGCCGTGTTTCGGCTGACGAAACTGGAACCAAAACAGCAGCTTGCGCGATTCCGGTTGTTCAGCTTGGCGGCCCCGGCCGGGGCCCAGGTGGCGAGCACCTTGAATGGGGCCTCGCACCAAGGCCATTTCGCCGCCGTGATGGTGGCCGAACCGAACGTCCGGCCGGTGCTGGGGCAATCGGGCGGCTCGAAGGCCGATCGGCCGGGGTGCAGCCACGAGTTTGTCCGCGTGGACGCCGCCAAGTCGGGCAACCACGCCGCGCGCTTTACCGCCACGAGCGACGCCAAGCCCGGCGGATGGAGCATGAGGGGCCAATCGTTTCCCCTGCCGCGCGATCTGACCGGCTGCAAGGCGATCCGCGCCTGGGTCCACGGTGATGGCAAGGGCCAGGCCCTCAAAATCCAACTTTTCGACGGCGCGGGAGGATACCGCGACGATTACCTCACCATCGACTTCAAGGGGTGGCGCCAAGTGACGCTCGTCAAACCAGCGCTTGACACGTTGAAATACCATCGCGCTGCCGCGCTGAATTTCTATTACAACAGCTTGCCGCCCGGCCAGACGGTCGCCTGCCTCATCGACCAGGTCGAGGCGGTGCTCGAACGCGACGG
>Ga0209101_1002436_pt1 | contig 12294 bp, 7 predicted proteins | sample ConPoolayeCmetaG_FD_185481 | JGI IMG/M metagenome (GOLD analysis project Ga0209101, IMG submission 185481) | Hot spring microbial mat communities from California, USA to study Microbial Dark Matter (Phase II) - Cone Pool mat layer C metaG... ... | reverse complement strand
GGGAGAGACGATCGGCTACAGTATGCGAATGGAGCGGCGGGCGAGTGCGCGCACACGCATTGAAGTAGTGACGGAAGGCATCTTGACGCGGCGGCTGCAGCATGATCCAGAGCTGCGGGAAGTGGGGCTAGTGATCTTTGATGAATTTCACGAGCGCAGTCTAAACGCAGATCTTGGATTGGCGCTGACACTCGACGTGCAGGAGGGGTTGCGCGATGATCTGCGGATTTTGGTTATGTCGGCGACGCTGGAGGGCGCTGCGGTGTCAGAGCTGCTGGGCGGCGCGCCGGTGATACAGAGCGCGGGGCGCAGTTTCGCGGTTGAGACGAGGTACATGGCGCCACGGCCGGGGCGTTCGCTGGAGCAGCACACGGCGGCAGTGGTGTTGAAAACGCTGGCTGAAGAAGCAGGCAGTGTGCTGGTGTTTCTGCCGGGAGAAGGAGAGATCAAGCATGTGGCGCGGCTGTTGCAAGGGCGGACGGGTGGTGAAGTACGGGTGTTGCCGTTGTATGGGAACATGCGGCGTGCGGAGCAAGATGCGGCGCTGCAGCCTGCGCCGCGCGGGACGCGCAAGGTGGTCTTGGCCACGTCAATTGCGGATACCAGTCTGACGATCGAAGGGGTGCGGGTTGTGATTGACAGCGGGTACACGCGGGTGCCGCGGTTTGACGCGCGGAGCGGGATGACGCGACTGATGACGGTGCGGATATCGCGGGCGTCGGCGGAGCAACGGCGCGGGCGCGCGGGGCGGACGGAGCCGGGCGTGTGCTATCGTTTGTGGAGCGCGGCGGAGGAAGGGGGGATGGAGGCGCAACGGCCGCCGGAGATGCGGCAGGCAGATTTGGCGCCGCTGGCGCTGGAGCTGGCGGCGTGGGGCGTGACAGACGCACAGCGGTTGCGCTGGCTTGATCCGCCGCCCGAGGCTGCGTTTGCGCAGGCGCAGGAATTGCTGCAACGGCTGGGGGCGCTGGACGAAGCGCACCGGATAACGCCGCATGGCCGGGCGATGGCGGGGCTGGGATGCCACCCGCGGCTGGCGCACATGCTGCTGCGGGCGAACGAGGAAGGATATGGCGATGTAGGGGCGCTGCTGGCGGCGCTGTTGGAGGAGCGGGATATCCTGTATGATGAGGACGATCCTGACGTGACGCGCCGCATCGCACTGCTGCAAGAGCTGCGTGAGGAGAAACGCGCGGCGCATCTGCCCGGCATAAATCGCGAGGCGAGCCGGCGAATTCTTGCGTTGGCGCGTATGTGGGAGCGCACGCTGCAGGTAGCGGCGCGGCAATCGCCGGCACGACATACCGGCCATGTACTGGCATATGCGTATCCTGACCGGATCGCGCAGCGGCGCGCGGGCAGCCAGCGGGAATTTCTTTTGGCGAACGGGCGCGGCGCGCAGTGCGCCAGAGTAACGCCACTGGCATTGAATGAGTACATTGTGATAGCCGATGTGGATGGGAGGGAAGGCCATGCGCGAATTTTCAGCGCGGCGCCGTACAGCGCGGAAGAGCTGGAGAAACAATTTGCTGAGCAGCTCCGCACGGAAGACCGGATTACATGGGATGAAGCGCGGGAGGCGGTGCGGGCGCGGCGTGAGACGCGGTACGGCGCGCTGGTGGTGAAGGAGGAGCCGCTGGATGTGCGGGGAGATGGGCGGTGTATGCAGGTGGTGTGCGAGGTGATCCGGGAGCGGGGGATGGGGATGCTGCCGTGGACAGCGGGGGCGCGGCAATGGCGGGCGCGGGTGGAGTTTATGCGGCGGGTTGAGGGCGACGGGAGAGGCTGGCCGGATCTTTCAGATGCGGGATTATGCGCATCGTTGGAGACGTGGCTGGCACCGCACCTGACGGGAATCACGTCGGCCGCCCAGCTTCGGACGATACGGCTGATGGACATTCTGCAAGAACTGTTGGCATGGAAACAACGCAGCGAACTGGAGCGGCAGGCGCCAACGCATATTGAAGTGCCAAGCGGCTCGCGGATTGCGCTGGATTACACGGCGGGAGCGGTACCGGTGCTGCGGGCGCGGGTGCAGGAATTGTTTGGGCTGGAAGAGACGCCGCGGGTAGCGGATGGGCGTGTGGCGGTGGTGGTGGAAGTGTTATCGCCGGCGCGGCGGCCGGTGCAAGTGACGCAGGATTTAAGAAGTTTCTGGCGCACGACGTATCATCAGGTGCGCAAGGAGCTGCGGGGGAGGTATCCCAAGCACTACTGGCCGGAAGACCCTTTGAGCGCGGGGAATTAGGGAGATACAGGGGGCGAGGAGCGTGGGGCGACATGCGTGAGGCGACACACGTGGGACGACACATGGGGCGGCATTCGTGTCGGCCGTACATTACGTGGGAGCGTGGCTGATTTAGACGCGTTTGATTTTCTGCTCACGCTGGCCGAGGAGGAGATTGGCGCGGCGGGCGACGTAGTACATCCAGAGGGACATGCGGTTGACGACGTGCAGGAGTTCTGGTTGGAGCTGCTCAGTTTCGGCGACGCGCCAGAGGGCGAGTTCAGCGCGGCGGCAGATGGCGCGGGCGACTTGAAGGGCGGCGGGTCCCGGGCAGCCCGCATACTGGATGAACCCGTGCTCGTGCGGGAGTTCGTCCTGCAAGCGTTCGATCGCTTCGTTCATGTGCTGGACGAGGGCGGCAGCGGGCGGTTCAGTTACCCATGCACCGCGAGCGGCCAGCGCTGCCGAGACTTGATAAATGTATTTCTGCATCAGCGTGACATCATGGCGCGCCGCCTGGTCTAGTTCGAATGCGAGCGCCAAACCCAGCATGGCATTGACTTCGTCCAGAACGCCGACGGCAGCGATGATTGGATGAGTTTTTGCAACGCGGCCGTGCAAGAGGCGCGTATCACCGCCGTCGCCGCTGCCGGGCACGTGTTTTGGGGGGCGCGGAGATTTTTCTTCAGAATGATGTTTCATAGTTTGAGTTGCATATTGTAGCAGGAGGTGGGAAAATGCGCAAGCGGCCCTGCGGACTTAGTTGCGGCGACTAGGGAAGGCCGCCGGCCACGGCGGCCGGATGGCTGAGGGCGCAAGGGCAACGAGGCCGTTGCCCCTCGTATCATTGGTTTGGAAATCATTACGGAGGGCCGCCGACCACGGCGGCCTTATGCGTGCGGGGCACAAGGGCAGCGAGGCCGCTGCCCCTCCACGCCTATGTGGCTAGTCGCCGGATCTGGGGCGGAGGAAGCGTGGATTGTGGAGTGGCAGAAAACAGCAATGAGAGGTGGAATGTGAGGGTGCTGTTTTGAGGGATAGGACGGATAGTACGGATAGGACGTATTACCAGGGGAGGGATGTATCGCCGAGGAGCAGGCGCACGGCCATAGTGGCCTGGATGTGGGCGGCGATGCCGACGCGGGGCGCCATGAGGCCGCGGCCGGGCTGGGCGGCGCTTTCCATGTCTCCGACGACGTAGAGGTTGCGGCCGCACTGGTGCACAGAGACAGTGGTGGCAGGGCCGATGCCGGCCACGCCGGAGGCCATGACGAGCGGGACGGCGGGGAACAGGCGTTGCCAGTACGTGGCGAGCATGGCTTTTTGATCGGCGCGGTCGAAGGCTTCAATGAGGACATTGACGGTGCTGAAGAGAGCGGGCAGATTTTCAGGGGTGATTGTGGCGACGTGTGATTCACAGTGCACGCAGGGGTTGATGCGAGCGAGCGTTTCAGCGAGGGCGAGCGCTTTGGGTTGGCCGATTTGGCACACGAAATACTGCTGGCGGTTGAGATTGCTGGGCTCGACCACGTCGAAATCAACGAGGATGAGGCGGCCGACCCCCATGCGCGCGAGCGCCACAGCAGCGGTGGAGCCGAGGCCGCCGAGGCCAGCAATCCCGACGCAGCTGCGTTTCATGACGGCATGCACACCGGGCGTATGGCGAGCCGTGAGCAGGGCATCGAGTTCCTCTGGAGAGGGTTGCTGACCGCGAGTAATGAGCACGACATGATCGCCGTCGTGCAAGGGGCAGGTTGCATCTGCGAGGGCGCCGTTGAGAATCAAGATATCGGCGTCAGGCTTGGCTTGGCGGCGCAGGTCGCCGAGGGTGGCGCCGCGGTGAATGGTGTACGGCTGTTCATTGAGTAGAATGTTCATGTCAGCAAGTATGATAGCATTTTTGCGCGTGATGAGGAATTTCACTCGACAGGTGCGCGGCAATTTGATACAATGAGACGTATGAAGATTCTGGTAAGCAACGACGATGGATTTGATGCGCCTGGGTTGCAGGCGCTGGTGGCGGCGCTGCAGCCGTGCGGGGAGATCACGATCGTGGCGCCGGCGACAGAGCAAAGTGCAGTGGGGCATGCGATTACCATTTATGATCCTTTGAAAGTGCAGGAGCGGTGGCGGGACGGGAAGTTGCTTGGGTATGCAGTACACGGGACGCCAGCGGACTGCGTGAAGCTGGCGTTGTGTTCATTGTTGCGGGAGCCGCCGGATGTGCTGATTTCAGGCATTAACCAAGGAGCGAATTTGGGGACGGACATAATCTATTCAGGGACGGTATCTGCGGCGACGGAAGGGACGCTTTTGGGGATACCATCGTTGGCGGTGTCGGTGGATTCATATGAACGCGGAGCACATTTTGAGAGCGCGGGGCGGGCGGCGCGCATGCTGCTGGAGGTGCTGCCGACACTGCAGGTGCCGACGGGGACGTTGTTGAATATGAATGTGCCCAATCTGCCGTGGGAGCAGATTCGCGGGTGGCGTGTGACGGTGCAAGGGAAGACGAAATATGTGGAGAATTATGTAGAACGGATAGACCCGCGGGGCAACCGGTATTACTGGATTGCGGGGACGTTAGTGGAGCAGGACGAATGCGCGCATGCGGATTACCGGACGGTGAAGCAAGGGTATATATCGGTGACGCCGCTGCATTTTGACGTGACGAATCATGCCTGCGTCGAGGGGCTGCGCACGGCGCTGGAAGGGCGTTTGAACGGCGCATGAGAGGCGGACAGAAGTGTGCGGCTGCGGCGGTGCTGCTCCTCGCAGGGTGTGTTGAATACGACGAAGAATGGCGTTTTGAGGCGAGTGGGGCGGGTCGGGTGCGCATCGCGTGCCAGCCATCGGCGCAGTGGCGTGCGGCGCACACGCGCGGGGAATGGGACCAGGCCGCCAAGCTATTCATGCCGCCGTATCATGCGCTCAGCCAGATGTGTGCGCAAGCGGGGGTGCGCATTGAGCGCTGCCGATTTGAGTACCACGCGCGCCGCGGCGTGCCGCGCATGGAACTGCTGCTGGCATTCGATGCGGTGCCGCAGATCGCGCGTTGCCGGCTGTTTGCGGATCGCGAACTGCACTGGCGGCGCAACCGCAACATGATCACCTTCCTGCACACTGTGCGTACGTATCCTTCGCATATTATACCGCCGCGGGACGGGCTGATGCATGCGGAGAGGTTTGCGGACGGTAGTGTAACCATAAGGACGGTACTACCAGGGAAGATAGTGCGTGCAGAGGGCGGCAGATGCCGGCGGCGCGCCATCACGGCCACGGCCACGTTGAATGAGCTTGCGCGCGGCGGCGCACTGGTAATGCTGGCGGAGGCGCGCGTGGCGTGGCGATGGTGGTGGGTGGTATGGGCGGTGGCAATCGGTGCATGTGCAGGAGCAGGCGCAGTAGTAGTAATGATGAGGCGGCGGCGGCCTGCGTGGCGCGTGGAGTGAAGGATGCCCATTCCGCAAGGCATACATACGATTCCTGACATGCTGGACGCAGCGGCGGCGCGGCGGCCTGACGGCATTGCAGTGCGCGAGCGGGGCGCGCACGGTGTGACGGAATGGAGCTACAGGGCATGGCAGGAGCGTGTGTATTGCATGGCGGCGTGGCTGCATGACGCGGGGGTGGCGCCGCGCGAGCCAGTCGCGCTGCTGATGCCCAACGGGCGGTGGTGGGGTACGGCCTTTTTGGCGATACTGGCGAACGATGCAATTGCGGTGCCGCTCGATCTGCGTGCGGCGGCGAAGGAAATCGCCGCCGTAGTGCGCGCATCGGGCGTGCGCAAGCTGATCACGGCGGAGAGTTGCCGTGCTGCGCTGGCGGCGGTGGAAGAACAAGGAGCGCGTTTTGAACATGTCTGGTGTGTGGACGGTGGTGATGACAGCGCCTTTGCGCACGAAGTTGCTGCGCGCGCGCCCTTGCGGTATGAGCGCCGCGCCCTGCGTCACGATCCGGCCTTGATCATTTACACATCCGGCACGACTGGGGAGCCCAAAGGTGTTGTGCTGGCGCACGGCAACATTCTTCTGGATGTGTATGACTTGCTGGCGATGCTTGAGATAAATTCGCATGAGTCATTTGTTTCGATATTGCCGTTGAATCATGCGTATGAAATCACGGGCGGGTTCGCCGCGCCGCTGGCGTTGGGGGCGACGATCACGTATGCTGGGGCAGTGCGGCCTGACGTGATCATGGCGGCCATCCGCGATGCGCGCATGAGCGTGATGATGGTGGTGCCAGCGTTCTTGCGGCTGTTCATGGAGCGCATCCGCGCGGAAGGTATTCGTCGCTATGGCTGGCGGTTCACGGTGATGCACCGTGTGTGCCGCTGGGCGGCGCGGCTGGGGCTGCCAGTGGGGCGCGTGGTGTTTCGCGGCGTGCGCAGACATATCAGCCCGGCGTTCAAATGCTTTGTCTGCGGCGGCGCGCCGGTGGATGCGATGTTGCTGTGGGATTTTGAAGCGCTGGGGCTCACGGTGTTGCAAGGCTATGGTTTAACCGAAACAGCGCCGGTGATAAGCGTCAACACGCTACGGCATAATCGGATTGGCAGTGTCGGGCGGCCGGTCGCGTCGGTGGACATCCGCATAGAGCCTTGTGAAGGCTGCGGCGGCGGCGCGGGCGAGTTGTGGGTGCGTGGAGGGATTGTGTTTCGCGAGTATTACCGTAATGCGCGCGCCACGGCTGAGAGTTTTCACCTCGACTGGTTTAAGACGGGCGATGTGGTGCGGCGCGGGCGCGACGGCAGCTTGTATGTGATCGGGCGCGTGAAGAATATCATCGTAACGGAAGGCGGGAAGAATATCTATCCGGAAGAGGTAGAGCACGTGCTCGGCGGGGTGCCCGGCGTGCAGGACGTGTGTGTGGTGGGCGTGCGTGCGGCGGGCGGGGGCGAGCGGCCGGTGGCGGTGGTGGTGCCGGATCGCGAACGTCTGGCGACGCGGTGTGGGACGGACAGGGCTGAGCAAGACAGTATGCTCCGGCGCGAACTGACGCAGCGCGCGGCACATCTGGCCGAGTACAAGCGGCCGAAGGAGATTATCATTCGGGCCGAGGTGCCGAAAACTGCCACGCTCAAAATCAAACGCGCGCTGCTGCGGGAAGAAGTTGAACGCGTGGCGCGCCATCGTTCAGGACAAGGATAATCCATGACGACCTTTGCGCTTGTGCGGCCGGAGCATCTGAACCATCACGGCTATTTGTTTGGCGGGAACATGCTGAAGTGGGTGGACGAATATGCGTGGATGGCGGCCACGCGGGAGTTTCCGGGCTGCTCACTTGTGACGGTGGCGCTGGACAAGATCGTTTTCAAGCAGAAAGTGCTGAGCGGCTCGATTCTGCGCTTTGACGTGCGCTGGCAGCGGCAAGGAACAACTTCGGTGACCTACGAGGTGCAGGTGTTTGCGGATGCACCCGGTGCGCGCAAGGAGCAGCATGTGTTCAGCACCCAGATTACTTTTGTGCATGTTGACGCACGCGGGAAGAAGAAGCGCTTGCCGCGCCGCACGGTGATTGCAGACGAATAATGAACCACGAGACGATCCATGTTTTCACGCAACGCGACAGCGGCGATTATCATAGTAGGGAATGAGATTTTATCAGGGCGGACGCGCGACGCCAACGCGTATTGGCTGGCACAGCAATTAAAGGCGATCGGCGTGATGCTGCGGCGCATCTCGGTCATTCCTGATGTCATCGAAACGATAGTGAATGAAGTCAACGCGCTGCGGGCGGCGCACGAGTATGTCATCGTATGCGGCGGGATAGGGCCAACCCCGGACGATGTGACGCGGCCGGCAATCGCGGCGGCGTTTGGCGTGCCGTGCGAGCCGCATCCAGAAGCGGTGCAGATACTCAAGAAGTTCTATGGAGAACGCGCCACGCCACGCCGCATGAGCATGGCGGAATTACCACGCGGGTGTGAGCTGATCTACAATCCTCATTCCGGCGCGCCGGGCTGCCGGATGGAGAATGTGTTTGTTTTGCCGGGCATTCCGGAACTGGTCGAAGGCATGTTCCCACAAATCGCCCAACGTCTTCGGCACGGCAGTCTGTATGAGCATGAGATGCGCGTGAAGCTTGGCGAGAGCGAATTTGCTGATGTGATGGAAGAGGCGTTGAGGCGCTTTCCGGCCGTAGACATGGGCTCGTATCCGGCGTGGCACGGGGAAGGGTGGCGCTGCTCGCTGGTGTTCAAGAGCGCAGATGAAGCGGCGCTGAACGAAGCGCGCGCGTGGTTTGAGGAAGCGCTGGCGCACCGCGCGAAGGAACTGGGCAAGGAGCAATGATGAGCAAGGTGAGCTGGAATGCAGCACGCGCGGGCCGTGTGGTGCGGCTGGTTCTGCTGGCAACAGCGCTGGCGTGCAGTGCACGTGCAACGAACATTGCCGTGCGCGCGCAGGGGGGTTCCTTGGCGGCGATATTGCAGGCAGCGTTGCAGGAAAGCGCGGCGAGTGCGGCGATGCGGCGTGCGCTGCAGCATGTAGAACCGGAGCCCTGGCGCACGGGGGCCCGCGGCGACGCAGACGAGCTCACCTATGCGGGCGTGAGCAGCCGGGCCGAATGGCAGCGCTGGCAGGCGCAACTGCCGCGCATGGCGCGCAGCGCGCGCCGCGGCATGTTTGACGCAGTGTTGCAGCGCTATCAGGCGGCGCGGCAGGCATTTTTTGATGCGTTTAGCATGAACAAGTTGCATGCAATGAGTTTGGCGCTCAGCGATGCCGAGTTGTTTCTGGCGCAATTGCGCTCGCTGTATCCAGCGGACGCTGCGCCGCCAGATGTACCGCGCGTGGCGGAGCCGGAGGACATGCGGCGCGCGTATCGCACGGCGCTGCACACGTACCGCACCAACTGGGTGGCCGGCTTGCACTGCGATGAATCGCAAGCAGCCGTGCTGCGCACGATTTTTTCCGCGCGCACGTTGCGAGAGCACACGGCATTGTTGGAAGCCGCCAGCACCGGGGCATGGCCGACGGTGACGCTGGCGTGGTTGAGCCGCGTGTATCAGGACTTGAGCTGGCAGGAGCCGTATGTGTTTGCATACTGGTATGGCCGCGGGAACACACGCGTGCTGCTGGGCGACATTTTAGGCGCGCATCAGGTCTGGCGCGCCGCGTTGCGCTTTTTCCCGGATACAATTTACGTGCACTATCATTACGCGCGCACGTGTGGGACGTCAGATGAAGATCATCGCCGCGCGCTGAGCCACTTTGAGTGGATTACCACCGCCACCAAAGATCCGCTGTGGCGGACAAAAGCGTATTGTCACATGGCGCGGCGTCTGCTAAAGCGCGGGGAACTTGTGCAGGCGCTGGAGGCGGCACAGCACGCGGTGGGCGAGGCGCAGCCGTTCAAAGATGAGTGTGCGCCGTGGTTGATTGAGGCACGCCGTCTGCAAAGCACCGCGCTCTTGCGCAGCGGCCAGCCGGACAAAGCCGTAGCAGCTCTTGAAGAGGCCGTGACGGCCTTTCCGGGCGAGGTGGGATTGAAGCGTGATGTGGCCGACCTGCTCTATGGCCTGGCCACGGCCGGCGGCACGAATACCGTCTATGCAGAGCAGGCGCTGCGCTGGTATGAGAAAGTGAGCGCCGAGGCAGGCGGCGAGCGTCCGGAGCTGCTGGCGCGCATGGCGCACTTGCACTTGCTGTGCGGGCGAGTGAGCGAAGCGCGCAACGTGGCGGTGCGTGAACTGGCGCTAAATCCGGGCTCCGTCAACGCGCTGACCACGCTGGGCTGTACCTACGCCGCCGATGGGGACCATGCCAAGGCCGCGGTGTTTTTCCGGAAAGCGCTGGACATAGACCCCGCCTGTGCGCAGGCGCGCGACGGCCTTGCTGCGCTCGAATCCGGCGAGTGATGCCAGCGCAATGCCTGCGCAGGCGCCGTCAGCGTGTCACGCGCACGACAACACGCTGGCCAGCGGACAATTGTGCGGGGTGTGCGGCGCGCAGGCAGACCGTGTCTTTCTTAATCTGATGTTCACATGTGCATGGAGCTGACACGGATGCTTTCCTGGCACGCGCGCCCACGTCGAAGTGCAGCTCGCGGAAGGGGAGTGTGCCGGTGGCGATCTCCAACGTGATCGCCGTGGTACGGCCAGCACGCGTGCGCGTGTAGTGTCCTGTGGCGTGCGGCAGTGCGAAGAACAGCCGCACGCGTTTGAGTGGCAGGCGCGGTGCAAATGTCACGACACCGTCGTGTGCGGACAAGCCCAGCAGGGCGTTAATGATGGCCCATGAGCCCATCGGGCGGTAGTAATGCCCGCCGAACTCTTGATGATCGAAATAGAGCCCTTCGCGGCGATAACGCTCATCCACAGCGCGAACCACCTGCAGTGCTTCATCCACCAATCCTTCGTACATGAGGAACGACGCGAAGCACAACTCCGTGCCGCTCCAGCAGGTGTTGCCCTGGTCGCCCCAATTGGAGGGTTCGACGGGGCGGACAAAGGTATCGCCGGGCCAGGTGCAATTGCGCAAGCCCCAATAGCGCCGGTTGCGTTTCAGAATGTGGCGTAGTGCACTGCGAATGCGTCGTTTGTCATGCAGATAGCCAAGGCCGCACAAGTGCATGGCCCACTGGCCGATGAGCTGGTCGGTGAGGCAGCCTTGATCAAAATCGCCCTTCGCGCCGCCGCGGTCGTTGTAGAGCACGTAGTAGTGTTTGTTCCAGAGTTTGTCTTCAAAGGCAGCGCGGGCTTTGTGAAGGATGTCGGAGTAATGTTGCACGGCCTGCTCATCGCCCAGGGCGCGCGCCGCGGCCAGAGCATGCGCCAACGCGGCCAGCCACAGTGAACTGACAAACGACGCCGCGCCATACATCGGGAAATTATCATAGCTGCACATGCTGCCAGCCATGTCGGGCAGGAAGTCGCCGTTGGCATCGCGCTCGCGCAAGACGTACTCGAGCGCGCGGGTGACATGCGGCCACATCGCGTGGAGGTAGCTGCGGTCGCCCGTCCAGAAGAAACCGCGCAAGACGAGCAGGACAAACTGGCTGGGCAAATCCAGGCGGCTGTGCACGGCTTCATGCGTGTCGGCGCTGCCAAAATTGCGGTCTATGCCATGCGCGATTTCGCCATTGGGGAGCTGCAGGCGCGCGTGGGCGCGCAACATGCTGTGGTCGAGTTCAGGAAACAATGCAGCCACGGGCACCGCGCCGTACATGCTGACATCTATCGTGGCCAGCGGGCCCCAATTGCGGTCGTCGGTCATGCCTTCCTGAATGCCGAAGTTGCCATCTTTGGTAAGCCACGCGCTGGTCAAAAATGTATTGAGATGACTATTGACTTGATCGAGCACAAACGCGGGGGCTGAGCTGTCGAAGAAGTTGGCATGGAACTGGCGGGTGCGCATGGCAAGGTCATCCAGGTGCGTGCGCACGTACGCCGCAATCTCCGCGGCTGATGAAAAGAAGTTTGCATAGTAATAACCTTCGAGCCGGCGTTCAACAGGCAAGATGCCGCGTTCTATGTTTTTGTGCATCGTGCCGGCATAGCGGTTAGGCACATACCAGGTATAGAGAAAGGTGTGGTTGGAGGAGCTGCGCGGGGCAAGCTGCCGCGAGACGGCCAGCAGGCTGCGCATGGCGCCGCGGGCCAGCGGCTCGCCTGTGTCGGGATCTGTGCCGTAATTGCGGCCTTTGACGTCATCAATGTTGGGCAGCATGCGTTGCTCAATGACATACTCCCAGCACGGGTGGCGGTGATCCCAGCCCATATAGTAGGTGGCATCAGCGTCGAGCAGTGCAAATGCCTGCGTGCCCCACGTGTCGTGCGCCGGGTCAACCAGCTCTGCACCTACTTCCAGCATGGTGTAATCGTTGCCACGCTCGGCGCGGCCGGTGAAGCGTTTGCGTGCCACGTCATGGCCGATCATATTTTCAAAGGAACCGAGCAGCTCAACATGCACGGGCGTGCGCGCGGTTGACGTGATTGCGAAGGAGAACACGGCGGCGGGCAGAGAGCTGTGTTTGACATCGTGTGGGATGAAAAAGCTGAAGGCTTCCAGTTCGACGGTCAGAGGCATCTCACGGTCCGTGAATACGAGGCGCGAGAACGGAAA
>Ga0209101_1002435_pt1 | contig 12297 bp, 9 predicted proteins | sample ConPoolayeCmetaG_FD_185481 | JGI IMG/M metagenome (GOLD analysis project Ga0209101, IMG submission 185481) | Hot spring microbial mat communities from California, USA to study Microbial Dark Matter (Phase II) - Cone Pool mat layer C metaG... ... | reverse complement strand
GACCGGTCCGAGCCAGGGCGCTGCGGACGGTCTCCGACCGATCCGCCCTGGCTTTTAGAGCCTATCCGAAAAACCGTACGAGCGGCATCCCTATGCCGCTTATACCGACGCATAGGGATGCGTCGGCTGCGTTTTTCGGATAGGCCCTTAACCGACATTTTGCGAAACGGCACGGCCGGGCCGCATCTGCCAGACCAATGCCAGGTCTGGGTCGGCAAAAGTGCCGAGCGCCCACAATGCGCCACCGTAAACGGCCAGGGCAACCGCCGTCGCCAACCAGACGTTCACCCCATACAACACCCCGCCGACGATCCCCATCAGTGCGCCGGCCAGTGCCGGCCGCCACAACAGAGCGATCCACGGCACCGGCGGCAGATCGCGGCGCATCAACACGTAAAAGGCAATCAGCAACACCAGCTCGGAAGCAATATGGATCAGCGCCGAAGCCCGATAACTCCAACGTGGAATCAACAACGCATTGGCCGCCACGTTGAACCCCACCCCGATGACAAACGTCCAGGTCAGCTCACGTTGCCGTCCCAAGGCGATCAACAGGTAATGGGTCACGCTGTTGATAAAGCCAAAGGGGATCGACCAGATCATCAGTTGCAAGGCAATTGCCGAATCGGGAATGTAGCCCGACCCACCGACCAGATTAGCGATCGGCAAGGCCAACGTGGTCAGCATCAGTGCCAGCGGCAGCGATACCCACACCAGCAGGCGTACGGCCAACCGGTAAGCACGGTGCATAGCCTCTTTGGACGACTCGGCATAGCGGCTCATCAACGGAAAGAGCGCAAAGGTAAAGGATGAGGGAACGATGTTGATCGCATCGATCAGCTTGTAGGCCACACTGGAATACAACCCCTGCACCAGCGACCCCTTCATCGCTTCCAACAGCAGCACATCGACCTTGAAAAAAGCCATCGAGAGCAGATTGTTGAGCATCAACGGCCACGATTCGCGCAGCATGCGCCCGTGCACATCGGGATCGAAGCGAAATTGGGGCACCAGCCCCATCTGCGCGGCCAACAGCCCCAAAATCAGCACCGTCACCATGTTGGTAACGATGGACACGCCCCCCAGCCCCACCAGACTCCAGCCGAGCAACAAAGTTGCCGTTCCCAGCGTGGCCTTGATCACCGTACTCAACACGGTGATCAAAGCAGGCACCTCCATCCGCTCATAGGCCTGAAAAAGAGCGGTCAACGCGGCCGCCACATTGGCCGGCACAAGCCCCACGGCAAAAAGGGTCAACGCCCACACCTGCGCCGTGTCCAGCGGCCTGCCGATCTGCCCCCAGCCGAGGACAAAAAGGGCCAGCAACGGTGCCGCAACCAGACAAAGGGCCACTCGCAGCAGCAGCACATCCCCCAGGTAACGACCGCCCATCGCTTTGGCTTTGGCCGCTTCCCGTTGCAGCCAGATGTTCAGGCCAAAATTGAGAAAAATATCGGTATAAACGATCACGTTGACGATAAAATAATACTGTCCGGCCCCTGCCGGCGCGAGGATGCGCAGCATCAGCATCGCAAAGGCCGTATCGATGGCTTTGTTGAACAATTGCAAGATGATCGGAGCCAACGAATTTTTGGCGACCAGTGCAGCCCCTTCTTGTTCCCCACCGATGTAGCGTCGCCAAATCCACATGGCCAGCATCAAAGCCATCACCATGACGCTCAAAAAGGTGAGAAACAACCCCACCTTGACCGAAAGCGGCGTGTATTTGAAGCGCACCGTATGGCTGCCTGCCGGCAACAGCACAGCACGGAAATTTCCGGCATGCCGGACAATGGTCAATTCGCTTTCGTCGGCTTCCTGCCCGCCAAAAGGACGCATAAAGGCTTTCCAGCCGCGCGCATACGAATCGGCTAAAATCAACCAGGCCGGCGACTCCAAATCGACATCGACAAAGACCTCGTTGTGCCTGTACCTGGAGATGCGCGCCGGGCCGGGCACGCCACGCCGTGGCTCCTCTGATCGTGGTGCACCGTCTAAAATCACAAAATAACGCGGATCATATTTTTGCACCGCCTGCCCCACATTTTCAGCATAGACCACGCTATCGGCGGGCAGGGTAAAAGCGCGTGGCATCACTCCCAAGTTTTCGTAAATGCGCATTTCACCATCGTAAACCAGATTGTATTTGGGTGAATCAATCTTTTGGGTGGTGACCACGTACCTGACATTCAAAAGATCGAGCAGCGGAGACTCGAGCGCCCACCACTCGTCGGTCGAAATCGGCGCAACGCGGTTGTAAAGCAACTCATATTGGTTCGAGATCAGCGACATGTAATCGACGTACTGCCGACTGATGATCGAGCCGTAACCGCGCACATCCTCGATATCGAACAGCCACGCGCTGTTGGCATTAAAAGTTTTTTCTCCCGGCGCGACATAGGCCGTGACCCGAAAGAAAGGGTCTTCGGCCTGCCGCGCTTTGAGAAACTGCACGGCGGGTGGGGTAAAGGCAAGCCACGCCGGATCGGCAGCCGGGTTAAAGCCATATCCGGCCATGAACAGGTCGAGCACAATGATCGACACCGCCAGCGGCTTCCACACCGCGTAACCGCCCAGGCGGTCAGGCAAATAAATTGGGCACCGGGTGACGCGCAAAAGCGCGCCACCGGCAATAAGCATCAGGGCAAAAACCAACAGATTAGCCCATTGATACATAAAAAACATCCGCCCGCTCTCAAAGGAGAACTCGGCCAGGGCCAGGCGCATCACCGCGCGCTCGGCCAGCGGGTACAGGCGGTCGGCGACAAGCAGCGAGAGCAACAACCCGGCAACCATCGCCACACCGGCCCAAAAGACGGGCCAGCCGACCATTCGCTGCGTGTTTTCGCCGGTAAAAGGCGATTGCCAACTCGTCGTCTTGCGGCCGGTGCCGGACAGATAACCGGCGCCCAATCCGGCTAAAAGGGCGATGCTTAACGTATAGGGAAAAAGCCAGCGAAAGGGCGAATGAAGTTGATTCAGAAAAGGCAGAGCAAAGATCAGGCGATAAGTGGGCAACCCAAAGACCAACGACAATGAAAAGAGGGCCAACGCGGCAAAAAACCAGACATAAAAGCGAGACAAAGGGTCGCAACCCGCTCCCTTTTTGCTTCCCGTCTTTCCCCAAACGGCAATCAAAGCCAGGAGAAGGGGCAAGATGCCCACATAGCTGCCTCCCTCCACGGCATTTTTGATCCCCCAATAAATCGTGTTCGGGGTCATGGTCGGATTGCCATGAATGTCGTGCAGCACCGGATGCCATTGCCGATCAAAAAGGTCAAACCAGCGGTGATGGGTTGGATTGCCGAAAAAGTTGGGAATCAGCATGGCGATCAACCGACGTTTGGGGAATGCCCAGCCGATCACCTCTTCATAAGTGGCCGATCCCTGCCGGAAATTGGTGGTCGCGTATTCATATAGCGGCACAAACTGGGCTGCGCCGAACATTGCCCCCAGCACGGCCATCAACAACAGCCAGCCACCGGCCTTGAGCACACGCAGCCAAACCGCCTGTCGCCGCCCGGCCAATGCTCGCCCGCCGGCAACGGCCATCCAGATCAACCGCGCCAGCGCGTACAGGCCCATCACCATGCCACTATAGGCCGTATATTCGGGATGTCCGGCCAGCATCATGGTGCCCAATGCCAGCGCCCCACCGAGCACATACAGCACCGTTTGCCGGCCATCGTGTTCCTGTTGACGGATTACCTGTTCGATCAAGGCCAACAACAACGGCAACCAGGGCATTGTGGCAATGATCATGGTAAACACCGTGCTGACCACAAACACCGAAGAAAGCTGGTAAACGATCCCGGCAATCAACCCGCCGATGCGATTGCTTCTCAACGTACGCGCCAGCACGTACATAAACGACCCGGCCAGCCAGAATTGCAACACCGTAAACCAACCATAGGCAGCCGGCAGCGGCAGCACGTAGAACAACAGGCTGAACGGATACAACGCCGAGTGTTGTCCATCAGCCAAAAAGGGCGCACCGGCCCACAGATAGGGGTTCCACAGCGGCAAACGGTTGGTCAACCCCTCATCGGGCTGTCGGAGCGATTTGAGGATAAAGCGTTTCCAGGCGTAATTTTCCAGCACCAGGTCGGAGAGCAGCTCATTGTGCGGCACACCGACCCCCATCTCGTCCTTGAAAGAGGCCCACGGCTCCCACTGATAAAGATTGTCCGCCGGGATCAGCGTTTTGCCACCCAGCGTTGTCTCCCAAAAGAGCGCCAGTGGAATGAGCAACAACAAAACAAGAACCAATGCATCGAGTCGATAGCGGATCCACAAGGTTTTCAACGGTTTTCTCCTTCTCGGGTGTGCGCACGGATTATACACTGCCCATACGGGGCGGTCAAACGAGTGTATGGCCACCGCACCTCGATGCTTCGAATACCGGGATGAAACGACGTTTGACTTTTAAGCGCTATCTTGATATAATCTGCGCACCGTCCAAACAAGCAAGTCTGGTTGCCCGGTTCGAGTCGGAGCTGGCCGGGGAACGCATTTTGATTTATCTACAGGAGGAAGGGTTGGCTAACCTCAAATCGTCTCTCAAGCGAATCCGTAGCTCGCGTCGCCGCGCAGCGTACAACCGCATTCATCGCTCTCGTTCCAAAACGCTGGTCAAAAAAGCGCGGGGGTTGATCACAGATAAAAAGCTCGACGAAGCCCAGGAGGCCATCCGTCAGGCGATCAGCGCGCTAGACAAGGCAGCGCAAAAAGGCGTTTTGCACAAAAACAACGCCGCACGACGCAAATCTCGCTTGATGAAACTCTATAACCAGGCCAAAGCACAATCGTAAAAGCAGCACAACGCTGTTTTGGCCAGGCCAACGCGCGGAACAAAACAGGCCGGCCCTTTGCTCGCAGACACCACCCTGCGAAAACAAGGGGCCGGCCTGTTTGTTGTACGAGGCCCGACACCGCCCTCACGAAACCCGGTCTTGGAGCGGAATGCCAAAACGATACCCCACCCCACGCACGGTGCGCAGATATTGCGGTCGACTGGGGTCCTCCTCGATGCACTCACGAATCCAACGCACATGCACATCCAATGTGCGCGTGTCGGCGAGGTAATCCGTCTCCCAAACCGCTTCCATCAAAAACTTGCGCGACAGGGTACGCTCCGGATAGCACATAAACAATTGCAACAAGCGGGCCTGTTTAGGCGTTAGTTGACGCACCATATTGCCGGCACGATACACACGCCGGGTGCGGACGTCAAGACCCAGTTCACCGGCTTGAAGAACGCCCCACTGCCCTTGCGTCAACAGGGTATCGAGCCGTTGCAACAGCTCATTTGTTGAAAATGGAAACAAAAGAATGTTATTACATGTTAAAATCCGGCAGTGCGGACCTGGTGGATTGTCGCGGGTGGACAACAACACAAGCGGCGTATCAGGATAGACCTGCGCACTTTGTTCACAATGGGCTTTGCCGTCGGCGCCGTTGGAAGCATCGATCAGAATCAGATCAACATCCAGGCCCGGCACAGCCGGTGTGTTTTGATCGGCCGCACAGACCGTTACCTCATAGCCGTTGGCGGTGAGCGTTTGTGGCAGATCCGCGAATCGAGAACCCCCGAACTGGTAAACAAGAATTTTGGCCACGATCCTCTTCCTTTTCTGATTTAGAGCCTATCGAAAAACCGTACAAGCGGCATCCCTATGCCGCTATCGAAAAACCGTACAAGCGGCATCCCTATGCCGCTTATACCGACGCATCGGGATGCGTTGGTTACGTCCTGGACACCGGCGAATCTACGTCTGGTAGTGGAATCGAGGCTTTAGCCGGATTTTATTTTATTTTATAGACCGGCTGAAGCCTCAACTTCCGAAATCGACAGAGTCCGGTTACATTTTTCGGATAGGCCCTGGCCTCTTTCCTGTTTACATTATAACGGATCACACCATTTCTGCCAACCCTTGAATTTCAGTTCCGTTCGGCGATCAACCGCAGTCCTTCGAGGGTGAGCCAGGGATCGATGGCCTCAAATTCATCGCTCAACGGGGCCACGATATGGGCCAAACCGCCGGTCGCAATGGCCCGCGCATGGCCACCCAGCTCGGCCCGCATCCGCCGGATCAGCGCCTCCACCAGCCCGACATAGCCGAACACGATGCCCGACTGAATCGAGTGGGTGGTATTGCGGCCGATGGCCGCCGGTGGCGCTTCTAACTGGATCAACGGCAATTGAGCCGTGTTGCCGAACAAGGCACGCACGGCCGTGTTCAGCCCCGGCGCAATCGCCACCCCCATCAGATCGCCCGGCGCAGCGACGGCGGTAAAAGTGAGTGCCGTGCCGAAATCAACGGCAATGCAGTTCTCCTTAAACCGCTCGTAGGCGGCTACTGCATTGGCCACCAGATCGGCGCCGACCTCGGCCGGGTTTTCGGTACGGATACGAATGCCTGTGCGTGCGCCACGTCCCACAATCAACGGCTGACGGCCCATTTCACGCTCCAGCAACTCGGCAAAAACGCCGGTCAGGGGCGGCACCACACTGCTCACCACCACGCGGCGAACGTCGGCCATCATCAGCCCTTTGTCGTGCATCAGACTGCGCAGCAACACCCCGTATTCATCGGGCATTTTGTCGCGCACGGTCCGGATACGCCAGTGATGGGTCCACGTTCCACGCTCGTGCAAACCAAAAGCGATGTTGGTATTGCCGATATCGATTGCCAGCAGCATCGGCCCTCCTCACCAATCTGCGCCCCGGCGTCGGTTTCCAATGCCCAGCCAGGCCGAAACAACGGCCAGCGTGACAAGGGCAGCCACACCGGCTTCCGGCAGACCGTTGGTGAGAGCTATGGTGACGATCAGCCCCCAGCCCAAAAAGCCAAAGAGACCCAGCATCGTCAGCACCAACACGGTGTTGGTCAAACTGCCGACGATTCCGGCGACAACGAGCGCCGGCAACGGCCACTTTTTGAGCACCGTGTACACCCCCCACGCCGCCGGCCCGATGAACAAGCGCGGCAAGATCGAAATCAGCGGGTTGACAAACCACACATCGGCCGGCCCGGTTGGGGCGATTGCCGCTTGAAGCAAGCTGAACGCGCCGAACAAAAAGCCGATGATCAGGCCGACTACCGGCCCTTCGAGCACCGCGCCGATGATTGCCGGAACGTGCATAATGGTCAGCGAGGCGCCGGCAAACCAGGGAATGAACCCCCAATGGGTTACGCCGAGCAAGATGGCCACTGCCCCCATCACGCCGGCAACGACAATTTTTCGCGTCGATAGTTTCATTTGATCATCCTTTCTTGAAAATTTTAAGCATTCAGGCCGATCGAAATCGCCCTTTTAGGGCGCACCGCGCCGGGCGTCGGCCTACGCCGACGCGCACTCCCCGCCATATCCGGTCGGCGCATGCCGACCATTGGCCGCAGGCCCAGAAAGACTGACTAGAGTCAGCGTCGATACGATATCAACACCAGCCCGACAACCAGCAACGAGGTCAGGCCAACGGCCAATCCATCCACCCACCTGGCACGCAACCGGATCAAGTGCGTCCGTCCTGCCCCGCCGGTGTAACAGCGTGCCTCCATGGCCAGCGCCAAAGCCTCCGCGCGGCGAAGCGCCGTCACAAAGAGCGGCACCAGCAGTGGCAGCAACCGCCGTGCACGTTTGAGCGCGCCCCCTTTGCCAACGCCGAAATCGGCCCCGCGCGAAGCCTGAGCCTTGGCCAACCGCTCGGCTTCCATGGCCAGCAGCGGCACAAAGCGAAAAGCAATGATCACCACCAATGACAATTCGTGCGCGGGCAACCCAAAACGTTGTAGAGGTCGCAACAGGTGCTCAATTCCGTGTGTCAATTCGACCGTGCGGGTAGAAAAGGAAAGCAGGCTCAGGCCGAGCACCAGCACCACAAAACGCAACAGGGTCAGCGCGGCCATTTGCAAATCGGTGACGGTCACCGTCAGCCGCCACCATTGCCACAACACCACGCCGACATCGTTCCGCGGCACGGTGAAAACCTGCAAGATGCCCAGAAAAATGAAAAAGGGCAACACCGGCTTGAGGCCGCGCAATGCATAGTTCAACGGCACCCGTGCACTGCGCAGCGCCACGAGCACCAACAAACAGACCACCATCCCCCCGACCAAACTCTTGTTGACCACCACCCCAACCAAAAAGATCAGCCCCATCAACAGCTTGGCGCGCGGGTCAAGACGATGCCAGACCGAGCCGGTTGGCAGATATTGGCCGATGGTTACGTCGCTCAAGAACTCAAACTCGCTCAACGATCCGCTCCCGAAGAAAAGCCAAAATTGTCCTTTCCGCCTCGTCGAGGGTCAACACATCGAGGGGCACATCCAGACCGCGCCTGCGCAAAGCGACCATCAACGCAGCAGCAAAAGGCAAATCGAGGGCCATCGCATGCAAGCGATCGGCCTCAGCAAAAACGGCGCGGGTCGGGCCACACAAGGCCACTTTGCCATGCGCCAACACCAAAACCCGGTCGGCCAGCGTAGCCACATCGTCCATATTGTGCGTGGCAATGACCATCGTCAACCCCTCGGCACGCCAGGTATGCAAACGGTCGATCAGTTCGGCACGGGCAAGGGGGTCCAGCCCTGCCGTCGGCTCGTCAAGCAACAAAATCTGCGGCCTGAGTGCCAACACCCCGGCCAACCCCACCTTGCGTCGCTCACCGCCGCTGAGGGTCGCCACAGGACGGTCTTGGTAGGCCTGCATGTCCAGTTCCACCTGCGCCATCGCCCAGCGCACCCGCTCACGCAGTTCTGCCCCGCGCAGACCCATTTGTCGAGGCGCAAAAGCCACGTCGTCGCCGACAAAATGCTCGAACAATTGATCGCCGGGGCGTTGTAAAACCAGCCCCACCGCACGGCGCACGGCCCGCAGATCGACCGTCGGATCGCCCAAATCGTAGCCCAGCACCCGCACCTGTCCTTGCTGAGGACGAAAGAGGCCGTTGAGATGCTGCAGCAACGTTGATTTGCCCGACCCGGTTGCGCCGACCAACGCCACCACCTCGCCCCGTTCGACGGTCAGATCGACGCCGTGCAACGACACCTGCGCCAGCGGCGTGCCTTGCATATAAGTATGGCTCAATCCACGTACCTGAATGATCGGCTCGTTCATTCCATTCTCCCGGCCAATCGGGCCAGCGCATCGGCCAGCTCATCGGCGGTCAGCGGACATGAAAACAATTGAGGATAATGTACGTTCAATTTTTGGGCCAGCTGGGCCGCCGGGGGAGGCAATATCCCCCATGAACGAAGAGATGGGTGCGCAAAGGCAGCGCACGGGGGCCCGTCAAAAACAACCTGCCCCTGATACATCACCACCGCTCGTTCGGCACGTGCAACCTCTTCGGTGGCGTGGGTGATGGCAATGACAGTCATCCCCTCGGCATGCAGCTCATCGATCAGATCGAGCAAGCCGCGTCGCCCGGCCGGATCGAGCATCGACGTAGCTTCGTCGAGGATCAGACAACGTGGGTGCATCGCCAACGCACCGGCAATCGCTACCCGCTGTTGCTGTCCGGCCGAAAGCAGGTGCGGCGGACGGTGACGCTCCTCCCACATCTGCACCCGCTCCAACGCTTCGTGGACACGGTGGGGCAATTCGACTTCCGGCAGACCGAGGTTTTCAGGCCCAAAAGCAACATCTTCTTGAACTACCGTGGCAACAATTTGATCGGCCGGAGATTGAAAAACCATCTGCACGGCAGCGCGGATGGCGCGCACGGCAGCGGGATCATCCGTGCGATGACCGTCGATCCACACCTCGCCGGCCGTTGGCAGGAGCAAAGCATTGAGGTGACGGGCCAGCGTGGTTTTGCCGGAGCCGTTTGCCCCAACCACGGCGACATATTCGCCCACAGCAATGTCCAGATCGATGCCGCGCAATGCCGGCACAGAATAGCCGGGATAAATATAGGTCAGGTTACGGATACGAATCAACGGATCGGACAACAAAAAACGCTCCCCGGCACGGCCGGAGAGCGTCGAATATCCAAAACATATGGTTCGAACGTCTCGGTCGCGCACGATCCAAGCGTCGGACAGATTTTTCAGACTCGGCAAACCAGAGATTTCTCGGCGTGGAGATTTGCTCGATCGGAGACCGGCTACAGCTACTTGCTCGCCGGTCTTCAGACCGTGCTCGACTTGCCCCAGCCCGAGTCGTTCTTGAGGTCTACCGAAATTTGCCGTTGCTCAACTTGTGCTCACAGCCCGACGACGCAGGTCTGTGGCCCATTGATCAACGATATGGCCAATTATAATGCAACTGCAGTGGTTTGTCAAAAAAACAGGTTAATTACCCGGCTGCCTACCGCCTTGTGCCGATTAGAAATCGGCCTTTGTGGGCGCGTGCGGCGCCAGGCGTCGGCCTGCACCGACGGCGTCGGCCTGCACCGACGGCGTCGGCCTGCACCGACGCAGGCCGAAGGCCCAAAAAGGGCGACTTGAGTCGGCATGGGCAGACAGTTACAAAACAAGCCCCTAAGGGCCTATCCGAAAAACGCAGCCGACGCATCCCTATGCGTCGGTATAAGCGGCATCGGGATGCCGCTCGTACGGTTTTTCGGATAGGCTCTAAAGCCAGAATCCAGCATATGACAAATTCGCCTTTTGGTGATAAAATAGCCTTTGCTTGTCTGCTCTGCAATTGCAGCAGCCGGTAAAAACAAACCACACTTGGACGCAGAGGTGATGACAATGAAGATTTTGCTGACCGGAGGAACCGGCAACGTAGGCCGCATGACGGTCGTCAGACTGGTGCAAAACGGACACCAGGTGCGCGTGATCGGGCGACGACCTTTGGACGCCCTGGAAGCCAGATTTTTAGAGGGCGCCGAATATGTTCAATGCGATGTGAATGATTACGATGCTTTGCGAGAACAGGTGCGCGGAATGGAGGGGATCATCCACCTGGCAGCCATTGCTTATCCAGGTGGCGGGCCGGCCCAAGAAGTGTTCCGCGTCAATTGTTCGGGCACTTTTAACGTTTATCAAGCCGCCGCCGAAGAGGGGATCAAGAAAATCTCGTGCGCCAGCTCGATCAACGCATTGGGGTTCAACTATGGCCTTGTCCCCTTTCCCATCCAATACTTTCCCATTGACGAAGAACACCCGACGTGGACAACCGATTCGTATTCCTTTTCCAAACAAATCACCGAAGCCATCGGCGATTATTTCTGGCGTCGGGAGGGCATTTCCAGCGTCAACTTGCGCCTGCCGGGCGTCTACGAAGTCCGCGAAGACCGCCCCAACCGGTGGATTGAATTCAGCACCTTTTTCAGGCAAGCCCTGGAAGAACTGCTTGCCCAACCGGAGGAGGAACGGCGGGCACGGATTTCGCGCGCCATTGCCCGTTTTGATGCCACCCGCCCCGATCGGGCCGGCTTTTTCCCCAACGTCGACATGCGCGCACGCTGGCAAGCCCTGCGCCAAGACCGCGACCTGGGCCTGCTTTTCGGCGGCTTTGGACGCAGCAACTTTTGGGCCAGCATCGACGCGCGTGACGCCGCCCAGGCCCTCGAAAAAGGCTTGTTGGCCGATTACGAAGGCAGTCATCCGATCTTTGTCAACGACAGCGAGAACGGCGCCGGCATCGACTCGGAAACGCTGCTGCACCTCTTTTTCCCCGAAGTGACGGCACGCAAACGCCCCATCAAAGGGCGTGAAACGCTGGTCAGCATCGACAAAGCACGCGCGCTGATCGGCTTTGAGCCGGAACACCACATCGGCGCGTTGATCGGCGTGTAGCGAGGATCGGGACAAAAATCCCGGCCCAGCCTTCGCAAGAATGCGCAGTTAACAGTCTGGTGGAGTTAAGGCTTTAGGGTCTATCCGAAAAACGTCGACATAAGCGGCGTAGGGATGCCGCTTGTACGATTTTTCGGATAGGCTCTTGGCCGGAATTTTAACCACCCAACGTAAAGCGGCTGAAGCCTCAACTCCCGGAAACGTTCAGTTCAACAAGGAGACTGGACTCTGGCGAATCTACGTCTGGTAGTGGAGTCGAGGCTTTAGCCGGATTTTAACCACCAGATTAGACCGGCTGAAGCCTCAACTCCCGAAATCGCCAGAGTTCAGAAGGAGAAAAAATGAATTCAAACCTGGCTCAAATGCAATTTTTGGGAACAATCGGCAACGTCTTGAACGTGTTGGTCTTGTTGGTCGGCCTGATTGTGGTCATCGTAAGCTATACCAGGGGCAAAAGTAAGGTGGCCTTGCTCGGCTCGATTGGACTTTTGCTCCTGTTCCTGTTTAGCTGCTGCTCAACCACCTGGGGATTTGCCGATGCCCC
>Ga0209101_1002434_pt1 | contig 12297 bp, 10 predicted proteins | sample ConPoolayeCmetaG_FD_185481 | JGI IMG/M metagenome (GOLD analysis project Ga0209101, IMG submission 185481) | Hot spring microbial mat communities from California, USA to study Microbial Dark Matter (Phase II) - Cone Pool mat layer C metaG... ... | reverse complement strand
TTCAATTGTTGCAAATGGAAAGTTCGCCACATAAGCCTGCTGTTTTTTCAAAAGAGCATTAAACAATGTGGATTTTCCAACGTTTGGTAACCCTACTATCCCGACTGATAGGTTCATGTCCCAACTTGTGGGCAGAAGTTAAAGCCAGTTGTGGTAGTGGAATGTGACATAAGACTTCTACCTCGCTCCTTTCTTTGATAATGACTTTCTCTATTATATCGCGAATGAAGTTCTTTTTGTCATAGAGTTTCAAGGCTTTTAATTACCTTAGCACTATCGATATTCACACTCTTGCTTGCGGATTCTTGGCCCATACTATCCATTTAATATTAAACTCATCGGTGGCGAATACAGCCTCTTAATTATCTTTTTGAAATTTACTCAACCATTCGTTCAATACTTTGGGGAAATCAAAATAATACTTTAAATCTAAATTATTAGTTTTTTCATTCAATTGTTTTTCTGAAAGACCAAACCTTGAGATAACCTCTTTTGCATTTCTTTTGGATACTTTAACATTCTTTATATTATATGCAGCGGCAATAATGGATTCCCTTAATGCGTTTTTAACTTTCCAATCTTCGTGCTCATAAAGCCAGCGGCGAAAGTAAATTTCAAAATTTTTAGTTTTATTAGGATCCGGAATTCTTTTTAAAAAAATAATTGCACAATCAGTATTGGGTTTTGGATAAAAAGCCGATTTAGGAACGACTTGTTTGAATTTAGCATCAAAATAGGCTCCAAGTATTGCATCATTGTTCACTTTCCTTGCCAAAGAAGCAGGAGCAAGCCAAACGATGTCGCCAGAATACCACGAAGAATTTGTGTAATTGTGAAGCATGTTTTGGGCTTGAGAAAATGGGATATTAGAAACAGTTTTTGTAATTTTTTTATATTTTTTTGTAAAATCTTTATCATTCAAAAGTTTATAAGCGTTACCGTAAATTACCTTTACATTGCCGGGCAATTCTCTTAGAAAAGGTTTAAATCTCTCATCGATTTCTATAGAAATTACTTCTTTAGCATGTTGGGCAAGCTTTTTAGTAAGAATTCCAAAACCAGTACCAACCTCCAAGACAACATCTTTCTTGGTGACACCTGCGATTGCAACCATTTTTTCAACTATTTTCGAATCAACCAAAAAATGTTGGTCTTTTTTAAGATCAGGAGAGATTAGTTTTTTACAAAAAATTTTTTGAACATTCACCATTTATCTTTTATTATACTAATCTCATTGAAAAAATCTAAAAAAATGCGAAAATAATCATGTCAAACATATATTTTTAAAAAACCATAATGTCATTGGTTGAAAAGGGACTAAATTTATCAATAGCAACACTTAAAGGAGCGTCTCAAGAATATCCTTATTCAGACACAATTTATTCCAACAGAGAAGTAAAAAAATTTAGATTGGCAAACCCGTACCCTGAAAACATATTGGATGAAATTTATCCTATTATAAAATCTGGACAATTTACTCCTCTTAAGTTTGGATTAGGAATACCAAAATCGGAAATTCTAATATTTCATGTAGCATTTTCAGACCAACACAAGGTTCCCTTCTCCACAGGCATTGCCTCAATCGCAGGCTCCTGTCATAAACTAATCAATCAATTCGAGACCATGTTTAATTCATCTGAAAAGCGGCCAATAAGTGTGCGCGAGCAACTTGAAATTGCAATGAATATGCAAAATAACAACATATCAAAATCCATAATTGCGCTTGCCATAGGCACAAGGGCAATTGCGCGAGGGTGCGACAGAAGACTTGTCCCAAATTTGCAAATCACACCAGAGCGAATTAAAAACTGGCAAAATGTTGTAGCTCCTTTTGGAGATGATTTCCACAAAGAAGACTCGGCCGGCGATACATACCACTTTTGGAGCTCTGTATTGCTTGGCATTTCTGCAAGTGAAAAAGATGGTGTTTATAACAAAATTACTGGGAATTTAACAGAGTTTTTAGCTAGGCAGACAGCAACTGCAACTATAGCTTTTCGCTATAATCTTTTTAGAAAAGAAGGAAAAACCCACGAACTTGCTGACATTTTAGGGTTTGAGACCGGAAAAGCAATAGCTCAAATACACTTAAAAGAACCTATTGATTAAATATGCCATTACAACAGATTAAATTACTCCAACCCAAATACAACACTAACAGATTTGAAAACAGGATCTAAACCAGGCTCCAATGAAGCTCCTCCCCCTCCCCCTAAACCTTTAGGCATAATCTCCGGATATGTCGCAGAGTGAACGTTTTCATTAATACTTACTATCCTACCCAATTTCTTACCTGTGGCATCAGCTATTTTCTGTGCTTTAAGCTTTGCATCTTCAATAGCCGCTCCAAGGAGCGATTGTTCAATATCTTTAATGTTGTCCAAAGAAAAACTGGGGCCGTAAATATTTGTGGCTCCGGTTTTAGCCAACAACGTTGAAAGTTGAGATGCTTTATTAACATCTCTCAAAACTACACTAATATCATTGCTAACCCTCCACTGACCAGGCCTAGTCTTTTGTCTTCCTTCTTCCCAATAAGTTTCCTCTTGTTGATAAATATTTAAATTTTCGGTCTTAATGTCGTTTCTTTCAATTCCAAAATCAGAAACTGTTTTTATAATCTCATCAACTTTTTTATTAACAGAATTCAGTGCATCGTCTTTAGTATCCGAAATAGACGATACTCCAGCCGTAAAAATAGCAACCCTTGTCTTTTCCCTGCTTTCTGCAGTACCCAAAACAGTAATCGTTGAAGAAGGCAATAGCTCCACCTTTCCCCACCTTACACTTCCCCAAGTCACAAGATAAACAAGAGTAATTAAAACAACCAATGCAAAAATAAAACTTGATAATTTAGAGAGGTTCAGAGGACAATTTGGAAAATAATTAACCTTGACCATATGTTCATTTTAAATTAAGCTTAAAAACAATGCAACACAAATCTTTTAGGCATTCCAGACACTTCATCAGTCGACAAACAAGTTTAAAAGTCTTTAGAATGGTACCCCAAATACCTTACAGAACGATTCTTAAAACAGCTTTGTTTGCAACCGCAGGGATAAGTTTACTGCTATTTTTAATATTAAATTTTTATACCGCGACTTCGCAAACCAAAGCTTCTCCTCCGTCAAACACTCAATACAGACGAATAGTCAACATAGACAATACTTCAAATAACAGCCCTCTAACGGACTATCAAGTAATGTTAACCCTTGACACTCAATCTCTCATATCCCAAGGTAAATTACAATCACAATGCCAAGATATTAGATTTTTAGACTCTGATGATAATACCAACCTAAATTATTGGATAGAAAGCGAAGGAAGCAATGGCTGCAATACAGCAAGCACCAGAATATGGGTGAAGGTGCCTCAAATAAACGCCAATTCAAGAAAAACTATCTACTTATATTACGGAGATACGGCACTTGCCTCGGCATCATCCGGACAAAATACATTTATATTTTTTGATGATTTTGACAATTTCAATTCCAGTGTTTGGACTTCAACCAACGGAGTAAGCGGATATTCAATTTCAGGCGGCAAAATTACAGTTACTTCAGGGGCTGTTTACACCAATGCGACTATTGGCACAAACCCCGGACAGATAATTGAAGCGCAAGTAACTTGGCTGAACGGAGGTTTGCAATCAGGTCTTATGATTGCAAATCAACAGGGAACGGCTTCTGGAAACAGCACATCCGCGGCCTTATCGTACATTCTCCGCGGAGCGCCTCCTTCAGGAAGCGATTATTTATATGGACTTGCCGCCAGAGGCAATAGCGCCTCCTATAACACAGCTGATACCAACAATAGACTAAATACTACTTTTAGTGAAAATACAAAATACATAATAGGTAGTGGAATGGATACAAGTAATTTAAGATTTTTTGTGAATAGATCCGTTGATAACGGACTGCAATCGCCATACAACGCTTGGTTAAATTCACATAATTACTATTTATGGCTGGGTTATTTTTCAGGCTCAAATGCTGGAACAGTTGATATTTCAGATCTAAGGGTTGATTGGGTGATAGTAAGAAAATACACCCAAAATACGCCTACAACCATAGTTTTATCCGAAACAGCTTCAAATCAAAAAAAATCCCTTAGATTTTATGGTGGAGGGATAAACGCTCCCGACGCAGACAGGGTAAAAATATCAATCAATAACCCAGAACGACCGGTTGATGTTTCAAACGATTTTACTTTGGAATTTTGGATGAAGGCTTTAAATTCAGAAAACACTCCGAACCAAAACAAACCCAGTTGTACAAATGGTCCAAGCGTGGAGTGGATATACGGAAACACTATTTTTGATAGAGACATTTATGGCGACGGTGATTATGGAGATTGGGGCGTATCTCTTTACGGCGGCGTAATTTCTTTCGGTGTTTCCGTTGGAACAAACAATAGAACTTTGTGCGGAACAACCAATGTAGCCAATAATCAATGGCATCACATTGCTGCAACAAGATCGTCCACCGGGACAATGAGTATATTCGTAGATGGACAGCTGGACGCAACCACCAGTAATGGGCCAACCGGAGATATGAGTTACAGAAACAACAGATCTACCAGTTATCCAAATAGCGACCCATACCTTGTGATAGGAGCAGAAAAACATGATGCCGGATCCGATTATCCTTCATTTAGCGGCTTTATTGACGAAGTTAGAATATCCAATACTGTTCGTTATACAACTTCGTTTACTGCTCCTTCGGCACCATTTGCTCCGGATGGCAATACAGTTGCCCTTTACCACTTTGATGAGGGTAGCGGCACCACGGCAAGCGATACTTCTGGAACTCAAAACGGACCAAGTGACGGCACAATTAATGTTGGTGGAACTCCTTCAGGACCAGTGTGGTCAAACGATCAGCCGTTTTCCGACCCAGAACCCACTCCAACTCCCACGCCAACTCCCACCCCGTCCCCAACACCTACCCCTACTCCTACTCCAACACCAACCCCATACCCGCAAAACTATTACCATGTACTACTGGCCGGGCAAAGTTTGGCAACGGGCTATGATGGCGCGCCCGCTCTCACAACAACCCAACCTTATAATAATGTTAAGTTAAACGGAGCCGGCACAGCTTTTGTCTCTCTGGTTGAAGATGAGGACGCTGACGATAATCTGCCAAACACTAATGTTGAATCTCCCGCAAGCGCGCTGGGAAATACAATAACTGCTTTAACTGGAGGAACAAGAAGAATGGTTGTAACTAAAAATGCCATTCCTGGAGCCACATACGCACAACTTAAGAAAAACGGTTCAACAAGCGCTTACTCCAATGGCATAACTCAAATTACGAACGCAAAAAGCATTGCAAACGGCTTGGGTTATGGTTTGTCTGCAGTCGCGGTTGCTTTGATACACGGCCCTGCAAACTTTTCCGATGGATTAAACTATCGCAATATGCTTAACGAATGGCAATCCGACTATAACGCAGACATAAAAAACGCCACCGGCCAAACAGCAAATGTACCAATGTTCATTGACCAAAGCAGTAATTTTACCGCTTACAACTATTCCAGTTCTGATTTGGTGCAAGCTCAATACTTAGAAGCCAAAGAAAACAGTAATATCTACTTAATAGGTCCTAGATATCATTTTACCTACGCAGCCGATAATATCCATATACCTAACACAGGTTATCGATGGCTCGGAGAATATTACGGCAAAGCCATAAGTCGTGTGCTTAACGGAGAAAGTATAACCGCTCTTACCCCCGCAGAAATTGTAAGAAGGGAAAATGTAATCACAGCTCGCTTTAACGTTCCGCATGAACCTCTTGTATTTGACACCACAAGTGTTTTGCTGAAAAGTAATTACGGGTTTGAATACACTGACAACAATAACCCTCCATCAATAAGCGGTGTTTCGCTTCTTGGAACCGATTCAGTAAGGATAACTCTTACGGGCACTCCAAGCGGTTTGAATCAAAAACTTAGATACGCCTATACAGGGACAGCTGGTGCCAGACCTGGCGCCGATTCAAGCGGATCCGCAAGAGGGAACTTAAGAGACAGCGACAATACAACATCTCTATATGGCAACAACCTTTATAATTGGGCAGTGCATTTTCAGGAAGACATCACCGAAGATTCTACCCCCCCTTTGATTTCTACCACTCCAACAATCACCCCCAATTCTTCAGGATTTCAGGTTTCTTGGTCTACGAACGAGGCTTCTTCCAGCCAAGTTAGATACGGAGTTTTTTCCGCTTCAAATAGCAATACAGAATCAAACATATCTCCTAGAGTTACTTCTCATTCTTCGAATGTATCTTCGCTCCTGCCATGTACGACTTATTTTGTTCGAGCCAGATCCGAAGACTTGGCAGGCAATTCTGTTTTAAGCACAGAAACAGAGGCTACTACAACAGGCTGTCTAGGTTCTGCTTCTGTTGAAAATTTTAAAACGTCATCAGCCCCTACCAATACCAATACATCAATAGAGCTAAAAAGCGGAGGGCTTGGTCTTGAACTGACAGTCCCGGCAGGGTATTCAACCACACAATTAAGATTTCAGGTTCATAAATTAGACAAACAATCTGTAATTCAGCAAACCGGCTCGCCTTCCGGTAAATCGGCTTTAAACTATATTTATAATCTTAAAGCGCTAGAAGACGAAACAAATTCCGTATCCTCTTTTAATGAAAACATAAGCATTTCAATATCTTATGGAAACAATGATTTAGACGGTGTCGAAGAGTCAAGTCTAGCTATTTACAGATGGAATGGGTCGAATTGGCAGGAGCTTAGTCAATGTACAAAAGATTATCCCAGCAAAAAAATTACATGCCAAACAAGCCAATTTTCTGTTTTTGGTTTATTTGGAAGCTCTACTGCAAACCAAGCCTTCTCTTTATCAAGCCCGGGAAGTCAAAGTTGCACCTCCATCCCCCCATCAGGACGCCAAGTTTGGCTATATGGGGCATTACCTGTTAGCAAAAGTTCATTGCTTTTACACTTTGTACCAAGCGCAACACCACTCACCAAAATGGCTGTTGCATACGGCACTTTATCCGGAAAGTATACTTTTGGAGCAGAATTTGATGCAAACTCATCAACTTACACTTACGAAATTGGCCATCTTTCGCCAAATATAAAGTACTATTTTCGTGTCCTGCCAATCAATTCCTGTGCCCCTGGAGAATGGTCAAATGAACTTGCGGGCATCATAAGAGACACCTATACCTTCAAAAGCTCAAAGTATACACAAACCTCAAACGAGCTGTTAACTAAAGATGAATCTAAAAACAAAGAAGATTCCAGCGAAGCGCTTTTGCCAAATGCATCCCCCAAAGAAGGCATAACAACTTCAACCGAAAATGAACTTTCAAATCAGCCTCCAGATTATCAAAATGCTGGGCAAAAAACTAATGGTCCAAGTTTTAGGGTACCCTTGATTATTGCTATTTCCACACTTTCATTAACAATAGGTTTTTTCATAGTAAAAATGTTAATTGCAAGGGGCTAGCTTGCTTAATGAAAAAAATCAGCAAAAAGTTATTTTAAAAAAATAACACGCATTTCAATCTCCAAAATTTATTTTTTTGATATCTTTTTCAGAATTTAGGGATTCTGTCTTATGATTTCGTCTCCATCTGGGTTCATAAACGTGACTAAAGCGAGATTCGTCTATTAACTTTTCAAGCAGATTTTTAAACTTTATTGGAGAATCTATAAAACGAAGTATTATCTCCCTGTTTTTGGAGCCAGCCGTGTGTATGATAACCCTTCCGTACTTAAACAAATAACGCTCGGCAATTCCCTGCTTCACCTCAACGTGAGTAATTTTGTCATACGCAGCTGAAGTTAAACTTACATTAAAATATCCACGCTGAATTAATAAACGGCGATCTGTGAGAATATATTGAGTGCCTTTGGCTATGAAATAAATTCTTATTAAAGAAGCCAGAAAAGTTAAAAAATAGCCAGAAAGCAAACCAAACAATAGCTCTACTTTAAATAGATAACAAATAGCCACAGTGATTGCAATAATAAGAATAATTCCGGGGAATACAAACCACCAGACTAAACGCCTAAAAAGATAAATTCTTGAAAGGCCGGTAAAATAAGTCATCTTCTCCCCAACCGCCAGATAATGGGAGTACAACTTTTTGTGCTTTTCTTTTATCAAGAAAGAGTCAAAACTCACACCTTTATATTAGCACTTATAAATGTCCGGGGTTTGCGAAACCAACCGTGTAATCTAACAATCTTTATTTTTCTTCAGGATGAGGAAAAGTATCTATCGCGTATTTAACATATTCCGGTATTGAATTAATATCTGCAGGTGTATATACACCGTACTTTTCTAACAATTCTGGACTTGGTTCAGTCTCACCACTTTGCCACATATCAAAAACAATCTCTCTCAAAAATTCAGGGACATAATCATTAAAATAATCACGAGGGCTGTTGGGGACACGTTCATGGAAAGAAATTCCATCATCATCCAAGTCATAATAACGTCCAAAAACCGTACCCTCGTTTAAGCTTCTACTTGAAACCGGCATATCCGTTTGATATTGAACACCGGCACCATTACTTGCAAAATCTTTAGTTTGTTTGGCTCCCGCTGCACTTTTCGAATTAGCGACAACATCTAAATGAATCAATACTTCTTCAAATTTAGGGCAACTCTGAAAGCCTTGGTTCTCTTTAACAATAGGGGACGCATCAGCGCTGGAATAACCACTCTTATTAAGTCCATCTACCAAAGACTGTAATTGACACAATCCCAAACGCCTACACTGATTGCATAGCCTCTCCACAACAAGCAAAAATTTTACTACTAAAAGCCAAAGGGAGTCAATAAACTAAATAAACTTCCTAATATATTTATGCAATATTTTTCAAAATTTTACAGAAAATAGATTTAATAATATAATATTATTCCTGTAACTATAGGATACATATGTAGGAACGAGGTTCTCTAAATAACCCAAACATAAGGCTAAAACTAGGCCCCACTCTCTTCCCGGTCGAAGTTGAAGGGGGTGAAATTTCACTGCAAGAAAGAGGTTTTGATTACGAAAGAGCACGCGAGATATATATTGCTCTAAAAAAAATTGGATTTTCTCCGAAAAATATTAGATTTGTTAGAGATGGTGTTAACGGGGTAGAACCTAGCGGGCTAGAAGAACTTCCAACAGGAAAAAGAAGTGAAGCAAGACAACTCTATCCACCAGATTCTAGGCTATACCTTTGTCCTACATCTCAACCTTCAAACACCGAAAACCCGAAATGGGAAGATGGCACTAATACTCTGCTGGGTATAATTAAAGAAATAACAGGCCTAGAATTACCTGAAGGGGTATTGATAAAGATAAAAGGCAGAGGGCCAAAAGATTTCCCCGATTATTACTGTGGTCCAAGAGATTTATCAAATCCTCAATATTATAGAAATCAAAAATCTCTACGAGGATTCACAGGAATGGACTGGCGAGACACAGAGCATGCAACAAGATTAGCTGGATGGCATAAAATCCTAAATCCGCATGGTCAAGTAGAAGACTATTTTTATCTGCCATCTAGAATACTGATATGCGCAATGCCTATAAAAAAAATATATCATGCTAACAGGAATAATGTTACCTTAGCGGAACCGAATAAATGGCAGGAGAAACTTTATCTGTTAATTTTTGCAGAAATTGGAGGTTACTGCATTGATGATATTTTAGAAATTATTGGGGAAAATAAAGAAGCAGACTTGCTTGAATATGCAATAGCTATATTAGAACAATATGGCCTAAAAACAGACCCTAACATGAATAGAGATCAAAAAAGTTCAAAGTTGTCTCAATTTTTGTTGGAAAAATTCTGGGCAGATGCGCAAATAGAAATAAACCATTATTATATTGGAGAAAATAGAACCACTCACAACCTAACGCTTGGAGGAGAACAAGATTTAGACGATTGTGAACCTTTTTCGGGTAAAGAAACGAACGAAGAAAAAAATAATCGTTTTATTGAGCATTTTACAAATAAAGTAATAAGAATTGCTGAAACTGGGCTAATTAGGAAGGAAGATTTACTCCCCTATATGAACTGTAATTGGCAAATATATCAGACTGAATACTTAATCAATCATTTCACTGAAGCCATAATAAAATCAAGTAAAAATGTGATAAACGACCTTGAATGGTTTAGAGATGAAATAAAAAAAATTTATCCTAATCAAAGTATTCTAATAACTCATATTAATAAAAAAATAGAGAGATATACACAAAAAATAAAAAAGAGGGTGCTCTGATTTTTAAAATTGAATCTAATTAAAAACGCCTTGTCCATTTGTTTTAGGACAAGGCGGAAAAAACGAATAATTTTGTTTTTTGTTACTTTTTATTGCGGTACAAGTACTGTATCAATTATATGAATTACTCCGTTTCTTGCTTCAATATCTGGAGTAATTACTTTGGCTTCATCAACCATTACCATACCATTTTTGATTTCAATAGAAAGCTGTGACCCTTGAATAGTTTTGGCAGATTTTAACTGCATGACATCCTTTGCCATCACTTTTCCAGGAACAACATGGTAAGTCAATATTGAAGATAATCGATTTTTGTCAGCAAGTATCTCCTTAAGCGTACTTTCTGGTATCTTTTTAAAAGCATCATTAGTTGGAGCAAAAACGGTAAATGGCCCCTCTTCGGATAAAGTTTCAACTAAACCCGCTTGAGTTAAGACGCTTACAAGAGTTGAAAAATCACTATTATCCAATGCAATTTCTACAACATTTTTCTGTTTTTCCATATTGTTAGTTTTTGGCTTTGCCACATCTTCTGCTCTTTGACTTGCTGTAGCATTGTTATTTACATCTGTTTTTTCGATTTGACTTTTTTGCCCTCTCATAAATAAAAACACGCCCACTCCAATCAAAGCCACAACAAAGAGAGAGATTATTATGTTTTGCTGCCTCATCTTGTCACCTCCTTTCCTAGCAAATTAAATATAAAGGCAAGAAAACAAACAAGCTGTTAGCTGGCTAACAATTTAAATTGGTTAAAAACCTTTATTAAACTAAACTATCAATTTTTGAAGCTAAAATAAAATCATTTCTATGAAGACCCCCTATTTTATGAGTCCAAAGCTCGCATCTAACTTTTTTAAAGTCGTATAAATAAATATTGGGATGATGACCTTCCTTTTCGGCCAAAGCCGCCACTTTATTTACAAATCCAATCGCAGAGTTAAAATTTTCAAATTCAAACTCGCGTTTGATTTTAGTCCCATCATCATAAGCTTCCCATTTTGGCAATGCCTTAAGATATTCCACTAATTCCTCGAGGGTAACGGCTGGGGCTCCCTCTTCACAGGGGATACAAGTTTTATTTTTAAGATTCATCTTTAGTATAAACAAAAGGAATTATATAATATTCAACATTAGGTCTTTGAGGGTTTTCCGGATTAGGTGTAATTTTTTGTCCTCCATAAACCCCAACTGCATATATTTGACCATCTTCAGTTCGTGCAACTAATGAACCAGAATCTCCAACACTAGGCACCCAACCGTCTGGATTTTTAGGCTTTAACCACACCACTGGACCATCTTCTTTTTCATATTCAGTTCTAACCACAAAAAAAGCTACCGGCTCTCTATCTCGACTAGCTATAAATACCTCATTACCCTCTTCTAATGGAACCTCTGAAATTATAGGAACATCATTTTTAAGTTTATCTTGGATTTTTGGGTTTTCTATATTCAAACACAAAACAGGATCCTCGCCAGAGCTTCTCCGAATTTTAAAAACTCCTCTCGCAATTGGGCCACCTTCCGCAACATGGGCAACTGTACAGAACAAAAACATCCTTTTAGTAGGGTCGTATACCAACCCCCCATAGCCCATCGTTCCTCCTTCTTCTCGATTGGCATTATAAAGAAGAATCTTACCGTACTTTTCCAATCCACTACCAAGCTCTCCTCTCCCCCCGCCTCCTTCTTGAGCAAGCCCAGTACCGGGGGTGGCAAGCGATGCTGCCAACACTGCCAAAGCTACCCTTTTAATAATTCTCTCTTTGGTCCTTTCAAAAACTTCATTAGTTTCCATTTAGCCTGTTTCCCTTACTTGTGCAAATAATTTTATATGTGTTAACAGATTCAAATATATGATAACATAAAATATAAAATGATTCTGCCCAAAGGTTACAAGCCTGTTGCTTATTTTTGCTCTGAATTTGCTATCGACAGCGAGCTTCCTACTTACGCCGGCGGTCTGGGAGTGCTAGCAGGAGACTATATGAACGCCGCCGCCGCTCTTCACGAACCAACAGTGGGAG
>Ga0209101_1002433_pt1 | contig 12300 bp, 9 predicted proteins | sample ConPoolayeCmetaG_FD_185481 | JGI IMG/M metagenome (GOLD analysis project Ga0209101, IMG submission 185481) | Hot spring microbial mat communities from California, USA to study Microbial Dark Matter (Phase II) - Cone Pool mat layer C metaG... ... | reverse complement strand
CGCCGCCTAAAGTTCTTGATTCTGCTAAAATTAAAGAGATGAACGCCGGTGCGACAGCAGGTTGCTTTCGCAGTTAGTTTGTCGCGCCCAAAAAACAAACTTGGTATAACGATTATTTTCGAAGGAGAATTTATATGGCTCTATTGCGTCCCCTCGCACCCAATATCACTTTGATTGATTTGCAATTTCAGGGTCGCGTCGAAACCATCGCCGCGTATCTGTTTTACGATGGCGAGACCGCCGCGCTCATCGAGACGGGACCCGCCTCCACGATTGATACGCTACTTGAAGGAATCCAGGCAGCAGGCGCGCCACTTGAAGCGCTGCGTCAAATTGTTGTGACGCACATTCATCTCGATCACGCGAGCGGCGCGAGCATTGTGGCACGGCAACTCCCCTGGACGCGCATCTATGTTCATCCCGCCGGCGCGCCTCATCTTGCCGATCCCTCCAAACTGCTGGCGAGTGCCGCGCGCTTGTACGGCGACCAGATGGAAACGCTGTGGGGCACCATCCTCCCCATTCCCGCCGAGCGTCTGGTCAGCGTGCACGACGGGGAAGAGATTCCGATTCCCGGCTCGATGTTGCGCGTGCTGGAAACGCCGGGCCACGCGCGGCATCATCACGCCTATCTGGATGTGAACAGCGGTTTACTTTTCACGGGTGACATTGGCGGGGTGCGGATGCCCGGCATTCAGTATGTGCGTCCCCCCACCGCGCCACCCGAACTCGATATCGAAGCGTGGCGCGCCAGTATCGCGCGCTTGCGCGCACTCGATGCCACCGGCTTGTGTCTGACCCACTTTGGTCTGTTTCGCGGTAATCTGGCGTGGCACTGGGACGATCTGGAACAACGTCTGGTCGCCTGGGGTACACTGGTGCGCACACTGTTAGAACAAGGTGCGAATCAAGACACCATCGTTCAGCAACTCGGCGCGCAGGCAGCCGAGGAAATGGCGCGTGTGGAGGCAGACCCGCGCCAATACGACGTGGCAATCAGTTACGAGTCGCTCGTCGCGGGATACGTGCGGTATTGGAAAACGAGGAACATCTCGCCGAATACCGCAGGTTAGCCATGCAATTCCACAGTGACGTCAGGGCGCATTTATACCTTCAACGGTCGCAAACTTTCATTTTCCAGAGGGGGTGAGGATGGTGTGGTGGCGGGCGGCGAAGCCGCCCCGCCACCACGCCGTCCTTTTACTCCTCCTCCCTTTTCGAGTGAGGATCGAAATGCAGACAATACAAAACTATATCGAAACGCAGGTGCGTTTGCTTCAGCAACTCGATTTGGCGCCGGTCAACGAACTCGTCGCGCATCTGGAACGCGCGCGCGCCGAAGGTCGCCGCATTTTTCTCTTTGGCAACGGCGGCAGTATGGCAACCGCGTCGCACTTTGCGTGCGATCTGGGCAAGGGCACGGTCCAACCCGAACGTCCGCGTTTCAAGGTGATGGTGTTCGATAGCCTGCCCACATTGACCGCGTACGCAAACGATCACGGCTACGAGACCGTGTTCGCCGAGCCGCTCATCACCCACAGCCAGCCCAGCGATGTGGCGATTGCGTTCACCGCCAGCGGCAATTCGCCAAACGTCGTACGCGCCATCGAGGTGGCAAAGCAGCGCGGCTTGCTGACCGTCGCGTTCACCGGTTTCGATGGGGGCAAAATCAAAGACCACGCCGATGTGCATATTCACGTGCCGATTCATTCCTACGGTCCCGTCGAGGATGTGCACTTGATTGTGACGCACGCGATTTGCGAGATGCTCAAGTTGCCGCATGAGCCGCACTGATACGATTCTCGCGCTCGACTATGGCGGCACCAAACTCTCCGCCGCGATGATCGGCTTGGGCGAACGCGCGTGGCGTGCCCTCTTGCGCGTCCAGTCGCCGCCGCAACACGATGCGCAGTACGAACAGGCGACAATGCGCGCGCTGGCGCATCAACTTTTGGGCACACAAACCCCGCGCGCTATCGGCGTGAGTTTTGGGGGACCGGTGGAAGCCGCGCGCGGACGCGTCATCCTCTCGCATCACATCCCCGGCTGGGAAGACACGCCGCTGCGCGAGCAACTGCAAGCCGAATTCGACGCGCCAGTGGTTGTGGACAACGATGCCAACGTCGCCGCGCTGGGCGAGTATCGTTTTGGCGCGGGACGTGGGTGTGCCTCGCTGTTGTACGTCACCGTGAGTACCGGCGTCGGTGGGGGTATCGTTATCGGTGGAAAAATTTATCGCGGCGCGGACGCGCTGGCAGGCGAAATCGGTCACACGATTTGCGATCCGCGCGGACCGCTGTGCGTCTGTGGGCGGCGCGGGTGCGTGGAAGCGATGGCGTGCGGTCCCGCCATCGCGCGCGCGGCGCGCGCGATGATGCAGGCAGAGCCGAATGTCCCCACGCGCCTGCGCGACTATGGCGAGACGCTCACCGCCGCCGATGTGGCGCGCGCGGCAAACGAAGGAGATGCACTCGCGCAACGCGTGCTGGACGAGGCAGCGCGCGCGCTGGGGTTCGGCATCGGCACGGCGATTACGCTACTCAACCCCGAGCGGGTGGTGATTGGCGGAGGTGTCTCCAAATCCGGGGAACGCTGGTGGGCGGAGGTGCGGCGCGCCGCGCGCACCAACACGCTACCCCAGATGCGCGTGGACCTTGTGCCCACCGCACTCGGCGATGACGCGCCACTGTGGGGTGCGGTGGCGTTGGCGGAGGAAACGCTGATGAGCCAATGAGCCAAACGTGCCAATGTGCCAATGTGCCAATGTGCCAATGAGCCAAAAGACGGAGGACGAAGGACAGAGGACGAATGACGGAGGACGAATGACGAAGGACGAATGACGAAGGACGGAGGACGAATGCCACGCGCGCCACTGCCTCCTGCCTACTGCCTACTGAACACTGAACACTGCCTCCCGCCTCCCACCTACCGCCTCCCAACCTCTTTCCACCTCAAATTCCCCACCACCTCTTTGAGCGCGCGGTATGCGGTGTTCCGAACGTCATCATCCTTATCACTCGCCAATTTCAGCAGTGCCACTGCAACCCGCGGTGACTTTTTCCCCAACTTGCCTAACGCCTCGGCGGCGGTGCGTCGCACCCGCTCATCCACTTTTTCGTCCTGCAACAGCGTCAGGAGAATTCGCACCGCGTCGTCGGTGCGCCCCAGTCTTCCCAACGCCTCCGCAGCGTCGCGTCGCACATCAGCACCCATTTTTTCGTCTTGCGCCAGCGCCATGAGACCGTGAATCACTGCATCGTCAGCGCGCCCCAATTTTTTCAACGCCTCCGCAGCGTTGCGTGGCACCCACCAATTCACTTTTTCGTCTTGCGCCAGCGCCAAAAGCCCCTCACCCGCGCGCGCGTTGCCGCGCAAGGTTCCCAGCGCAGCAATGGCATCATACGGCAAAGAATCGTATTTTGGAGATGCGGCGCGCGCAAACTCGAGCAACGTGTCCACCACATAATTGCGCAATCGTTCGCGAATGCTTATGCCGTGCGCCAGACATTGCGCGGCAAGAAACAGATTGCGATGAATCACGTCATCGAACTTGTCGCGCTCGCGCAGAATCTTTTCGAAAATCGCGTTCGGTGGTTCGTCGTACCGATTGAGCCGACCGAGCAGCAGCAAAATGACTTCGCGCCAGCGCGCATCGTAGAGATGCGGTTGAATCTGTTTCCACAAAGCGTCCAGATTGTGCACATAGCGCGCTTCTAAATCGCACGCGGCAAAATATTCCTGAAAGGTCAGGTGGACGAAACTGAAAATGCCATCGCCGCGCTCGACCAGAATTCCCGTGCGGCTCTTTGCCAGTTCGATGAACACTTGCGCCTCCGCGCGCGCCGCATCGCGCCCGAGTCCCAGTTTTTCATCTTCACACAAAAGGTCGGTCAGTTTCAACTCCAAATCGCCGCGCTTGACTTCGGCTTGCCGCCCCTCCGCTTGTCCCAGCGTGTGCATCCAGAACGCCAATCGTTCCAGCAATCGCCGCCGATATTTATAGTGTGGTCGCTCACGATCGTACGGCACGCCCTGGACCCCTTCCCACATCGAGAGCAACGCCTCGGTGCACTTGTCGTACAGTTTCACGCGTTCGTTCGGCAGTTCCGCCTCGATGCGATGCACCAGCGCGATGATGGTGAGCATCAGCGGATTCTCCGCCAGTTTTTTCAGACGATCATTTTGCTTGATGGTGCGAATCAAGTGATCCGCCTGCGCTTGTGCTTGATTGGCATCGCGTTCGCGCGCGGTGTACCATTTCTCGATGAACGTCTCGATTTCCGATTCAGTGAACGGCATAATGATATGATGCGCGAACGCGCGGCGGTCCAATGGCGCGCTCTCGTAGCCGATGATGCGCGAGGTGACGACGAAACGATTTTTGGGATAGCGCGTGGCAAGCGCGGCGACCGCATCGCGCACCTCCACCCTTTGATTCGATGCGGTGACTTCGTCCAGACCGTCGAACAGCACCAGGCATCGTCCCGCCTCCAGCGCGCGTTCAAAGAAGCCGCGCGGCAACTCCAGTTGATACGTCTGTTTGGCGTAGGTGTACAGGAAATCCACCAGCGCTTGACCCGACGCGGCAAAGCGACGAAGGGGCAGCAGAATCGGCAAACGTTGTTCAAGACGAATGACGAACGACGAATGAAGATTGCCGATTTTCGATTTGCGATTGTTCTCAATCGGCAATCGGCGATCGAAAATCGACAATCCTTCGTCCTCCGTCATTCGTCCTCCGTCCTTCGTCTTTCGTCCTCCGTCCTCCGTCGCACTTTGCACCGCCACCAGCGCGAGGTATCGCAACAGCGTGGACTTGCCCGCGCCGGGGTCGCCCAGCACCATCAAGCGCGTGTGCGCGCGCAAGGCGTCCTCCAGCGCGACGCGGCGCGTCGTTTTGCGGACGATGCGTTCGCGCGCGCGGCGTTCCAGCACGTCTTTGCCGGTCGGGGTGTCTGGCTCGCGAAAATCGCTCGTTTCGATTTCTTCTTCCACGCCCAGTGGAATGAAAATGTCTGCAAGTTTGACTGCCGCGTTCTGGCGCGGGTCGGGGATACCCACAAACTCCAGCAGTTCGGTTCGGGCAACGATTTGTTCGAGGTAGCGTTTCTCGGCGGCGGAAAAATCGGGCGCGCGTTCATAGTTGTGAATGGCAGCCATCACTTTGGTCGCGAGGTCTTGCGGGTCAGAGAATTCCGCCAACAGATGTTCCGCCCGCACGCGGGCGCGAAATTCGCGCTGGCGTTTGCGCTTGTCCTCTTCTTCAATCAGATGCGCGGGGAGCGGAAAATCGTCAGGCGCGAGGAACATCAAGCGCGGCTTGTTCGTTTCAACTGCGGCGTCGTACTCTTGCTGCGTGTACGATTTCGTGGAATTCGCAGGGCTACTGCCAAAGTAATGCCCCACGATGCCGATGAACAAATCGCATTCGGCGACCTTCTCGCGGCAAAACGCGTCGGTCATTGCGGCGCGCGCGCCAAAATCTTCCATCCGCACCACGCGCAAATCGTCGCACGCTTGAATCGCGCGAAAGACCGCGTCGCGGTACGCCTGCAAATCGCGCGCGGTCGAACTGAGAAAAACCTTGCGCATAATTCCTCGCTCCTTGTGCTGAACGGTTACGCCTCACATTCCCCACGTCGCGTCGCCGAAGAAATTGCCGTGATCCTTGCTCAGAAATGCCGCGATCTCGCGCCGACGATCACCCAGACGAAATGCTGCGCCGTGTCCGGGATAACACACCGTATCATCCGACCAATGCCAGATGACCTGATGCAGCGTTTTGAGCGTGGTCTGAAATCCCTCGACCGACCACGTTTTGCCGGGCCCGCCCTCGAAAATCGTATCGCCCACGATGATGCGCGAATCCGCTTCGAGCGCGTAACACACCTGGTCGGCAGTATGCCCCGGCGTGTGCACGACGCGGAGCCAGCGCTCGCCCACGCGTATGCGTTCGCCATCTTCCAGCCAGCGATCGGCGGGCGTTTCAAATCCTTCCGCATGCGGACCGCGATGCAGCATCAGCGGAACGTGCAGGCGCTGCTGCATCGCCGCGAGCGCGCCAATGTGGTCCAAGTGGGTATGCGTGAGCAAGATGGCAACGGGGTGCGTGTCCCGCAACATCTCTTGCAACACGTCGGGCTCGTCCCCGGGGTCAATGAGCACACTCTGCTTTGTCACAGGACAGACGAGCGCGTACGCATTCACGCGGTAGGGACCGACAGTACGGATGCGTAATTCGAGAGGCAGGGTCATTGGGGTAACCTCCATAGTGGAAATATACACGGCTGATGGAATCACGTCAAGCCACCGTAATGGTGTGATGCATCATATACCTTCAACGGTCGCAAACTTTCATTTTGGTTTGCACAGTACGGCTTACCCCACTCATCCCCCTGCCCCCTGCTCTCCCCGCTAGCGGGGAGAGCAGGGGAGGTAGGAGTGGGCGGGCGGCGAAGCCGCCCGCCACCTCCCCGTCCTTTGACTCCCCCTCCCCGTTGGGGCGAAAAATTTTTCGCCCCAACGGGGAGGAGGCAGGGGGTGGGGCTATGCGTTTGCACAAGTGCAAAAGGTGGGCTGAGAAACTTGCTCCCAAACTGAAATATACCCCGCTGAAAGTATAACTTGACAAATTTATCTGGCACAGTAAGATGGAAGCGCAGGAATGTGCTCTAACACTTGGGAGGTCGCTTTGAAACTTTTGGTCTGGCGTCTATTTCTTGCGCTGATCGCGTTGAGTGCGTTGGGTCTGTTATGGCACGTTGTTGTGACATGGACACAAGCCGATACCCTGCCCTTTGTGCCGGTAAAGCCACGTCTCATTCCCGATACGGATGTAAATCCGTACGGTGCCAATTTCTTCCTCGATCGCGAAGTGGAGGAATGGAAGCGCGAGCGGACTGTGCGGATGGCACGCGAAGCAGGCATCGTCTGGGCAAAGCAACAATTCTCGTGGGAAGAAATCGAAAAACGCAAAGGCGTGTTCGATTGGTCCAAATCGGATTACATCGTGGCGCTGTTCGAGAAATATGGTATGCACATCATCGCGCGGCTGGATCGTCCGCCCGCGTGGGCGCGGCAGGATAAAAATATTCCCCAAACACCACCAGATAATTTCAACGACTATGGAGACTTTGTCGAGGCGTTCGTACGTCGCTATAGTGGCCGCGTGCACTTTATTCAAATCTGGAACGAACCGAACATCTTTCCTGAATGGGGTAATCGTCCTGTAGACCCCGAAGCGTACGTCGCGCTGCTAGAAATTGCCTATCGGCGCGCCAAAGCCGCGAATCCGAATGTGCGTGTGCTCTCGGCGCCTCTGGCAATTACGCTGGGTGAAGGCTGGGCGCCCCAGTCGGACCAGTGGCGGCATATGAACGATCTGGAATTTCTCGAAGCAATGTATCGCGCGGGCGCCAAAGACTATTTTGACATTCTCTCGGCCAACGCCTTTGGGCTGCGCGCCACGCCTGACGATCCGCCGGATCCGCAAGAGTTGAATTTCCAGCGCGTGGTCCTGGCGCGCCAGATTATGGAAAAGTATGGTGACAGGAACAAAGCCATCTGGATTAACGAGTATGGCTGGAACGCTGCGCCACCCGATTTTCCCAAAGAGAACTTGCTGTGGGGACGCGTGACCGAGCAACAGCAAGCCGAGTACACCATACGCGGCCTACAACTTGCGCGCGCGAATTGGGAGTGGGTGGGCGTCATCAACATCTGGTACTTCCGTCAAGTGGGTGACATTCCCCCTGACCGCGCCGATTATTATTTTCGGATGGTGGATGTAGATTTTACACCACGACTGGTGTATCTGCGTCTAAAAGAACTCGCGACGGCGCCGCAGGTGGCACAACCGGGACTTCATCAAGAAACGAACATCGCCGTCGATTATCGCGGCAACTGGCAACCGCACCTCTCTCCCAACGCCCATGCGGGGAGAGAGTTGGTCACGCGCGCTCCCGGCGCGCGCGCAACGGTCAAATTCTGGGGTGACAGTTTTGAATTTCTGATGCGTCGCGGACCTACCGGCGGACGCGCCTGGATCACGCTGGATGGCAAGCCGGTCAAAGGTTTGCCGCTCGATGTCAACGGTAACAGTTACGTGGATTTATCTGCACCGAACGAGCAATGGCAAGTGCGCATACCCATCGCGCAGAAAATCACGCGGGGCATCCACACGGTTGAACTGGTCGTGGGACAAACGGGCGAAGTGGCCCTCGATGGGTTTATCGTCTCAGTGGAGGGGAAAACCGACTTTCCGTTTCCACTGGTGGGTGGTCTGGGCACATTGTTCCTCATCGCCGCGGCGCTGTTGGTGCGGAGTTGTACGATAAAAAGCAAACATCTATGCTGACGAGAATTTTACTCGCGCTGCTCATTTGTATCGCCGCCCTGTATCTGGCACAGATGCTCTGGGGTTTGCTGAGTAGTTACGCCGATGTGATTTTGTTGTTCGTGCTAGGGTGGCTGGTCTCCTTCGTGTTGAATCCGCTGGTCGCGTGGTTCACGCGCCCACTGATGCCGCGCGCGCTCTATCCCGCGCTGGAAGCGGCTGTGGGTGCGCGGCGCGCGCAAGCACTCCAGGCATTTCGTTTTTCGCGCGTGGCGGCTGTCATCATCGTCTATATGCTCGTTGCGATCGCGCTCATTCTGGCAATTGCCTTACTGGTTCCACCGACGATTGTTCAACTTTCGGAACTGGCTGGTTACTTGCCGGAGTACATGAAAGAGGTGCCCCGCGCCAGCGGCTGGTTGCAAAACGAAATGGCCAATTGGGGCATTCGTCTGAACCTCAGTCAGGCGGTGCAAACCCTCCTGAGCACTCTACAAGCGTACGCGGCGGACGCCATCCGGAACGCGCTGGTTATCCTGACGGGGCTGGTCAGTTTCTTTACCAACCTGTTGCTGGTGTTAATCATCAGTTTCATCATCACGCTCGATGGTCCCAAAATCCGTCATACCATTCAGAACAGTCTGCTTCCGTCTGAATATCGTGACGAGTTTCGCTTCTTTGTCGACAATGTGGATCGCACGTTCGGTGGCTTTTTACGGGGGCAAATCATTCAGGCACTTTTGGTCGGAATCGGTACGGCGCTGGCAATGACCTTGTTCGCACAGAATTTTATATTGATCGCCAGCCTGTTGTCTGGTGTGTTTATGCTGATTCCATTACTCGGTCCCTTCCTTGCTCTCATCCCCCCGTTACTTGTGTGTCTCATCCAGTCACCCAATCTGGCTTTCTGGTTATTCCTCATCCTGCTCATCTATCAACTCATCATCGTCAACATGGCAATGCCGCGCGTGTTAAGTCAAACCATCGGTTTGCATCCTCTTTTGATCTTTGCCGCGCTCCTCATCGGTATTCGCGTGGCAGGAATCTGGGGCGCATTCTTTGGGATTCCGATTGCTGGCGTGCTCTGGGCGATGGTGATCTATTTTTTCCAGCGCTGGCAAGCCCGACACTCTGCTAATCCGTGAGTGCGCCACCGCCACACGACGCTCGCCTTTCGTTGAAGGTAACCGCACAGTCCTATCTGTCATGCGAACGTTTTTTGCAATCCCCTGCGCTGTTCACCGAAGGTTGTATACTTTCAACGGTCGCAAACTTTCATTTTTCAATGGCGTTACAGCGTTTTCTTATTCAACCCACTTGACGGCACAAGAGACACTCAAATGAGTTTACACAGTACAGCTTGATCCCACTCATCCCCCTGCCCCCTCTCCCCGCCACGCGGGGAGAGAAGGGGGGTGAGGAGTGGTTGGTGGCGGGCGGCTTCGCCGCCCGCCACCAACCACTCCTCTGATTCCCCCTCCCCGTTGGGACGAAAAATTTTTTGCCCCAACGGGGAGGAAGCAGGGGGTGGGGCTATGCGTTTGCAACAGGTGGGCTGAGAACTTGCCCCCAAACTGAAATACATCCTCCCCCGATCGCCTCTTTGTCATTTCACCTTTCTGTGGTAAAATGGTCACGTCACTATGCGGATTCTCGTTCTTTCGGACATTCACGCTAACCTGATTGCATTAGAGACCGTTCTGCGCAATGCAGGTGAGTTTGATCGAATCTGGTGTTTAGGCGACGTAGTGGGATACGGTCCCGAACCGAATGCCTGTATCGAAACGTTACGCCGCTACGATCTGGTCTGCATTGCAGGTAATCACGATTGGGCGGTCCTCGACAAACTGGAACTGGAAGACTTTAATGCCGATGCGCGTCGCGCGGTGCTCTGGACACGCGAGCAACTGAACGTACAGAACCTCGATTGGTTGCACGCGTTGCCAGACTCTTTTCGCACAGAAGATTTTACACTGGTTCACGGCAGTCCGCGCGCGCCGCTCTGGGAATATGTCCTGACCTCTGGCATCGCGCGCATCAACTTTGAATATCTCGATACATCCCTTTGTCTGATAGGTCACACCCATATCCCCATCATCTACCGTTATGACAACGATACTCAGAATGTCACAGCCGAGCCCTTGCCCGAAGAGATTCCTGTGCCTCTGCAAGGTGAACGTATGATGATCAACCCCGGCAGCGTGGGACAACCGCGCGATGGTGACCCGCGCGCGGCATTCGCTCTGCTTGATCTCGATACACTGACGTTAACCCATTATCGGATTGAATACAATGTCCCGGCGACGCAATTGAAGATGGGACAAGCCAATTTGCCGCTGCGTCTCATCACGCGCTTGAGTTATGGATGGTAGATATGCCCACCGTCATCACGCCACGCCTGCCGCGCGGAATGCGCGACATTCTGCCGCAAAAAATGTTGCAACGCCAGTACGTGATTGGCGCAATCGAACAAGTCTTTCAGCGCTTTGGCTTTGAGCCGCTCCAGACACCCGCGCTCGAACTGCGCGAAACGTTGATGGGCAAATACGGTGAAGATGCCGAAAAGTTGATTTACGATGCCCGACATCGCGAAGGCAAAGAGGAACTCTCTCTCCGTTACGATCTCACAGTACCGCTCACGCGCGTCGTCGCCATGTATCCCGAACTGGTCAAACCCTTCAAGCGCTACCACATTGCGCCGGTGTGGCGCGCCGAACGTCCCCAAAAGGGCCGCTATCGCGAATTCTATCAGTGTGACGCGGACATCGTGGGCAGTCCCTCTATGCTCGCCGACGCGGAAATCGTGACGATGATTTACACTGTCCTCCGCGAGTTGGGGTTTCAAGCATTCGTCACCAAAATCAACAACCGCAAAATTCTGACCGGCATCGGACAGTATGCCGGCGTGCCCAACGAAATGCTCGGCGGGTTGTATCGCTCGATGGACAAGTTAGAAAAGATCGGCATCGAAGGGGTGCGCGAGGAGATGATCCGGAACGCCATCCCCGCGCCGGTCGTGGACAAGATGATTGCGCTCGTTTCGCTTCCGCCGGATAATCTTGGCGAACTGCGCAAACAGTTGGGCGACATTCCCATTGCTCTCGAAGGGCTGAACGAACTGGAACAACTCGCCACGTTCTTGAGCGAGGCAGGCGTGCCGCGCGCGCACTACCAATTCGATTTTACCATGGTGCGTGGGCTTGCCTACTATACGGGTCCCATCTATGAGACCGTTGTCACTGAACCGAAAATTGGCTCACTCACCGGCGGCGGTCGCTATGACGAATTGGTAGGGTTGTTTAGCAAACACTCTCTCCCTACCACTGGCACATCGTTTGGCATAGAACGCATCATTGACGTGATGGATGAACTTGCACTGTACCCGGCAAGCATCGGCAAGACAGTGACGCAGGTGTTGGTCACCGTGTTCAATCGTGATCTGGTCGGTGTTTCGATACGCATCACAAACTTGTTGCGCGCGGCGGGAATTCGCACCGAACTCGCGCTGGATGTAGAAGGACTGGGCAAACAATTAAAGTATGCGGCTGCCAAAGCGATTCCGTTCACCGTGATTATCGGTCCCGATGAAAACGCGGCACAACAAGCGACCTTGCGCGATATGACCAGCGGCGAACAATCCCTGGTCGCGCAACACGAGTTGGCAGAAATGCTGAAGAGCAAACTGCGTGAGCGGGGAGGTGGGAGTTAACGCTCATGTAGGTTTAGAGGTGATAAAAGCATTGGTGACCGTGGAGTTGCGGATTTGACGATTTTCGCATATTCTCTTCACTAATCCCTGGGAGAGATCAAGACGATGCTCCGTTTTTCCTTGCACAAACTTTTATCGCCAGAGAAATGCTACGAGTGGTTGTTGCACACCTTGCATCCCCATGGACTTGCTTGCCCGCAAGGTCATCCTTTACCTGCCAATCAAGCCCCGCACGATCGCCACCGCGCCCCCATTG
>Ga0209101_1002432_pt1 | contig 12301 bp, 9 predicted proteins | sample ConPoolayeCmetaG_FD_185481 | JGI IMG/M metagenome (GOLD analysis project Ga0209101, IMG submission 185481) | Hot spring microbial mat communities from California, USA to study Microbial Dark Matter (Phase II) - Cone Pool mat layer C metaG... ... | reverse complement strand
TGTTTGTTATTGGGTGGTGTTTTTATTAGTTTGACGATGTTTTTTTCTGTAAAAACAAAAAATCAGGTGTTAGCTTTTTTAACATCAGCGCTTTTGATTTTTTTTCTTCTTGTTTTGGGAACTGATTTTTCAGCCTCTTTTTTACCCAGATTTCTACAAGATTTTTTAAGTTATTTTTCTCCTTTTTATCATTTTCAAAACTTTATTAAAGGTGTTTTAGATCTAAGATCAATTTTTTACTTTATTTCTTTTTCTTTTCTTTTTTTATTTTTAACAGTTATTGATTTAGAAAAGAGAGAATAAAATTTTTTATTTATGAAAGTTTTTTATTTTTTTACAAATATAAACTGGATTAAGATTTTTCGATTAGAGAAATTGGGACAACCATTGATTTATTTGTTGTCAATAATTGTTTTTGTTGGAATAAACATTGTTTTCGGTTTAATTCCACTTAAATTTGATTTTTCTTACGGAAAATCCTATTCTTTATCAACCTCAACAAAAAAAATTATCAAAAATTTAGATGATGTTTTAAATATTAAATTTTTTGTTTCTTCAGATATTCCAACAAGATTTTTGCCATTAAAAAATGATGTTTTAGATTTTTTAAATGAATATAAAAAAGAAGGACGGGGAAAAATAATAGTTAAAGTTTTAGACCCAAAAAAAGATAACCAAGCTTTAAATCAAGTTCAAGAAGCAGGCTTACCACAACTTCAGTTTTCGGAGTTACAACAAAATAGATATCAGGTAGCCGCAGTTTATTTTGGTTTAGTTTTGTCGTACGGGACAAAAAAAGAGATGATTCCTCAAGTGACTAATTTAGAAAGCTTAGAATATAACCTAACTTCGTTAATTTATAAGATGACGAAAAAAGAGTTAGAAAAAGTGGCAGTTTTGGGAAAAAAAGAGGAATTTGATCAACAAAATGATGATCTTTTTTCGTTTAAAAAGGTTCTTCGGCAACAGTTTATTTTAGATTTTATTGATGTACCAAGAGATTCATCTTCAAAAGATATCGATAAAACTTATAAAACAGTTATTGTTTTTGATGATAATAAAAAAGAATATGATCAACAAGAAATAACCGCTATAAAGAATTATTTAAATCAAGGGGGGAAGGCGGTTTTTTTGGTTGATGGAGTTTGGGTTTTGGATAATCTTCAGACAACTGAGGCTAAACACAATCTTTTTTCTCTTCTTTCTGAATTTGGAATTGAGTTAAAAAAAGATTTAGTTTTGTCAACCTCAGCCGAATTAGTCAATTTTGGAAATCAACTTTTTCAGTTTATTACCCCTTATCCTTTTTGGGTAAAAACCAATATTTTTGCTAATAAAGAGCCGCATTTTTCTAATATAAATTCTCTTTTATATCCATGGGTTTCTTCAATTGAGTTAAAAAATAAAAATAATATTAAGCCAATAGCTTTGGTTTATAGCACCAAAAAATCATGGTTACAAAAAAATTCCTTTGTTTTAGATCCCCAAAATATTCCTGATCCTCAACAATCTGATTTAAAACAGTACATAGTATCTGTTTACGCAAAAAATAAAAATAATGGAGAATTAATAGTCATTTCTTCTTCTCGTTTTGTTTTAGATCGATATTTAAATCGGACAACTGATAATTTGGAGTTTTTATTAAATGTTATCAATAACTTTGCAGCAAAAGGAGCTTTATCAGGGATAAGACAAAGAGAAGTGGCTTTTTATCCTTTACCTGATCTTTCAGAAAACCAAAAAGATATTTTCCGATATTTAAATATTTTTTTACTCCCTTCTTGTTTTGCTATCGTTGGCTTTTTTCGCCTTTGGCGTCGGGTTAATAAAGACTAAGATACTCCTTTAATGCCTGGGTGATATCAGGGAAAGCCAATTTTTTCCAAGGAATTTTATTTTTTGGGAAAAAAGAAATTGAAGAAACATCATCGGCGGCTTTGATTTTTTTTATTTCTTGAGCGTTTATTTTTTCAAAAAAAACAAGACAAAGCGGTTGATAAGTTATTCCTTTATATGGGTAAAAACCAATGTATGTTCCTAAAAATTTTGGATTTTTTATTTCTATTCCTAATTCTTCTTTTACTTCACGGACAATCGCTCCTTCAGCTTTTTCACCAAAGTCAATAAAGCCTCCTGGTAAATCCCAAAATCCTTTTTTGGGGGTAAATTTTCTTTTGCCAAAAAGAACTTCGTCTTTTTCATTTTCTAAAATGATGGCCACTGTTGGTACTGGATTAAAATAAAAATGAAATCCACAATAAGAGCAGTTTAAAAGTTTTTTAGTTACTCTTTTTATTTTATTTCCACAGTTTGGACAATATTGAAATTTTTTTATCATCGTTTATTTTTTACTTAATTGATTTTTTTGGGGATAGCTTATTATTTTTTTAGGATTTTTATTCTTCCTTTTTCAGTCTTTTTTAATTCATCATAGTTATAGTCCCAAAGATAGGGTTTTGCTTTTTGGCGTTTCATAGGTATAGTATAACATTTTTTATCCAGTTTGCTTTATTTTTGTTTTTTGATTAAAATAAAATTATATGGCAGATAATAGTGAAACCGGAAAAGGGGGAGTTGATGAGGTAACTCAAGTAGTTGAAGTGGTAAAAGAAGAGGTAAGAAAAGAGGTTGAAGCAGCAAACCGTTCTTCTAACCCTGACCAAGAAAAAAAAAGATTGGGAGAAAAGATTAAAGAAGAGTTAGAAAAAACAAAATTAGCCGCTCAAGAAGCGGTTTCTGATGAAGTCGAAGCAAGGATGAGAGGAAGAGATCTTCTAAAAAAAGAAGAAGGAAAAAAAGCTTTAAGGGCTTTAACGAGAGCGGTTGAAGCGGTTCGACAAGGCATCGACCCAACTTATATTTCTAAAACAAAAGAGGGAGCGATAGTTTTACAAGAAATTGCCAAAGAAAAAATTGATTTTACTCCATCAACGGCTTCGGCAATTGAGTATTATTTTGGTGATTATCTTTTTGGTGATAAAAAAATAGTTGATTCTTCTTCAGGGAAAATAAACGAAGATTTTGTTAAGAGATTTTCTGAATTGAAACAAATAAATACAATTGCCGCCGAAAAAATTACTGAAGCGATAAAAAAAGCAGCTGAGGGAAGAAAAATTAGTGGGTTAACAGTGGAAGAGGTAGAAAAAAAATTAAAGATTGAAAAAACTGATGAATCTAAAAAAACAAATACAAATCAGTATATTACTGTTGAAGAAGAAGATGAATGGTTTCTTTTATTTAAAAAATTAGGTGATGTAATTAATAAAAATATAGATCAGTTAAGTGAAGATGAGAGGAAAGCGATTTTTCTTTTTCAATGGGGTGGAGATTTAGGAAGAACTCCAGAAGAAAGACAGGCTTTTGAAAAGGCAATTAATAAGTTAAGCATAGAAAAAAACGAAGTTGATCGCTATCTTTTCTTGCGACAAAAATTTACTAATCTTCCGTTAGAGTTGATAAAAAACTACTCCGGTACTTATCGTAATATTTTAGAACGAGCTGAGAAAGATTTTAATGTTAATAATTTAGTTAAAATATTTGTTAATAAAGATGGAAAAATTGATCCTTCTAGTATTGCGGCAAGAAAAAATCTCAAAGAATTGATTAATAAATACTATTTTAAAGTTTTAAAAGAAATTCATAGTAATAAAAGCATGGAATTTAATCAAGTAATGCGAGAAAACCAATCATATTCTTATTTTTTTAGTGGTCTTTCCCAAATTATTTTCCAAGCTTGTGAGGAATTAGAAAGATCTTTACCAAAAGAAGTTTTTCAAAATGACAAAGGAGACATAGATAAAGATAAAAAAAGAGATTTTATTTTTTTTCTTACCGATGTTAAAACTCGCTTTCAGTCGAGTATTATGACATATGCTAATATTATGCACAATCTTCCTTTATGGGCGCGTGGTGGTCCGGATAATTTTGAAAAATGGTCACAGTTTATGGGAAATTTATTTCATTCAGAATTGGCTGAAGTTTTTGATGATGATGGTTTTATGGATATGGCAAGAAGGGTAGTAACAACGGTTATAAGAAGAGAAATAGCTAAAAATGGCAATCAATATCCATCGGATTTAATTTCTGGACAATATAATCAAGAAGGGGTAAGGTGGAGTCAAAATTTTGAGAGTTTGATTAGAGAAGAACTTGAAAAAGTGGCTGAAGCGAGCGGAATAAATCTGGAGGAAGATGGATGGAAGATTGAGAGGGCTTTAGTTTATTCACCAGCCATTGGAATTGATACTTTAATTGATATAGAGACAATGGCAACCGCCGATCCAAAATGGGCTGATTTTAAAGGAATTCATCCTTTGCTTCAAGTTATTTCTGCTAAATTTAACTGGGGATTAGGACGAGGTGATCCTGCTGCTCAACAGATTGCTCGTTATCTTTTAGGAATGGAGGTAAATCTTTTTCCCAAAAAAGAAGGGATTGTTCGTTTTTGGCGCAAAAAAAAATGGGTACCAAGGCAGTTTGCTGATTTAATTGATCGTGAGGTAAGAAGGTATGGTGATGAGGTGATGGGACAGCTTTTTTCCGCTGGGGGCTTGTATCAAGAGCTTTTAAATATGTTAACGATCGCACCAAGTTTAATTAGTCGCCATGGCTGGCGGATGGAGGGGATTTATAAAGAGTTTTCGGGTTTTGATGTGGTTAAGAAAATAAGAGGAGATGTGGAGCTTGGTAATTTTTGGAAAAAAGATAGTGTTTGGGCTCAAAAAAACTGGCAGGATCTTTGGGATGAGGCAATAAAACAATACGGAACTGCTTCTTTATGGTGGTTTTTGACCGCTGGCCCATCAAGATTATCTCAAGAAATGAAACGATTGGTAGCAAAACAAAAAGGAGAGGAGGAGGCAAATGTTAATTTTATTGAATATCAACCTGGTGTTTATCGGGTTACCAATAAGATGTTGGAGGAAGTATTTACTTTTCGAATAGGTGATGAAGTTAAAAAAATGAGTCTTTTGGAGATAAGGCAAATAAGAATGAATCAGCTAAGAGGGGAATTATTTTTTCGCTATCTTCGACGAGACCCGGGCAACTTCTTTTTAATTTTAACTCAAATGGCACCTCAGTTGACTACTGAATCAAATGATTTGTTTGATAAGGTAATTGCTAAAATTCAAGGTGCAAAAACTAAACAGGCAACTATTGAAGCAATAGAAAATTTAAAAGGAATAGATCAGGTAAAAAAAGAAAAACTACTAGCAGAGTTTAATAACTTATACAGTAAATGGGGCGATTTTGTTTTTAAGTTGATAGATGTAAGAAGTTTTTTATTAAAACAAGTAGAAAAAGAACAAAAAAAAGATCCAAAAAAAGAAAAAATTCGTTTCAAAGACATAAAAGGTTTTATTGATTTTTTAGTGACTCAATCAAATACCGCTCTTGAGAAGACAATAAAAAAAGGAGAAATATTTGTTTCCGAAGATGATTTTACAGATGATACTATTAAAAAGTTTATCTTTGGTGATAAAAACGGAAAGAGCGATGAGGAAAAAATTGGTTTAATCGGATTAACTACTGGTGCATCGCAGGATAAACTTGACGATTTTTATAAAAATTTTGGTGATTTTGATAATTTTGGTAAAGATAACTTTTTTTACCGGATGGCTAATGCCTGGTTTATCAAAGAACTTGACATCAATCCTTTTTCTGCTGATATTAATCATTTTGCGGTTTTTAAACATATTGGTAAAGGTGGCGAAGATGTTTTTACGCGACTTCATGGTGATACTTTAACTATTTTTCAAAAATGTATTAAAGAATTAGCTACCCTTAATAATTTGCTTTTGGATGCAGCCAATACTGGTAATATGGAAAAAATATATGCTTTGCATAAAAGTATTTATGATGGTTTGAGCGGTGCCATGGGTCAAGAATACGCACAAAGAGCTAATTATATTTTAGCTCAAATTGTCAGTAAGTTTTTTTTAGAGCATAGCTTAGCCCGTGATCCAAAACTTAATTTGTTTTTACCCTTAAATTTACTTGCCCGTTTAGAATTAGGAAAAAACATTTCTCTTTCAAAAATTACTACTAATAATTTACATGCTTATACAATGGATACTAATGCAGTTAGAACATATTTTATGAAATTATCTCATGAGTTAAGAGTTATTCCAGCTGATGGCGCTTGGTCAAAAGAACATATTGAAAGAGTTTTTGATGCAACTAAAGAACAGTTTTTTGTTGGTGATTTTGTTCCTAAGTTTTTATGGTTTATCATTCTTTATCTATTATTTATGTATATTAAAAAAGCAATAGAAGAATTAAAAGGAAATAAAAATTAAAAATTATCGAAAATAAGTTAAAATAAATTTATGAAAAAAAAAATTATTATTTTGATTACAATAATATTTTTTTTAAATTTTTTGATGATTCATTTAAATTTAGTTTATGCTTATTTACCATTAAAATATATTACTCAAAGCAATTCAACAAATAATTTTAATTCCCCAATTATAGATAGTAGTCAAACAATTAATAATACACTTCAAATTCCTTTACCAACTTTTACCCCAATTCCAACTCCGATTCCAACAACATCAAATGATTTTTCTATTAATCCTCTTCAACTAGAAAAAAAAGTATCTGAAATTACTGATAAATTACTTTATAATCAAAACTCAGAATGTGGTCATATTGGTCAGTCTTGTTGTGGTAGAAAGACATCTTTATTATTAGATAAAATTACTGAACCAACCTCAACTATTATTACTTTTTTAATTCCAGTAAATTTAGTTCTAAAACCTTTTTTTGATATCTTGATAGGTTTATTTTTAAGTGCTTTTGAATCAATAATTAGTAAGGCTGTTGATTTACCTACGAATATTCTCCCTTTTGAAGAAATGGGTTACTGCATTACTGGTTATCCTAGCAATGAATTTAAAACTGATCAATGTTTCTGTGTTGGATCATTAAATTTTACATCAGCTAGACTTTGCGGGGTTATTGATAATAAAGATGAGGTAAAACAGTGTTTTGATAAATGCATGTCTAATGGTCGTGGAGTTTGGACTGCGTTGGGTTGTTTTTCTTCGGACTTATCAACTATAATTAAAGATAAAGTTTTTGGTATTGGGATTGGTTTAGCCGGGGTTGTTTCTCTCTTTTGTATCATATATGCTGCTTTTCAAATTCAAACTTCTTCTGGTAATGCTGAAAAAATAAAAAAAGCTCAAGAGCTTTTAACTTCTTGTATTATCGGGTTAATGCTTATTATCTTTTCTGTTTTTATTTTAAGACTCATTGGAGTTGATATTTTGAGAATTCCTCTTTTTATGTAGCTTATTTTTAAAGTTAACTATTTTCTCCTTTTTTATTTAATACTTCACCTAATACTTGAGCGAACATTTCAGGTTGAGAAGGACCTAAAAATCCTTTTAAAAATCGTCCAACTGAATCATCCACTTTAGCTCTTTTTTGTAACCATGGACCAATAAAGGGAGTTTGGCTAAATGAAGTGAACGCACCTAATCCAGCCTTAGTTCCACCTAAAATTGCTCCAACACTAGCAAAGAACATACCTGGACCCGCACTAATTTGTAATCCTTTTGCTCCTAAAAATTCTTTGGTTAATTTTATAAAATCAGGTATTAATATAAAAATACCCACTCCAATTAATGATCCAATAGTTTTACCGTTAAGACCATAAATAAAAGGTGGTGCCCAAGGCGATTGTTGATTAGTAATATTATAAGATATATGGTTTATTACTCCAGCAATTAAAATTAAGGTGATTACTACCACAAAACTTAAAAGATTAGCAAAAATATTTTTTAACCAAAAAAAGAAAGTGTTTTTTCCAGGAATACCCTCAAGTAGTAAAATAATTGGTGAGAAAATAATCATTAAAATAATTTCTATGTAGTTTTTTAATAAGATAAAAAAAATTCGAAAAATAATTAGAATAATGGTTAGTAAAACAATAATTCCTAATAAAAAAGGGACACCAAAAAGAGCAAACATAAAAAATAAACCAACATCTACAAAAAGAGCTATAAGTCTAGGTAATTTTCCAAAAGTAAAACCACCAGCAGTTATATTTGAGATAGCTTCCCCAATATTTGCGGCTGGTTTACCATTTGAACCACCAATTATATTTGTTATTATCCACATTGAAAAGATTCCTGCAAGAAAGTTAAGAAAAGGAGTAATAATAATTCTTAACTCTTCAGGCAGAACATTAAATAATGATGTTCCTACACCAAAAGATGTAAGAAGATTGAAACCAGGAGGAAAAATTTGTCCAAGACTAGGATTAAGATAATTGGAAATTAATTCTTCTTTTGGTATTGGTTCTGTTCCTTTAAAAATATTTGATGAAAGTAAAGAAATTATTAATAAATTTATTACATACATTATATCAATCAAAAACCCAGCAATAGGAAAGGAAAAGGTGATAAGTATTATAGCTATAATTATCTTTGGAAGAGAATTTTCAACAGAGATAACTGTTTGAGGATTAATCTTGGTGCGAAACATTATCATAAAACCAATAGTAATTATTATTAAAACTAATATCATATAAGAAATATTACGAAAAATTTTCCAAAGACTCATGAATGGTTTTATTGCAGCAAAACCTATGCCTTCGGCGGCATAAGTTTTTGGGACAAAACCAGCGTTTTGTAATCCGGAATAAGCCCAATAGATGCCCGATGCTGGTGGATTAGCATAAGGTAAAACAATTAAATTTGTCACAAAACCAAAAACTGAGTGATTGAAGTTTTTATCACCATCTTTTGGATTATCGGTACAAGCCTCACCAATTAGAACACAAAACATTCCTCGATATAGAGTAATGGCGATTTTTCCTTCTTGAGTATTTTTTAGTTTTGGATCATTGATTACTTTGTAGATTTCTTGTCGATTTTTTTCAACTGGATTATAATCAATTTTTGGTTTACTTTTATTTATAAAATGGAGAAAAAGAGAGATAACGATAAAATAAACGGCAATGACAATTAAGGTTTTTTTTAAAAAACCAAAGATTTTTTTTGCATCCAGAAGGTAAAAAGAGAACATAAGTTGATTGTATAACAACTAAAAGAATAAAGTCAAATTTATTGAAAAATAAATTGATCTTTTGGAATTAATGGATAGTTTTGGTTAAGCCAAGATTGGAATCTTTTTTTATTTTCTTCTTTTGGACTTTTAATTTTAACAATAAAAAAAGCTTCTTTATAGTCAAAATCTAAGCTAAAAAAGTCATTTTCTATTGGTAATTGATTAATGAGTTTATTTTCCTGATCTAATTTTTCAGTTTCTTCTTTAGGAATAGGCTCTTCTTTAACTCCGGTAAATCCTACTTCATTTTCTTCTGATTTTAAAAATGATTTATCTTTGTTTGTAGGAGAAACCGTTAAATTTAATTTATTTTGGTTACTGTCTAATTTATTTGTTATAATTGGGTATTCTCTTATCTTTGCTTTGTTAAATGATTGATTTTTTTGTTGAGTAATGTTTTTATTTTTTAAATTCTGAATTATTAAACTAATTATCACGATAAAAATTAATAAACAAAAAAGAAAAAAGATGCTAATGTAGTATTTTTTTTGATTCATATTAATAAATTATATATTAATTTTTACTTAATTATTGCCATTATTACTCTAAACTTCGGGTATGGTGGATAACGAGATTTATGGTTTATTGGTTTTGGTTTAGGGATATCATAAGCTGGGTCATACGCGAATATGTTTAGATTATCATCAAATTTTATAACCCAAAAATAATGCCCTCCGGATTTAAAATCCGCCAGAGAAAAAAATGTCCAACCTTCATTTTGAAGATTTTTGACTTGGTTTCCATAAGTCTTCATAACTTCATTAATTGTAATACCACCAATTTTTTTATCTCTTGCAAAAACATAACGAGTTTTAAACTGATGTTCTTTTAAAATCTTTTCTGCATCTATAAAATTAGATCCATTAGGACCTAATTTGAATTTTTTTTCTTTATACATATTAACCACAGTCATGGGATTAATTCTTCTATCAACGTAAGAAGCTAAAATCATCGCTACCGTTGTTGGCCCACAGCCAGCCTCGCAGATGGTGCCACCTTCTGGTAAAGAATAATTATCATAAGGACCTTTACATTGAGGATAGTAAACTAAACCGTTGATATTAGGTGTAAAATTTTCTTCACGTTTAACTTCATTTAGGGTTGATGGACTAACACTTATTGGAGTTATTGGTAAATGAAGCGCTTCATTTAGATGATCATTTTGATTATTGTTTAATTTCTTTTTGTAATAAATTTCAAGAAAAGTCTTCATAAAATCAATTAAAAGATTATGACTTATATTTTCTGATAAGTTATTATTTTTTGGGGATGGACTAATAATATTTATTTTGGGCGAAAGAGTAATTGTCTGAGCCTGAATTTTTTTTACAGGAAAAAAAATAGCATAAAAAAATAAGTTAAAAATGATAATACCTTTTTTAATCATAATCTTAATTTATCAAATGAAATATTACATTTTCAATTTTAAAAATTATTTAGTGGGTGATATGTAAATTACTTTTATTCCTTTTTCTTTTGGAATAGGAGAAATTATCTTGTTTTTATCCTGCAAAAGTTGGTGAATCATAAAAATAACAAGAGCTAAACCAAAAGCAATTAAAATTAAACCAAATGTTTTTTTCATATATTTATTTTTTCTTTGATTAAATAATTTGGTCGTTTTTGGATTTCTTGATATATTTTCCCTACATACTCACCAATAATTCCAATTGTTATCAGTTGTACTCCGCCTAAAAAAACAATAGCAAAAAATAAAGAGGCCCATCCTGGTAACCAATCGCCTTGCTTTAAGATAAAATGTTGAAATGATTTAACGATAATGATAAAAATGGCTAAAAAGGAAGTCAAAAAACCAAGGTAAGTAGCTAATCGTAAAGGCTTTATTGAAAAAGCAGTAATCCCCTCCAAAGCAAAGTTAATCATTTTTGACAAAGGATAATGGGTTTTTCCGGCAAAACGTTTCTCTCTTTTAAAATAAACAAAGCTTGAGGGAAAGCTTGGCCAAGCAACAAGACCACGTAAGAATCTTGGTTTTTCCGAAAGATTGTTTAAAAAATCGACTACTTTTCTATCAAGAAGACGAAAGTCACCAACGTCTTCGGGAATAGGAACATCAGAGATAAAGTTAATTAATTTATAAAAAATTTTCGCGGTTATTTTTTTAAAAAAAGAGTCAACCTCTCTTTTATCTCTCTTACCATAAACGATTTTAGCTCCTTTTTGCCATTCTTCAATCATTTTGGGAATAATTTCTGGTGGATCTTGAAGATCAGAATCAAGTGAAATAACTACACTACCTTTTGCATATTGATAGCCAGCTAAAAGCGCCATCTGATGGCCAAAGTTGCGGAAAAATGAGATTAGTTTTATTCGTTTATTTTTTTTTGCCTCGCTTTTTATAATCTCTTCGGTTTTATCGGTTGAACCGTCGCTGATAAAGATAATTTCAAAATTATATTTTTCAACTACATTTAAAAGACGCTTTAAAAGAGGATTAATGTTTTTTTCTTCATTAAAGACTGGAATTATAATTGATAAATAAAAGGTTTTTTTGTTCATTAAAAATATTATAAAAGATAATTATTTAATCTTAAATAATTTTAAATTCATTCATCTTAATTTACAATTTTTAGATTAAAGTTTTTTGTATTTTTATAAAGATACAAGAAGTTATTAATTTGATTTTTTGTTACGGGGCCAGGAGTTGAACCTGGTCTACGAGATTATGAGCCTCGTGTGCCACCGTACACTACCCCGTAAAGATAAATATAATTATAATATTTTATGAAGTATTTTTCCACATGTTTTTATGATAGTTGATTTTTTTCTTTTGAGTATGTAAATTATATATTAAATATAAAAATAAAATAAAAAATGAAAAATACTTTTTTAAAATTTTTTTTAGCTTTATCTTTTTTTTCTATTTTTTCATTTGCTTTAAAAAATCATCTTTTAAAGCCAAATTCAGTTTTTAGCCAAGGTTTTTTAGTTACTAATGGAGACTTTGAACAAGGAGAAACAGGGTGGTTTTTTGAAGCTCCTAATGGCCCAATAGAAAAACAAACAGTTGAAGAGCCAGGTTATTTAAGTTCAAAAGCACTTCATATTAAAAATTTGGATCAAAATAAACGTTCTAGAGTAATTCAGTGGGTGACCATTAATAATGGTCAGCATTATAAATTATCTTTAGTATTGAAAAAAAGTAATGAAGATAATAATCAACCAACAATTAAGGCCGATGAATGGTGTTTAAGTAATAATA
>Ga0209101_1002431_pt1 | contig 12301 bp, 10 predicted proteins | sample ConPoolayeCmetaG_FD_185481 | JGI IMG/M metagenome (GOLD analysis project Ga0209101, IMG submission 185481) | Hot spring microbial mat communities from California, USA to study Microbial Dark Matter (Phase II) - Cone Pool mat layer C metaG... ... | reverse complement strand
CCCTGGGCCAATTCCACGGGGTAGGCCCCTTTGCCGGCCACAATCAAAATGGCGTCGGGGATGGAAGAAGGCTCCCGCAACGAGTAAGCCGAATCAGTCATGAACGCGCATTATAACGGCGGGTGGTTGCAGAATAAAAGGATTTTTCTTCGAACGATGGTGGGATGAATGGAACGACTTGACAGCGAAACGCGCTCCTGACATTTTAATTCCAGATAGCCCTGAGCGGGTGTTGCTTAGTGGTAAAGCTCCAGCCTTCCAAGCTGGCCACACGGGTTCGATTCCCGTCACCCGCTCCATTTGCTGATACGTGGGGGTTGCCCGTCGCGCCGCGACGGGGCAGTGGCGTTCGATCCTCAGACCACCGAAGGGGCGCCTTCGTGGCACTCCTTTTTGAAGACGGCGGCTTGACTTTTTCCAGGGGGCCGGTATAGTTTCTCATAACGGGCACACGAGGCGGAGAAAAGTGGGTTCATGCCCACTTTTTTTAATGGCTTGGTGGGCGCGGGGCGCCGGTCTTCGATGTCCGGCGATTGGAAGGAGCGAGACGATGGAAGAGATCAAAGCCTTTCTTTCCTACTGGGAAAAGGAGCGCGGGATAGACCGTGAGATCCTGATCCAGGCGCTCGAGCAGGCTCTGCTCCAGGCGTCCCGCAAGAGCGTCAGTCCAGCGAAGAATCTCCGGATCGAAATTGATCGCAAAACCTATGCGATTCGGGCCATCGCCACTGTCCGTGTGGTCGAACACCCGGTTAACCCGCACGACGAGATCTCCCTGACGCGCGCCCGCCGGATCAAACCCGAGGCCCAGCTCGGCGATGAGATCGAGGTGGATGTCACTCCCCGGGATTTCGGCCGCATTGCCGCCCAGAATGCCCGCCAGGTCTTCACCCAAAAGCTGCGGCAGGCCGAACGGGAGGTGGTCAAGGCCGAATTCAAGCACTTGGTCGGAAAGATCGTCAGCGGAACCGTTCAGCGCTTCGACCGAACCGACGTGATCGTCAACCTCGGCCGGGCGGAAGGGGTGTTGCCCCGGACCGAACGCATTCCCGGTGAAGAGTACAGCCAGGGCGATCGGGTTCGCGCGTTGCTGATGGAGATTCAGGAGACGGGGGGCGGGCCGATGCTGATTCTTTCCCGCGCTCACCCGAACTTCGTCCGCGCTCTGTTCGAGCTGGAAGTTGCCGAAATCGCGGACGGCACCATCGAGATCAAAGGGATCGCCCGGGAGCCCGGACAGCGGACGAAAATCGCCGTCTGGTCCAAGGATGAGAAGGTTGATCCCGTCGGGGCATGTGTCGGGCTTAGGGGATTGCGGGTGCAGAACATCGTCAAGGAACTCTCCGGCGAGAAGATTGATATTGTCCGGTGGCATGAAGACATTCGGACCTTCGTGGCGAATGCGCTCTCGCCGGCCAAGCTGAGCCGGGTGACCGTGGATCCCGTTCTGCCGCAGGTGGTTCACGTCGTGGCCGATCCCGACCAGTTTTCTCTGGCGATCGGCAAGCGGGGGCAGAATGTCCGCTTGACCGGCAAGCTGACGGGGTGGAAAATAGACATTCAACGCGACGAAGGGGAGGTCAGCTTCGAGGAGAAGATGAAGCGGGCCATCCAGAAGCTGGCGGAACTGCCGGGTATAGGCCCCGTGACGGCGGAAAAGCTCGTGAAGGCGGGTTTTCTCAATATCGAAGGGATTCTGGCGGCCGATGAGAACGCCATCGCTCATGATGCGGGCTTGACGGTCGAGGAGGCCAAAGCGGTGCTTGAAGCGGCGGCCATGGCTCAGTTGACGTCCGAACGGGGAGAGCAGGCTGGACCATGAGAGCGCACGAACTGGCCAAAAAATTAGACATTTCATTCAAGGAGCTGCAGGAGAAGCTGGCCGCTCAGGGCATTACCATCAAGACGGCCTCCAACAACGTGGACGCCTACATTGAGGTGGCGGAAAAGATTTTTGCGAAACCGGCGCCGACGCCTGTGCCGGCCGTGACGGAATCGGCGCCGCCTCCCCCGCCGGTGACGGCTCCTTCCCCGCCTTCGTCCCCCAAACCGGAAGCTCCGAAGCCGGCTCCGGCGGCGGTGCCTGGGCCGAAACCCCCTGCGCCCGCTCCCCTGCCTTCTGCGCCCTCGCCGGTGGTTTCCAAGGCGCCGCCTCCGCTTCGACCGCCGCCTCCTCCGACGCGTCCCAGGCCCTCTTCGCCGGGGCCAGGGACAACGATGCCTCCGTCCAAACCTCGCCCTTCTCCGGCGGCGGCCGGGTCGGCACCGCCCGCCCGTCCCCGTCATCCGCAGGCGGTTCCGGGCGCCGTGCCTCCCTCGAAACCTCGTCATCCGCAGGCGATTCCTGGAGCGGTTCCGCCGCCTCGCGTGCGTCATCCACAGGCCGTACCGGGGGCGGTGCCGCCGGCGCGACCGACCCCTCGCCCTCCGGAACCGACCGTGCCACCGCCTTCCTCCGCCGTGCCGGCGAAACCCCGCGAGGTGGAACCGGCCATCCCTTCTGCGACGCCGAAGGGGCGGACCATCGTCCTCAGCAAGCCGACCATCGTCGTGAAAGAGCTGGCCGAGCTGCTGGAGGTCAAGCCCAATGTGTTGATTGCCGCCCTGATGAAGATGAATCTCCTCGTCTCCATTAACGAGCGATTGGATGCCAAGGTGGCTCAACAGGTCGCGGAGAGTCTGGGCTTTCAGGTCGAGCGGGAAAAGAAGCCGGAGCATGTGGCGGTCATGGCCAAGGCGGCCCGGCCGGAAGAGGAGGAGAAGGAAGATCGTCCGGAAGATCTGGTGATTCGCCCACCCGTGGTGGCGGTCATGGGTCACGTGGACCATGGCAAAACCTCCCTTCTCGATCGCATCCGTTCCACCTCCGTCGCGGCGGGGGAGGATGGTGGGATCACGCAACACATCGGCGCCTATACGGTGGCGGTGGGCGACAAGACGATTACCTTTCTCGACACGCCGGGCCATGAAGCCTTTACGGCGATGCGGGCCCGCGGGGCGCATGTGACGGATATCGCCTTAATTGTGGTGGCCGCGGACGACGGCGTCATGCCTCAAACAGAGGAGGCCATTCGACATGCTCAGGCGGCCCGGGCCCAGGATCCTGAGCATACGGCCATTGTCGTAGCCATCAACAAGGTGGATCTGCCGTCGGCCAATCCCGCACAGGTCAAACAGCAACTGGCGGCGATTGGTCTCGCCCCCGAAGAATGGGGCGGCGAGACGCTGTGCTGCGAAGTCAGCGCTCTGACCGGGCAGGGTATTCAGAACCTGCTCGAAACCTTGCTGCTTCAAGCCGAGATCCTCGAGCTGAAAGCCAATCCCCGCCGGAAAGCGCGCGGCGTGGTGCTCGAAGCGCAACTAGAGCCGGGTATGGGACCGACCGCCCATCTTCTCGTCATGAACGGGACGCTTCACGTGGGCGATATTCTCCTGATCGGCCCCCACTGGGGACGGGTGCGGGCGATGGTCAACGACAAGGGGCAGCGGGTGCGCGAGGTGGGCCCCTCTTTTCCGGTTAAGGTCATGGGCCTTTCTGGGGTTCCGGATGCGGGCGCGGAATTTCGCGTCTGCGAGAGCGAAAAGATCGCCCGAGAAAAAGCGGAAGAGGAAGCCCGCCGGCTCCGGCAGGAGCAGTTGGCCGCGCCCAAAAAGGTCTCGATGGAGTCCCTGTACGAGACCCTCAAGGAGGCGTCCCGCCTCGTTCTTCGTGTCCTCATCAAGGCCGATGTGCAGGGATCGGTCGAGGCGATCCGCTATGCGCTGGAGAATCTCAAGAGCGACAAGGTCGCCCTGGACATCGTCATGAGCGGCGTTGGCCATGTCACCGTCAACGACGTGTTGTTGGCCAAGGCGAGCCAGGCCGTGATTCTCCAGTTCCGGGTGGGAAAGGATGGCGACGTCTCCCGTATGGCCAAGCACGAGGGTGTGGAGATCCGCCCCTATTCCATCATTTACGAACTGGTGGACGACGTCCGCACGCTCATGGCCGGGCTGCTGCCGCCGGAGCTCGTCGAACGGGTGATCGGCCACGCCGAAGTGAAGAAGGTCTTTGCGCTTTCTCGCGGAACGGTGGCGGGCTGCCAGGTGACCGATGGCCGCGTGACGAGCCAGTCGCGCGTCCGGGTGAAGCGCGGCGGCGAGAGCGTCCACGAGGGGCCGATCCTTTCGCTTCGGCGGTTTCAGGCCGATGTTTCGGAAGTGCGCGAAGGACAAGAGTGCGGCATTCGGCTGGAGCAGTTCTCCGATTTTCGCGAGGGGGACGTGCTGGAGTTCTTTGAGGTCGAGAAGAAAACGCCCCAGTTGTAGGAAAGCGGGCGATGAAAAAGGATCGACTGGCGCGCATCAATGCCCTTCTGTTGCGAACGATCGGCGCCTATTTCGAGCGGGTCATTACCCTGGAGAAGGATGGATTCGATCGGTCGGCCCTGACCGTTACGGGCGTTGAGGTGGCCGCGAACCTCAGGACCGCCCGGGTACGCGTCTCGTTTGTGGGGGCCGCCGAGGCGCGGCCGAGGTACCTCCGGGGACTCGCGCGCCATCGGGTGGACCTTCAGCGTCATATCGCTGACACCCTCTTCCTCAAGTTTACGCCGCGGTTGCACTTTGTTTTGGATCCCTCCCTGGAAGAGGGAGATCGGGTCCTGCGGCTGATCGAATCCCTGGAACAGCAGACGGAAGGAACGCGCGACCCCGGGTCGTCATAACCATCCAGAGGGAAAACACAGGGCATGAAGCGGATGTTCAACGGACCGCCGGCGGAGATGCCGGACGGGGTAGTGCTGATTGATAAGCCGGCGGGATTGACCTCCCACGATGTCGTGGACCGGATCCGCCGGCGGTTTCGCATTCGGAAGGTGGGGCATGGCGGAAGCCTTGATCCTCAGGCGACGGGACTGCTGGTCGTGCTGCTCGGCAAGGGAACGCGGCTCTCCGACCGGTTCCTGAATTCGGACAAGGAGTACGAGGGCGTCATGCGCCTAGGGGTGACGACCGATTCGTACGACTTGGATGGCACGGTCCAGTCGGAAGCGCCGTGGCAGGGGGTTTCGCGGGAGCAGGTGGAAGCGGTCATGCGACGGTTTCAGGGGGATCTGATGCAGACGCCGCCGATGATTTCGGCGGTGAAAAAAGGTGGGGTTCCTCTTTACAAACTGGCCCGAAAGGGGCAGGAGGTCGAGCGCGAGGCCCGGTTGGTCCACCTCTACGAATTCACGCTTCTCTCCTTTTCGCCGCCGGATGTGGGCTTTCGACTTCGGTGCACGAAAGGCACCTATGTCCGCTCCCTTTGCCACGACGTGGGGCAGGCGTTGGGGTGCGGGGCGGTGCTGGCGTCGTTGCGCCGGACGGCCTCAGGCGCGTTTCGGGTGGAGGACGCCATCCGGCTCGACGAGGCGTTGGATCTGGCCCCTGAGGATTTTTCGGCTCGGATCATACCGCCGGCGCGCATTCTCATGCTGACCTAACGTGAAGGGGACGCTCGCCATTTCCCCGGGGCTCGACGAGGCCCGACCCCTCTGTCTCGCGGCCGGGGTTTTCGATGGGGTGCATCGGGGGCACCGTGCGGTCATTCAGGCGGCTCGCCGGGAGGCCGAGCGGATCGGTGGCGTTTGCTGGGTCCTAACCTTTGATCAACACCCCCGGCGGGTGGTCGGCGGCGGCGCGTCTCCTCCGCTTTTGACGAATTGGGAGCGGAAGATGGCCCTTTTTCGCGCCCTTGGCGTGGAAGGGTGTTTTCTTCTCCGGTTCACCCCCTCCTTGGCCGCCCTCACCCCGATCGCTTTTCTCCAACGCCTGCGGAAAACCTTTCCCCAATGGCGAATGATCTCGGTGGGCGCGGATTGGCGATTTGGGCGGCAAAGGAAAGGGGACGTGGCCCTGTTGCGCCGTTTTGGTGCCCGCTTCGGCCTCCGGGTGGAGGTCATTCCGCCCGTCCGATATCGGGGGGAACCCATTTCCAGCACGCGCATTCGCGAGGCCCTGCGGCGCGGCGCGGTTCGATCCGCCGCCGCCATGCTGGGGCGTCCCTTCGTTCTGACCGGCCGGGTGATTCGCGGGGCGGGAGTCGGCCGCCGGCTGGGCTTTCCGACGGCCAACCTTCGGGTGGAGGAAGGGGGCCTTTTGGGTGAGGGGGTCTATGCCGTGCGCGTTCAGTGGGGACGGGCCACGGCAAGACCGGCTGTGATGAACGTCGGACGACGGCCGACGGTCGCCCCGCCGGGATCGCCCCCCGTCATCGAGATTCATGTGCCGGGCTTTCGGGGGCGGCTATACGGCCGAAGGCTCGAGGTCGAAGTGATTCGTCGGCTTCGATCAGAGCGGCGCTTTCCCAATCCGGAGTCCCTCCGACGGCAGATTGAGCGCGATTGTCAGGCGGCGTTGCGGCTTTTGACGATACGCCGCAGAGATTTCCCAACCGGCAAGAAGATCGCTTTACAGGGCAGGTCCGATGGGCTATAGTATCCGCCATCAACAGTCAGGACGATCAGGACGAGGGTGATCCATTCATGGATAAAGCAGACAAAGAAGCGATTCGAAAAGAGTATCAGCGACACGAGAAGGATACGGGTTCCTGCGAGGTACAGATCGCCCTTCTGACACGGCGGGTGGAAGACCTCACGGAGCATCTGAAAGTCCACCGCAAGGATCACAGCTCCCGCTATGGGCTGATCAAGATGGTGAGCGCGCGCCGGCGCCTTCTGAACTATCTGAAGAGCCGGGATGAAGAGCGGTACCAGGCGCTCATAAAGCGACTCAAACTCCGTCGCTAACGCTCGGTTTCTTCCGATCGTTCCCTGCTTTGGCCCGGTGGGATCCCGGAACGCTCTCCCTTGTGTTGCGGAAGGGTGGAAACTATTCTATAATCGTACAGAAAAAGCGAGATTCGAAAAGAGCAGGAATAGGAGTCCATGAAGGATACAAAGCAGGTCACTGTCCAAATCGGAAACAAAACGATCACTCTTGAATCGGGTTTGCTGGCCCGGCAGGCGGGGGGTGCTGTCACCATCCGGGAGGGAGATACGGTTCTGTTCGCGGCCGCCACGATGTCGTCGTCGGTCCGGGAAGGCATTGATTACTTTCCACTTCAGGTGGAGTACCGAGAAAAATTCTATGCCTCCGGAAAGTTCCCGGGAGGCTATTTCAAGCGGGAATCGCGTCCGAGTGAGAAGGAGACGTTGACGGCTCGGTTTACAGACCGCCCTCTGCGGCCGCTTTTTCCCTCGTGGCTCCGCAACGATGTGCAGATTATTTCGATGTTGCTCTCGGCGGATGGCCAGAATGAGCCGGACGTTCTCAATATTACGGCGGCCAGCGCCGCCCTGATGCTATCCGAGATTCCCTTTGATGGACCGGTAGCGGGAGTTCGGATCGGCCGCATCGAGGGGCGTTTCGTCGTCAACCCCACCATCGCCGAGATGGCCCAAAGCGATCTGGATCTCATCTACGCGGGTAACCGCGAAATGCCCATCATGATTGAGGGAGCGGCGAACGAGATCTCCGAGGACGACATGCTGGCTGCGATGCGGGAGGCGCATGGATACGTTCTCCGACTCATTGACGCCCAGCTCGAACTCCGGCGGCAGATGGGGTTGTCGGAGAAAAAGCGGCCCGACCCGGCCCCAGAAAACCCTATTCTGAATGCGGCTCGTGCCGCCATAGGCGAGACGCTGGCGGAGGCCCTTCTGATCCCCGGGAAACTGGAGCGGCAAGCCCGGGTGGAGGCGTTGAAGGCCGAGTTGAAACAGCGTCTGACCGCGGAAAATCCCGCGCTTAGCGAGGAGGCGTTTCGGGCCGCCTTCGATGCCCTTGAGATCGAGACGGTCCGGCGAAACTTCCTGGAGCGGGGACGCCGCCCCGACGGGCGAGGGGCGGACGAAATCCGCCCGCTCTATGCCCAGGTGGGACTCCTCCCCAGGGCCCACGGGTCGGCCCTTTTCAGCCGGGGCGAAACGCAGGCCCTCGGCACTGTCACCCTGGGGACTGGCTCAGACGTCCAGGAGTTGGATGCCATCACGGGCGGCGAAACCAAGAAGAGTTTCATGCTCCACTACAATTTCCCTCCCTTTTCGGTGGGGGAGTGTGGCCGAATGGGACCGGTGGGACGACGGGAGATCGGCCATGGCGCCCTGGCCGAACGCAGCCTGGAACCGGTTATTCCAAAGGACTACCCCTATACGATTCGAGTGGTCTCGGAGATCCTGGGATCCAACGGCTCCAGTTCGATGGCCAGCGTCTGCGTGGGTACGTTGGCTCTTATGGACGCCGGCGTCCCGATACGCAAACCGGTGGCGGGAATTTCGATCGGGCTTTTCAGCTCGCCGACCAAGTCCCAGACGGTCGTGGACATCATTGGCGCCGAAGACCATTGCGGCGACATGGATTTCAAGGTGGCGGGAACCCGCGATGGCATTACGGGTTTCCAAGTGGATCTGAAAATCCCCGGCCTTCCTTGGACGATGGTGGAAGAGGCCTTCCGAAAGGCCCGGCAGGCTCGACTTCAGATCTTGGACTTCATGCAGAGTGTCCTGCCCGCCCCGCGCGCGGAACTATCGCCCTACGCGCCCCGGATTCGCACCATGAACATCCCAGTGGATAAGATCGGCGCGCTGATCGGTCCCGGCGGTAAGAACATCCGGAGGATCACGGAGATCAGCGGAACGCAGATCGATATCATGGACGACGGAACCGTGCAGATCTTCAGTACGAACGAGGCCGGAATGGAGCTTGCCGTTCGCGAGATCAGCCTGTTGACGGCCGAGGCCCAGGAGGGGCAGATCTACAACGGAACCGTGACCGGTATCAAGCCTTTTGGCGCCTTCGTCGAAATCTTCCCCGGCACCGATGGACTCGTGCACATCAGCGAAATGGCCGACTTCCGGATCAACAACATCGAGGACATTTGCAAAGTTGGTGACCGGATGTGGGTCAAGTGCATCGGCGTGGACGAGCGGGGCCGCATCAAGTTGAGCCGCCGAGAAGCGCTCCGCGACCGCGCCCGGCAGGCGGAAGAAGCGGCCAAGAAGGCATCTGGCGAAACGCCGAAGTCCAGTTGAGAGCCTTGCGGTGGCGCGGACGGACCAGGACGATGCCCACGGGAAAGGGATGCCACGGCGTTATGTCGTCATTCTGGCCGACGGGGCTTTCCCCATCCGTCGTGAACCCCTAACACTTCTTCAGAACGCCTCCCGAATCGTCTGTTGCGATGGCGCCGTATCAGCGTTGTTTCGGTCTGGCCGCTTGCCGGATGCCGTGGTGGGCGATCTCGACAGCGTACCCGCCTTTCTGAAGCACCGATTCCACGACCGGCTGTTCCACGATCCGGGGCAGGAGGATAACGATCTGGCGAAGGCCTTCCGCTTTTGCCTCGAACGAGGCTGGCGGGACATTGTGATCCTCGGGGCCTCCGGCGGGCGGGAGGATCATACGCTGGGAAACCTGGGGTGGCTGGCGGATTTCGCCACCAAGGCCAGGGTTCGCCTGGTGACGGACAGCGGCGAGTTTCAAGTCCTTCTCCAACCCGCCCGAATCGCCTGCCGGCCGGGTCAGCCGGTCTCCCTCTTTTCGTTCGATCCTGAGGATCCCCTTTCGGCCGACGGCCTCCGCTATCCGGTTCGGCATCTCCGTCTGCGCCGATGGTGGATGGCTACGCTCAATGAGGCGACGGGGCACACCCTTGGGGTCTCTTTTCGTAAGGGGCCGGTACTTGTCTTCCTGGCCCATCGGAGAGGGGACGAAACTTGCCTGTACCAAGAGGGCCGCCCGTTGGCGCAGCCGGCGGCCCTGACGATTGCGGGAAGCGACAGCGGCGGCAATGCGGGGATTCAGGCCGATTTGCGCGTGTTTCAGATTTTTGGTGTCCACGGGTGCTCCGCCGTGGCGGCCCTGACGGCACAAAATCCTTCTGGCGTCCGCGCCGTTCGGAAGGTGTCCCCGGCTTTTCTGACGGCCCAGATCGAGGCGGTTTTGGAGGCCTATGGCATCCGGGCGATCAAGACCGGGATGTTGGCTTCTGCGGCGTTGATCGAAGCAGCGGGCGCGGTTCTGAAGCGGGAGGCGTCTGGCATTCCGCTGGTCGTGGATCCAGTAATGGTGGCGACCAGCGGTTCGCGCCTGATCGAGTCTTCGGCGGTGGCGGCACTGGAGCGACGGTTGATTCCTCTGGCCACTTTGGTGACGCCGAACCGGCCGGAAGCGGCGGTGTTCTGGGGCCGCCCCATCCGCTCCCGAAGCGATGCGGTCACGGCCGCTCGGGCGTTGGCGGGCCGTTGGGGGTGTGCCGTGCTTCTCAAAGGGGGGCATGCGCGGCACCACCGCGGGGAGGACCTTCTGATCGAGGCTGACGGGCGGGCGACGTGGTTTTCTACTCCCGAGGTGGTTCGTCCGCTGACCACTCATGGAACGGGATGCTCACTCAGCGCGGCGGTGGCTGCCCTGATGGCTGTGGGATGGCCTCTATCTGAAGCCATTCCAGCTGCGAAGGCCTGGCTTTTGGAAGCCCTGGCCACCGGCCGGCAGGCTGGGCCTTCCGCCGCCGTCATGGGGGCCCCGCCGCCGGCTGACGGCCGATGGGTGCGACGGGAGGAAGAGGGATGAGCCGCCTTCCCTGGAACCAGGTTCGGGCCGTCTTTTGCGACATGGACGGGACACTGATTGATACGGACCGCCTTTGGCATGAAGCGACCGAAGCGGCGTTTGCGCGTTTTGGCCTCCCTCTTTCCCGTGAGGCCTTTGCCGAAACGTACGGGATGGATAACGTGACGGGCGTTCGATACCTTCTGGACCGCATCCCTCCACCGCGGCCGGCGGTGGAGGCTGTCGTCCGGGCCATCGAGGAGGAGACGGAGGAAGCCTATCGGAAGGGTGTTTGCCCACTGCCTGGGGCTGAGGCCCTGCTCGAGACCTTCCGTTCCAGGGGATATCGGCTGGCCCTCGTATCCACCTCCTCGCCGATTCTAATTCGGCTGGCGGTGGAGGGTTTGCGGTGGGATCGGTTCTTCGATCTTCGGCTCAGTTCCGAAGAGGTCGGCCCGGGAAAGCCGGACCCCGCCGTCTACCGAGAGGCTGCTCGCCGGTTGAACGTGGCACCGGCCGAGGGTGTAGCCCTGGAGGATACCGTTTTCGGCGCGCAGAGCGCGGCGGGCGCCGGTCTTGCCGTCATCGGCGTGGCGTGGGATTCCGAACGGGCACAGGCGCTTCGTCCCTGGACCGTCTGGCAGGCGCCGTCACTTGATGCGATCCGTTGGGACGTGACGCGTGCGGGAGTGGGCGAACCCGCCTGAAGGAGGGGCGATGGAAAAGATCAAGATCGGTATCAGCACGTGCCTGCTGGGAGAGCCGGTGCGATATGACGGGGGACACAAGCGAGACCGGTATCTGACCGACACCCTGGGCCGCTACTTCACCTACGTGCCCGTTTGCCCGGAGGTCGAATGCGGGCTGGGTGTTCCCCGGGAATCCATGCGTCTGGTCGGAAACCCTGACAACCCCCGGCTGATGACGCGGGTGACCAAACAGGACCATACGGAGCGGATGCTCCGCTGGGCGGAACGCCGGGTTCGCGAGTTGGCGGACGAAGGGTTGTGCGGGTTCATATTCAAATCGGACTCACCCAGCAGCGGCCTTTTTCGGGTTCGCCTGTACAATGAAAAAGGGATGCCAGCCGGGCACAGCGTGGGCCTTTGGGCCAGGGCATTTACAACGGCCTTTCCGCGTTTACCGGTCGAAGAGGAGGGGCGGCTCCATGATCCCGATCTCCGGGAGAACTTTATCGAACGCGTCTTTGCGCTCAAGCGCTTTCGCGATGAGGTGGGATCGAACCCCACGGCCTCATCGCTCATGGCGTTTCACGCCCGCAACAAGCTGCTCCTCATGGCCCACGAGCCACGGGCCGTGGCCGAATTGGGTCGGATCGCATCGGCCGCCAGTCGGGGACAGGCCCGCGACGCGGTGGCCCGTTACGAGGCGCGTTTTCTGGAGGCGTTAGCGGTTCTGGCGACGGTTCGGCGGCATGTCAACACCCTTCAGCACATGCTGGGCTATTTTCGCGACGTTCTGGACGATGGGGATCGGCGCGAGCTTCTGGAAACCATCGAGGCCTACGGGCGGGAGTTGCTTCCCCTCGTCGTTCCCATAACTCTTTTTCGGCATCACCTTCGCCGCCATCCGATTCCTTGGCTTTCGAACCAGACGTATCTGGATCCACACCCGATCGAACTGAAACTGCGCAACCATGCCTAAGCGGCTTCCCAACGGTGGCCCGCTCCTGATTCATGGGGGGCGGGTTCTCGATCCTGCGCGGGGG
>Ga0209101_1002429_pt1 | contig 12303 bp, 9 predicted proteins | sample ConPoolayeCmetaG_FD_185481 | JGI IMG/M metagenome (GOLD analysis project Ga0209101, IMG submission 185481) | Hot spring microbial mat communities from California, USA to study Microbial Dark Matter (Phase II) - Cone Pool mat layer C metaG... ... | reverse complement strand
TATGTCCACTATATAACAAAGGCGTTACGGGGTGGAGGGGTGCGGGTAGGCTACACCTCCCCGCATACCCTGCTTCCGCGCCCGCGGCGGCCAGGATGCCCGGCGAGACGCCCACAGCGCACCCGCCGCGGGCGGGGAACGAGAAACGAACGGTTCGGGGAGGGCCTGCGGCCCTGCCTGCTCCCTGTCGGGAGGCGACCGCATAACTCCTAACGTGAACATAGGCTGCTGGAGCAGGGATGTGGGGAAACCGGGTTTCCCCATCCCTCAGCGGACGCGGGCCGGAGGCCCGCGCACCCAGGCCCCGCCCCCTGGGAGGGTCTGGCAGGGCTGCGCCCTCCCAGGAACAACCGTATGTTCATTGCGGCGTTGTGCGGCGGAGCCGCATGGACATCTGATTATATAAACGAGAAAATGGGAGGGCCTGGCCCTCCCAAGAAGATGATACACTACCGCGCTCAGCGCCGGGGAAATTCCGCCCTCGCTCCCAGGGGACATGTGACCGCGCGCGTCTGCCGCCGCGGGCGGAAGGGGGGCGCGGCGAGGCCAGGTCTCCCCAGGCCTCGCCAACGGTACCGTCATGGTATCAGTGCTGCGGCGCTCCCACGTGGAGATGGGCATGGTAACTCGACCGCACCAGGGGACCGCTCTCCACGTGGCGAAAGCCACGACGCAAACCTTCGACCCGAAAGTGGGCGAACTCCTCCGGCGTCACGTAGCGATCCACCGGCCAGTAACTCGCGTCGGGGGCCAGGTACTGCCCGATGGTTACCACATTGACATCAACCGCGCGCAGGGCGTCGAGCACCTCGAGCACCTCGGCGTTGGTCTCGCCGGCGCCGACCATCATCCCGCTCTTGGTCACCAGACGCGGATCGAAGGCGCGGGCGCGGGCCAGCAGTTCCAGGCTCTGCTCGAAGCGGGCGCGGGGGCGGAAGCGCCGGAAGAGCCGCGGCACGGTCTCGATATTGTGGTTCAGCACATCGGGACGGGCGTCCAGCACCATCTGGAGGGCGTCCCAGTTGCCGTCGAAATCGGGGATCAGCACCTCGACGCTACACTCAGGCACGCGCTCGCGGATCAGGCTAATGGTGCGGGCGAAAATGTGCGCGCCTCCATCGGGCGCGTCATCGCGGTTGACCGAGGTGAGCACGGCGAAGCGCAATTGCAGGTGGGCCACCGACTCCGCGACCCGTTCCGGCTCGGTCTCGTCAATCGGCCCGGGCTTGCCCTTGCCGATCGCGCAGTAGCGGCAGCCGCGGGTGCAGATGTCCCCCAGGAGCAGGAACGTCGCGGTGCGGTGGTTCCAGCATTCGCCGATATTGGGGCAGCGGGCCTCCTCGCATACCGTATGCAGGCCCTTTTCGCGCATGAGGCGGTGCACATCGGCGTAGTTCGCGCCGGAGGGCGCGCGGGCCTTCAGCCATTCCGGGCGCCGTGGTCGCGGCGCGGGCTCGGAGGCGCCAGCCACGCCTATGGACGAGAGGGGAATCAGTTCAGCCATAGCATCTGTTTCTAGCCGGAATGGGAAAGCCGGTTCTCTCCGTGTCCTGCCTGGAGAATCGTGGGGCAAGCCTCTGGCTTGCCCTACCGGCGTTCCCTCGGAGGATCGTGGGGCAAGCCAGAGGCTTGCCCTACCGCTTTCCCATCCACCGGTCTCTCACGCTCCCATTGTACCCCATCTTCGGTTCGAATCTCCACACCAAAGACCGCCGCGAAGTGCCCGACCAGGGTCGTGGACACCGCGTCGAGGGACGGGGCATACCCGAGCAGACGCTCCAGCGAGGTGACGGCGCGATCGGCGATCCCGCAGGGCACAATCTGGGCGAATCCGCTCAGGTCGGTGCTGACGTTCAGCGCGAAGCCATGCGAGGTGACGCCCGAAGCGCTCAGCCGGACGCCGATGGCGCAGATCTTGGCCCGTCCTCCCGCGACCCACACCCCGGTCAGACCTGGCGCCCGCTCGCCGGGAACGCCGTAGTCCGCCAGGGTGCGAATGATGGTCTCCTCCAGCCCGCGCAGGTAGCGACCAAGGTCCGCCCCGTAGTGGGAGAGTTTGAGGATCGGATAGCCGACCAGTTGCCCGGGGCCGTGATAGGTCACGTCCCCGCCGCGATCGCTGGCCACCACGGCCACACCGCGGCGCTGGAGTTCGTCGGGGGACAGGAGGACATGGGCGGGATCGGCGCGCGCGCCCAGCGTAATCGTGGGGGGATGTTCCAACAGCAGCAGCGTGTCGGGGATGCGCCCGGCCGAGCGCGCGGCGACAAGGTCGCGCTGCCATTGCAGGGCCGTGGCGTAAGGCAACGTTCCGGCCCGGACGAGGCGGATCGGCGGCTGGGCAGTGGTCATGCCTTCAGTATACCACTGCCTATGGTTGTTCCTGGGAGGGCAAAGCCTCCCAGACCCTCCCGCGGGTGGGGGAATGGGGAAACCGGGTTTCCCCATTCCCCTGCGGGGCGGGGGCGTGGGGAAACCCGGTTTCCCCACACCCTCTTCGAAAGCCTATGTTCACGTTAGCGAACGCGGCGCTTCAGCCCCCCTCCCAACCTCCCCCCGCTGGGGGGAGGAGCCGCGCTCACGGCCCTCAGCGGGGGAGGGCTGGGGTGGTCATCTTATCTGAAAAGGACTGCCCCTAAAACTCCTCGAAGCCGCCATCGAACCCGCCGAAATCGGCGAAGCTCTCGCCGAAGTCGGCCTCGGCCACCGGCAGCTCAGAGGCCATGTCCCCGGCGGCGGCGAAGGGATCGCCGACAGCATCGAAGAAGGCCGCCGCGACCATGCTGCCGGCGAAGCCGGCGGCGAAGCTCAGCAGCAGCGTGCCGGCCAGCGCGCCCATGCCGCCGGGCATACCCTGGCCGGCAGGCGCGGCGCCGAGCGCGCGCTCGACCGTGCCGGGGTTGCGCAATTCGGCGCGCGTGGCGACGCGGGCCAGGGGCTGCGGCTCACTATCGGCCGGGGTGAGCCTGGCGCGCTCGGCCTCGGGAAGTTCCGCGGCCAGGGCCTGCAAGACATAGGCCCGCTGCTCCGGCGTCATCTGCGCAAAGGCCTCGGCATGGGCCTGTTCGATCGTCTCCGGCGGAGCCGTGCGCAGCATGTAGCGGTAACGTTGCAGGGCTAGCTCGTGCTCGTCCGGCGCGGCGCCCGGAGTGCCCTGGGCGGGCGCCGCGTCGTTCAAGCGAATCGGTCCCTCGCCAAAAGAGACGCGCCCCCGGGCCGGTTGGGGGGCCGGCTGTTCGTTCTTGCGCCCGAAGAGAAAGTCAAACCAACCCATTGTCTCTCCTCCCATAGATGCGCTTCACACGACACTGACCGGATCATTCCACGCCTGTACCGTACCAGCCGCCGCTGCGCGGCGCAAGGGGCCGGCCCCCTTTTTGGGAGGGGAGAAGATCTCACGGGGTACAGGTTCACATTTCTCCTGGGAGCGCGGGCATCATGGTCCTTGAGAAATGAATTCGGTATATCGGGCTGGCCGTGGGGCTAAAGCCCTCGGCTACGGAATGCGGAGCCCGCCTGCGCGGGCTAGAGCGGATTATTTTTTCAAAGACCATCTTGCCCGCGGAGCCGCGACGCGGGCGGGACGCCCGCGCTCCCAGGCGCGTGGGTCACCCCAGGTGTGAACACGTACCTCATGGGGTGGTGGCCGCGTTTCCCCGTGTTCGAGGCGGGAGCAGTGGATGCCCCCGGATCGCGCAGGTCCGCCGGCCCTGTGCGGTCCGGGTCATCCCGTTGTCAGGCCCTTCAGTGCTCCTCACCCGCGGTAAGCATATAGCCGGCGCCGCGCACGCTTACCAGGAAGGTCGGCGCGCGGGGGTTCGGTTCGAGTTTGGCGCGCAGGCGGTGCACCCGGGCCTTGATCAGCTCGCGGGCCTCGTCGGGGGCGCAGTTGTAGCCCAGTACGTCCCGCGCCAGGCGCTCGGGAGAGAGCACCTCGCCGTTGCGATGGGCCATGTAGAGCAGCAAATCAAACTCGCCGCTGGTGAGGGGAAGGATCCGAGCGCCCAGCATCGCCCGGCGGCGACGCGGGTCGATCTGCAGCCTGCCAACGCGGAGGGACGCCTGGCGGGGCTCTATGACATCGTAGGGGGCGTCGTGAGGCTCGGCGATGCGCAACAGCGTGGCGCCCAACTGCCGGAGCGTGGCCTGGTGGGCGCTGCGGGTGTGCCACTGCTCCAGCGCCCGGTCCACACAGCGGGTGACGGTGTCGAGGGTGAAGGGTTTGCGCAGGTAGGCCCGCGCGCCGAGATTGAGGGCCGCGATCGCCGATTCGAGCGTCGCGGCGCCAGTCAGGACGATCAACTCCAGGTCGGGGTGCAGGCGGCGCGCCAGGGCCATGAGCGCGATCCCATCACCCGCCGCGAGCGCGACTTCGATCATCAGCAGGGTGAAGGATTCCTGCTGCAGCAGCGCCCTGGCCTGCTCGGCATCGCCCGTGGCGACGACGGTGTGCCCGCTGGCGCGCAACTGGCTGTCAAGCGCCATCCGAAGGGTTGGGTCCTCCTCTACCAGAAGTATGCGTGGCTTGTTCATCGGGTGTCCCATTGCAAAATGGTCGGTTCGTGCGGCGACACGCCGGCGTGCGCAGGCGCTGCGAGGGCGGCAGCTCCGCTGTAGAACGGGACGCGCGCAGGGCGCCAGACTCCGCCGCTGTGCCAGAGGATTCGAGCGGCAGTACGATACCAGGTTCGGCGCCAGGGCTACAAGCCCCCACGCTCCTATCGTATGAAGGGTTAGTGGTACTATGCCAGCCAGCATATGCCGGATGGCATACCCCGCCGCCGCGCGTCTCCCCCCGCAGGGGCATGGGGAAACCGGGTTTCCCCATTTCCCCACCCGGTGGGAGGGTTTGGGAGGGCTACCCCCCCAAGAAATCATGTTCATCCCGTCGGTGTGCGGCGCAGCCGCATGGACGGCCCGTCCCGGCATCGGCGCTACACTTGCGCGTTAGAAGACTTTACGGTAGAGTAAAGATAACATCTTTGCAAACGATGTGCAGATCCCATCCAGGAGAATGTGATGGCAACGGGCCCCCGCCAGAAAGAGAAGCTCAACGGTCTCTGGATCTCGGACATGTCCATCCGCCAGCCGGTGTTCATCACCATGATCATGCTGGCGGTCATCACCTTCGGTCTCCTCGCCTTTCGCACCACGCCCGTCAATCTGCTGCCCGATATTGATGTGCCGGTGATGGCCGTTTCGATCACCTACCCCGGCGCCGGCCCCGAAAGCGTGGCCGATCAGGTGGTCAAGCCGATCGAAGACGCGGTCAATACGCTGGGCGGCCTGGAGGACATCACTGCCCAGGCCAGCGAGGGCTTCGCTCTCATCCTGCTGGAGTTCAGGGCCGGCACCGACATCCGCGAGGCCGAACAACAGGTGCGCGAGAAGGTCAACGCGGTGCTGCCCACCTTGCCCCGCGACGTGCGCCAGCCGGTCTACGAGCGCTTCGACCCCAACCAGGAACCGATCATGTCGATCGCCGTGGCCGGTACCGCCGGGCAGTCGCCCCTGGAACTGCGCCGCGTCCTCGATGACGAGATCGTGCCCCTGCTGCAGCGCGCCCAGGGCGTCGGTTCGATCAGCGTCAGCGGCGGCGAAACGCGCCAGATCAATGTGCTGATGGATCTGGAGAAACTCCAGGCCTATGGTATTTTGCCCTCCCAGATCAGCAACGCGCTGCGCCAGGCCAACACCAACCTGGGTCTCGGCTCGATTACCCAGGGCGACCAGGAGATCAGCCTGCGCGCCCCTTCGTTGCTCCAGACACCCGAGGATATCGCCCGTATCCAGATCACCGGCACGCCCTACCGCATCGGCGACGTGGCCCGCGTCGAAGATGGGGTGGCCGATGTGACCCGCATCTCGCGGCTGAACGGCAGCGAGGCGATTATCCTCCAGGTCCGCAAGCAGTCCGGCGCCAACACTGTGGCCGTGGCCGATAATGTGCGCAAGGCCCTGGCCGAAGTGTTCGCCAATCGCCCCGACCTGACCTACACCGTTCCCCGCGATGACTCGCAGGCCGTGCGCTCGTCGGTGAGCAGTTCGCTCGAAGAACTGATCTTCGCCTCTATCGCGGCCTTCGCGGTGGTCTGGCTCTTTTTCCGCAACCTCCGCAGCACGATCATTACGATGTCCGGTCTGCCCATTATTCTCATCGGCACCTTTATCTTTATGCCGTTCTTCGGGCTGACCATTAACCTGATCACCCTGCTGGCCCTCTCCCTCTGCGTCGGTCTGGTGATTGACGACGCGATCGTGGTGCGCGAGAATATTTTCCGCCACATGGAGCGCGGCGAGACGGCGCGGGTGGCCGCGTCTAAGGGCACCTGGGAGGTGGGCCTCTCGGTGGTGGCGATGACCCTCACCATCGTCGCCGTGTTCGTGCCGGTGACCTTCGCCGAAGGCACCGCCGGCATCGTCTTCAAGTCCTTCGGCCTGGTGGTTTCGATTGCCATTCTCCTCTCGCTGGCCGAGGCGTTTACCCTGGCCCCCATGATGTCGGCCAACGTCTTCCCCGGGGTCAAGGTCAAGCCGCATCAGGAGAAAGGGCCGCACCACGACGCCGTGCCCGGCCTCAAGCTCGACCATCTGGAGGGCGAGCATATCGAACGCGACGCCGGGCTGATCCACGAGGCCCAGGAGGACCCCGGGCGCATGGGTCGGGCTTATGGCTCGCTCCTCGCCTGGACGCTGCGCTCGACTCGCAACCGCCTGATCGTCGTTGGCATTGCCATCGGGGTGCTGGTGCTCAGCATGGTGGTCGCCAGCGGGCTGAAGTTCAGCTTCTTCCCCGAGCAGGACCCGCATCAGTTTTTGATGGGCTTCGAGTCGCCTCCCGGCACCGCGCTGGAGCAGACCAACCGCCTGGCCCAGCAGGCCGAGCAGGTGCTGCTGGCCGATCCGGCGGTGGAGACGGTGATCGCCAATGTGGGCTTCGCCGGTAACCCCGAACGGGCCGAGTTCTTCGTCAAACTCAAGGGGCGCACGCCGACGATCCCGGTGCAGGAACGCTTGCGCGACCAGCTCGCCTTCCTGCCGCGGCTCTCCTTCGCCCAGCCCAGCTTCCAGCCCACCAGCACCGGGGTGGCCGGGCGTGAACTGCAGGTCAGCCTGCAGACTGCGCGGCCCGTCGCCGAACTCGAGCCGGTGGTGCAGGCGGTGATGGCCGAACTGCGGCGCACCCCCGGATTGGTGGACATTGACACCAACTTCCAATTCGGCAAGCCGGAGCTGCGCTTCCGCGCCGATCCCGGGCGCATCGGCGAGCTGGGGGTGACTAACGATGACATCGCCACCTCGGTGCGCGCGCTGATCAATGGCGACCGGGCCACCGTGCTGCGCCAGAATGGCACCGACACCGATGTGGTGGTGCGCCTGGAGCCGGAGGATCGCGCCGGGGTCGAGGCGCTAGGGGCGATCAGCATTCCCACGCGCACCGGCATCGTGCCCCTCAGCGCCCTGGGCACGGTGGAACTGGCCTCCAGCCCGGTGACCATCCGCCGCTTCGACCGCCTCAACCAGGTGCTGATCGGCGCGAACCTGGAGGGGCGCAACCTGGGCGAGGTGCAGGCCGACATCGCCCCGCGCATCGCCGCCCTGGGCATTCCCGGCGACGTGGTGGTGAGCTACGTGGGCACCTTGCAGCAGACCAGCGAGGGCTTCGAGTCGTTGTTGCTGGCGATGGGCCTCTCGGTGCTGTTCGTCTATATGGTGCTGGCCTCGCAGTTCGGCTCCTTCTCGCAGCCGCTCGTGATCATGATGGCCATGCCCTTCAGCTTCATCGGCGCCTTTCTGGTGCTGCGCATCATCGGCATTGACCTCGACATCACGGGCATGATCGGCCTGATTATGCTCCTCGGCCTGGTGGTGAAGAACTCGATCCTGCTGGTTGACTTCACCAACCGCCTGCGCGAGCTGGGCCTGAGCAAGCACGATGCCCTGCGCCTGGCGGGGGCCATCCGCCTGCGCCCGATCTTGATGACGGCCCTCTCGCTGATCGCCGGGGCCCTGCCCACGGCCCTGGGCATCCACGTGGTCGCCACCGGCGAAGGCAGCGAGTTCCGCAAGGGGCTGGCCTGGGTGATCATCGGTGGAATGACCACCTCGACCCTGCTGACCCTGCTGGTGGTGCCGACGGTCTACAGCCTGATGGACTCGGCGGTCACGCGGTTCTCGGCCTGGGTGCGGCGGCGCATTCCGGCCGCGGCGCCGCCAGCGGCGCCCGCCGCGCCACCGGTGCCCGCCGCGCCGGCGACGACCGGCGGCGATCCACCCATTCCATCGCTGCCCGGCCCCGCCGCGCCAAAGTCTGAGCCTTCGGCAGATTAGGCGCGGTTTCCCGTAAGGGTTCACATTTCTCCCGGGAGCGCGGGCATCTTGCCCGCGGAGATGCGACGCCGGCATTCCGCCCGCGCTCCCAGGCGCGTGGGTTATTCCAGGTGTGAACAGTTAGCGTTTCCCAGGCGATGTCCCTGGCAAGGCCTGGCCCTCCCGGACCCTCCCAGGGGCCGCGGAAAGCAGGTTTCCGCGGCCCCTCTCCGGCAAGCTACGTTTAGTCTCATAGGGAGTCTGTTCCGTGTACCAGAAGATTCTCGCGATTGCGCTGCTGGCGGCGGCCCTGGGCGCCTGCGCCGCCCCGACGACTGCGCCGCAGTCCACGGTCGAAACCCGACCGACGATGGTCCTGCCGACCGCGGCCCCGGTGGGCGCCGGCGGCGCCCCCGCGCCCGCCGGGCAGGCCGCGCCGACGCCCGTGCCCCTGCTGAACCCCGGCGTCACCGCCTCCGGCGAGATCGCCGCCCGGAGTTCCGCCGAACTGAGCTTCCGCGTGCCGGGCGTCGTCGCCGAGGTGCTGGTCGAAGAGGGTATGCGCGTGCAAACCGGCCAGGAACTGGCCCGCCTGGACCGGGCCGAGCTGGAGTTGCAGGTGCGCCAGGCCGAGGCCGCCCTGGCCCAGGCGCGGGCCAACTACGACCGGCTGGTTGAGGGCGCCAGCGCCGAGGAAATCGCCGCGGCCCGCGCCCAGGTGGCCCAGGCCGCGGCAGGGCTGCGCCAGGCGCGGGGCAGCGTCACCGACGCCGACATCGCCGCCGCCGAGCAAGCCCTGCAGTCGGCCCTGGCGCGCCAGGCCGAGATCGAAGCCGGCCCCAAAGCCACCGATCTGCAACAGGCCGAGGCCGCCGTGCAACAGGCCGCCGCCAATCTCGAACTCCAGCGGGCCAATCTCTCGGCCTCCAAGACCAGCGCCCAGTTGCGGATGGAGCAGGCCGCCAACCAGCTTCGCGACGCGCAGGACGCCTACAGCACGATCTACTGGCGCAACCGCGAACTCGAGAAGTTGCCCGTCGAGTTGCCCCGCGAGGCCCGCGACCGCGAGGCATCGGCCCTGCGCGCTGTGCAGACCGCCGAGGCCCAGCTCGAGCAGGCCCGCGTGGCCTTCGAGCAGGCGCAGCAGGCCGAAATCGAGGGCCTGCAGGCCGCCGAGGCGCAACTCCGCCAGGCCCAGGCCAGCCTCCAGCGATTGCTCGACGGCGCCACCGCCGAACAACGCGCCGCCGTGGCCGCGCAGGTGGCCCAGGCCCGGGCCAACCTCGACAAGCTGCGCGGCGACCAGCGCGCCGGCAGCCTCCAGGCCGCCGAGGCCAGCCTGGCCGCCGCCCAGGCCAACCTCGCGCGCATCACCAGCGACCCTAGCGCGGCGACCCTGGCCGCCGCCCTGGCCCAGGTAACCTCCGCCGAAGTGGCCCTCGAGTCCGCCCGGCTCAATCTCGATAAGTCGGTGCTGCGCGCGCCCTTCGACGGGGTGGTCGCCCAGGTCAACATCGATCCCGGCGATCCGGTCGGCACCGGCGCTCTCCCGGCCATGCAAATCGTCGACGTCAGCGAACTGCGGGTCGAGGTGAACGTCAGCGACACCGATGTGGCCCGCGTGCGTGAGGGTATGCCTGCCAGCGTGACCCTGGACGCCGTTCCCGGCAGGACCTTCGCCGGAACGGTGACCTACGTCGCGCCGACCGCCACCGTGGTTGGCAACGTGCGCACCTACACCGTGCGGATCACCCTCGACAGCCAGGACCCGGTCCTCCGGGCGGGGATGAGCGCCAGGGTGAACATCAAAACAGAGGGGTGATTGCCGCGCCTTATGGTCTTTGAGAAATTCATCCGCTATCCCGCGCTAGCCGTCGGGCTAATGGTCTTTGAAAAATTCATCCGCTCTGCCGGGCTAGCCGTGGGGCTGAAGCCCTCGGCCAGGGGAGGCGAAGGCCGCCTGCGCGGCCTCTACCGGATGATGTATGCAAAGACCATCAGCCCTCGGCCAGGCAAGGCGAAGCCCGCCTGCGCGGGCTAGAGCGGATGATGTATGCAAAGACCATCAGGCGCCATCCGAGAGGCGGGGCGCGGGGCAACCTGTTTGCTCCGCGTCCCCACCCACAGAGCGAACCAGAGATACCTGTCCTATGGCCCATTCACTTCGCGAACGCCGTCGCCAGATGCTCCGCGAGGAGATTTTGGAGGCCACCCATCAACTGCTGACCGAGCGCGGCTACGCGGCTATGTCAATGGACGACCTGGCCGCGCGGGTGGGGGTCTCCAAACCTACGCTCTACAACCAGTTCCCCACCAAGGAGGACCTGATCGCGGCGATGGCGACCCAGCTTATCGAGCGCACCCTGGCCCTGGTGGCCGAAGAACGTTCCGCTTCGCCACTGGAGCGACTGCTGCGCTTCCTGCACACCAGTGTGCGGCTCCAGGTCGAGCATCGCACCAGCACCATGCAACTGTGGCTGCCCGAGATCGTTGACCTGTTGGAGCGCCATCCCCATTCGCGCGCATGCCTGATGCGCATTGACGAAGCGATCGTGGCGGCCTTCCATGAGGCGATCCAGGCCGGCGAAATTGCCCCCCGCGCGGACGTTCCCAGCCTCGTGCGGGCCTACTACGCCCTCAGTCTCACCCCCAGCGTCGGGCGGCTGAGTGTCGTTGACGAACCCGACGCCGAACGCCTGGCCGACACGGTGGTGGACCTCTTCCGCCGCGGGTTGCCGCGCCCGCCCGACTCTGCCGCATAACGGCGCGTCCCAGCAAGCAGGCGGCGGGGACAGCGGAGTTCCCCGCACACGACCCGGAGGCTTGCGCCATGCGCGCGGGTTCACATTGCTGGCTGTGGGGCTGATGGTCTTTGAATACATCATCCGCTCTGCCGGGCTAGCCGTGGGGCTGAAGCCCTCGGCCAGGGGAGGCGAAGCCCGCCTGCGCGGCCTCTACCATGTATTCAAAGACCATCAGCCCTCGGCCAGGGAAGGCGAAGCCCGCCTGCGCGGCCTCTACCCGTTTTACTGCTTCAAACTCATTACCAGGCTGGCTGGCCGTGGGGCTGATGGTCCTTGAATACATCATCCGCTCTAGCCCGCGCAGGCGGGCTTGGCCCTGGATAGCCGAGGGCTTCAGCCCCACGCCTCGCGCAGGATAGCGGATTACACGCTCAATCTCCATCAGCTCCACGGCCAGCCCGACATACCGGATGAATCGCTCAAAGACCATCGGGCAACCGTGCCCAGAAGGTCCACCCTCTCCGAGAACTGCTATAATTGCTCAAAGACCATGAGCCGCCGGGCCTGAGAGGCGCGCCAGCGATGACGTCACACCCATCTGGAGCAACGAATATGTACGAAGTCGGCATAGCCGCCCACTTCGAGGCCGCCCACCGCCTGGTGGGCGACTTCGGCCCGGCCACACGCATGCACGGCCATACCTACCGGCTGGAGGTCGCCGTGTCCGGGGCGGCCCTGCGCCCCGACGGGACGCTGTTCAACCTCGCGACGCTTCAGGAGGCAGTGCAGGCCCTGGTGGCCGAGTTGCACTACCGCGACCTGGGGGAGGTGCCGGGGCTGGCGGGGATCAATACCACCGCCGAGAACGTGGCCCGCTTCTGCTGGGAACGGCTGGCCGGAGCGCTGCGCGCCCAGGGGCTGGCGCGCCTCAGCGTGCGCGTCTGGGAGAACCCCGGGGCCTATGCGGCCTATGTCGCCGAGCTGTGAGCGCTTGCGCGATTGCAGCCGCATGGTCCAGAAGTAACTATGCTAACGTGAAAATATGGTCTTTGAAAAAATAATCCGGTATAGCCCGCGCAGGCGGGCTTTGCATCCCGTAGCCGAGGGCTTTAGCCCGACGGCTAGACCGGCAGAGCGGATGAATTTCTCAAAGACCATATAAGCCCTCGGCGAGGGGGATGGGGAAACCGGGTTTCCCCATACCTCAGCGGACGCGGGCCGGAGGCCCGCGCACCCAGGCCCCGCCCCC
>Ga0209101_1002428_pt1 | contig 12304 bp, 10 predicted proteins | sample ConPoolayeCmetaG_FD_185481 | JGI IMG/M metagenome (GOLD analysis project Ga0209101, IMG submission 185481) | Hot spring microbial mat communities from California, USA to study Microbial Dark Matter (Phase II) - Cone Pool mat layer C metaG... ... | reverse complement strand
CAAGCGTGGGTTCGTATGCCAAATTGCGCTGTACAAGGCCTTCAACTACATCCTGTATCGGTTGCATACTGGCTGCCAATGGAAGCAGTTGCCGATTGCCCCCGACCCGCACGACCCGACAAAAAAGAAATCAGTTGGCAGGCCGTGTACTACCACTTTCGCAAATGGAGCGCCGATGGTAGTCTGCAAAAGGTGTGGCAAGCGAGCATTCAAACCGTGCAAAGCGACCTTGACCTGAGCCAATTGAACCTGGACGGCAGTCATGCCCTGGCCAAGAAGGGCGGTGAAAGTGTGGCCTATCAGGGCCGTAAGCGTGCCAAGACCAGCAACATCCTGCCCATCAGGGATGCCAACGGCTACATCATCGCTTCGACGGGGATTGTCGCGGGCAATCACCACGACGCCTTCAACCTCAAAGCCCATCTCCAGACCGCATTCAAAAGCATGAAGCGCCTGGGACTGACCATCGCCGGAGCGTTTTTTAACGCTGACGCTGCTTTCGATACCTATGAAGCGCGCCAGGTTTGCTTCAATTACGGGGTGATCCCCCACATCGCCGAAAACAAGCGCAACTGCAAAGCGCCCAAGCGCGGGCGCAAACGTCTGTTCAACGCTGAGGTCTACAAGCGACGCTTTGCCACCGAGCGCAACTTTGCCTGAGTTGATAAGTTCCGAGCGTTGCTTATCCGCTTTGACCGTAAAGACGCCTACTTCTTGGGTGCTCACCATATCGCTTTTGCTATGATCAACCTGCGCCATGTCCTCGCAGCAAAAGTTTGAATCAGTTCTGTAGCTGCGCTGGCACAGATGACACCCGTACCGCTGCACTCGCATCTACTGCGCTCCCCCCCCAGGTCGTGCAGCGTGCGTTCATAGCTCTTGTGCCGCTTGGTGTACCGCTTCCCGCAGTACGGGCACACCCCCCTCGCGGTTCTAGCAGCGATTCGACAAATCGCCGCGCTCGTTCCACCATGTTCATTCGGACAGCCCTGAGCAGTCGTGGCAGATGTCACCCCCCCACTCGGCTCACCGGCTGCCCTTTTTCGAGCCACACCTAACGCAAACGAGTCATTCTAACAGGATTTTTACATAGATGCGGTAAGATAGTAGGGGCTAGGGGTGTCTATAGTATCGGTATAAGAGCGTGGCGCGAGTCAGACAAAACCTTGACAATCGGGTCTGAAAGCTGTACAATATATTTACATCTAGCTGGCAGTCACCCGCGCCGCGCTGATTGGGAAGCAAGGGAAACGGTATGACAAACTCCGATCTTGAAGCGTTGCTGGCCTCTCTGGGAGACCCCGATTTGGACGGGGAGGTCTTTCCCGACGAGCCAGTGATTCCAGAGAACATCGATCACATCCCAGCGGATGATACAGTCAGCCTGTACTTCCGCCAGATGGCGAGCGAGCCGCTGCTGACCGCTGAACAGGAGATCGCCCTGGCTAAGCGCATCGAGCGCGGCCAGGAAGCCCAGCGAGTGCTGGACAGCAGCCCCGATCTGGAGCCGCAGCAGAGGGCCGCTCTGGAGGAGATCGTCGCCGACGGGCAGGCCGCCCGCGAACACCTCGGGCGGGCTAACACGCGCCTGGTGGTGAGCATCGCCAAGCGCTATCGCAACCAGGGCCTGCCGATGTCCGACCTGATCCAGGAGGGCAACGTCGGCCTGATGATCGCGGTGGACAAGTTCGATTACCGGTTAGGTAATCGCTTCAGCACCTACGCAAGCTGGTGGATCCGCCAGACCATCACGCGGGCGCTCTCTCAGAAGTCGCGGACGATCCGGTTGCCGCTGCATCTGTCCGATCAACTGCGCCGCATCAACACAGCCAATGAAATCCTGGAACAGGAGCTGGGCCGCGAGCCGACCCCGGATGAGTTGAGCGACCGTGTGGAGCTGACCCCCGATCAGGTGCGTGACACGCTCGAGGCGCAGCCGCAGACCATCGCCATCGAAACACCGGTTGGCGAGGACAGCGAGTTTGGCGATTTCATCGAGGATGATCAGTCGGCCACCCCCGACGATGCGATCCATCAGGTGATGCTGACGGCGACCCTTGAGCGTATCCTGAACAAGCTGCTACCGCGCGAGGCCCAGATTCTACGGCTGCGCTTCGGACTGGAAGGCGGCTCGCCGCAGACGTTGGAGCAGGTCGGGGAGGCCATGGGGCTTTCCCGCGAGCGCATCCGCCAGATTGAGCGTCAGGCGTTGCGCCAGCTCCGCCAACCGCAGTTTGCCAATATGCTGCGCGACTTCCTGGCGTAAGATAGGCTGGGCTATCTCGGCCCTATCGCCCGGCTGGCCCTTGACAGGTCAGCCGGGCGTTTGATTCGGGGCCATCAACCTCCCGTCGCCGCCCGCATTCGCTGCACGTTCTCGGCGATCCGCCCTCCGCTGAACACCCCCCTGCCGGCCACGATCATCGTCGCCCCTGCCTCGACGACCTGCCGGACGTTCCTGGCATCGATCCCCCCGTCGGCTACAATGCCCAGCGAGGGATGACGCGCGCGGGCAAAGTCAGCGGCAGCCCGCACCTTATCCAGAATCTCCGGCAGAAAGGGGCAATCCGGGAACTCTGGCTCGGTGGTCAGGATGACCACGAAATCCAGGTGCGGCAGCAGGTAATCCAGCGGCGGCAGGGGCGTCTTGGGGTTGAAGGCCATCCCCGCCCGCCTGCCCAGCGCCCTGATCTGGCGCAGCGTCCGGCGCGGGTACTGGCAAACTTCGTAGTGCACAGAAATGGAGTCGCTGCCCGCCTCGGCGACGAGGGGCACGATCTCCTCCGGGTTGGAGACCATCAGGTGCGTGTCGAACGGCAGCCGCGTCAGCGGGCGCAGCTCGCCGATCAGCCGCGTGCCGAGCGTCATCAGGGGCACAAAATGGCCGTCCTCGATGTCGAAATGCAGTGCATCCACGCCTGCTGTCTCAAGCTCAGCAACCACCTCAGCCAGATGGGACAGCGGGGCGGAAGCCAGTGAAGGAGCAAGCTGAAACGGTGGGTGGGAAGCCATCACCCACCTCGCACCCGGCGCACGACGGCCATGAACTCCTCGACCCGGCGCGGGTCAACCGGGTTCCAGATGTGTCCGTCGCGTTTGAAGAACGTCCCGACCACGGCGCCATCGGCGATCTGAAGCTGCTCCTCCACGTTAGATAGGCGCACCCCCGTATTGGCAAACACCGGCGTGGCGGGCACGGCCTGTTTGACCTGATGGAGGGCCTGCGTCGAGGTTTCGACCCCGGCGGTCAACCCGGAGACGCACAGCGCATCGGGGCGGGCGTTGAAGACGGTTGACCGCGCGATGTCGGCCAGGTCGCGGGCCGCCAGGTAGCTGGCCGCCTCCGGGAGGATGTTGAACAGCAGCCGCACCCCTTGGGCGCCGATAGCGTGCTGATGGCGGACGACCTGGCCTGCGTTGGTGTTCCACAGGCCGAAGTCGCTGGCGTAAACGCCGGTGAAAATCTCGCGCACAAACGACGCGCCCACCGCCACCGCCAGGTCGAGCGAGGCCACCGGGTCCCACAGCACGTTCACCCCGTGCGGCACGCGGAGGTCGCCCAGCAGTTGGGCAATCAGGCGCGCCATGCAGGCCACGGTGATGGTTTCCACTTTGGTCAGATATGGCAGGCTGGCCTCGTTAGAGAACATAACCGCATCCACGCCCCCCGCCTGAAGGGCCAGCAGGTCGGCGCGGGCGTGTTCCAGGGCATAGTCCAGCCCCCTCTCCGGCGCGTAGTACGGATCGCCCGGCAAGGCCGGGAGGTGCACCATCGCAATGATTGGCTTGGTTGTGCCAAATAGGTCTTCAATCCAGGATGCCATAGCACCATCCTTGGGGTAGGAATGCCCCCTTGCCCCCTCCGGCTAGAGAGGGGTCAAGGGGTCACACAAGGAACCCCCGGCTGTGTCAGGGGTTCCTGTTGCCAGGGGTTCCTGCTGCCAGGGGTTCGTGGTCAAGTCACGGGTGAGAGTCTGTCAATCCGTCCCACCCTCCTCCGGCGGCGTGATGATCTTCTCGCCGAGCGGGAAGCGCGCCTTCAGGAAGTACAGCCCCACGATGATCAGCAGGGTGACCACGATGGCGACCACCTGGGGCGTCTGGAACAGGTAGTACAGCCCGTAGGAGGTCGGGACGGCGGCATCGCTCATCACGGTGTAGGTGGCATACCCGGCGGGGATGTCCACCGCGACACCACCGGAGGTCACCATATTGGTGACGGCAGGGGCCAGCAGCGTGGTGAAGATGAGGCCGATGCCCATCACAATCGCGCCCAGGATGACGGTCAGCAGCACATCCCCAGCCACCAGCGGGGCCAGCATAGCCGCCACGAAGGGGCCATCCGCTAGGTCGATGAAGGGCAGGGTGCGGTTACCCAACGGCGCCAGCGCCAGCGCCAGCAGAATCTCGACCGGGACCATCAGCAGGCCGGCGGCGATCACCGCCGGGTTGCCGATCAGCACCGCCGAGTCCAGGCCGATGTAGAACTGCCGCCCGGCAAAGCGCTGGGTCATGAAGTTGCGGGCCGCCTCGGATACGGGGGTCAGGCCCTCCATCAGGATGGCGACCATGCGCGGCACCAGCAGCATCACCGCGCCGGTGTTGACGGCGGTCACCAGCGCCTCTTGCAGCCCCTGGCCCGCCAGCAGCGCCAGAATAAAGCCGATGATCAGGCCCAACACCATCGGCTCGCCCAGCAGACCCAGGCGCTTGCGGATCGTATCCGGGTTCAGCCTGAGGTTCTTGAGGAAGGGGATGCGGTCAATCACCCAGGCGAACGGCACGGCCAGCAGCATGTAGCCCGCCGATTGCAGGTGCGGGATCGAGATGCCCGGCATCTTGAAGTGCTTCTGGATCAGCGGGGCTGACCAATCCGCCAGGAACAGGGCGATGACCATCGTGGCGGCAGCAGCGAACAGGCCCAGCGCGAAGCTGCCCGTTACGAAGTTGACGATGGCCCCCACGAAGGCCATGTGCCAGAAGTTCCAGATGTCGATGTCCAGCGTTTGGGTCACGCCGATCAGCAGCAAGATGATGTTGAGGGCGATGCCGATGGGAATCACCAGGTTGCCGACCGGCGTGCCGAAGGCCAGCGCCGAAGCGGCGGGCCAGCCGATGTCGATGATGTCTAGCCCCGTTCCGGTGCGCTCGGCAAACGCCTGGCCGACGGTGCTGAGGGTGCTGCCCAGCAACCCCACGGTCAGGAAGATACCGACGAACGCGATGGCGGTCAGGATGCCGCTGCGGATCGCACCATCCCATTTCTGGCCGAGGATGATGCCCAGGACCGCCACGACGACGGGCAGTACCAGCAACGGGCCAAGCGTGTTGAGAAAATTGCCAATGGTCTCAAGAATGCTCTCCACGTATCTATTCCTCCTTGGTGGAACCGGTGAGAACGTTGAGGACCTGCTCAAGGGCCTCTTTTTCGCCGACACCCGTGATCAGCGGAAGCCCATTGACGATGGGGACGAGACCTTCGTATTCGGGGGGCATACCGGTTGTGGCTACCACCACATCCGCGTCCATTCTCGATGGGGAGAGTTCGGTGACTCGATACTGGAGGATGTTGGCCTGGATGCCGTGTTCGTTGAGGAAGCGCTCGATCTTGAGCCGAAGCATGGTCGAGGTAGCAATCCCGGTCGCGCACACGACGTAGACCTTTTTCACTTCGGCGCTCCTAGGCAACTGAGGGGCAGATGAAGGCAGGCGAGACCTCTTTCCTGGCCGATGCTCAACCGGGAAGTGCCTTCCAAATAGTTAGAACACCGGAATCCGCTGGAGATGCGATATATCCGCCCGCCGGCGGTGCGGGCCGGCGGGCGGCCTTGGTAGCAGCGGGGGTGCTGCCCGCGCGATCACAGATAGAAGATGCGGTCTCGGTACTGGGCGATCATAGAAAATTCGGCGCGGAGACCCCTGCCTTCAGACGGGGGAGGAAGCGCCTCTCTCTCAGGCTTGCAAAGTCGGACGATGGATGATACAACCACACCATGCAGAGGGCACTCTTAAGTGCCTGGCAAGGATGAACCCCATCGATAGCGCTGTCTTCAGTGGAAGGGGGCTAGTGTTGAGATATCCCACCCCTTGCCGGGGTGCTGATTCTGCTCGATTGTCAACCAATCGAACATTTTCAAACCTCTTGGCCGGTGTTCCCCGCACCGGCTGGCGCACAAGGATCGGTCCCCATGAGTGAGCGTGTTCTACAGGCTATCGCTGCCGCCGAAGGCATTGCCGTCGGCCCCGCTTTCTGCTATGCGCCGCCGCACCTGGCGATCCCGGATCGCCGCCCTGGCTCACCGGACGAGGAGTTGGCTCGCTTCCAGGCTGCCCGCGAACAGGCACGCGCTGAGCTGGCCGACCTGAAGGCCCACCTGGAAGCGCGTGCCGACTCCGCCACGGCAGCCATCTTCGACGCTCACGCGATGATGCTGGATGATCCGATGCTGAGCGAGGCGGTCGCCTCGCGCGTGCGCAATGGCCTGATTGTCGAGGCTGCCGTAGCCGGGGCTGCCGACGAGCTGGCGGCGCTGCTCAGCGGCATGGACAACGAGTTATTCGCCGCGCGGGCGGCAGATGTGCGGGACGTGTGCCAGCGCGTGCTGCGCATCCTGCTCGGCCTGCCCGAAGCCCGCCTGGATTCCCTGGCGAAGCCCTCGATCATCGTCGCCCGCGACCTGACCCCCTCCGATACTGCGCGCCTTCACCCAGAGAAAACGCTCGGCTTCTGCACCGCGGCGGGCGGGCTGACTTCCCATACTTCGATCCTGGCACGCACGCTGGGCATCCCAGCGGTGGTCGGGCTGGGGGAGACAGCCATAGCCGACATCCAGAACGGCATGTTGCTGGCACTGGACGGCTCCGCCGGAACCGTGATCGTGGACCCCGACCCACCCACGCTGGTGCAGTTAGAGCTGATCCGCCAGAGCCACCTGGCCCAGCAGGCGCAGCGGCGGGAAGCCGCCATCCAGGAGGCACGCACGACCGATGGGCGGCGAGTCGAGGTCGGCGCGAACGTGGGCGATGTCGAATCGGCACGCGACGCGGCTAGCTTCGGCGCGGATGGGGTGGGATTGCTGCGGACGGAGTTCCTGTATCTTCAGGATGCCCAGCCACCCAATGAGGAACGGCAGATCGCCGCCTACCGGGCCATCTTTGAAGCCATGCAGGGACGGCCTGTGATCGTTCGCACCCTGGACATCGGCGGGGATAAGCCCCCCTCCTACTTGGACTTTCCCAACGAACTAAACCCGTTCCTGGGCTGGCGGGCGATCCGCCTCTGTTTGGACGATCTGCCGCTGTTCAAGACCCAACTGCGGGCGATCCTGCGGGCTGCGGTGGGGCATCATGCCCTGATCATGTACCCCATGATCAGCAGCCTGGACGAGCTTCGGCGGGCCAATGCCACCCTAGAGGAGGTGCGGGCGGAACTGGCTGCCGCCGGGCTGGAATACGCCCAGGACGTGCCAGTGGGCATCATGGTCGAGACACCCGCAGCGGCGATGCTGGCTGACGCTCTGATTCAGGAATGTGACTTCTTCAGCCTGGGCACCAACGATCTTACCCAGTACACCCTGGCGGTCGACCGCACTAATGAGCGTGTGGCGCGCCTGTTCGAGCCGCTGCACCCCGCCGTCCTGCGGCTCATCCAGACCACCATCGACGCTGCTCATGCGCAGGGTAAGTGGGTCGGCATGTGTGGGGAGTTGGCAGGGATGAAGCGAGCGATCCCGATCCTGTTGGGGCTGGGCCTGGATGAGTTCAGCATGGCCCCCCGTGCCATCCCGGATGCTAAGTGGCTGATCAGCCAGCTCAGCATGGCCCAGGCCCAGGAGATCGCCCAGCGCGCCCTAAGCCTGAGCACCGCCACCGAGGTAGAAGCGTACATGCAGGAGCTGATGGCGGAAATCGAGCGCTGACCCGCGCCTCGACCTCCGCCTGGCTGTGTGCGGCCTATCCTGGCGAGGCAGGCCGCCCCCGCGATTCACGGCCCGATCGGGCCGCCTTCCCCCCTGTTTCCAAAAGAACAGATATGCTACCCCTGGTCGTCGCCGGGAAACATCCGCAATTTCTTAACATGACCCGCCCCCACCTTACCTGCCCCGCATGGGCCGCCTGCGGCTCTCAACCCAGGGGCGGGTCGCTCAAACCTGCGTCAAACTTTTAACATTTAACAACCTTAAAGAATGGCAAATTTTAAGCTAAAAAGGTTGTTTGCACCCCCCACCTCTGCTAAAGTGGTGACAGGTGCCCCGGCATACGCCGTTGCCGGAACCACTCAATACCGCAACCACAAACGCGACAAGAGACCAATTGTATCCATCGGGTGGTGAGCCGTGACCCCAGTCACGGTGGCAGCACCATCGACTCAGCCTGGCGATCAGCAGGGTGGCATGAACGATCCCGGACGCAGCCCCGAAGTCATCTGGCAGGCCGCCTACGGCGAGCTGCAATTGCAGATGCCGCGCGAGACGTTCGATACCTGGCTGCGCAATGCCCGCTTGATCGCCTACGAGGATGGAACCTACATCCTCGGTGTGCAGAACGTCTATGCCCGCGAGTGGCTGGAACACCGCCTCAAAAAGTTGATCGTCCATACCCTGAGCTACCTGGCCGGGCGCAGCGTCGAGGTGCGCTTTGTGCTGTGGTCCGAGCTGCCCCCCTCCCCCGACCTGCGCGGGGCGGGGCCGCTGCTGGCCGACCTGGATACCGACGACTCCGATGTGAGCTTTGAGGCCCTTGGCCCCGGCGAGACCGGCCTGAACCCGCGCTATAGCTTCGCCACCTATGCCGTCGGCGCGTGCAACCGGCTGGCGCACGCAGCAGCCCAGACGGTGGTCGAAGCGCCGGCAACCCAATTCAACCCCCTGGTCGTCCACGCCGGGATCGGCCTGGGCAAGACCCACTTGTTGCACGCCATCGGCAACGCCTGCTGGGAGGCCGGGCGAGCGGTGCTGTTCGCCGCGGCGGAGACGTTCACCAACGATCTGGTGGCGGCCATCCGGGGTCGCCGCACCGACGAGTTCCGCCAGAAGTACCGTGCCGTCGAGGTGCTGCTGATCGACGACATCCAGTTCATCGCCGGGAAGGACTCGACTCAGGAAGAGTTCTACCACACCTTCAACCACCTGTTCGAGGGGGGTGGGCAGATCGTGCTGGCCGCCAGCGACCCGCCGACCGCCCTGCGCTCCCTCGACGCGCGGCTGGCCTCCCGCTTTGGAGGAGGGCTGGCGGTCGAAATCCTGCCGCCTGACCGGGAGACCCGGCTGAATATCCTGCGGATCAAAGCGGAAATGCGCGGCCTGGATGGGCAGGTTCCGCTGGAAGTACTGGAGACCATCGCCGAGGATATGGAGGGCGGCAGCGCACGCGACTTGGAAGGGGCGCTCAACCGGGTGATCGCTGCCGCGCTGCTGCGCGGGGAGCAGCCCACCCTGGGGCTGGCAGAGCAGGCGCTGGCACAGATGGCCGAGGTACGGGCGCGGTCCGCGCCGCCGGTGGGGCTAGCGGATATCATCGCCGCGGTGGCCGAATATTACGGCCTGACCCTCGATGACCTCGCCGGGCGGGGCCGCGCCCGCGAGGTCTCGGTCGCCCGTCAGGTGATCGCCTACCTGGCCCGCGAACTGGCCGATGCCTCCCTGTCCGAAATCGGCGAGGCGCTGGGCGGGCGCAACCACAGCACCGTGCTATACGGCGTCGAGAAGGTGGCCGACCTGATGCACACGGACTCCCAGACGCGCCGCCAGGTGCAGGCCATTATGCGGACTCTGCGCCAGGGCGCGCCGTCGCGCCGCCGACAGCGCTAGCAATATGCCCCACCGGGGGAGTGGATAACATCACGGGTACACGGAGTCTTTGATGTGGGCGGGGTAGGTCGGGTAGCGACGCTTGTGCATCTGGGAGATGGCGACGGGAGTAGTAGACCAGCGCATCATAGACCGAAAGGTCGTCGGAGTCATAGCACTGTGCCTGCGGCGAGCGGTCAAGGATGGGCTGCAGGGTCTCATACGTCCGCGCGACGACCACCTCCCAGCCGACAATGCAAGGGGGGCGTGGTCTACTCTACTACCTAGGTGACGATGTAGACCTCGTTTTTTTTGCGGCCTAAAGAAGACTCGTGCGATCATTCAAAGGCGTGGCTGCGCTCCGACTTGCTGGAGCTATGCCCTTCAGCATAGCGATAGACAAGGTTGAGCCATCGCGTGTCAGCCAGCTACGTTGTTTATATCGACGAGTCGGGTGACGAGGGATTCGCATTCGGTCAGGGCAGCCCGGACTGGTTCGTGCTTTCTGGGGTTGTCACCCACAAATCCACCGACCTGGCAACCGTCAAGCTCATAGATAAGGCCAAGGCGTTGTTTGGCGTGCCCAATCCGAAGAAGCCGTTGCACTTCCGCGATCTGAGGCACGACAAGCGTCTTCCGTTCGTAGACTTGATCGCCAGGGCCGATCTGCGCACGATTTCTGTGCTGATCCACAAGCCTTCCATCAACGAGCCGGAGGTGTTTGGCACGCGCTACCGGCTCTACTTCTACGCAGTACGCCTGCTGTTTGAGCGCGTGTCGTGGTACTGCCGGGATCACCCACGCCCCGAGGACGCCGGAGACGGGAGCGCCGAGATCATCTTCTCCAACCGCAGCGGGATGTCCTACACGGAAATCCGCCAGCATATGGAAACCCTCAAGACGAAGCCCAGCGTCCAGATCGACTGGAACGTCATCAAATCCGATCAGGTCGAGGCATTCTCCGCTGGCCGCCGGATAGGACTCCAGATTGCCGATGCGGTTGCTAGCAGCTTCTTTTATGCTGTGCAGCCGACCCAGTACGGCTATGTAGAAGATCGTTACGCTCGGATGCTGAAGCCGGTGGTGTATCACCACAAAGGGCGGTATACAGGGTATGGGGTCAAGTTCTGGCCTGGTGAAGTCAGAGAGATGATTGCCAGCGATGAACGGTACGAGTGGGTAAGGAGCTGGTAAAAGAAAAACGCAGGTCCCGGGCCTCAGGTTCCCACCCATTCGGGCTGCCGTCCTTGCGGACGACCTGAGGGAGTTCCCGCGCATACCTGCTGCTTAGCATGATAACAAAAACTATGGACAACGTCAATGACTTGGAGTGTGGGGCGATAGAGAGGCGCATGAGACGGGATCGCTCTTTTGACCTTCCCACCTTCACCCCCTGACGGCCCCTAAGAGTGGGGCGGCGGGGAGCAAGAAGGAGACTACGCCAAGCTGCGACGCAGCACGCGCAACCAGTTGCCGTTCATCACCGCGGCGATCTGCCCATCGGAGTAGCCCCACGCGCCCAGCGCCTCAGCGATCCGCAACAGGTCGGCGACGCTGTCCATCCCCTGCGGGATCGCCTCCAGGCCAAACCCGCCATCGAAGTCCGAGCCAATGGCGACGTGTTCCACCGCGCCGCTGACCTGAGCAGTATAGTCAATGGCCCGGATGACTGTATCGAGCGTGACCTCGGAGCGCGGATCGCCCTCCTGCCAGCCCGGTCTGAGGTAGCGGTTGTACAGGGCGATGCCGATCACGCCGTCCTGGTTCGCCAGGGCGCGGATCATCTCGTCGGAGAGGCCCCGGTCGGTGGGTAGGAAGGCGCGCGGGTTGCTGTGGCTGGCGATGACCGGCCCCGGGTAGCGTTCCAGCGCCTCGAAGAACGCCTGCTCGGCGATGTGGCTCAGGTCGAGGATCAGGTTAAGCGGGGCCATCTCGTCGAGGAGCTGGCGGCCCAGGTCGGTGAGCGGGCCTGGCTCGCCCGTGCCGCCGGCGTAGCGCGTCGCTGCCCAGGCCGGGCCGATGGCGCGGAGTCCTTGCGCGTGCCATTCCCCCACCTGGGAGGGTTCCTCGATGGGGTCGGCCCCTTCCATCGAGATCACCAGCCCGATGGGGGGCGGCGTTTCCCCGGAGGCTGACCACGCCGCGGCGACCTCATCCAATTCCTGGCGGGATGCGATCAGCCGGAAGCGTGCATCTTCGGCGGCGAGCCGGTGATAAGCATCAAGCTGCGCCATAGCCAGCGCGTGCGCCTGGGACGCCGAACCGTACACCTGGCTCATGGAGCCGCTCCAGGCGCGATGGGCGGGCATCACATACAGGGTGGCAAACAGGATGCCAACCCGCCCCTGCTGCCACTCCGGCAGGCCAGTGACGCGCTGACCAACGAGCGACTCGATCTGCGGGCCTTCCACCTGCCGCGACTCAAGGGCGCTGCGGCGCGGGTCGCGCCCGAACTCCAACCAGTTCCAAGCGATGTCGCAGTGGGCGTCCACCACGAATAGGGCAGGCGGGGCGGG
>Ga0209101_1002427_pt1 | contig 12305 bp, 8 predicted proteins | sample ConPoolayeCmetaG_FD_185481 | JGI IMG/M metagenome (GOLD analysis project Ga0209101, IMG submission 185481) | Hot spring microbial mat communities from California, USA to study Microbial Dark Matter (Phase II) - Cone Pool mat layer C metaG... ... | reverse complement strand
CGCCATCGCGTGTTACTGCGCCCCGATGTCCCACAGCAATATCGTGGCCCTGAGCCAGAGCCTGCTGGGCCAGACGCTCGAGGGGCCAGAGGATATTCGTCGCATCTACAACCACGCCCGTCGCCGCGCGATGGACGTCGCCCATTTTCCCCATGCCTGGGCGGCGGCCGACATCGCCCTCTGGGACCTGTTGGGGAAAGCGACTGGCCAGCCGGTCTATCGCCTGCTTGGCTACGATCGCGCCCTGCCCAAGCGGGCTTATGCGTCCTTCGTCTTTCCCGACACACCCGAGAAGGCGGCCGCCCTGGCCGCCGAATCGCGGCGCAGGGGCTTCACGGCGGTGAAGTTCGGCTGGGGTCCGATGGGCCATCGCGGGTTGGAGTACGACGTCGAGCTGGTCCGGCAGGCTCGGCGGGGACTGGGCGATGATGCGGCGCTGATGATCGATGCCGGCTGTGTCTGGGGCGAGGACGTGAGCGCGGCCCTGGCGAGGTCGCGCGCATTCGCCCCTTTCAGGCCGACGTGGCTCGAGGAGCCGCTGCACACCGAAGCGGTCGACGCCTACGCGCGATTGCGGGCCGAGTCGCCCCTGGCCATCGCCGCCGGTGAGGGCTGCAACACCCTGCGCGCGGCCGAGGACCTGCTGGTCAATGGCCGGCTTGACTTCCTGCAAATCGATCCGGGACGGATCGGCGGGATCACGCCCGCCTTCGATGCGCTGCGACTGGCGCAACGGGAAGGGCGGACGTTCGTCAACCACACGTTCAAGAGCCATCTGTCGCTGGCCGCCGCGATGTCTGTAATGGCTGGCGAGCCTTCGGCACCCTGGGTCGAATACTGCGAATCGGATTCGCCGCTGGTGCGCGGGCTGGTGGCCAATCCGATCGAGCTGGATGGCCACGGGCAGGTGCGGCTGACCGATCGGCCGGGTCTGGGCGTGGAGGTGAATCTGAAAGCTGTGGCTCAGTACGCGCGCGCTGTAACCATGTCAATCGACGGCAGAATCATCGGCGCGTCAACCATGCCTGCCTGAGCGCATCGGACCATCATCAAGGATGTCATTCCGAGGCGCGACGACCGATGTGCATCTGCGTCGTTGTGCCTTTTTCGGTCTTGGGACCTATGACGCTGGGCGGAAGCGACGGGCCTCCCGATGGGCCTGGCCGTCAGTCGATGTGGAATACTTCCTTCAGCTCCAGCGAGATGGGACTGTTGTCGGGGCGGGAGGGCATGATGTCCTTCATGTGCGCCCACCACCGCCGGCACGCATCCGTCTGCGCGATGGCCGCCCATCGTGCCTCGTCCTCGATCTCCACGTAGGCGAAGAGCTGCCGCGTCTGCGGATGGAGGAAGATCGAGTAGTTGTGGACGCCGTGGGCCTTGAGCACCGCCTCCAGCTCCGGCCAGATCGGCCGGTGGCGCCGCTCATACTCCTGCTCCTGCCCGGCGTTGACCGACATGACGAACGCTTTTCGCAGCATGTTTCTTCTCCGGCAGATAGCCGTACTCCAGCATGTCCGGACGCAAAAAGTCAAAGTCGTGCTGTTCCGTGTCCGTCTTCCAGCGGCCGACGACCTCGGGTTTCACGGGGATGCTCACCAGGGGAATGCCCAGGAACTTCTCGAGGCGCATGAGGGTGCGGTCCTGGTCCAGCACGAAATCCTCCAGCCGCACCGTCATGAAATGTTTCGGTTTGGGCGTGGCTCTCACGATCTCGGCCTGGTATTTCCAACTGATGGCGCGGCGCAGGCGGATGTCATCCGTCGGTTCGTGCGGCACGCCGAAGCGCGCCAGGTCATCCGTCAGGTGCGAGCCGATGATGCAGTCGCGGGGGTCGCGCACCCAGTGGATGTAGTAGGCCTCGGGGAACATGCGCACGATCCAGGGAAAGACCAGTGTCGTTTCCGGTATCTTCCAGCCCTTGCGCCTGGCCGGGCTGTTGAGCACCGATGACAGATACTGCTCGATGAGCTTGGTGAACTGCGGGTCGATCTGCATCGTGTGGAGCCTGCTGAAGTCCCACTTCACGCCGCCTTTGTGGATCACATGCCTGGCCATCACCCTGCACGCCTCGTACATCGGCTCCGGCGGCAGCAGGTCTCCGGACTTGTTGAGCGTGTCGCCCATGTACACGCCGCTCTGGCTCAGCGTGTGCGACATGGCCCGTGTCCCTGAATGCCCGCGACCGATGACGGTGATGAGCTGTGCCCCCGGGCGCGACGGATCGCCGCCTTTTGCCTGAAGGCGCGCGGCCGTGCGCGGGTCGCCGATGTGCAGGGTGTCGTACGCCTGCTGGCTGGTCTTGAACGCCCCCACGCCCTTGTGGCCGTGCCAGTCGCCCTGGGTGAGCATGGGATTCGTGATCCCCGTTTCTTTCTCGCGCCTGGCGATCCATGCCTCCATCCGGCCGCGAAGCGTGGCCACGATATCGGGGTGGCGCTCGGCGACGTTGTTGTCTTCGTGGGGGTCCTCCACGAGGTTGTATAACTCGACGGGCGGCTTGAAGTGGAAGTCCGGCTCCAGGGCGACGATCAGCTTCCACTGCGGCGTGCGCCAACCGTGCTTGCGCATCCACGTGCATTCGGTGATGTAGAACTCGGATTCGAAACTCGTCATCTCTCCGCGCACGAGCTTCATCAGCGACTGTCCGTCAAACTTCACCCGCGGCCTGATGCCGGCCAGTTCCATGATCGTGGGCACCAGGTCCTTATGCTGGTTGTAGCCGGCGATGCGCCTGCCGGCGGGCACTTTGGCGGGGTAGCGGATGATCAACGGCACATGGAGAGTGACGTCGTACAGACCGTGATGATCGAACCAGCACTCATGGTCGTACAGCGTCTCGCCATGGTCGCCGTTGAGGATGACGATGGTCTGGTCCATGATCCCCATCGCCTCGAGCTGCGTGAAGATGGCCGCGATGCACGCATCCATGTAGGCCAGTGCCCCGTCGTACTGGGCCAGGACGTAATCCTTGTCGGTGATCCCCGGAGGCAGCCACGAGCGGAAATAGTCGCGGAAGGGCTTGAAGGACATCGGCGCCTTCATGGACTGGTTGGCCGGGTCGCATTCATCGCCGTGGTAGAAGATGCGCTGGAAGGGATGGGGCGGCATGTAGGGCGAGTGCGGGTCCATGTGGCGGAGCATGATGAACCACGGTTTGCCGGCGGCCTGCAGGCGCGTGATCTCCGGCTGCGCCACCTCGTTGAGCAACTGGGCCTTGGGCAGGAAGCGGTCGGACCAGCTACCCCAGGCCGTGTAGGAAAGGTAGTTGTCGAAGCCGCGCGAGGCCGGGTTGCCGGTGAATCCCACGCAGGTTGTGTTGTAACCGGCGGCCTTGAGGATTTCCGCCAGCGTCTTGACCTTCTTCGTCAGCCCTCCCTGATGGCGCAGCGCCACCACCTCGGTGCCGAAGCAGTCGCGCCCCGTCAGCATGGAGGCGTATGCGGAAGTGGTGGGGATGTGCGGCGAATACGTCCGCTCAAAGAGGGTCGCCTGCTGCGCGAACCGGTCGATGTGGGGCGTCGTCAGCCTGCCATAGCCGTAACAGCTCATGCGATCGGCCAGCAGCGAATCGACGGCGATCAGCAGCACATTGGGTCGTTTCTCGTTCAGCACTTTGGCCACTGCCAGTCCTTTCAGGTTTCTTGTGGTATGGGCCGCTCGCCCATGCTGGCTCGCCGCGCACGGGGCGCCGGCGGTCGGCGCCCGCACGGTTCTGGCGGGCGAGCTGGTTCAGCGCCTGTTTCTACGTCCGTGCGCTACTCTGCGGCCAGTTCGCCGGCCACGTCGCTGAAGAACTGCACGCACCGGGCGACGTTGGCGATAAGGGCAGGGCCGCGGCCGGTCTCGTACTCGATTGAGAACGCTCCCTTGAAGCCCTGGCGCTTGATCTCGGCGAGCATGCCGCGGGCGTCGCACACGCCGGTGCCCCAGGGGACGTCGCGGCGCTCGGCGCTGAGGTCCTTGAAATGGAAGCTGATGATCCGGCCTTCGAGTTTGCGCAGGCATTCCAGAGGCACCAGGCCCGAGCGATACCAGTGGCCCGTGTCGGCACAGGCGCCGACCCGGCGCGAGAGACCCTCAACGCCCTTGAGCACGGTGTCGGGATTGGCATAGCGGCTGGGGCTGGGGTGGTTGTGCAGGGCCAGGCTGATCTGATATTCCTGGCAGAGCCGCTCGAGCAGCGGCAGCGCGGCCTGTTCGGGCTCGGAGACGATCACGCCAATGCCCATCGTGCGGGCGAAGTCGAAGACCCTGCGGGCGGCGGCCTCGTCATTGGCCAGGCCCACCACGCCGTAGGCGACGGGCTTGATGCCCGTGGCCGCCAGCTTCTGCTTGAGCTCGGCGATCTGCTCACCGGTCATGTTGTGGTTGGTGCGGACGGCCGGCTTCTCGGGTGAGAATCGCTGGTCGGGGTAGAACTCGACGTAGCGGAGCCCCAGCGACTGAAGCACGTCGAGCGTCTCAAACAGCGACATCTCGCGGAACGTGTAGGCCTGGCAGCTCAGTTGCCAGCCGAGCTTTTCGAGGGCCTCGTGGTTGATACGCGGCTTGACGAAGGCCGGTGCATCCTGGGCGCGGGCCGGGGAAGAGGCAAAGGCCAGTGCGGCCGCCAGAACGGTGAGCACAGTCGCTTTCAGCATGGGTCTGTTCTCCGGAAGTCAACAGGAGCCGGCCGCCAATGGGCCGGATGGTTGCAGGTATACTACCGCCGGGAGGGGTTGCGCTGAAGAGCAATGGGAGCAATGGGTCATTGACGATTTCCTCCGGGCGGCCTAGATTGGTCATATGCGTTTCATCGTGGGCGGGATTGTCCTGCTTGCAATGGCGGCGGCCACGCTCGGACAGGCCAGGGACGCCGAAGGTGAGGTGGAGAGTATTGGCTTCGATGGCCACTACCGCCCCAACTGCTGGGTCCCGATGAAGCTGGTGCTTCGGCCCAAGATCGGAGCCGCGGCGCAGTACCGTATTGCCATCATTCAGGAGGACATTGACCGCGACCGGGTCCATTACACGCAGAGCATCACCCTCACCGGCAACCCCGAGGGCCGGCAGATCGAGGAACGGGTGTGGGTGTATTTCCGGCCGCAGCCGCGGGGGCTTCGGGGCTTCGGGACCGCCGATCAGTTGAACAACGTGGTGCGGGTTTTTCTGTGCACGGCCGAAGGCCGGCAACTGCTCCAGATTCCGTTCTCGCAGCGGCTGAGGGCGCCGGTGGACCTGGACGATCCGGGCTCGGCGTTCTCCGGGCGACGGGGTACGCGGCTGGTGGTGGTGGTGGGGGATGCCGGCATCGTCCCGATGCATGCCTACGACCGTGCCCATGGCATCAACGAGGACGTGCTGTTCGTGCCCGTGCAGCCACGCGACCTTCCCGACCATGTCCTCGGATACGAGGCGGTCGACCACATCGTCTGGACCAGCAGCAATCCGCTGCAGATCGAGTCGGGCACGATGGCCGCCATCGAGCAGTACGTGCGCAACGGCGGACGGCTGCTGGTGTGTACGGGGGCCAACTGGCAGCAGGTGCGCGACAGCGACCTGGCGCGGATGTTGCCCGTGGAGCTGACGGGCATCGAAGATGAGGTCGGCGCCCGTTCCCTGCGGATGCTGGCGGGGGTACCCGATCCGCAGGTTCTGGAGGAACTGCCCAAGGCGGGTGAGCCCCGTTATTTCAACCGGCTGCTTGGTCGCACGGTCGACCCCTGGCCCGATCTGGCGAAGCGCGCCGCCCCGGTGGTGCGGGCCAGGGCCAAACCAGAGGCGTTGGTGGTCCAGAACAGCGCTCACGACCGAGCCTCGCCTTATCTGGCGCGTTGGCTGTACGGTCTGGGGACCGTAAGCTGGGTGGGACAGGACCTGACCGACCGTTCCCTGCGCGACGGCGGGAGCATGCGGCACATGGGCTGGGACCGCATCTGGGACCGCGCGCTGGACCTGCCTCACGACACGGTGACATTCGACGATGCCACCGTCGACCGCGCCGACTCCGCCCGCCGATACAGGGACGTCTACGGCGATGCCGAAATCGCTGTTGATCTGAGCTGGGCCATGCTCAGCGGAATGGAACTCCCCCAGCGCGGAGCTGCTCTGGTGGCGCTGGCGGTTGTCTTCTTCATCGCCTACTGGCTGATCGCCGGGCCGGGAAGCTACTTCTTCCTTCTGGCCAGGCGGCTGGCCCAGTACAGTTGGGTGGCGTTCGGTGTGGCAGCGCTGGCGGCCACGGCGCTGACAGTGCTGGTGGTGAGGCTGGTGCTCAGAGGGCCTCCGCAGATCCAGCACGTCAGCCTCGTGCGCATGGCCCCCGATGGCACGACGTGGGCCACCAGCCAGTTCGGGTTGTTCATCCCCCGAGACGGGCCGCAGGAGCTGAGCCTGCGCGATACCCCCGGCGGCGCCGGCGGATTTATCGTGCCATATCCGATGCATCCCAGCCACCTGCGCGACGTGGCGCAGTTCCTGGCGCCGCTGGAGTACGAAGTGCAGCGGCGCGGGCGTGGGGCGATCGAACCGGTGCGGACGACGGTGCCGTTCCGCAGCACGCTCAAGAAGTTCCAGACGCGGTGGATCGGCGCCACCGAAACAGGCATCAGCGGCAGCCTCACGCTCCACGACAACTATCTCGGCGGTCGTCTGACCAACAACACGGGCATCGATTTTCAGCAGTTCTGGATGGCCTATGCCGCCCGGCCCGACACCAATCAGGACGTGGTTGGCGACTGGCTGATCTACGTGGAAGGGGGGACGACGGCGGCGGCGTGGCCGCGCGGCGGGGTCATCGACTTTGCGACACTGAAGCTGAACGCGAACCTGCGACAGCGGAGGCCGCCCGAGGACGCGGGCGATCGGGCGCCCCTGGGCGAGGCGGGGTGGATGGAACGCTGGCGGCTTGACTTCACCAGCCGTTACGATTCAAGTTATTCCAACAGAGATCGGGCGGCCGTTCTGATGTCTCTGTTTGACAGGATCAAGCCGGTGCGTTCGGACCAGGCGGCGCGCGGTTCGGTTTCCGGGCGATTCGAGCTGCTGAGGCGGGCCGGTCGGCACTGGGACGTCTCCCCGGCGCTGAGCGCGGGGCATGCGGTGGTTCTGGCACGCAGCCGGACGGACAAGGCGCCGCTGCCGTTTGGACTGGAGGTGCAGCGGCAGCAGATAGCCGGCGAGGGCGTGGTATACTATCAGTTCATTGTGCCGATCGAGAGGTCCGGGGCGGCGCGGCAGTCGCGGTACGAGGAAGGCTGGCTTGAGGAGGTGGCGGAAGCGAATCGACTGAAGCAGGCAAGGGAAGTCCCCGGAGCCGTCGAGGCGGTACGGGAAGACGCCGGGCGCGGCGCAGCGGCCCCCAGATAGAGGCAGCGATGGCCACCGTGATCAAGACCGTGAACCTCACCAAGCGCTATGGGACGCTGGTGGCGCTGTCCAACCTCAATCTGGAGATCGAAGAGGGCGACTGCTACGGCTACATCGGTCCCAACGGGGCCGGCAAGAGCACAACCATCAAAATCCTCGCCACGCTCCTGCAGCCCACCTGGGGCGAGGCGCGCATCTGCGACTACGTCGTCGGCTATCAGTCGCGGCTGATCCGCCCGCTCATCGGCTACGTTCCCGACTACTTCGGCGCCTACGAGGACATGGTCGTCCAGGAGTATCTGGAGTTCTTCGCCGCCGCCTACAACATCAACGGCGCGGCGCGGATGAAGGTGGTCAACGACGTGCTGGAACTGACCGATCTGGCCTACAAGCGCGACGCGCTGGTGGACGGCCTGTCGCGCGGCATGAAGCAGCGGCTGTCGATCGCGCGGGTGCTGCTGCACGACCCCAAGGTGCTGCTGCTGGACGAGCCGGCCGGCAACCTCGACCCGCGAGCGCGCATCGAGATGCGCGAGCTGCTCAAGGAGCTGCGCCGCATGGGCAAGACCATCCTCATCAGCTCGCACATCCTTCCCGAGCTGGCCGACCTGTGCAACAAGATCGGCATCATCGAGCAGGGCGAACTGCTCTACAGCGGCCCGGTAAGCGACATCCTGCGGCGGGCGCGGACGGGCACGGTCATCCTGGTGGGCGTGGGCGACAACCACGAGCAGGCGGCTGCGCTGCTGGCACAGGATCCCAACGTGGTGGATGTGTCGGCCAACAACGGCTTCCTCCAGGTGGCGCTGAAGGACGGCGTGAGCGACTACAGCTTCGTGCCTCAGAAGCTGATCGGGGCCGGCTTCAGGCTCACGATGCTGAGGGAAGAGGAGGTGAATCTGGAGACGGCGTTCATGCGGCTGACGAAGGGGATGGTGCAGTAGCGGCAATGACGAAGGACGAAACCAGAAACCAGAATCAATGACGAAACCAGAATGAACAGTGAGGAAGACAACCCGCGACGTTTTGACTTGGAGGAACGCACGGCGAGGTTTGGCGAGTCCATTATCGCGTTTGCCAAGCGCATTCCGCTCGGGCCAGTGACCAACTGCCTCATCGACCAGTTGGTCAGGGCCGGCACGAGCGTCGGCGCCAACTACTGCGAGGCGGATGACGCCGTGTCGAAGAGGGACTTCCGGCTGAAGATCGGCTATTGCAGGAAGGAGTCCCGGGAGGCCAAGCACTGGCTTCGCATGGTGGCCGCGGCTGTGGAAAGCCTGAGGGATGACGCCCGTCCTCTTTGGCAGGAAGCCAGGGAACTCAATCTGATCTTCGGCCGGATCCTCCGAAACAGATAGCCCGCGACTCGGGCTTCGTCATTCGTCATTCATTCGGACTTCTGGTTTCGTCATTCGGGTTTCTAACATTCGGATTTCCAACAGTTGAGTCCAACTTCATGCTGGGCATCGGCAACTATCTGTGGCGCCTCATTCCGGCCAACCCGATTCTGCTTCGGGTGATCCAGTCCGGCGGAAAGCGCAAGCGCGACCTGCTCATCCGCTCGGCGTATCTGGGGGCGCTGGTGTTTCTGGTCGTGTTCCTGCTGCTCAACAGCGCCGGCAGTCTGGCCAGCGCCAGCCTCTCCGACCTGGCCAAGCAGAGCGCGGAAATCTTCCGCTTCATGAGCTACGTGCAGCTTGCTCTGGTGGCCCTGCTGGCGCCCATTTTCACGGCCGGGGCCATCACCCAGGAGCGCGACAGTCAGACCTACGACATCCTCCTGTCCACGCCGCTGACCAACGGCCAGATCGTCCTGGGGTCGCTGCTGTCGCGGCTGTTTTTCGTCGTGGCCCTGCTGGTCAGCGGCATCCCCATCTTCTCGATCACGCAGATCTTCGGCGGCGTGGCCATCAAGAGCATCGCCCTCTCGTGCCTGATCGCCTGCGCCACGGCCTTCATCACCGGGGCGATCGCCATGGCCATCGCCGTGTTCAAAGTGGGCACGCGCCGCACCATCTTCAGCTTCTATCTGGTGATCGCGCTGTATCTGGCCGTGCCGCTGTCGCTGGAGGAGATGGGTTACTTTCAGTACCGCTGGAACTACAGCGCCCAGGGGGAGCTGCTGAGCCACATCAGTTGGTTCGCCGGCCTGCACCCGTTCCTGGCGCTGAGGGTGATCTTCGGCGACCCGGCCTATCAGCCGCCGGACCTTGGGCTGGTGGCGCCGCACCACGGGCGGATCATGAGCTGGTATCTGTCCAGCCCCCACACCTTCTTCATCAGCTTCATGTTCGCGCTGAGCTTCCTGCTGGTCATGCCGTCGATCCTCATGCTGCGGCGGCTGGCCCAGTCGACGCGCACCTTCCGCGCCTGGCTGCTGCAGCTCATTCGCCTCTCCAGCGGCGACCGCACGCGCCGACCGCGATACGTCTGGGCCAACCCCATCGCCTGGCGCGAGGCCAAAACCAGGGCCTCGGCCAACCGCGCGCTGCTCCTGCGCTATGGCTTCATGACGGCGGGTATTGGGGCAGCCGTCACCCTGGCCGTGCTCTCGACGCGCACGGTGCCGGCGCGGATGGTCGTGGGAGCAGCCGGATTCGATCCCTATGAGAACGTTGTCAGCATCGTCGACGGCGAGCAGCCGCGCCTCTACCGCGTGCGCCTGCGCAGGGCCGCCGGCGCGCCGGCGACGCTGGTGACGCTCGAGGGCCGGCCCGCTTCGCCTGACGCCCTGCGCCCGGGCATGGTCATCGACGAGGCAAGCTTCGCCACCAACGGCGAGGTCATCACCACCATCGCCCTCAAGTACCCGCGCACGGTCCTGAGCATGGCCGACACGCGGGCGTTCCTGCTGGGGGCGATCATGGTGGAGGTGGCGGTGATCCTGCTGATCCTGACGCAGTCGGCCGCCTCCACGGTGACGCGGGAGAAGGAGGATGGCACGCTGGATCTGCTGCTGGCGACGCCGATCACCAGCCGCTACTACATCTGGGGCAAGCTGCGGGGACTGGTCAGCTTCGTGCTGCCGCTGATCGCCGTGCCCGTCGCCAGCATCCTGATCTTCGTGGTGGTGGACCTGTTCCGTTCGGAATCGGCGGACCCGGCAGCCGGACGGTGGATCGTCTTTCCCGAGGCCATCCTGGTGCTGCCGGCCACGCTGATCATGGTTACGGCGTTCGCGGCGATCCTGGGAATGCAGATGTCGCTGCGCTGTCGCAAGACGGTGATGGCGGTCATGAGCAGCGTGGGCATCGTGGGAGGTATCAGCGGTCTGCTGTACTTCTGCGGGCAGAACATCATCGGCTCCTCGACGTTCGAGCAGGGGGGGCTGCTGGTGGGGGCCTTCAGCCCCTTCACGCTCATCGCCATGCTTGTCAACCCCCTGGGCGTGGCCCCGCAGACCTTCGGCTCGCCTGCGGCCGACATCGCCGCCTCGCGAGTGTTCATCTTCTTCGGCGGCTGGGCGGCATGCGTGTGCTATGGGCTGATCGTCTGGGGCATGTACAAGTCGATGGTGTACAATTTCGACATGACCATCCGGCGGCAGGCCCTCTGACATGGACAACACCAACCTCCTTCATCCCCAGCCCCAGCACGCGCCCTTCTGGCAGAACACCCACCTCTATTTCGAGCGCGCGTTCGCGACCATGGGGCTGGACCCGACCTGGCGCCCCGTGCTGGCGGCGCCAAAGCGGCTGCTGACCGTCTCCTGTCCGGTGCGCATGGACGATGGCAGCATCCGGGTCTTCACCGGATACCGCGTCCAGCACAACAACGCCCTGGGGCCCTTCAAGGGCGGCATCCGCTATTCGCTTTCCGTTGCCCGCGACGAGGTCATGGCCCTGGCCATGCTTCAGACCTGGAAAAACGCGCTGGTGGGCCTGCCGTTCGGCGGCGCCAAGGGCGGCGTGGTGTGCGACCCCAAGGCCCTGTCCGCCGGTGAGAAGGAGCGCCTCACGCGCCGATATACCAGCGAGATACTTCCCCTGATCGGCCCGGCCCACGACATCCCGGCACCCGACGCCGGCACCGATGCCCAGATCATGAGCTGGATCCTGGACACCTACTCGATGATGGTCGGCCACCAGGAACTCGGCGTCGTCACCGGCAAACCCGTGCTGTTGGGGGGAAGCGTCGTCCGCGAAGAAGCCACCGGCCGCGGCGTCATGAACATCCTGCGCAAGTTCCTGGCCACGCAGAACAAGACCCTGGCCGACGTCAGGATCGCCGTCCAGGGTTTCGGAAACGTCGGCTTCCACGCAGCGCGACTTCTGGCCGAGCGCGGGGCCACCATCGTCGCCGTCAGCGCCAGGGAAGGCGGCATCTACGACGAGGCCGGCATCGACATCGACTCGGCCGGCGCCTACTACCGCGAGAACGGAGTTCTGAACGACTATCCCGACGCCGAGGCCATCACCAACGAGGAGCTGCTCGCCTGTCCGTGCGATGTCCTCATCCCGGCGGCCACCGAGAGCACCATCGACGTCGATGTTGCCGCACACATCCAGGCCCACACCGTGGTTGAGGCGGCCAACGGCCCGGTCACGCCCCGCGCCGATGAAATCCTGCGCGAGAACGGCGTGACCATTCTGCCCGACATCCTGGCCAACGCCGGCGGCGTCACCGTCAGCTACTTCGAGTGGGTCCAGGGGCTTCAGAATTACTTCTGGTCGGCCAAGCAGGTGCAGGATGAACTTCAGAGCGTGATGGAGCGGGCCTTCGACGCCGTGAATGCCAGGGCCGACGAGGCCGACTGCGACTATCGCACGGCGGCGTACACGCTGGCGATCGACCGCGTGGCCAGGGCCTCGAGCCTGCGCGGGCTGTTTCCGTGAGGGTGAGGATGTCCGTGGTCAGTGGTCAGTTGTCCGTTGTCGGGTCAATCGTCCGTTTGTCAGTTGCACCTATTGTGCTCCGTCCACTGTTTTCGGTCTACTGACTTCTGTCAACTGTCT
>Ga0209101_1002425_pt1 | contig 12310 bp, 11 predicted proteins | sample ConPoolayeCmetaG_FD_185481 | JGI IMG/M metagenome (GOLD analysis project Ga0209101, IMG submission 185481) | Hot spring microbial mat communities from California, USA to study Microbial Dark Matter (Phase II) - Cone Pool mat layer C metaG... ... | reverse complement strand
TTCCTGAGCGGCGAGGGTCGCCGGATCGATTCCGGCGAAGATCTGAGAAAGATCCAATTTAAGACCTTCAAGGGATAACAGGGGATCGCCGGCGATGGCCGGGTCGCTGTGCTGCGGAAAGATGATTGCCGCGGCGGGGCAGATTCGGGCACAGGCGGGGCAGCCGGGACGGCATGCATCCGGTTCCTCGACGAGAATCTTCCCGTTCAGATCGAGTCCGTAAACGCCAAACAAGCAAAAATTCAGGCATTCCATGCAACCCGTGCAGCGGTGGCGATCCACGACGGGGTACCAGCGTGGGCGTGTCGATTCCTCCATCACCCGGACCTTGCCCTTGGACTCGCCAGCCGTCCCTTCGAGTCCCGACGGCAACGCTCGGGCAAGAATGTCGTCGACTTGCCGCAAAAAATAGCCAGGTTCGTTGCTCAAGCGGAGGTCGAAACACCAGATGGTGCGGTGCGGGGAATCAGGCTCGGCAGCCCGACCAGCCTTTTCGTCCGCCGAGTCGATCTCGCCAAGCGAGCTGGTTTGTCCGAGCTTTCCAGCGATTTGGTTTGCTTCGAGGACCCAATAAACAGACCTGGGATAGAGCCATGCCAACACGATCAGATCGCCCTCGATGGCCCGAATGGCCTGAACCGTCGGCCCTTCCGGCGCGAGGTCGTACAGATGGGGAACCACCAGCACCGGCGTGGCAACGCGGCTTTCAAGTCCGTCCAGCAGCGCCCGCTCCATCACGGTCTGCCGAGGACCTGGATTGCGGTCTCGCGAAAGAAGGATGGCAATTTTTTTCGACATGACTCGCTCCGAACGTCTTGATTCCGGTGTGATCTCCGCCCATGACTTCAGGTTGAAGTTCTCCTGTCTCGCCATTAGACTAACAGCCTGCCCCAGAACAGGGGCAGTCCCCTTGACTGTGATGTAATTCCCTAGGGGAGTCCAGCCCTGCCGGGGGACTATTCCTGTTTTGGGATAGGCTATAAATGGTTCGCGGGGTTAGGACCAGCCCATGCCCATTTTACCAGCAGAATCGGACATTTACCCTGGAAATCTACTGGAGGAGGAATACTTCCCGGAGGTTACCCATTGCGGCTGGTGGGCCCTTTACACCATGGCCCGACGCGAGAAAGAACTCATGCGACGTTTGCGGGGCATGGAAATCCGCCACTATGGACCGATAATTGCCAAAAGGGGGAAAACTCCCGGCGGAAGGGTGATTACCTCGCACGTGCCGCTGTTCCCGGGCTACGTCTTTTTGTGCGGTGACGAGATGGACCGTCACCGGGCGGTTGCCACCAATTGCGTGTCGCGCTGCCTGCCGGTGGGCGATCCCGACCAACTGGTTTACGACCTCCGACAGATTCGCCGACTCATCCAGAGCGGCGTGCCATTGACGCCGGAATCGAAGCTTCAGCCGGGGGCCAGGGTGCGGATTCGTCGGGGCCTCCTGGCCGGAATGGAAGGAACCGTGATCAGGCGCCGCGGCGGCGACCGGTTGTTGGTGGCCGTCCACTTCTTGCAGCAAGGCGCTTCGGTGCTGCTGGAAGATTTCGAGGTGGAGCGACTTTAGGGGAAGCGGGGAAGCGGATCGATGTCACGGGCCGAGGACGATGTGCAAAACAAAAGTGACCGTCCTGCTCGTGGACAATCCATTGGCGAAACAGCCCCCCCCTCGCCCGAAGAGCTTCAGCGGTGGTTCTCTCCGCCCGTGGCTCGTCTTTTGGGACTCTACCGCATCCCGCCCGAGCTGCGTCTCTCGGTGGTCATGCCGGTCTACAACGAAGTGGCTTCCGTGGAGGAGATTCTTCGCCGCGTCCGGGAAGTACCAATCCAAAAGGAAATCATCGTGGTGGACGATGGCAGCACCGACGGCACGCGGGAGCGCCTTGCCCGACTCGAAGGACAGCCAGACCTTCAGATCGTTTATCATTCGCGCAATCGGGGCAAGGGCGCGGCGCTGCGGACGGGGTTCGAGCGTGCAACCGGCGACATCGTGCTGATCCAGGACGCCGACCTCGAATACGACCCTGTTCAGTACCCCCTCCTGATCCAACCGATCGTCGAGGGCGTGGCCGACGTGGTCTATGGTTCGCGATTCGCGGCAGGCTCTCCCCACCGTGTGCTGTATTTCTGGCATTCCGTCGCCAATCGCGTGCTGACCACGCTTTCCAACGCGTTCACCGACCTGAATTTGACGGACATGGAGACCTGCTACAAGGTGTTTCGCCGAGACGTGATTGCCCAGATCGCGCCCACGCTGAAGGAAAACGGATTCGGCATCGAAGTCGAACTGACGGCCAAGGTCGCGCGGCGCAAGTGCCGCATCTACGAGATCGGGATCAGTTACTTCGGCCGCACCTACAAAGAAGGCAAGAAGATCAAGCTCCGCGACGCCTTTCATGCCTTGTGGTGCATTTTCCGTTACGCGGTGGCTGATTGACGGGCGAGGGCATGTGCCGTTTGCTGACACCCGACTTGCGGATCGACAGCGTCCTGGAGCTCGACATCGAGCGGCTCCGCGGCTTGAACCTTGCGGCCCTCTTGCTGGACGTGGATTGCACCTTGAAGGCCTATCGTTCGGAAACGCTTGAGCCTGGCGTGGAAAATTGGCTCAGCGAACTTCGCGCGGCGGGGATAGGCGTCTGCCTGGTCTCGAACGGAGGCGCCTCGCGGATTCGGCGGTTGGCCGAGTCGCTGGGGCTGCCCGTCGTTTGCCAGGCGTGCAAGCCGTTGCCGTTCGGGTGCCGGGCGGCCCTGCGCCGGCTGGGCGTGGACCGGCGTCGGGCGGCCATGGTGGGCGACCAGGTGTTCGCCGACGTGATGGCGGGCCGGCTGGCAGGCCTGTCCTGCATCCTCGTGCGTCCCATCCACCCAGAGCAAGAGCCTTGGTTCACCCGGCTGAAACGCCCCCTCGAACGCTTCCTTTTGAACCACATGAAGACGCCATGACACCTGACCACTTTGCTTCCCTACCCGCCCCTATCCCATTCCGCGAAGGTCCCATCGACGGCGTGACGCTTCGGCCGTTGAAGCGATTCGAGGATGCCCGCGGTTGGCTGATCGAGCTGTTTCGCCAGGACGAACTCGAACCGGCGTGCCATCCGGTGATGGCTTACGTGAGCGAGACCCTGCCCGGCGTGGTGCGCGGCCCCCACGAACATCGCGAGCAAACGGACTGTTTCGCGTTCATCGGGCCTGGCGATTTCAGGCTCTATCTCTGGGACGCGAGGCCCGATTCGCCGACTTACGGAAACAAACAGGTGATCTTGGTCGGTGAAAGCAATCGCACCTTGGCGATCGTCCCGCCTGGCGTCGTCCACGCCTATCGGAACGTAAGCCCAACGCCTGGCTGGGTGTTCAACGCGCCCAACCGCCTTTATGCGGGCGTGGGAAAACGCGAACCGGTGGACGAGATTCGGCACGAAGACCGTCCCTGTTCCCCTTTCCAGATCGAACCATGAGCATCGTTGTGACCGGATGTCGCGGCCAGTTGGGCGCCGCGTTGTGCCGCCTTTGGGGGCAAGAAACCGTGGGCTTGGATCTGCCCGACTTCGACCTCACGGATCGGCCGCGCGTTCGAGAGGTCTTGACGGCGATTCGGCCCCGGGCCGTGGTCAACGCCGCGGCTTACACGCTGGTGGACCGGGCCGAGCGGGAACCCGAACGATGCCGCGCGGTAAACGTCGACGGCGTGGCCTGCCTGGCCGAGGTCTGCCGTCGCCTCGACTGCGCCCTGGTGCAGATCAGCACCGACTACGTGTTCGGCAACGACCGCGGCCGAACCACCCCTTACCGCGAAACCGACGTTCCCGGTCCGCTGGGAGTCTATGCCCGGAGCAAGCTCGATGGTGAAATCGCGGCGTCGCGTTGGGCCAAGCACCTGATCGTTCGCACGTGCGGACTGTACGGCCGCCTGGCCGAACGATCGGCAGGCAATTTTGTTGAGACGATGCTCCGTCTGGCGGCTGCTGGAAAACCGCTCCGCGTGGTCGATGACCAGCGCTGCTCGCCGAGCTATATTCCGCACGTGGCCCGGGCCTTGCGTTTTCTCTTGGACATCGACGCCCGGGGCATCTACCACGTGGTCAATTCCGGCGACGCCACCTGGTACGAGTTTGCTTGCGAGATCTTTCGACAAGCTGGATTGAAGGTCGCCATCGCGCCCATCACCTCGGCGGAGTGGAACGCCCCTTGTCCACGGCCCTTCTACAGCGTGCTCGACACCTCGAAGTATCTCGCGCTGCCCAATCGCCCCGACCTGCCTCCCTGGCAGACGGCGCTGGCCGAGTACTTGCGGGAGCGGGGCTGATGGCCGGGGTTCGAGCCAATTGTTTCAGGGTGTGACATGTCTTTCTCCCGCGGCGAGCATCGCCCGGTGTATTTTTGATGAAACAACGAAGGCGAAAAAAAGGAAGCCTCGCCATCGCCGCCAACAAAAAAGCTTCCGAAGTCGCGGGGACTTCGGAAGCTTGTGCGGTGGGGCCTTGCGCGTCAATCATCGGCCCGGATCGCAAGGAAACGCGAGCCTTCCGGCGTGCGGATCAGCAGGAGCACGCCCTTGCTCAGCGGTTGGGCGGCCACGGCCTTCTTGAAATCTTCGATCGTCTTCACCGGTTTACGGTTCACCTGGGTGATGACCATGCCCGGCGCCAAGCCGGCGCGATCCGCGACGCTGCCCGGCACGACGTCCGTCACGACAACGCCTTCGCCGCCCTTGAGGCCCAACTGCTCGGCAACTTCGTTGGTCATGTTGTCGACTTGGATGCCGAGTTTGTCGACCTTTTCCGGGTCGGATTGGCGGCCGCGTCCGCCGCCGAAACCACGCATCGCCACGCCGTAGTCGGCCGGTTGTTCACGGAGTTTGACGGGAATCATCATCTTCTTGCCGTCGCGGATGATCTCCAGATTAGCCGTCCCGTCAACCGGTGATCGGTCCACAAGACCGACAAGCTGCTGCGTGCTGTTGACCGGCTTGCCGTCGTACCTGAGGATCAAATCGCCGGCCTTGATGCCCGCCTCCGCGGCCGGTGAATTAGGCTGGACATCGCCCACGAGGACCCCTTCCCGGGCACGGACGCCGAATTGTTCGGCCAATTGCTGATTGAGCGGCTGGATGACGACCCCCAGATACGCCCGCTTTACCGTCCCCGTCCGAATCAACTGGTCCGCAACCCATTTCGCCAAGTTGCTGGGAATGGCGAATCCGACGCCCTGGTTTGCCCCGGTCCTCGTGTGGATCGCGGTGTTGATGCCGATCACCTCGCCGTCGAGGTTGATCAAGGGGCCGCCGCTCGAGCCGGGATTGATCGCGGCGTCGGTCTGGAGGAAATCGGCTCGGGTTTGCGGGCCGAGCGAGCGGCCCTTCGAGCTGATGATGCCCGCGGTCACGGTGCCCTCCAGGTTGAACATCTCACCCAGCGCCAGGACCCAGTCGCCGACTTCCATCTTATCGCTGTCGCCGAACGTGGCGGCCTTCAAGTCGTCGGCGCCTTTGATGCGGACAATGGCCAGGTCGGTTTTGGGATCGCGTTTGATGTCGGTGGCCTTGAACTCCCGACCGTCGTGCAGCCGGACGTTGATCTTTCCCGACCCCTCCACCACGTGGTTGTTCGTAAGGATAATCCCCGAGGGATCGATAATCACGCCCGACCCAACCCCATACACTTCCCCCCGAGGCACCCCTCGCGGAAGGTCGCGGAAGAACCTTCGCAACTCAGGGTGATTGCGGAACATGTCACCGAAGGGCGTCCCGCTGAACGGGTCCATCTCGTCGGCGCCATCCTCCGCGTTCTCGCCAGGTCTGCCTGACGCGGGAATGTTCTCGATCAACACCACCGAGGGAAGCACCCGATTGGCCACCTCGCGAAATGTCTTCGAGAGGCTCCTGGCATAATCCAGACCGCCACCCGTGGTGTCGCTTGCAGCCCCCTGCTCTTTGGGGGCAGCCTGCGTGAGAGGATGAGTCTGCCATCCTAGCCAACCAACCAGCCCCACGAAAGCCAGCAATACCAACCAATGGCGTACTTGCAATCCCAACAACGGTTTACTCATCGTCACAGTCTCCTCTAAATTTACCTTCCGTTATCCCATGCGAGGGGGGGTGAGGGACAAACGATCCCCAGACTCCCGCCACTCTAATCCCGCTTTACGACTCTTCCGCCGACCACACAGCAATCTACTCAACAAGTTGCCATCCGCGAAGAAATGTTACGCAAACTTGGCCGGCGTACCGAAACGTCAGCGACCCAGAACACGGCTTTCGGTGCTCCAAACTGACAAAGCCTGTCCACGGCCCAGGAGGGGTTAGGCCGCTTTCACCCCCCAAAAAACGTCGGGGCGTTCTGGTGGGTCAACGCGGCTTCTCCGCGTGGGGCCCGCGGCCGTTTGAGGGAAGCTCCAGTTCTGCCGTCGAGACCCACGCGGCGCTGTCCGATCGTTTCAGCCACAGGTCGATCACTCCCGGATGAATTACGGTGGCATAGTGGATGTTTTCGAGTCCTGCCCCGCCCTGGGGCTGTTTGTCCAATTCGGCGACGGGCGCGGAATAGACGGCCACGACCCTTCCCTGCGGATTCAACAGGGGACTGCCCTGGGGGAACTTCGGCAAATCGGCCTTGACGCCCAGCACCCGCGGCTTGCCCGGCAATTCTGGGTGCGCGTTGATGAAGAGAATCTTGCCGGAGACGGTTTTCAATTCCAGTCGATCCTCCGGGGTGATCAAGTCGCCTTCGTGCGGGTAACACGCGGCGTGAACCGGTTTGCCAGGCGCGAGCTGGGTCAAGTCGTCTGGGCCCGCCAACTCCACCGTTTTCGAGAACACCCCCTCGACGATCACCAACCCCAGGTTCGTATACAGCCAGTCGTTCGGTTTCTGTTGTTCCGGCGAGCTGATCCGAACCGCATAGATGCGTGTGGTTTGGATCGGAAGCTTCAGGCCCGTGCCCGGCTCCGTGACCCAGCCTTTGAAACCCGAGCGAGTATCCTTGAGCCAAACGCCCAGTTGGAGCGATTCCCGAGCGGAAGTGAGCGCGACGTTCTCGGCGATGGCGCAGCAGGCCGCGAAGGGCCAAGAGTGGCCAGCCTTTTCGACCTGAATCAATAACACGCTGCCCGAACAACGGGCCAAGAGCGGATCTGTGGCTGGCGCGCCGGGCTTCGCCGCGACCGAAGAGGGAAGCACGCTGGTCGATTCCGGCTTCTCCGGTGCGATCCCCATTGCCGTCTGAGGCGCCGTGTCCGCCTTCCAAGACGGATTCGGCCCTGGCGCTTGGGCGGGACCGGGCAGGATGACCACCGCTGGCGGTGAACTCAGCTTGACTAGCACAAGCACCATTAGAAGCACCACCACGGCCAAACCTGCCATCACCGCCAGGCGGCCCATGTCTCGCGGTTTCCTGAACGCTGGGGAAACCGCAGCAGGGGCGGGCGAGCCGCGAGCAAGAGAGGAAGGCTCGCCCGTGACTGGAGGCCCGTAGGGAATCGGCCGCCGAACCGACAAGGGGTTTACCCTGGGTTCCCCGACCGCCGCAAGCGGACTGCCCACGATGCGGAACTCGAATTCCGGACCAAACTCAGACATCCGCACCACGGCCCCGGATTTCAGCCGCGTCAGGCCCACCACCGGGCTTTGATCGACGAAAACCTGCCCTTGGCCAGTCGATTGGATATACCATCCGTCGTCCAGCAGGTTCAAGACGGCCGCGCGGTCTCTGACCGAACTGTCGGCCGAGGGGTCGAAATAAATGTCGCAGGTCGCCTCTGTTCCCGCGCGGATTTTCGATCCGTCCAAGACGATTCTTTCGCCTTGCCGCTTGCCGGAGAGGATGTTGATTTCAACGGCCATGTCATTGGGCGTCCGCCGGGTTTCCGCCGGCTTGGCGCCGGACGGCCGGAAGATTGATGTAGACGTTGCGGAGTGTCTGCGCCAGGTTGCGATACACCCGCTCGCCTCCAGGCTTGGGCGATGCAAACACCAGTCCAGACTGATACATGTGCTGGATCAATTCGAGGATCGTCGAGCCTTGGAACCTCAGCGATCCGCTGAACACGGAACGGTCATGGGTGCTGATGGCGCGATTGACTTGGGCCACCAACGAGCGGAGGTACTGTCTGGCGGCGTTGTATTCGAGAAACACATTCGCGTCTTTGCGCTCAGCCGAGGGAAAAACCTCCTCCAGTGCCACGAGCAGGTTGTTGGTGGCCATGATGATCCGGTTTCGCGTGTTTTCGCTTGGCCGACCGGCGCTTTGGAGTTCCTTGACCAATTCGTCGCGAGCCGCCTCGAACTCGGTTCGCAAGGGATCGAAGGCCTCGCGGCGGAGTCCCGGCGGCCACGGCGTCGCGAGGACCTTGCCCTCGTTCAAGCGAAACTCCAATCGGCTGCCCCCTCGCCCCCCGTCGGTCAACCAGATTTGCGACATGGCGTCTTCGGTCAGTCGCTCGTTAAGTTCCGGCAAGGCCTCGCTTCCGACCAGATACTGAACGGCCATCGTCGGCCCGCACAACTCGGCCAAAAGCCAATTGAGCTGCTTGCTCACGTCGGTCTGGTTCAGCAGATCGTGGAGGTCGCGTTTGACGTAGGTCTCCATGGCTTTTTGTTTTTTGTCGCGGATAACGTCGGGTCGGTTGCCCTTTTCCTCGAGCACCTTCTCGCGGTTGATCCGACGCCGCTCGAAGTAAGCCGTGACCTCGTTGACCGCGTTTTCGAGTTCCTTGGCATAGGCGTCGGCGTTGATCTTTCGCGCGATCGCCGCCGATTCCAGGAAATCACCCTGGGCCGCCAGAAGCTGTGCCTGGGCGTTGATCAGCGCCGAAAGCGGCGTAGCCCCAAACGAGGGCGGCAGAATCACGTGTTCGCGCGGACCATCCTGGCTCCACGCGCCGCGCTGCACTGCCAGCAAGATCGCCAAAACAAACCAAACGCGACCGCAATCCGTAAGAATCGATCTCGTCGCGATTGGCACGCCTTGGTTGAGTGTTCGGTCCAAAGCGCGCTGTCCCATGTTGCCTCTTTCGCCTCGCGCTGAGGAAGCTCGTGCCCGGGAGGTTGCGCGTGATGCACAAGAGCTGGCAAGAACTGGGGGTGCGCAACGCCGCCCCCGCCGCTCAATTCTCCCCCACCTAAAGGTAGAGATTACCACGTTGATCAGTTGGCGGCAAGCGTCCGCAAAAGGGGGATCGCACCGCGCGGGCGTGTGTGGAGGCTACAGCCAGCCATATCGGCCGTCTTCGACCAGCGTCTTGGCGCGAGCGGGGCCCATGCTCTTTTCGGACCCCAGAGGGGTATGGTAGGATTGGGTTTTTGGAGATCCGACCGAGAGAGAGATGGAAAATGGCTAAACCGCATCGTGTCATCAAGAAGGCTAACCACGGAAAACGCCCGGCCAACAGCAAGGCCCGTCGAGCCAAACGAAAGCTTGTTCGCACCTGAATTTCCGACTTGAACCTGCATCCTCCTTTGGTGCTGTTTGCGTGGAGCTACGGTGGGCCAATCGCTCTGAGTCGGCTCGACCCTCGGGGCTTGACCTGGCTCGCCGGGGCCGACCGAGGGGCGTGGTCCCGCTCGGGTGGCGGTTTCCACCGTGTTTTGTGCGGTCCATTGCGAAGGAGAAAGGCGTGCCCAAGCGTCAGCTCATTCTGGATCCATCAACCTACGACCTCAACCACGTCATCGCCGACATCCATGAGATTCGCCGCTACAATCGGCAACGTTATGAGATGGAGCAACTTACGGCGATTGTCTACGAAGACCGGGTGAACAGTGTGTGCGTCGGTTATAAGGACCTCGGCCCCGATGAGTTTTGGGTCCGCGGCCACATGCCGGGCAGGCCACTCATGCCTGGAGTGATGATGTGCGAGGCCGCCGCCCAGTTGGCCAGCTACTTCACCCAAAAGTACAAGCTGATGGATACCCCCGTGGTGGGATTCGGTGGCCTGAAGGACGTTCGTTTCCGCGGGGTGGTCCAGCCGGGGGAGCGATTTGTCATCGTATGCCGCTTGCTCAAGGTTCGCAGCATGTTGCTGACCAGCGAGTTTCAGTGTCTCGTTCGCGATAACCTGGTCTGCGAAGGAGAATTGATGGGTATCCCCCTGCCAGAAGAGTTATTCAAGGACGCCCACCCCGCTTGAGCCTCGTCTGGCGCTCAACCAACCTGGACGGCCCCAGCCGTCGTCGCCATGCTCTTTCCTTTTCGCGACAACGTTCCGACGCGGCGAATTCCCTTGGCAACCTACGCTTTGATTGCGATCAACGCGGCGGTTTTCGTTTCCATGCTGGGGCTTCCCGAGGACAAACGCGAGCAACTCGTGCTCAGGCGGGGATTTATTCCCGCGCGGATCGGCCAGCTTTTCCATGGGCGGGTGCTGCAACTGGAGATGCCGCGGGACCAGGTCATCAGGCCCGACGGCCAGATCGAACTGCTCGTCGAGGAAATCCAGATCGCGCCCAACCCACGACAGACCCTCGCCAGCGTGATGACCTCCATGTTCCTTCACGGCGGGTGGTTGCACCTGTTGGGAAACATGTGGCTGTTGTGGATTTTCGGCGATAACGTCGAGGATCGGCTGGGATTCGTGCTCTACCTGATGCTTTATTTGGGCGGTGGGACGGTGGCGTTGGCGTGTCAATGGGCCGTCTCTCCCAATAGTCCTATTCCGGTCATTGGGGCCAGCGGCGCGGTGGCGGCGATCCTCGGGGCGTACGCCGTAACCTGGCCCTTCGCCCGCGTCCAAACCTTGGTCTTCCTCCTCTTTTTCGTCACCATCATCGAACTGCCCGCCCTGCTGGTGCTCGGGTTCTGGTTCCTCGGGCAACTGGTTGCAGCAACGCAATCGCTGAGCCTTCGGGACGTGGGCTACCAAGGAGGCGTGGCTTTTTGGGCCCACGTCGGCGGTTTCCTCGCCGGCCTGCTGGCCATGCCTTCGCTCAACGAAATGCTCCAGCCCCGCCGTTGGCCGCCGAGCGACGACTTCTAGACGACGAACGTCATGGGCCGCCCCAAGCTACGAAAAATCGACCCGCGAATTGACCTCTCCCGACACTTCAGAACCCTGGAGGAACTGCCTCGTCCTATCTCGCCCAATGCCCTCTTCGGGCGCGAGGCGTCGCTGGAGATTGAGGTAGGTTCGGGCAAGGGGCTTTTCTTGCAAACGGAAGCGGCTGCTCGGCCGGAGACCGATTTTCTGGGCATTGAAATCGCCGCCCCCTATGCCCGATACGCCGCCGCGGGACTGGCCCGCCGCGGACTGACCAACGCCATCATCGTCTGGGGAGACGCGGTTCGTGCATTCGCGGAGGCGTTGCCCAACGCCGTGGCCACCGCCGTGCATATCTACTTTCCCGATCCATGGTGGAAGCGAAGGCACAAGAAGCGCCGCCTGATGCGCGAGGATTTCGTCCGAGACATCGAACGGGTGCTGTGCCCTGGCGGACTTTTGCACTACTGGACCGATGTGGAGGAATACTTTCATACCGGGGTTGCGCTGGTCTCGTCGCAGACCAGGCTAGCGGGCCCGTTCGAGCCTCCGGGTTCCCTGGCCTCCGATCGCCCAGAGTATCGAACCCATTTCGAGCGTCGCACGCGTCTTGGCGGCCAGCCGGTCTATCGGGCCATGTTTCGCAAAACGTCTTCCCCCTCCGCCGATCTTGACCCGCAAGGAACCGGTTGCGTGCAGGACTGACGTGCGCGGGAGGGCAGTTGGAGCGGAAGTTGCGAGGCTAGACGGCCCCCGTGCCTGCCCACCGGTGGGAAACAGAATGCGGCCATTGCAGGCACGGCCGCCCCCTCGTGCCCCTTACGCTTTCTTCCGTCGGCTTTAGACAGCGCTGCTTGCAACCACCACGGCAGGCGGCCTGGCCACGGCGACCGCGAGCAGGATGACACTGCGAATGAGCGTCGATGGGAATCGGGCGTGGTCGAAAAATGGAAAAGATCGGGTCTTTGCAAGTCATTCCAAGTTTTGTTTCCGATATTCCTCTTCGTGTCGCGGGAAAACACTTTTTGGGCTGACCCTCAGCTCCCCCGGGCAGGCTAAGTTCGGAACATGCGCGCCGTGCGCCCAGTTTGTTCAGTAGTGTACAATATCCCCCATTGTCTTTCGACAAATTGGGGTGTGTTGCCTAGCTTGTCCACGTGTACGACTTTTGCTCGCGGCCGCGGGCGACGCTGGAAATCGGCCAAGGCCAACGCCCGCAGGCGGGCGTCGTCGCACAACCCTTTGCCGGCAATCTTCGGAATGTCCTCGTTTCGCTCTCGCCATACCTTTGCGACCTGGTTTTTCGGGAAGTTCGCATCGTGTCCCTAGATTTGCG
>Ga0209101_1002423_pt1 | contig 12313 bp, 9 predicted proteins | sample ConPoolayeCmetaG_FD_185481 | JGI IMG/M metagenome (GOLD analysis project Ga0209101, IMG submission 185481) | Hot spring microbial mat communities from California, USA to study Microbial Dark Matter (Phase II) - Cone Pool mat layer C metaG... ... | reverse complement strand
ACCTCAAGCCCCGTTTGCGGGGCTTCTCGCTGCCTTCGTGATTTGCGGGCGAGACGCCCGCGCTCCCAGATTCGCGGACGGCGTTCAGGCCGATTCCTCTGTGGAGCGCGGGCATCTTGCCCGCATTGGTCGTGGCGGGCCGGACGCCCGCGCTCCGGGCCTGGCGGGCGAGACGCCCGCGCTCCATGTTTTGTCCCAGCGAGAAGGCCCGTGAACGGGCCTCGCGCCGTGGCGTTGGTCCACGGATACCCGGCATGAATGCCGGGCCGAAGACCGCCTGCGGCGGCCAACGCCCGTCAACGGGCGTCATTGCACAACCTCTTGCCATCGATCCTCGCGATGTTCTGATTCCCGTTTAAGACCGCCTGCGGCGGCAAACGCCCGTAGGCGGGCGTCTTCGCACAACCCCGTGCCGGCGATCCTCGCGATATTTTGCCCGCGGCCGAGAATGAGTCCTTTTCGCCCGAAAAACATGTCATCTCAAGGCGTGCGGAGTATAGCGTCGCGCCTGTATTATTGGGAGGAATCGTCCTTATCCTCGGGAGAAAGATTCTCACCCGAAGGACTCAGGGAAGCTATGTCCTCCGCAGCCGACTCATTGGTTGGAAGGACGACAGGAGGGATTTCGTTGGGCGCGGTTTCCAAGCCAGGGCTGTGCGACTCCGTGGAGACAGGAGTTTCGGAGGGAGTTGGCGATGTTGGTTGCTGGGCTGGGTCGCTGGGTGGCGCGGCCGCGGGGTCGGGAGTCTGATCCTTGCGGTGCGGGGCTTGCTTGCCCCGGCGGTCGTCGCTTTTCTTCTTTCCCCGACCGGTTTCCCCCCCGCCCGAAGGTTGGCCAAGCCCGTAAAACTGCATCAAGTCGCTGAAACTCCTCAGCGGCTCCTTGCCAGACTTCATTTCGTCGGTCAAGGGAGTGATCGGCTTGGGGCGCGGCGGCGGTCTGTCGGCCGTGCGATCCGAAGAGCGTGGCGGACGATGCTGAAACCGGGGGCGATCAGCGCGACCCGGCGAGGGTTGGGTGGCTCGGATCTCGGGTCGAGCCTGACCGACGGGGCGTGGCGGCTTAGGGCCGCGTTCGGCTTCGCGTTTACCTTCGGGCTTGGGCGGGCCCTGCGGCGTTTCATGGCGCTTGGGGCCGGGTCGGGCGCGGCCGGGCGGGATCATCGTCAGCGAGACGCGGCGCCGCGCCTTGTCCACCTCGAGCACCCACACGCGGACTATGTCGCCCACCGTGACGAATTCGTGGGGATCGCGGATGAACTTGTCGGCCAACTGGCTCACGTGCACCAGGCCGCTGTCGTGCATGCCAATGTCCACGAACGCCCCAAAATCGACCACGTTGAGCACGGTGCCGGTCAATTCCATCCCCGGTGTCAAGTCTTCCAACTTCAGCACGCCTCGCTTGAAGACCGGGGCAGGCAGGTCCTCGCGCGGATCGCGCCCGGGGCGGGCGAGCTGGCTGAGGATGTCGTTCAGCAGCATCGAGCCGACTTGGAGCTCCGCCGCCAACGCGGCCGTGTCCACCTTGCGAATCCGTTCCGCGAGGCTCGCCGCGTTCTGCGAGGAGAGCAGGTCCGCCGGGCTGATTCCCAACCGTTCCATCACCCGCGTGGCGATGGGATAACTTTCTGGATGAATCCACGTGGCATCCAAGGGGTTGTCGCCCCCTAGGATCTTCAAAAACCCCGCCGCCTGGACGAACGTGGCCTCGCCAATGCCGGGCACCTGCTTGAGCTGTTCCCGGTTGCGGAACGGCCCATGTTCCAGGCGATATTCGTAAATCCGCCGGGCGGTCAGTTGGTTCAATCCCGAGACATAGCGGAGCAGGGACGGACTGGCGGTGTTCACGTCCACGCCCACGTAGTTGACGCACGACTCGACCACCTCCTCGAGCGACTCGCGGAGGTGGTTGGCTTTGAGGTCGTGCTGGTACAGGCCCACGCCGAGGTTGGGCGGGTCGATTTTGACCAGTTCGCTTAGCGGGTCCTGGAGGCGACGCCCGATCGAGATCGCGCCCCGGATCGAAGCGTCGTACTGAGGAAACTCCTCGCGGCCCAAAGGACTGGTGGAATACACGCTCGCGCCCGCCTCGTTGACGATCACATACGACAGGCCCTTGTCCTTGAGTTCTTTCTCGATCAGGTCGGCGAAGAATTCCTCCGCCTGGCGGCAGGCGGCGCCGTTGCCGATGGCCACGACGCCGAGGTCGTGCTGCTCGACCATCTCGACCACCACGCGACGAGCCTGCTCCACGCGCTCCGCCTTGCCGACGAGGAAAATCGTTTGATGCCCAAGGACGTTGCCGAACTGGTCCATGGCGACCAGTTTGCAACCGCTTTTGTAGCCAGGGTCCACGGCCAGAATCCGGCGGTCGCGAACGGGCGACACCAGCAGGAGATTGCGGAGGTTTCGGGCAAAGACCTGGACGGCGTGCGCCTCGGCGCGTTCGGTCAACTCGCGCCGCGCTTCCCGTTCGAGGCTGGGAAGAATGAGCCGGACAAGGGCGTCACGGGCACAACCGCGGAGGAAATCGGCGTGGGGGTGATCAGGCGGAACGCACAATTCGTCCACCACCCGTTCCATCGCTTCCTGATCGCTCTCGATCCTCACCCGCAACACCCGACACCGCTCCCCCCGGTTGATCGCCAGGATGCGGTGGGGAGGAATTTTGCGGAGTTCCTCGGAATAATCGAAGTAATCGCGGAAGGCTTTCTGCTTGCGTTCCTCTTGCTTTTTCTTTTTTTCCTTTTTCAACCGTTGGAGTTCGGCCTTTGCCCGCTTGCGCTTTTCCGCCGCGGTGAGGGGAGCCGGGGGCGGTGTGGGCGCGGGCGTCTCGGCCGATTCCGCGGCGATCCGCGTCTCCACGCCTGGCGCATCGGTTCCCAGCGACGAAGCCCCGGCGGCCTCGGGCTTTTCCGCCAGGGGGACGGCAGCAGGGTCGAGCGGCTCGCCCAGACAGGCGATGGATTCCAACCCGACCGCGGAGGTCAACGGAGGCACGGGGGCCGGACTATCAGGCGCACGCTCGCCGCTTGGGGCGGACTCGGGCGACCAACCGGCCGTGTCGTAGGAGATAACCGCATTTTCCGGCATCACGGCCCAGCCCGTCGCCACCGCTTCTCCCAACGATCCTTCCGTCTTCTCGACGCCGCCTTGCGCCGCCGCGTCGGCGGAAAACACCGAAACCGTGGCCGGCGGAGCGTCGCCGGGCGATTTGCCAGCTTTTTCGTCTGCGCTTTCGCCCTCGGGTTTCGATTCAGCCGCGGGCTGGGAAACCAATTTTCCGGTCCGTTGCAGGATCTCCCGCAAACGATGTCGCAGTTCGGCTTGCTCGCTGAACCACTCGGTCAGGATGTGGCCCGCCCCCAGCAACGCCGCGGCCGCCGTGGGAACCTGCCGGTCTGGATTGATGAAATCGGCGGCTCTCTTGTCCAAATCCTCCCGGCTCACCGCCGCGTTGAGTATCTCCTGCGCCAGTGGTTCCAGTCCGCGCGAGCGAGCCAACGTGGCCAGCGTCTGCTTTTTCGGTTTGAAGGGGAGGTACAGATCTTCCAGCCGCTTGGTCGTGCTCGCGGCGAGGATTTGCCGGGCCAGCTTCTCGGTGAGTTTCCCTTGCGACTCGATCGAGCGGAGGATCGTTTCCTTCCGTTCCGCCAACAGACGCAGCTTCTTCAGTCGCGACTGGATCTGACGGATTTGATCCTCGTCGAGCGACCCCGTCGCGTCCTTGCGGTACCGCGTGATGAACGGAACCGTGTTGCCGTCATCCAGAAGCTCTACAACGGCTTCTACCTGTCGCAGCGGGATGCCCAGGCCGCGGGCCACATGGCGCAAGTCGATGGTTACGGGTTCGGCCATACGAGGTCAACAGGCGCCCCACAGAGACAGGCGCTCGTCGCGAGGATGGATATTCCCTGCAATGGCAAGGGCACAGTGGACCGTCGTCCCAGCGTATTTGGAAACAATCAGCGTGCGAACCACCCATCCGGACAGGCAATCCGCAGGCACAAAGTCATTTTCAAGACGCACTCTAGGCCAATGGGTAAAAGATGTCAAGGCTTTCGAACCGGTCGCAGTCCCGCAATCACGGGACCGGTGAGGACGACCCGCAAAAGGATATTCGTCAATTTCGTGAAAAAACATCAAACCGGCACAACCGTTGCTGCCGATAAAAAAGGCGGACAACAGGGTGGGCCTTACAAAGACTGTCAGGTCGCTGTGCTGGCTAGCGTCCCGACGGACAGAAGATCGGAGAAAGGGATGGCGTCGGTCAGAAAAGGACTCAAGACGGCAAAGTCTCCCCATCTTCGCGTTTATAGCGGTCCTTCAGAGGAGGATGCCTCGGTTGAGGTATTGCAGTCGCAGCAGCCGAAAGTAACAGTTCCACTGGGGGAAGTTCTTCCACTCCTTGCCGACGCAGTTCGGAGCGATCGAACGTGGCTCCGCGATTTTGCCCAGGATGAAATTACCATCTCCATGGATCTTTACGAAGTCATCCTGGCCTACCAGTTCTATCGCCGCCCCTCGGCCTAGCCAGAGCGCCAAGCTTATCTCGCTGGTTACACACGACGGTTTTCAGCCAGTTTACACACTGGCAAGGGCTTGGCTGCGTGTATCGTAGATCGGCCAGATCGTGTCGAGATGCGCCACCTGCAATATCTCGCGGCATAGCGGATGCACCGCGCAGAGAGCCATCGTGCCCTGGCGGTTCTTGATCCGTTTCCACGCCCGAATCAGCGTCTCGATGAAACTCGAGCTGATGAAGGTGGTTTCGGACATATCGATGACCAAGCGAGGGGGAGTCGCCTGATCGGCCTCGGAGAGCAAGACTCGCCCCAACTCTTCGAGCGCATCGACTTGCAGCCCGGTATAGCTCGGTCCGGTAAAGACGACCGTCGCGCCTTGTTCGTGAATGACACGCACCATGGAAGTAGTGTAGGGCAAACCGGAAGACTCCGCAATCCATCGGCCGGATCCGTTTTCAAATTCAACCCCCGAAGTTCGGGATCACCTCGACTCGGCCGCGCTATTTTGCCGTTGCGGTTTCATCTACTCCGCACGGATTGAGATGACATGTTTTTCGGGCGAAAAGAACTCATTCTCGGCTGCGCGGAAAATAGCGTGAGGATCGCCGGCAAGAGGTTGTGCGAAGACGCCCGCCCGCGGGCGTTTGCCGCCGTAGGCGGTCTTCGGCCCGGCATTCATGCCGGGTATCCGTGGACCAACGCCACGGCGCGAGGCCCGTTCACGGGCCTTCTCGCTGGGGCAAAACACGGAGCGCGGGCGTCCCGCCCGCAAAACAGGGAGCGCGGGCGTCCCGCCCGCAACGACCAATGCGGGCAAGATGCCCGCGCTCCAAAGAGGAATCGGCCTCAACGCCGTCCGCGAATCTGGGAGCGCGGGCGTCTCGCCCGCAAATCACGAAGGCAGCGAGAAGCCCCGTGAACGGGGCTTAAGGTTCGCCCTGGGATCGACACCGCGACCCGGCGTGAAACGCCGGGCCGAAGACCGCCTCCGGCGGAGAAGGCCCGTTAACGGGCCTTAATGCTCCGCACGCGTTGAAATGAGACGTTTCTCGAATAAGAAGACTCCTATTCGGCCGCGCGGAGTATAACGGTACGGCGAAGCGATCGCCTGGCTTCTAAATCCCCTTCGCGTCCATGGCGAAGTTCTCGTATCGGTCGTGGGGATAGAAGTGTCGGGCGAGTTGATCGGCAAGCACGCGGACAAATTGGCGGCGGAAGTCGGACTCTCGGGCCTCGGACGTTTGAACCTCTCGATTGGGTGGGTAGACCGCCTCAGGCGGGCGTTTCCGGAACACGAGTTTGCCCGTGTGGCAGTCGTACACCTTAATCTCTGTGTTCGCCCGGCCTTGGTAAAGCGTTTGGCTCTTGTACAAGCTGAATTGCTCCAGATCGATCCCCACCACCAGGTCGGCGTTTAAGGCCTTACCCACTTCGACGTAGTCCTCCCAAGTGTGCTCGTCCATCCATTCCGCCACTTTTCGATGGTCAACCACCTTGATCTTGGAGACGTTCTGTCGCAAGAGGTTGCCCACCTCCTGCGCGAGGTCTTGATCGACCCTGGCCAGGTTGTACTGGAGGGTGACCATCGCCCTACACACGACGACCACGCGTTTTTCTTTCAGTTTGTCGCATTCGGCGGGCACGTCGTTGCCCTTGAGAAGGTAGGCAGCCGTGAAAAGCATACTGGTGCACCCCCAAGCGGAGCTAAGAGTTGTGGCGAGCACCAGGATTCCCAGCAACCGTCGCCAGATACCCGTTACAGACTGCCTCATCGCAATCCTCGCCTGACAAGAGACTTATGGCCAAACCTGTGCCGCCTCGGCACGGACCATCGACGCGCTTAAGATAAGGAGTGCGGCAGGATACCGAGAACCCACTCCCGCCGCAAGGTCGATTCGCCGTACCCCCCGACGGGGCGTTTACGGCATCCGAACGCACGGTATACTGGGTTCAAGGATTCGGACGGGGGAGTAGCCGCAGTTCGCCCCTTGATGCTGACGGTCGGGTGGGGCGATAGGTTGCCGCTGGATCCGACATTTCGCGCTCGTGCCTCATGTATCCACGTTGGTTCAATTTCGCCGTCGTGGGGCTTTGGCTAACCAGCATGGGGTGGCTGGTGACCACGAAAGTTTTGCCGTCCTTTTTGGTCGGGGAGCCTCCCAACTACGCTACCATCCTCGCGGCTCAACGTGAGGATTTGCCGGTCGGTTGGACCATCGATTGGAATGGGAGGCCATTAGGTTGGGCGGTGACTTCAACCCAAGCACTCTCGCAGGGGGTGACCGAAGTTCGCAGCCTCGTGCATTTCGACGAATTGCCGATTGATGAGTTCATTCCCGATTGGCTTCGCGTAATGGTCCCCCTCATCGGCAGAGAGCGGCTCCGCGTGCCGGTCGAGTCGCGAAGCTCGTTGGTGTTCGATCCGCTGGGCCGCCTTTCGCGATTCGAGTCTTCCGTGCGGCTGGACATGGAGCAGCCGTTCGTGAAGATGCGCGGCGCGGTGGATGGCGCGAAAATGACCCTTTGGGTTCGCGTGGGGGAGCTGCCCCCGTTTGACGCCGAAGTGCCGGTGCCGCGCGACGCCCTGCTGGGCGATGCGATCTCCCCGCAAAGCCGCTTGCCTGGCCTCCGCGAGCGACAGAGGTGGACGGTAGAATCGTACAGTCCGCTCCGGCCCCCCAGCAGCCCCAAGGAACTCCTCTACGCCAGCGTCGAATCGCGACAGCCGTTTTTCTGGAACGGTCGCAAGCTGGACACGTTTCTGGTGGTTTACCGCACGGACGCGGCCGAGGCGGTGGGCGGAGCGGGGGCAGTGCGGGCAAAACTCTGGGTGCAGCCAGACGGTACGGTCATCAAACAGCAGATGGTTTTGTTCCGTTCCACCCTGTCGTTTCTGCGGATGAACGAGCGCGACGCGGCGCCCCTGGCGGCGCGCGTCGCATCCGAGCAGGATCAAGCGAACCAGTTGTTTGAAGCCCAGGCCGGGCAGGAAGCTCGGCGGCCAGGCCCCTGACGGCGACGCTTGTTGTTCTCCGACATGATCCGTTTCGACGCGACAACCCGAACCTATGGCAACAAAACCGCCGTGGACCGTCTGAGCTTGACGATCCCGGCGGGCGAATTGTTCGCCTTTTTGGGGCCCAACGGGGCGGGAAAGACGACCGCGATCAAGATGCTGACCGGTCTTTTGCGTCCCAGTTCGGGCAGGGTGAGCGTCGGCGGGTTCGACACGGTCACCCAGACCCGGCAAGCCGCTAGCCTGGTCGGTTTCGTTCCGGAGGAGGTTTTTCTTTACGACAAGCTGACGGGCCGGGAATTTCTCGAGTTCACGGCCGACATGCGGGGTTTCGACGCGGCCGAGAAGGCGGAACGCATCGACCGCCAGGCCGAGACGTTCGAATTGGAGGACATCCTCGATAATCTCGCCGAGACCTATTCGCATGGCATGAGACAGCGGCTGGTTTTCGCCGCCGCCTTGCTCCACGACCCGCCGGTGATCGTGGTCGACGAGCCGATGATCGGGCTGGACCCGAAACACACTCGCGTGGTCAAGGACCTGCTTCGCCAGCGGGCCTCCGCCGGAGCGGCGGTGTTCATGTCGACCCACACGCTCAGTCTGGCCGAGGAGATCGCCGACCGCATCGGAATCATCGACCAGGGCCGCTTGAAATTCCTCGGCACGATCGAGGACCTGCGGCGGATGCTCCGCGATGAGCACCATTCGTTGGAACACCTCTTCCTGGAATTGACCAGGAGCAATGGCGACGGGAAGGCGCCCGCGGGGGGGCCAGCATGAAGCAAACGGGAGTCTACTCGCGAGAATCCGTCGCCGACGGCGGCGAACGCCGCGATGGCCCGGGATCTTGCGACAGTCGTCCCGGGGGCCGCGATTTCCCGGGGGCGTTCCCTGAATCGATCCCGCCTTCCGTGTCCGAGTTGGTCGGCCGCCTGCCACCTCCGCCCGAGGAAGCCCGAGGATTATGGCGGACGCGGGCAAGGTTGTTGCGGACGGTCTTCGCCCAGGCGATTCGCCGAGCGCGGTTTCGCGTGGCCATGGTGGTCTTGTTGACGTTCATCCTCTGGTCCACGCTGTTCTGGCTTTTCACCGATGCGTTCCGGTTCCTCGCCTCCGCCATTCCCACGCCGGACCTGCACGACGAAACCGTGCAGATCGTCTTCGGCACGTTCTTTGTCACCTTGATGGTGATGCTGGTGTTCTCGGCGGCGATCATTCTCTATAGCACGCTGTTCAAGGGCCGCGACATTCCCTTGCTGTTGACGCTGCCGATCCGGGCCGAGCGGGTGTTTTTGAGCAAGTTTCAGGAAGCGATCGTGATGAGCAGTTGGGCATTCCTGCTTCTGGGAAGTCCGATGCTCCTGGCCTACGGCATCGTCGGCGGCGCGCCGTGGCATTACTACGCGATGCTGGTTCCGTTTCTCGTCGCCTTCACTTACGTGCCCGCGGGTTTGGGGGCCATGGCGTGCCTGCTGGTGGTCTACCGATTGCCGCGCGTGCGTTGCCATCTGCTCGGCGTGGCCGCGGCGGCGGTCTTGGCCGCTTGTTTCGTTTCGGCATGGTCGCTCGCGCGGCAAACGGAAAGCAATCTGCTCACGCCGGGCTGGTTTCAGGACATGCTCGACCGGCTTCGAATCACTCAGCACCGGCTGTTGCCCAGTTGGTGGCTTAGCGCCGGACTGTTTCAGGCGGCGAGGCGCGAATCGACCGAAGGCGTGCTGTTTTTGGTGCTGATGATTTCCAACGCGCTGATGTTCCGCCAGGCGGCGGTCTGGGTTGCCTCGCGGTTATACCGGCCGGCGCTGACCCGCCTCTACGCCCGGCCCACCGGCCAGCATCGCCTTCGCGGCGTCTGGATGGACCGCTTGCTCTTGTGGGCCAGCCGTTTCGCCTCTCGTCCGGTCCAACTGCTGATGGTCAAGGACCTTCGCCTCTTTCGCCGCGATCCGATGCAATGGTCCCAGTTGCTCATTTTCACCGGACTGTTGGCCTTGTATTTCCTTAACGTGCGGCGGTTCAGCTACGACGTGTATTACGTCAGTTGGGTCAACCTGGTGAGCTTCCTCAACGTCTCCGTGGTCGGTCTGCTCCTGTCCACGTTCACCACGCGGTTCATCTTTCCGATGGTCAGCCTCGAAGGGCGGCGGTTCTGGATCCTGGGGCTGCTGCCCATCCAGCGCGACACGATCCTCTGGAGCAAATTCGTGTTCGCGGTCGGCGTCTCGATCGTCCCGTCGTCGCTTTTGATTCTTTTGAGCGACACGATGCTTGGAATAGCGCCGCTCGTCATGGCCAGCCACCAACTGACGTGCGTCGTCCTTTGTTTCGGTCTTTCGGGCATCGCCGTGGGGCTGGGGGCCAAGTTGCCCAGCCTTCGCGAGGAATCACCGGCACGGATCGCCGCGGGTTTCGGCGGCACGCTCAACCTGGTGCTAAGCACCCTCTACATCCTCGCCGTGGTGCTGCTGACGGCGGTGCCATGCCATTTTTACCTGGGCGTGCATGGCGCCGAGTGGGGCACTTTCCTCGGCGGCTTGAGGCAACTCCAGTCCTGGCTCCAGCTCTGGCTCCTCGCCGGAACCCTGGCCAGCCTGGCCCTGGGAATGCTCGCCACGGTTGTCCCCCTGGCAATGGGACTGCGGGCGTTCCGGCGTCTGGAATTCTGACCCCAGCGGGCGGGTGTCCTGCGGCGCGAAAGACGTTCCTCTAGCGTGCCGCGGGATGGGCAAGAAACACGTCCGATTCGCGCTCGAAGACGAGCCTACATCCGTTGCAGGATTTCGGCCTTCTTCGCCTCGAATTCCTCGTCGCTGAGAACGCCCTCGTCCTTGAGCGATTTAAGCTTCTTGATCGTGTCGGTCGGCGATTCGGGTGGGGGAGTGCCAATCGGCTCCGACGCCGGACGGATCAACGAGGCCCTGTATTCGGCGTAGACCACTTTGAAGAAATCATTTGAATACGGATTGCGGGTATCGACCCCGAATTGCGAGGTGAAGGCTTGCTGGGCGGGAACGTGGGTGTAATGGTAGGGGTGAAAGTAATAGTATCCGTGCATCGGCGGATAATAGACGTAGTGCTGCGGCATGTCGAAGCCCCACGAACCGCCTCCGCCGGGACCAGCCCGGCGAGGACCGCAGGGCCAGCCGCCGTCGTAGTCGGGCGCCCAACCGTTGTCAGACTCCCCAGCCTGGGTCGCCCAACCATTGGCTGGCATGGCGGGAATCGGAGCCGGGGTGGGGGCGGGAGCGGTGGCCCGGGGTTGCAGGCCGTTTGCGGGCCCGGCAGCAAGCGGCGGCGCTTGCGCCACCCGAATCGGCGACGCACCGTAGCCCGGAGTTGGCGCACCGCCAAACGATCTATCGTAAACACCCCGTGGAGCGGCGAAGGTCCCTGACGGATTCGAGGCAGGAGGTTGCGATCGGGGAGGGTAATAGCCGCCAGGTCTTGCCCCCTGCAAGGGCGGTGCGTAATAGGCCGTTTGCTGGCCGAGCATCGCGTCGGTCAACGTTTGCCCTGGTTGTTGCCCAGACACAAATCCAGAAATGCCCGCGGTCAGGCAAAACGCCGTCAGGAACGTGAAACGCCAACCCATGGATCAACCCTCCCCTCGTCCCGAGTTTAATACCACTCCATAAAGACATTCGGTTGTATCGACTTTCCCAGGTTATCTATTCAAAGGCCTCTCCGACTTCTTCTTCATTCCAGGGCGAGGCCTCATCCTGGCTCCCTCACCGGTCAACGAATCGCTATTTCGGCTGGGGCCCATGCCGTGAAGTCTCGCGGAAATCTTTATCGCGCTTCTCACTTCACTCCCTATTTATCCCATTTTCACTAAACGTCAGGCCAGTTGCTTTCAGCAAAAAGCTCTTTTTTGCTTGTTTCGGAAAATCTGGCACAGTTGCCGAACGGAAAGTGCCGAACTCTGTTTATAAGCGTTGTGCCGTGGAGGCCCGGCCCCCGTTGGTCAGGGTTTATGCCGGAAGACTCGATAAACCGCAAAGCCATGCATCACGGTTTCGCCGGTAGCGCGTTTGTTCGGACGCTGATCGCGTGGGCGGCGATGGTGTGTCTATGCTGGGCTGGGTGGTGTGATCGAGTTGCGGCCCAGGATCAATCGCCGGCGCTCCAGGCCCCCGACGCGGGCCGGGACCATGCGATGCAGCTCCTTCGGGGGTCGCGATCCCGGGAAAAGACGCTGATTGCGGAAGTTCGGGAGACGGAATTGAGATTGGAGGTCGATCCCCGGCTTTCCAAGATCATTACCGCCAAGAAGTCGGTCTCGCGGGTGTCCATCACCGACCCGAGGATACTCGAGGTCGTCCAGTTCAGCCCCACGCAATTCGAATTGATTGGGTTGCTGCCTGGCGAGACGAGTCTGACGTTATGGTTCAGCTCGCCGGACAACACGGAAGGGGAGATGCTCCGCTATCAAGTCCGCGTTGCTTTCAGCGACGTTGAAGAAGAGCAGCGAAAGCTGGAATACGCCGCCTTGGAACGCAAGATCAACGAGCTATTTCCCAATAGCTTCGTCCACTTGTTCGCGGTGGGCAATAAACTGATTGTCCGCGGCCAGGCCCGAGACTCGCGCGAGGCCGGCGACATCATCCAGATCATCCGGAATGAAGGCCCGGACATCGCTGGCGCGGGCTACGGCGGACGGGGGTACGGTTACGGATACGGTTATCCCGGTTATGGCTATGGCTACCCTGGCTATGGTGGCTACGGCACATGGGGCGGGTACGGCGGTTGGGGCGGTTACGGAGGATGGGGT
>Ga0209101_1002422_pt1 | contig 12317 bp, 13 predicted proteins | sample ConPoolayeCmetaG_FD_185481 | JGI IMG/M metagenome (GOLD analysis project Ga0209101, IMG submission 185481) | Hot spring microbial mat communities from California, USA to study Microbial Dark Matter (Phase II) - Cone Pool mat layer C metaG... ... | reverse complement strand
TCGTATCTCTTTGCATTGATTCAAGCACTACTTGTGTCTTGAATGATGCATCGTAACTGTTCCGACTTTTCATCTTAATCCTCTTTTAACAAGTAAAAATATGTACTAAATTGTACCTTATTTACTTATCTAAAATATCAGGGACGGAACAAAGTAGCCAGACGAGTGAGGTCAATAATACAGAGGAAGAAACTGAGAATAGTTTAGGAGATATGGTAACTACATGTATTAATTGGCACGTAGAAAAAATAAACGAACATTTTACGAACTGGAAGAATGGTTTAGAAATGAGATGGGAAATATTCACTAAAGATCCAGCGAGTGCAGTGCAAGCATGTTCTGGGACATATATAGGGATGACAGACTGGTGTTTAGATGAGACAATAAACATTCTAGAATTAGTTTTAGCAATAAATCCAATGACATGGGGAATAAGGATGATAGGATATCAGATGACAGGAGTAGATCCAATATATGAAGGATTTGAGAAATTAAAAGCAGGAGAAAACATGAATATAAAAATCAAGATTTTAGTGTTAGAATAATTACACAAGTAGATTTTGGTTTCTAAGAATAGAAAAGGTATTAACTAATTTACTTTTACTGAAGTTGAATATTTCCGTATTTTTTCAAAACTCAAACTGTTCAGAAATCTACCTTATCCATTATAAACCTTATTCATTATAAAAAAAATTCTTCCCTACTCTATTGATCCACAAAAGGCATGACCATCTTTATCAAAAAAATAATATTTTTGGTTTTGCCAGATCATTCCTACTCCTTCATAAAAATTATCTACATAACCATAATTTGCAGCTAGAATTTCTGAGCCTTCAGTATTTATATAATTATACTTATCATCATTTATAACTACAGCAATTCCATCAATCATTGGGCCTATGTAGTCATATCCATTTAGTGTTAGAATACTACCATTTTTATTTATCAAAACTAACTTATTACTTCCCTGTAAACGTACGCGGGCTACACCATTTGAGAAATTGTATACAAAATCAAAACCATTGCTTATAATTTTTTCTTCTTTATCATTTATAAAATAGTATTTATTAGCTTCTTTAATTATTGCTATACCATTTGAGAAATTATAAGCAGCCTCATATTTTTTTTCTGATAAATTTTTACCTGCCTGATCTATAAAAAACCACTTTCCATCTTTGTATACTGCAGCTTTTCCTTCGGAAAAATCTTTTACATAATTATATGATTCGTTATTTAATAATTGACCTTTTGTGTCTATAAAATTCCATGACATCTTTGAGCCTTCTAGAGTCTTTATGATCCTCGCCAATCCTTGTTTATATTTGCCAATAGCGAAGAAATTATGGTCAAAAATCTTCTCACCAAATATATTTATATAATAATAATTATGATCTTTTGCAACAACAGCAACTCCTTCACTAAAATCAGTTGCATAATTTAGTTCTACAGGAGAAATTAATTTGCCAGAAATATTAATATATGAAAATAAATTATTCTTCGATACTATAGCAAGGTCATCATGAAAATCACCTATGTAATCATATTCCTCGTCTGTCAATTTATTACCTTTACTATCTATTAGATAGAATTTCTTGTTATCAGCAACAACAATGAGGTTATCATTAATTATTTTTGCATAATCATAACCTTTGTTGTGGGTTACTGATCCTTTTCTGTCGATTACATAATATTTATTTTTTTGACTAACAGTAGTTATTTTATAGAGAAAATTTGGTAAATTATTTATAGTAGTCGTTTTATTTGTATAATCTGTATATGTAGTTATATCAGGTCCATTACTAGAATAAGAATCATTGATTTCAATAAGTGTTTTTTGCATTATTGGTATATTTTTTGCCTGAGTGGATGAATCTGTATTGTCAATTCTGACAAGATCATAATCCTCTGAAATTTTTTCTCCTGACTCATTTATAAAAAAGTATTTACTGCCTTGCACAGCAACTGCTCTGTTATTTTTGAATCCGCTAATATAATCTGCATTTAATTTATTACAATACTGGTTTCTAAGTGTAGTATGCCAATTATTATTATAAGAAGAATTTAATGGTTCTGTTTTTGATTCTTGCTCAGTATTATTATTAATAGTACTTAATTCTTCTAGGAGATTAGGGATATTTAATATTATGAATATTAAACTTATGATAACTGCTATTGCTATGATGACTATGAAAATTCGTTGATGTTTTTTTTGGCTATTCATAGAATTATTTGACAAATTGTAAATATCTTTCTTCTCTAATTTGAATATTGTTTAGATTACCATCGAGCTCATCTGCCCATAGAATGATATACCTTGGATCATAAATGATCAATGTCTGTGGTCTTAATTGATTTTTTGTCATTATATCGAATTTATTTTCACCGTAATAATCAGGAGAATTTAATAAAGTTTTATTATCTACACTATCATGAGTTATTACTGCGCCGTTTATTATAATAGCTCCTTGATCATCTTTTCCTCTTACTGTCATGCTATTTGCAAGGAATAGTGCGTCAACCCGTCTATAATTTTTATTATACGTATTCGCGTTAGCTGGATTTACGAACTTATCAGGCAGTTTAATAGTTAGGTGACCTTCGACGATAAATACGCACGAAGAATTTGGATTTGTATTTATTATATCTGTACTGATAGTTAAATTTCCAGGAACTAGAAATATAGTATTACGATAACAATTTATAGCTTCTCTAGGTGTATAGCCTGGTTTACTTACTCTCATTTGTGCCCAGTCGTCTTGGCCTGCATTACGCAATTCATAAACACTAGATTGATCATAAATAAATCCAGCCTGTGGGTTAGCTACTATATTATTATTTCCAACTGTAAAGCCATCAGAATAAATTGTGAAATTATTGTCAGCTGTTTGATTCACTAAATCTACAATAAGTTTATCGGCATTTTCAGATAGACCAAATGCATCTCTTAGGTCTAATGGTTGATTTTTATAAATTGTATTTTTAGTTATATTCTTCTTTACAAACATTGTTGTGGAAAAGTTAGAGTTATTAAATTTATTTTTATAATAAGCGTAAAGGCTTTGTGCATATTGTTGGTTTTGCTTGCCAGTAAAAGGTAACGTATAGTTTGTATAACTTTTCTCATATAAGCTAATACTAGCTAAATTACGTGAGGCACGATCTTGCGCATTTGTTATAGTAGCGCTACCAAATAGATTGCTAGACATGGCAACATAAGGTAATAGACCCAGCTCATTTCTGATTTTAGAAATTCTTGCATTTGGGTTAGTCATATCAACTGTAATTTCAGAAGATTTAGGTGCAGAAAGGCTACTGAATGGTAGTCCAGTTTGTATATATGTATCTCCGCCATAAGTAGCAATATATGGTGAAATTTTTGGTGTAAATCTCCATGTTTCTGATGATGTTAGCAAACTTCCATTTGATGCCTGTACTTGCCAACAATATTCTGTACTCCATTCAAGATTTTGTATCTGTTGATTTGTAATATTATTTAAAAGGCCTGAGTCGTAAGTCCAGCTACTTGCGCTACATGGTTTTAAATATAATCTGTAATATTTAAAAGTAGTTGGACATCCTTTACCCCAATTAGATAAATCATTCCAAATAAGAGTAGGAGAATTTGTACTGATGTAAGATCCGTTAGCTGGCGAGGCTAAAGTAGGGATATTGGGGCTTATAGCTGTACAACAAGGTTGAGTATTACATGCTTGACATTGAGAAGTGCCACATTCATTAGTTCTGCATTGAGTGCCTCCTCCGCATGAGGCGCTACATGCACTCCATCCTCCCCAATTATTAGGATTGCATCCACCGCCACAGGGACACTGTGTGCCTGCTCCAACAGTACAGCACCAATTACAAATATTTCCTGGACAGGATATCCAAGAAGGACATGTATAAACAGCACATGGAACTGGTGCAGAGCCGCATGTCTCCGAACATTGTCCAGCATGAGCAATATTATGATGAAAAAGAAATATATAGAAAACTGTAATTATAAGGATTAATAATAAAAATTTTAGTATTAGTTGGACTAGATAACCTTTTGCCTCGCTGTTTAGATATGCTATGTTTCTACTGAATAGCCTACCTATAGTTTCGGTATCAGATAAGTACGCATAATTTTGTCTTTTTGTTATTTTATACATAATCTTTATTTTAGTATAAAGAAATCAAGATAAAATTACAAAGCAGTAAATATTCAATCGTTTATAACAAGGTTGTTCAAAATTTTACCCGAAAGTATTGCTAAAAGGCCGTTTTAATAATCAATCGGTACTTAGAAAAATGTACTTCATCCTGAAGAAATTTAATCAACTTTAATATTACCTTTTTCTTTTTGTATTAGCCTCTAAAGGCGAGTCACTTTTTTTGATAACCAGTGGGGGCTATGGATGAGAAAGCTATTATTTATATTTAACCTGCAACTATGAACTATTAACTTGGCTTGTTAAGTTATATTTAGTCTGCTAACATATTATTAATCTTATATTATATATTTATGACTAGAATATGAACTTGCCAGATTTTTTCGGTATAGACATAGGTAATCACACTATAAAAGTAGCAGAAGTGAAGTATTCAGGGTCAAATGTAGAATTAGAGAAAATAGGAAGTATAGATACACCTTATGGAGTTGTAGGTAGTGAAGATGAAAATGCTTTAGGTAAGCTTGCTGATGCTATAAAAGAGATAAAGGAAGCTACAAACATAACTACTAAAAAATTTATTGCTGCGTTACCTGAATCTGTTATATTTAGTAGAGTTATAGAGCTACCAAAGACAGAAGAAGGAAAAATAGAAGAAACTATATATTGGGAGGCAAACCAATATATGCCTATACCTGTGGAAAAGGTGCAACTAGATTGGCTTCCAATTCAAGAGAAACAGTCAGAAGGAAATGTTATTATGCAAATTTTGCTTGTAGCAGCTCCAAAGAAAATTATAAAACAATATCAGGATCTGGCATCAAAGACAGGATTAGAACTTATTGCACTTGAGACTGAAACTGTTGCTACATCTAGACTTATAACGTATAAAAATAAATTTGATACTCCGGTTTTGGTATTAGATTTTGGGGCTAATGGTACTGATATGAGTGTGATTAAAGGTAATAGTTTAATTTTCGCTCAAAGTTTGGGAACTGGCTCAGACGCTCTGACGAAAGCAATTGCAAATGATTATGGTATTTCCATACAACAGGCAGAGAAATATAAAATAGCTTATGGGTTGCTCGAAAATCAAGGTGATGGAAAGATAGCGCGGTCACTTACACCAGTAATGGAAATTATCATTAATGAACTCAATAAAACAATAAATTATTTCAAAGAACATCTAGAAGAAAGTACGCCGGGGGAAATTTATCTTGTTGGTGATGGGGCTAAGTTACTCGGGCTTCCAGAATTTCTATCTAAAAGGATTAATATACCGTGCAAGCTGTATGATCCTATTCAGCATATAAAAGTTCCTGGAAAATTGGAAAAAGAATTAAAACAATTATCAATGGTAGGTTTTGTAGTAGCATTAGGTTTAGCTATGAAAACAGAGTAAATTGAAATTGATTTTGGATTCTAGATTTAGGAGATAGATTTCAGAACCATAAAGTTGGTGCGGTTGGCCAAAAGTTTGTTTACTACCCACTACATGTTGATTAATTAGAGTCGTTGCGAAATAAATAGCATTTGCGTAACAAAAGTGTCGAACAATCTTTGATCTATTGGAGAGTACATGTTACGTTTTTTTTTTTTTTTATTAAAAGATGTTATAGGTAAAGGTAAATTCGCTTATTTTGCAACAAGTCTATTGATGAGGGGTCAACTAATTTTAATATGGTTGTTGATTGGAAAAGTTTTTCTTGTGATGAAGATAGAGGCAGTATGCAGAATGCATTTTTACAGTTCATATTCTGAAGAATCATTAACTGCGAACTGTAAAATATTATTTAATCTATAACTTAGTAATGCGATAGCATTTAACATACAGTATACAGATAGCGGAAAGCTTTATAAATTTTTAAATTAAATTTTTATGCATCGTTTTAACTTCAATTTGCTGCCTGAAAAACCAAAAGAGATAATTGTAAAAGAACAAAAAAGGGAATCCACGTCTTTGTATATAGCATTTATGCCTCTACTAGCTGTTATAGTCGGTTTATTTTTTATTTTTTTAAATGAGGTTGTTGTGCAATCAAGCGTAGACACTTGGCAGAATGCAGTAAATGAAAGAAACAAGAAAATCCAAACTTATAGAACAAATGTTTCTCAGAATGTAGAATTTGTTCAAAAGACAGAGCTCTTGTCTGAGCCAGTGTTGAAAGATGTTGAGCCAGAAAATTTTTTTGATTTGACAGAAGAATTATTACAAAAATTATCATTTAAGGCAGAAATTCAAGAATATGGTCGCAGTCCTGATGGATCGTTTGATATAACTTTAGAAGTTGATAATATCAATAGAACCGGCGATGTATTAATTGCGTTTGAATCACTTAGTCAAGTTCAGTTGCCAAATATCCATGCTATAAATAGGGATCTTTATAGTGATAAAGCGGATATAAGTGTAAATTTTTTTCTAATTGAGCCAGAGAAGCATAATCCATAGAAGTACAAAAACAAAAATATTGTCTTTAACGGCTGAGAATATCAATACGTTTTATACAATTTCAATATGAGCAATGATGTCAGCAAAAAATCAGAAAGGATAATAATTCGTCAAAAAGAGACAAAATCTTTAACGGTTAAAGATATGGTTCACTTTTTACAGTTTAATGCATTGCCAGTCTTTATATTTATTTTCTTTTTATGTATGGCATTTTTTTTCACGATTCCACATATTGGTAATATGGTAAATAAATTACAGATGATAAATAAATTAAGTGAAGAAGTTAGTAGAAAAGATAAAATTCTTAGAGACTTAAATCAGTTAAGACAGCAACAAACTTTAGATGTAGATCTTCTAAAGAATATAGACACTTTGGTCCCTACAGAATCAACACGTGTAGCAGAATTTAAAGAGAAATTATCACAAATTGCATCTGAGTGTGGGTTGATAGTTGTTAGTATTAGAGCTGGAGAAATAATAAGAGGTATTGAGGACCAGCCATTTGAAAACCCAAATAATTTACCGTTACATTTAATAGAGATACCAACAACTTTGGAAGCGAGAGGACAAATGAATCAGTTTAAAGAATTTTTAACAAAATTATTTGAAGCAAAAGATTTTTTTGTCGTTGAGGAAATGACAATAAAAAAGTCATCACAGGATCAAATGTGGCTGGCCAACCTTATAATAGTGAAGTACCAATTTGGAGGTAAAGTCACATTGCCAGAAGATATAGAACCATTAGTGAATTTAACTCCAGTACAAGGAGTAATTGATTTTATAAATAGCAAGTTTACTCAGTAGGTCCTAAACTTTTTCTTCAGAGATGGATAATCTTTATCCTAGCTATCTAGTTAGACAGGTCTTATTGGTGAAGTTATCAGCCTCTCTCTTCTCTCAATATAAATATAATCCTTCTCAATACTGGCGGTCTCCCAAGCAGCTTTCGGGGTGGGATATTTTGTTTCTTTTTTTGCATACTGAGAATACCTATTCGTAATACTTCTGTAATATTCTCAAGATATCCTTAATAGAAGTTATTTTTACAGATTCATTGTTTTTATTTTCTATATGAATACTAAATACATAATTATTTCCATTAGTGGTTTCGACAATACCAATTAATCCATATTTTATAGGAGGATAATAGCCGGTTTTCATTGCTATATTTTTAAGGCCTGGTAAATTTCTGATGTGAAAATAATCCTTACATTCACTCATAAGAGAAATCATTTCTTGACTATAGTTTGTAAGGATTTTACCTCTATAAAGCATTTTCAGAATTTTTATTTGATCATCTGCAGTGAGTGTGTTATAGCCGGTAATTGTATTATTACCAATAACACTTGGGTCAATGACATTGTTCTCAATATAACCAGGTGAATAAAATAATATTGATTTTGAATTATTGCCAAGATACATTCGTAAAGTCTTATTAATATTGTTTACGCCTCCAACTTTCAAAATTAAAGCACCTGCGGCTGCATTATTACTGTAAATCATCATTTGTCGTAAAGCATTATCAACAGTGCCATAATAGCCATATCTGGAAATGATATCGGTTTTTTTTATTATTCCTAGATCTATTTGTCTATAAACTTCAAGCATAATATATAACTTAATGGTACTTAATCCACTTATACCATCGTTGCTGTTTATGGATATTATATTACCAGATAAATCATCAAATCCCAAGTATAAATTTATATGTTGTTCATATGCATAATATAAGAGTTGAGCTTTAATAGCTTCTATCTTTGGATTCTTTACTAGGATAAAATTTTCTTCAGGATATTTTAGATGTGTTTTTATGGTTTCGATATCAATATAGTACTGCATTGATTTCGCATTATTTGGAATAGTTACATTTGTCTCATATGAATTCAGAAAAGTCATTTTTTTATTTGCATAATTAATGTCATCGTTAAATTTATAAAATAAAGTTACATCTCCCACTGGAAATTTATCATTAATATAAATATTTATAATTACTTCTTTTTGATCTCTTATCTCATTATAAGAGATTTGTTTATGCTTAATATCAGGCTCTACTATCACAAGATATTCTGGTTCAAATGTAGATATAAATACACCATACTCTGGGTAACGTTTATTTCCTTCATGGTTGTAATTGAGAAAGAAATAATAGTAGAAATTTTCTTGATTTAGTTTTGTTTCGACTTTTACAGACAATTTATTATTTTGTATTGAAAGTTTTTTTGTCAAAAATGATGTATTGTCATTTGAATAATAAAGCATTACTTCCAAGTTATCTAAATCATATACATCACTTTCGCAAGAAAGAGTTACTGTGATGCGGTGTCCTGAAATGAGAGGTTCCTCTATATTGACATGTAAGCATTCGCGTATATCTGGCTGAATAAGATTGGAAAGATTATGTAGAGAAACATAAGTAAAAATGAGTATAATAATTATTATTATGGGAAATAAAATAACTAAAAACCCTTTTTTTAATTTAGAATAAGCAAAAGGCATTTGTCACGAGACAAAAATTTATTTATTTAATCTTCTATCTTTAGTGATATTCTCTTTCCTTCTTTTTTAGCTAATATATTTAAAATATCTCTTATTGCTTTAATATTTTTGCCTTTTTTGCCGATAATTATTCCTTTATCTTCATTTGCAACAGTAATTTTGAAAAGTATATCTGCATTACTCTGCTCTATCTTTTCTATAGAAAGCATTTCTTTATTTTGAATAATATTATCAAGTAGGTATTTAAGAAAATTTTCCATAGATTACTCCTTTATTGAACTGAATAATTTTCTTGTTTGGGTTTGATTATATATTTCAGATAAAATTTAAGTAACGTTAATTACTTTGGTTTTCATTCTCAGTTTTATTGGGTTTTTCTGGTATATTCTCTGTTTTTTCATTGCTAGCCTGTGTTTTATGCACTTTTTCTTTTACCTCTTTACCTTCTGTTTTTTCTTTTTTTCTTTTACTTCTCTCTAATGCCTTTTTACCTGGTTTATTAGAGAATTTTTTTGCAGGATAATCTTCTGCTTTCAATATATTGTTTTTTATAAACAATCGTAAAACTGTATCAGAAGGTTTGACACCTTGGGAAAGCCAGTATTTTGCCCTCTCTGTTTTTATTGATAATTCTTTTGAGAAAGGATTGTAGTGACCTATATCTTCGATAGTTCGACCATCTCTTTTGGTACGTGCTGGCATCACGACAATTCGAAAGGATGGTCTATTTTTTTTACCTAATCTTTTTAATCTAATCTTTATCATAAAATAATTATAAAAGTTTTCGAAATAAACATTTGTTTTCTTGTCCCTGATTGTATCAAAATAAACAATAAAGCTCAAATGTCAAATAATTTTCTATGGCTTCAGTTGGTTCAAAACTTCCAAAAGAATTGAATTATAACAAAGTTTATGCTGCAAGATTTGAGCCAATGGAAAAGTGATTTATTTTGAAAAATATTTTTTCATCAATGTTTCCCAGTTCTTTAGGGCACTTGATGCAGCTTTTTGCTCTGCTTCTTGTTTGCTTGTACCTATTCCTTGTCCAAATTTATAATTACCGATTAGTACTGCGAGCGTAAATATCTTTTCATGATCTGGTCCAGTTTCACTAATTAATTTATATGTTGGCGTTAGCCTCAAGATTTGTTGAGATAATTCTTGTAATTTTGATTTACAATCAATATCTAACCTATTTTTTACTATCATTGGTATCTTGTATAGTAATGTTTCTTCTACAAAGTGTTTGGTTTTTATATAGCCTTGGTCAAGATACATAAAACCTAAGACTGCCTCATATGTGTTTGCTAGAATGTAAGGTCGGTTCCTTCCCCCTGTTGCCTCTTCTCCGTGACTCATATAGATAAAATCTCCATATTTTAATTTGGTTGCTGTTTCAGCTAAACTTTCTGTTTTAACAACAGCTGCCCTAAAACTAGTAAGGTCACCTTCTAACCTGTCTGGATAATAATGAAAGAGATATTCACTAACGATCAATTCAAGCACAGCATCGCCCAAAAATTCGAGACGTTCATTATGCTCTACGAGCCTTTTATTCTCATTGAGAAAGGATCTGTGTATAAGTGATTGTTGCAAAAGTTCATAATTTTTTACTTCAATTTTTAGAATTTTTTCAAATTTTTTTAATTTATCTTTATTTAAGATCATTTATGTATTCTTCAATAATTTTATTTTTTTCTTTATTTTTTAATAAATTACCTAGCACACCATTAATGAATTTACCACTCGGCTCTCCACCAAATTCTTTACCAAGTTCTATAGCTTCATCTATCACTACTTTTACTGGAGTTATTCTACCAATAAAACCTTCGAATATAGCCATACGCAGAATTTGTAGATCAACTTTGTTTATCATGTTGAGAGGCCATTGAGATGCTAGCTTTGCAACTAATTTATCTATAAATTTATAATGTTGCTGTGTCCCTGTAAATAGTTTATAGAAAAGTATTTCATCAAATTTTTCTGCGTTAATTTCTACAAGATCTTGTATGTCAAATTCTTCTTTGTAACCTTTTGTAATATCATTTTGAGTAAAGTGCCTTTCAAAAAGTTTTTGTAAAACAGCTATTCGAGCTTGATGACGTGGGTCAGTCATTTTCTCTTTCATTACTTAATTAACATTTATAAGTTTTTTCCCTTTATATTCTCCTGTGTAGGGATTAATAGTATGAGGTGGTATAAGTTTCCCACTTTTTTTATCTCTTACTAATGTAGGTCTTGAAAGTGCTTGATGTGATCTTCTCTTTTTTTTCCTTTGTTTTGAAATTTTCCTTTTTGGTAATGCACCCATTTAAAATAATTAAAGAATAAATTATAGATTATAAATAATTTCTATCTTTTTTTAAAATTTATTTTGGCTTGACATATCTTGTCTGTATTTTAGTAATATTATTTTTAATAGTGAGGTACAATTTTTATTATTTACTACATGCTATGTATCTCATTCTAGCTACTAAGATTCTAGCATATTATTGAGAATTAGGCCAATGGGAGGTGATAGATCTATGTAAACTAATAGTAAAAAGAGATTTTACTAAAATTAGTTAAGTTAAATTAAAGAGGAGAAAATGCAAAAGAAAGAATATAGCCCAAGTTTAAGTTCACATTTGTTATGAAATTATTCCAGACCAGTAGTGTGGCATAAGTAGCTAGAAAATATTGTATTAATGCTAATTAACTTTCAACTTGAAGGAAAAATCCTAGATAATGGTTATTAACTATGTGGGACAACAACAGATAAAGAGAGGGAAGATTGAACTATGTATATGACGAAGTTAGAGTAGATTGTGTATAGGAAATAGATGGAATTGATATTTAGAAAAATATCTGGAGTTTTTCTCGTTTGATGGCTAGAGATATTTGTAGCAGATAAGATAAAATGCTGTAATGAAGAGAGGTTAAAGACTAGTATAGGAAGAATTATTTGTTAGTGTTGTCAAGTCCCCGAAAATTCAGACAAAATTTAAGGACAAATAAGGGACAATTTGGTACCCATTTTCTCTAGCATAATCATTCGGTGATTCCTGCACTAACGATTCATGCGGTCTCCTGTTATTGTAAAAGTTCAGCCATTTTGTTGCAAACTCTACAAATTGCCCAATATTCTCATAACTGTAACGTTCTACTACTGCCAGTTTAAACGTGCCTACAAAACGTTCTGCGAAACCATTGTCTGTCGGTCTACCAGCCCTGCTCATTGA
>Ga0209101_1002420_pt1 | contig 12325 bp, 10 predicted proteins | sample ConPoolayeCmetaG_FD_185481 | JGI IMG/M metagenome (GOLD analysis project Ga0209101, IMG submission 185481) | Hot spring microbial mat communities from California, USA to study Microbial Dark Matter (Phase II) - Cone Pool mat layer C metaG... ... | reverse complement strand
CATGGGCATTCAACACACAGTTAGTGCTGCGCGCCAGCACCTCCGGCAGCATGTGCCGTGCCACGTCATAGGCGCCGCACGCCAGCGCCGCCTGGCCGAGTGCGAAGAGCAGCTCAACCGGCGCCTGGCTGCCCGCCGCTGCCAGTACGTTTGATAACACGCTATACGCCCGCGCCGGTTCATCCCGGCTCAAGTAGATGCGCGCCGCCGCCAGCGCCGCGTCGTGTGAAAATGCACCCGTGCGTGGCTCGCTCAGCGCCGCTTCATACGAAAACAGCGCGCGCGGTGTGTCGTTCTGGCGCTCGTACACCCATCCCAGCCAGTATTGCGCATCAGCATAGATGCCGGGCGTGCGCGCATCCCGGCGTACGAGCTGCAAGGCCTCGACGGCATTGCTGAAGCGCTCCAGCGCAAGGTAACACCGCCCTGCCATGAGAAACAATTGATTGCTCAATGCCGGGGAGACGCCGTCACGCAACGCTTCTTCGATTTGCCGCGCGGCCACATCGTGGAAGCCATCCTCAAACGCGCGCGTGGCCAGCGCAAGCTTAGCCTCGTCCGCGCGGCCGGCCGCCCACACCTGCGCTGCCATGCACAGTGCTGTCCAGACTCTCCACTTCATGAACTGTTATTATAGCATTATTCACAAAACGCGATCACATCAGCCACGCACGCCGCATCACACAGCAGCATCACCAGCCGGTCAATACCCAATGCCATGCCTGCGCAGGGCGGCAGATGCGGCAGCGCGGCGATGAAGTCGTCCGGCCACGGATAGACCTCAGCCCCGCGCGCGGCGCGCAGCGCCTGTTCTGCCCGCAGCGCGGCCGCCTGCCGCGCCGCATCCGTCTCCTCCGCGCATCCATTGGCCAGCTCGATGCCCGCGATGTAGACCTCGCAGCGCTCTGCACGGTGCGGCGCGCCCGCCAGCGTGCGCGCCATCGGGCAAAACGCCGCCGGATAGCCATGCAAGACGGCCGGCGCCTCCCGCCCCAGCTGCGGTTCCACCTTCGCTACCAGCGTCTCCTCAAACCATGCCTGATCCGGCGTGTCCTCAAGCGCCCGCCCCGCATAGCGCGCAAACGCCTCGTCCACACTCAGCATCTCCCACGGCGCGTCGAGCGCGATCTTCACCCCGCGGAACACAAAATGTTCCGTCCCATGCACCGCGCGGCACACATGCTGCAGCAGCGCCCGCACGTCATCAATCAACACCGCACAATCCGCGCCCGCGCGATACCACTCCAGCATGGTAAATTCGGGATGATGCAACCGCCCGCGTTCGCCGTGGCGGAAGCATTTGCTGATCTGAAAGATGCGCTGATAGCCCGCGGCCAGCAGGCGTTTCATGTGAGGTTCCGGTGACGTGGCTAAAAACGCGTCGCCACTGGGAACCGCGTCAATATAGCGCTCCGGCAACGGCGCGCGCATGCGCACTGGCGTCTCGACCTCCAGCACATCGCGCGCACAAAAAAAGGCGCGCACCGCCTGCACCGCCTGTGCGCGCCGGACAAGATAATGCTGCCGTGCCGCCAGCGCCCTGCGCGCTGCAGCGTGCGCTTCATCCCCTGCAGCGCTCACGGCCTTCACTTTTTCACACGCTCGATGTACTCCCCCGTGCGCGTGTCTACGCGGATATACTCGCCTTCATTCACAAACAACGGCACCTGCACCGTCACGCCCGTTTCCAGCGTGGCGGGCTTCAACACATTCGTGGCCGTGTCGCCGCGCACACCCGGTTCTGAATGGGTGACTTTCAGAACTACGGATGGCGGCAACGTTACTTCTATTATCCGGTCGCCAAAAAACAGCACATCCACCGGGGTGTTCTCAACCAAAAACCCTTTCTTGTCGCCAATCACCTGCTCGTCCGCCAAGTGATGCTCGAATGTTTGCGGGTTCATGAAGCAATAATGATGGCCGTCGAAGTACAAGTATTCCATCGTCGTCGCGGTCAGATCGGCTTCTTCAAACTTGTCGTTGGAGCGGAACGAACGCTCAAGATTAGCGCCCGTAATCATGTTGCGCATGCGCGCCCAGTAGATTGCCGCCCCCTTGCCCGGCTTGGTAAATTCAAAATCCGTCACAATATACGGCTCGCCGTCTATCTGCAACTTCAATCCCTTCTTCAAATCACTCGCTTCGTACATATCGCTCACATGCTGTTGAGAAAATCAATGGCAGCCCGTAGGAGAATTGAACTCCTGCTTCATGGATGAGAACCATGCGTCCTAGCCACTAGACTAACGGGCCGTTCTATTACACTTTCCGTAATTATATCAACAGCGCCGTGAAATTTCAAGCGCGGGGGTGGAATTGCCGGTGAATGCTCTTCAGGCGCTGATGATCCACATGCGTGTAAATCTGCGTCGTGCTGATGTCGGCGTGCCCCAGCAGTTCCTGTACCACGCGCAAATCCGCCCCGTGCATCAGCAAATGCGTCGCGAACGAATGGCGCACGATGTGCGGATACACCGCTTTGGCCATGCCGGCCGCCTTTGCGTACCATGTGATGCGCTTCCAAAAATTAACGCGCGTCATCGCGCAGCGCCGCGCGGTCAGAAACAACGGCTCCGTGCCCGCCCCCGGCCCGCGCAACGCCAGATAGCGCTGCAACGCCTCGCGCGCGTGTGAGCCTACGGGCACCAGGCGCTCCTTTCCGCCCTTGCCCGTGCAACGCAAAAACCCGCTCTGCACGTCCACATCCCCAAGGCGCAATTTCACCAGCTCGCTCACCCGCAGCCCCGCCGCATACAGCAGCTCCAGCATCGCCTTGTCGCGCGCGCCACGCCACGTGCTTACGTCCGGCGCCGCCAGCAGCTGCTCCACTTCCTCTTCGCTCAAAATTTCCGGCAGCAGCCGCCACACTTTCGGTGCCTCCACCCGCGTCGTCACATCATCACTCACCAGCCGCTCCTGCATCATAAACCGGAAAAACACCCGCACCGCAATGAACTCGCGCAACACCGTGTTGACGCTGCGCTTCAGCTCATGCCGCTCGGCCAGAAACTCTACAATATGATCAGCCGTCACGCTCGGCCATGCCCGCACGCCGCGCCGCTCCAAAAAGTCCACAAAAAGATGCAAATCCGACTCATACGCCACACACGTGTTGGTGGCCAGCCCGCGCTCGATGCGCAAATAATTAATGAATTGACGTATCGCCGTCAGCATCGCCCACTACAAGTGTAACAGGTCCTACACGTCCTATAGTCCTATTCTGAAAAAAAGAACGGCTGGTACTTGTCCTGGGGGTGACGTTCCCAGCCGCGGTTGCTGTATGATTTAGAGCGTGTTGGCGCGGTATCTGGATAGCGGTTTGTGGAGGAGGGACTTGCTGTTTGTCGTCTATCCATTGATGTTTACCGCATCACGCTCGCCATCGTACCACATTGTACCAAATTGTGGTTCAAAAGTCAACCCCCCCAAGATATGGTGTGCTCGCCGCCTTCCACACATCATACCTTGCCGTCTGCAATTAACAAAAAGTGTCATTGCAATCGTGGCACGGAATCCCTGCCGCCACGCCAGCCGCCGCGCCACGTGTTCCATCTGCCATACGCCGCCGCACACAGTTCCAGCGCCGCCTTCCGCGTCTGGTCAAATGCCGCCGCCCATTTCGGCACCATGAAATTTTGATACGGATTTTCCGGACACTTTTCAGCTTTGTGCCCGGCTGTTTTGACATTCGAGCGCGTGCGTAGTATACTAGACAGCGGCATGGTATCCATTCACCACAGAAGAACAGCCATGAACCGTCTCTTTCTTGTTGCGCAATGTATGCTGGCGCCATTTGTGGCGGGCGCCGCCGCGCCGTTGATGTCAGATGATATTCCCACCTCTGCCGGCGCGGTGCGCATCACCTTCATTGGCCACAGTTCGCTGATGCTGACGCATGGCAAAACGGTGATCCATGTAGATCCTGTGAGCCAGTACGCCAATTATGCCACGTTACCCAAGGCCAGTCTCATTCTGGTTACCCACGAGCATTTTGACCATCTTGACATGCGAGCGATTGAGAAGATTCGCACGGACAAGACGGTGATTGTGGCGCCGCCAGTCTGTGCGAATGCAGTGGGGAAGGCTGTGATTCTGCGCAATGGCGAACGGACGACACAATGTGGCGTGCTCATCGAAGCCGTGCCGGCCTACAACATCACACATCAGCGCGCGCCCGGCAAGCCGTTTCATCCGCGCAGTGTGGGCAATGGCTACATTCTGACGTTTGGCGACACGCGCATCTATATCGCGGGCGACACGGAAAACACGCCGGACATGAAGGCCTTGACCAACATTACCGTGGCGTTTTTGCCGATGAATCTGCCATATACCATGACGCCGGAAATGGTGGCTGACGCGGTGCGCGCGTTCAAACCGAAGATTCTCTATCCTTATCATTACGGCGAGACCGATCCGCAGAAGCTGGTGAAATTGCTGCACGGATCAGGGATTGACGTGCGCATCCGCCCGCTGCGATGAGTTCCGCGGCGGTTATTTTCCCACACCAGTTGTTTGACACGCATCCGGGGCTGGCGCGCGGGCGGCGGGTCTTTCTAGTTGAAGAACAGTTGTTCTTCCGCGATTGGCGCTATCCCGCGCGCTTTCACCAACACAAACTTGTGTTGCATCGCGCGAGTATGCGTGCGTATGCCGACCGCCTGCGCCAGCGCGGCTACGGCGTTGATTACATTGACCATCAACCTGATGCGCACATGGAGTATCTGTTTGCACCGTTGCGGCGCGCTGGCATCAGCGAGATTGTGGTGGCGGAACTGTGCGACTATATGCTGGAAAAACGCCTGCGCCGTTTTGCCGCACGCCATGGCATGCGCGTGACAGAACTCGAATCACCCGGCTTTTTGACGCCCCGCGCGTGGCTGCTGGACACCTTGCGCGGGCAACGCCGCCTGCAGCTGACACCGTTTTACATCGCGCAACGCAAGCGGATGGAGCTGCTCCTCGTTCACGGCAAACCTGCTGGGGGACGCTGGACATACGACACGGCCAACCGCCAAAGCGTGCCGCCGGGGTTGCACCTGCCACCCAAGCCCGCCGCCACTCCCACTGCGTACACGCGCGAAGCAGCTGATTACGTCGCCGCGCGCTTCCCTGATCATCCCGGCGATGCCCACACGTTCTGGCTGCCCGTCACGCACGAGGCGGCCACGCGCTGGCTGCAGGATTTTTTGACACAGCGCCTGGCACAGTTCGGCCCGTATGAAGACGCCATGTTGCGCGACGAGCCGTTCCTGTTTCATTCAGTGCTGTCGCCCCTGATCAATACCGGCCTGCTGACGCCGGCGCAGGTGCTGGATGCCGTGCTGGCGTGGGCGGGCGAGCATACCGTGCCATTGCCATCACTGGAAGGCTTCGTGCGGCAAGTGGCGGGCTGGCGCGAATTCATCCTGGGTGTGTACCTTCTGCATGGCGTGCAACAGCGTACCAGCAATCACTTTGGCTGCACACGCGCGCTGCCGCCAGCGTTCTACACCGGTACGACCGGCCTGCTGCCGGTTGACACGGTAATTCGGCGCGTGCAGCGCTTCGCCTATGCCCATCACATTGAGCGCCTGATGATTCTTGGCAACATCATGCTGCTGTGCGAAATCCATCCCGATGCGGTGTACACATGGTTCATGGAGTTGTTTGTAGACGCGTACGACTGGGTGATGGTGCCGAATGTGTATGGCATGAGCCAGTATGCGGATGGCGGGTTGATGACCACGAAGCCGTATATCAGCGGCTCGCGCTACGTGCGCACGATGAGCGATTATCCAGCGGGCAGCTGGTGTGAGCAGTGGGACGCCTTGTACTGGCGCTTTATAGACCGGCAGCGTGCGTCGTTTCTGCGCACGCCGCGTTCAGCCATGATGCCGCGCATGTACGACCGGCTGCCGGCCGCGCGACGGGCGCGCCTGCAGCACATAGCCGGCGAGCTGCTGAACAATCTGGCCTAGCCGGTGCCGCGGCGGGCATGAGGAACTGCGCGCAGCATCCTCTTGGTGCCGGCCTGATTCCGGCGAGTAGTGACATAGGACTGGAGGGGCAACGGCCTCGTTGCCCTTATGCCCGCGCAAACATCAGACCGCCGTGGCCGGCGGCCCTCCAAAACTGTAGGGGCAACGGCCTCGTTGCCCTTGAACCCACGTGCATCAGGCCGCCGAGGCCGGCGGCCCTCCAAAACTGGAGGGGCAACGGCCTCGTTGCCCTTATGCCCGCGCAAACATCAGACCGCCGTGGCCGTCGGCCCTCCCTCGTTGCCGGATGTAATGCCGAATCAGGCCTTGACAAAAGCGCTGTAATATGGTATAATTCCACCACAATATGAATTCACGCAAATTAAAGGAGCTGCTATGCGCATACTAACCAGTCTCTTCCTCGCCGCCACAAGTGCGACTGCGCTTGCTGCCGCACCATCATCCCGCGTGCCTCTCAGCGGCACCTTGCCCGCGCTGGATGGCACGCTGATTGATTTGAGCTCATTCAACGGCAAAGTTGTCTTGGTGGTCAATACAGCCAGCAAATGCGGCTTTACGCGCCAATACAAAGGTCTTCAATCCCTGCATGAAAAATATGCGGGGCGCGGGCTGGCGGTGCTGGGGTTTCCCTGCAATCAATTTGGCCGGCAAGAACCCGGCACGGCAGCAGAAATCAAGGCCTTTTGCGAGAAAAACTACGGCGTGACGTTTCAAATGTTCAGCAAAGTTGATGTAAATGGCACCAACGCGCCGCCGTTGTTTCAGTATCTGACGTCAGGTGACGTTCCGATACAAGACCGCGGGCCGATCAGGTGGAATTTTGAGAAATTTCTGATCGGGCGGGACGGGCGGTTAATTGCGCGCTTCCGCTCGCTGACCGGGCCGCAGAGTGAAAAGGTCGTGCGCGCGATCGAAGCGGCGCTGGCAGAAGGTGAGCAGCCCAAGCAGGCACGCTAGCCCCACGGCCGGTTCGGGAATCTCGCCGGCAAAGACGGCGCTCATCGGCCCCCAATTCCCCAGCGCATCGCGCCCGCGCACGTAGATCATCGTGTACGGCCCTTCCAACGCGGCACTGTCAAGGTAGCCCACAACCGGCTCATAGACGCTATCAAAAGCACCGTCTGCCGCGTGCATGGAGTACGTCTCGACCGCGGCGTGATGGAAGGGCTCGAGGGCCCATTCGGCGCCGGCAACGAGGTTGCTGCCGCTACCGCGTTCGTCAATCACGGCCTGCACGACAACAATGTTGCTGGGTGTTGGGCTGAGCTCCACGTGGAGCGCATCCGGCCCGTTCACCAGCACATACGGCGCGCGTGCAATCTTCGCAGCGTAAACAAGCGCGCCCTTGTTCGTGGGCCATTGATCGCTGTCAATCGCACTGTAGGCCGGCATGAACGAAGTGCCAACTTCAAACGTAAAAGCCGGAATACCGAGTTCGCCGTACGCCCAATCGGTACTGTCGCCGCTGGTCGAATAGAGCATGGTGCTGCTCTGGCCGGCGCGGTAGCGGTTGTAGCGGGCAAGTTTAAGGCCGATGGCGCGCAGACCAGCTTGATTGGGCGCGGGCGCGCTGGTATGGCCCCACGGCCACAGCACATAGCGTCCGTAACTGTGCAGCGAAATCAATATGCCAGTCGTGTTGCTTGGCGCGGGGTCGGTGATCAGCGGCCCGCGCTGGTCGGGGAAGAGATTGGTAATCAATTGTTGCAACTGTGCCACTTCCGGTTCAGACGCCGGCGCGAGGCCGCAATAGACAAGATCGCAGGGGGCGGTACTGATGCCCGTCGTGCCCCAGAGGAAACTGTGATTGCGGTTCAGATCAATGCCGTACTGCGCCCAATCGCCGGGGGGCCATGCGGTGCAGCGGTCTTGATGGGCATTTTTACGTTGAGTGAACGGGTTGCCGTTGTATGGCGGCTGCGTGCCGAGCGAGACGATCCAATGGCCTTCGGGATTCACCAGCGGCACAATCCACGTTTCTTGTTCATTGACCAGCCAGGTGGCGTCGGCGTCTGTGTTATACCCCTCAAGGAGCCAGTGGGCGAAGCGCAGCGCAAGCTCCGGCGTCGTGATTTCACGGGCATGGATGGCCGCCATGAGAAAAAAGACTGGTTTGGAGCCGGGGGTGTTGGTGGCCGTGATGCGCAGGGCCAGCAAATCGTGGACTTCCTGCGTCTGGCCGCCGGGTGTAACGGCGCCGCCGGTGCTTTTGCAGAACGCTTCACCATATTTGACCAGCGTGGCGATGTGTGCATACGCGGCGGTCAATGCGTGAAGATGGGCCACAATTTCCTGCGCCGTTTTGTAGTTGCCGTAAAACTCATGAGGGCGCACACTGGCAGGCGGCGGGCGGCGGAACACATCGCGCGGCGGGATGAACTCGAGACTGCGATTGGTGTCAATCATCACCTGCCAGCCCTCCGCGCGCAGGCGGGCCAGCGTGCCGGTTGATGCAGTCAGCAAAAGACAGCGCTCGTCATGGTCATTAAATTCATGCACGTCATACCGCGTGACGAGCCGCTGGATGTCCTCGCCGGACGTGTAATACACACGCACAACAAAAGTGTCACCAAGCGTGGCTGCGCCCGCCGCTACACACAGAGTGGCAGTTATTACCCAGCACCATATACAACAACGTACGGCATGTCTCATTACTCTATGATAGCATTTTTCTGTCTACAGGCGGCCGCCCATGGTGAGCACCATGAGCGCTTTCTGCACATGCAGGCGGTTTTCGGCTTCGTCGTAAACGACGGAATGCGGGCCGTCAATGACCGCATCGGTGACTTCCTTGCCGCGGTCGGCGGGGAGCGGATGCATGTAGATGGAATGCTTTTTTGTCAGCGCCATCGCGCGTTCGTCGCACACCCACGAAGGATACTTCTCAATCAAGGCCAGGCCGGTTTTTGTGTCCTGCGTGTGCACGAGCGGGCCCCATGATTTGGGAATGACGATATCGGCATCACGAAAAGCTTCGTCAAAGTCATGGACGATTTCAAATTTGACCCCATGTTCACGAGCGTTGATACGGGCTTGTTCTTCGATTTCAGGCATCAATCTGAATTCCGGCGGATAGGCCAGGGTCACATCAATCCCGAAGCGCGGCATCATCAGGATCAAGCTTTGCGGCACGGACAGTGGGCGCATGTAATTGGGCGCGCAGGTCCATGCCACGCCAAGTTTCAAGCCGCGCGTGTTGTGGCCGAATGTTTCACGGATGGTCATGTAGTCGGCCAGAATCTGGCACGGATGGTAGACGTCGCACTGCATGTTGAGCACGGGCACAGAGGCATGGCGCGCAACCTCGCGCAGATATGAATTGCCCTCACGATAGGCGCAGTGACGGATGGCGATGGCTTCGCCGAAGCGGCTCAAGACTTTGGCCGTGTCCTGCGCCGATTCGCCGTGCGAGATTTGCATTTTGTCGGGCGAAAGAAAAATGGCATGGCCGCCGAGCTGGGTCATGCCGGTTTCGAACGAATTGCGCGTGCGCGTGGAGGAATCGAAGAAGATCATGTAGAGGGTTTGATCTTCAAGATAATGGCGGCGCACGCCCATGGCATGTTCGCGTTTGAGATGAAAGGCGGTCTCAAAGACCGTCTCCAACTCGTCTTTCGTCCACTCTTGTGTGGTAATAAAGTCGCGGCCTTTGAGTTTCGTCTGCATGCGGCTCCTTGAATGTAGTTACCTACCATAATACTTCTGCCGCACGCAATTGTCAAGCGGCATGCTGGTCCTAAATCCGGCGACTAGCGACATAGGCGTGGAGGGGCAACGGCCTCGTTGCCCTTGTGCGCCGCAACATGGAGGGGCAGCGGCCTCGTTGCCCTTGTGCGCCGCGCACATAAGGCCGCCGGGGCCGGCAGCCCTCCAAAACTGGAGGGGCAGCGGCCTCGCTGCCCTTGTGCGCCGCGCGCATAAGGCCGCCGAGGCCGGCAGCCCTCCAAAACTGGAGGGGCAACGGCCTCGCTGCCGTTGTGCCCCGCAACATGGAGGGGCAACGGCCTCGTTGCCCTTGTGCGCCGCGCGCATAAGCCCGCCGGGGCCGGCGGCCCTCCCTAATCGCCGGATCCAAGATGGTGATCTTGACCTAAAGCCGGCGACTGTCGCTGGGTCTAGGTTCCTGTGCAGCGCCACCGCCACGCCTGCACGCGCAGCACAACAACCATCGCAAAACATACATCCGTTGGTAGTATGGTGATTGTGGTGATTCATCACCGCTCGCAGCTACGGCTTGAGGTCTTTCACGCAGCGGAAGCCAATCGTTGCACAGCGGTCCCATGCGTCGCAGAGCAGAATGTGTTTGGCGCCCCAGTCGGCCGGGCGCGCGCCGGTATCAAAGAGCCAGTGGCTGTTCTTGACGTCATACCAACAGCCGCCTTTCAGAATCTGATAGCGCGTATGGCCGTCGGTGCGTTCACTTTCGGTCAGCTCCCACACATTGCCGCTCATGTCCCATACACCGGAAGGGGTGCGGCCCGCGGGAAATGCGTCCACCGGGGTGGTGCCGTCCGTACCACTGTTGCATTTGGCGGGATCAAACGGGCCACCCCACGGCCACTCGTTGGCGGCCACGTCTTGCGCGGCGCGCTGCCATTCTTCTTCGCGTGGCAGACGTTTTTTTGCCCAGCGGGCGTACGCGCGCGCATCACCAAGAGAAACGTAGACCACCGGATGATTTTCTTTGCCGCGCGGCGGCTGGCCGTTCTCCCAGTGCTTCAGAAAATTGCGCGGGTCGGCAGGTGTGTAGCCAGTAGCTTTTACAAACTCATAAAAGTCAGCGTTGGTGACGGGGAACGCATCTATTGCCACATTCCGCACCACAGCCTGCCTAGTGTAGGTGCACGTTTGTTCAAAGGCATCATAAACATGCTTTTCATCGGGGACGCCCGCGATATAGCCGCATTCGCGCATGCGGTAGCGCGTGATCATGGTGCCTTCGAAGTCCGGTATACGAACCATGCCATTGGGCACGCGGGCGGCGCGGCGCGTGGGTTTGACAGGTGTGAGGATGTGCGGAAGAGTTGTTTTGCGGTGTTCGCCGTGCCAGGGCGGCGCGGCCCAATCTGCGGCGGCAAAGCGCGCGCGCTGCGCTGCCAAAAAGTCCTGCAGTGCGCGGTCTACGTCCGGCACGGCGAGAATGCCCGCCAAGCCATCGCGCTCAAACCAGCCGCGCAGAAAGACATGCTCGCCATCCGGCTCAACGCAGTATTCCTGGCCGGAAATGACATCAACATAGCGCATGCCGGGCGTGGCGGGCAGGCGGAACAAGCGTTTTTCGATCGTATGGCCGCGCCGGTTGACGGCCGTCCACAGCGTGCGGCCTGCGTAGTCCCAGCGGCTGACATAGATGCCTTGGACACACCCGCCGCCCACGTGGGGCTGCCACTCGCCATGAATGAACCAGTCAGCAAAGCGCCGCTGCGCGGGGAAGAGCAGGCGCATCCACGACTTGCAGCGCGGGCTGTATTCGGCCCAGTAGCCGAAGACATTCTCCCAAATCACCTGGCCGCCGCCGTTCATCCAGCCGCGCTGCAGCTCGCGGATGGGGTCATAGAAATAGCGGCGGCTTTCGTAAATGATCTGGTGGCGGTCAAGCCAGCGGTTGCGGTAGGTGCCGGGCGCGGTAGAATCATCAGTCATTTGTTGCCAGCAGCCGATTTCGTGGCCAAACGGCTCGAGGCGGGCTGGGGCTTCCGAAACAAAGATTTTGTCCGGGCCGGCGCCGCGTTGCAGCGCGATGCGGAAGTCATCGGCAGGGCCGTCGGAACAATCCAGAAACAAACCATCCAGATTGCATTCGCGCACGAGCGCGACCAAGGCGTCTTCGACGGAGGCCCAGCCGGGCGGCACGCCAGGCACCCACGGTTTGTGATCCAGCAGCACGCGCACGCCACGCGCATGAAAGCGCGCCACCGCGTCACGCAGCGCCGCCCGCCCGCCCGGCAGCTCGTCATAATACGCCAGTTGATGCCGCGGATCAACGCCCGACAACGGATAATTGCACCACAGGCACACGACGTCGTAGCCGCCGAAATCACGTTCCGCCCGGCCGCACACCGCATCAACTTGCCACGCGCCGGTGGCGTGGTCAATCAGCTCGTTGTCCCAGAGCATGAGAAAGCCCATGGCGTAGGCGCGCGATGCCCACGCTTGCGCCGCGGCATCATACAAAACAGAACCCAGCCGCGCGCGTTCACGGACGGACCATTTGACCAGCGCAGTACGCCACGCGGGCCATTGATCGGGTTCTTCAGGTGCGCGAATGAACGCCTTGCGCAGTGAAAGCGCATCTGTAGCGACAACATTATCCATACTTACACCATGTGGTGAAAACAGGTTGGAAC
>Ga0209101_1002419_pt1 | contig 12325 bp, 8 predicted proteins | sample ConPoolayeCmetaG_FD_185481 | JGI IMG/M metagenome (GOLD analysis project Ga0209101, IMG submission 185481) | Hot spring microbial mat communities from California, USA to study Microbial Dark Matter (Phase II) - Cone Pool mat layer C metaG... ... | reverse complement strand
TTCCTGCACTCCACCGGCCAACTGCACAAGGGGGACCGGGGAAACGGTCTGTTCCTCCAATTCACCTCCGAGCCGGTGCAGGACCTGCCCATTCCCGACAAAGCCGGCTCCCCTGCCTGGTCCATCACCTTCGGCGTGCTCAAGATGGCCCAGGCTGTGGGCGACAGGCAGGCGCTGCTGGCTGCCGGGCGGCGGGTCATCCGCTTCCATCTGGGGAGCGATCCGGTCAGCGGGTTGAGACAACTGGCCGAGGCGCTGACCTGAAGCCCTCACGCCACCCACGATTCAGGTAACAGGACTTGCGCAATGGATGGCATTTTCTAATTCTTCGTGTCTTGGTGCCTTTGTGGTAAGCCTGCCGGGTAACTGCGTAACTCCTGTCGGGTAAGTAAAAGGGAGTAGAGCCTTCAGGCGGAAAAGGCCGGCTGAAGCCTCCACTCCGGCCCGATCTCCACTGTCTCCCTGGCGTTGTCTGCGTCTTTGTGGTGTATCTGAGACGCGGTAAACAAATCCCTCACAGCCCTGCAGAGACCTTCTGTTCCAGCCACTCCAGAGCGCCAGGTTCCATGGCCCAGGCGCCGGAGTAGAGCTGTACATATTCCATGGCCTCGCTCCGCTTCCCCGGCTCCACAGTCAGCAGTTCCCAGGAACTTATCTGCTGCCGGGTCAGCAACAGGGTGGGGACGAAAGGGTTGAGAGATACGGCACGTTCCATTTCCCGGTGGGTAGCCGGATGATCCCCCCGTCGGTGAAACTGCTCCAGCAGCCGGTTATAGGCCCAGAAGCAGAGCCCTTCCTTCGGATACCGGTTCATCACGCGCAACGCCTCCCCTTCCTTCCCCTGCTCCAGCAGCACGGCTGTCAGCAGGTAACGTGCTCCCTGGTGGTCGTCGGCGTTCAGGCGCAGCAGTCCTTCAAAATGGGCCTGGGCCTCAGCCCGCTCCCCCTGACGCCACAGGGCGTACCCCAGAGCCAGCCGGGCGCGCATATAGGGGCGGGTGATGGCCGCCCCCCAGAACCCGCCGGCATAGGTCCCGAAAGGATCAGGGCCCATCAGGCGCTCGCCGGCCGTCACCGCCTGAGCGCAGAACCGGGCTGCCTCCTGCCATGAGGTCGCGTCGTGGGCCAGCAACAGATGGCCATCCACGGCATCGGCTGAGAGGGCCAGGGCTTGTTGAGCGATTTTGCGGCGCTGCCGGGCCGATTCTTCCTCCCACCCCTCATAGGCCAGGCTTTGAGCCTTGTGCCAGGGCAATGTCGGCTCCGGGAAGTGTGGTTTCTCCCCTGGAGTCATGTAGGATGAAAGAAATGTCTCGAACTCTCTCTCAGAGCTGAACTTCCGTTCCTGGGTCAAGACCCAGATGTGGAGAAAGGTCGGTTCCGCCGGCCGTGGTTGGGCCGCCTTGGGGACCCGGCCATCGGTCCCCACGATGGGTGAAATGGCGATCTGGATCTGGGGTGGAAAGGGAGATCGCACCGACGGCCGTTGTCTCCTCGTTGGTGGCCGTTTTTTACGTTTTGTCATTCTTTCCTCTCATGCGAGTCGTCATGCCGCCTCGGCCAGGACCGCTTATGAGGGCTTGCGTGCGGCGTAAAGGACCGGCAGGAAAGCCCTCTGAGGCTTCTGGCGGTCGTAGGCCACGCTGACCCAATCCTTTTCACGAAAAGGCAACTTGAAGGCTATGACAAAGTTTCTGACCTTGTAGACCTGATCGCCGACCATAAACACATACCAGATCGTCCATTCCCCTCTGAAAAAATGCTTGCTGGCAAGAATGCCCTGGGTGATCTCTCCCGTCTCGATCGTTTTTTTGATGAGGCCAACGCGCCGGATGAGCAAAGGCAGCCAGAGGATGAGCAGGAAGATGCTGATCCCATATACCCTGGAGATCACGATTGAAATGACACAGGCCAATAGCAGCAAGACGCTGAAATAATCTTTGAACAAAATCTTGCCAATGCTGGCAGTGGGGTTGGAAGCCATCGCCTTTCCTCGCCGATGTTGAATTTGAATGGTTGAGTACCTCTACTCCAGTTCTTCCTCGATTGCCCTTCGAACCTGAGCCTCTGTGACCGGCCCGAAGAATTTCGCCTTGCCCTTGATCCAGATCCCATCCGCAACCCCGTACTGAGCGATCACCTCCCTGCTGGCCGGAATCTCCCTGACCGTTACCCCTCCGCCGAGCTCCTGGACCACTTTCCGAACGGCCAACACGGCCGATGCCCCGACCGGACAGAAGCGCGAGCCGATCACCAGGACCTCAACCCCAACCTCAGATACAGCGGTGTGGGCCTCGATCGGCATGACCCTGACCGAAGCCTGATGCAACGGATAATACAGCAACCTGCTCCCTTCACTTTCCCTGAGTACCTGGAAGCCACGCTTGAGGAAATGCCGATAATGCATGTACCCTTCAATCTCTGTGCCATCAACCAGAATGCCCTTATAGCCCTGCGAATCCAGGTATTTTACGAATTCCTGAAAGAGCAGGCGCATCCCTCCCCGGCCTTGATGGTGCCGTTGGACCCAGTCGCAGTAGAGATAAGCCACCCCATCCTCTATCTCGTACGGGACCAATGCCTGGCTTCCGGGGGCCCAGTAGATATGGCCAATGACGTGGCCCTCCTCATCCTCCAGATGGAACCCCTCAACATGGCGTCCCAGGTTCCCGGCGAACCACTCTCTGGACAGGGACAGGCCATCTGCCCAAAATGGGATGGGGTCCTCCGTCGCACAGGGATAAGCCTGCTGAACCTCTTCCGCTGTTTGAACACGCCGAACCTGCATTAGACACCCTCCTGAACATAAGAGCTTGTCTGAAAACCACCAAGACACAAAGACACAAAGGACACCAGGTATTGGTGCTAATCCGGCGCGGCGTGGCGCCGGGAATCATGATTCCTCCGATTCGGTCTGGCGCAGGGTGTGCAGAGGCACAGTCACGACAATCGCCGTCCCCAATCCTGGACGGGAATGGATGGACAGTTTGCCCCTCAGGGCCTGCGCCCGCTCGCGCATGTTGAGCAATCCCAGACTGCCCCGCCGATCATATTCGGCGCTCAGTTTATCCAGATCGAACCCCCGGCCGTCATCCCGGACCCCCACTATCAAAGTATCCCTCTGTTCGGCTACGGCGATCCACACATTCCGCGCCCAGGCATGTTTTTTGACATTGCCCACCGCCTCCTGGACGATGGAAAAGAGCGCCCGTTCGGCAGGGGCCACCAGCCGACCGGAAAAGCCGCTGATCTGGAGATGATAGGCCAGGTCACCTGCTTCCTGCTGTTGCTGGATATACAATTGCAGGGCCGGCACCAGCCCCTGGGTTTCCAGAATGACCGGCCGCAGGTCGAACAACAGGGTGCGGATCTGGCGCAGCGCCTCGCGGGCAATCGGCACCAGTTCCTCCAGTTCCCGGACCGCCTTCGCCGGTTCCCGTTCCCAAAACTTGCGCACGATCTCGATCTGGGTGATGAGCGACGACAGCAATTGGGCCGGCCCATCATGCAGGTCGCGGGCCAGACGGCGGCGCACCTCCTCCTCGATGGCGATCAGCCGGTCACGCTCCCGCTTCAAATCCTGGTAAAGACGGGCATTTTCGATGGCGGTCGCCGACTGGGCAGCAAATGAGGTCAGCAGGTTCAGGTCGTCGTCGTCAAACGGCTCGCCGCCCATTTTGTTGAGGACCTGGATGACGCCGATCGTTTCCCCCCTGGTGATCAGGGGCACCCCGATCTGGGATGTAACCTCAAAGTCAACACTGACGGGGATCTCTTCCAGGAAACGATCATCCTGGCTGACATCGTCCACGATAACAGGTTGGTTGCGCGAAAGAATCCAGCCGGCCAGGCCCTGATCTTTTCCGATCCGCCTGCCTTGCAGCGCCTGGCCTCCGCCCCCTTCGACCACGGAAAAGATCAACTCCTGCTTGTTGGAGTCGAGCAACAGCAACGCCCCGGCCTGGCCCTCAACCGCATTGATGGCCGAGCGGAGGATACGATGTAACAACCGCTCGACATCCAGCTCCACGGCCAGGTCTTGAGCGATGTGCTGCACCATCCGCAGGCCGATCAGTTGCTGGCTCAGGGAGACGTAGCCGTTGCGCAATTGCTCGTTCTCGTTCTGAAGTTCTTTCAGGATCTTTTCCAACTCCGATGCATTCAGCTCCGTCATGGGGCCTCCTGATGGACCAATTATAACATCTTTCGCCGGGGAATGCAATAGCGATTCACCTTCGTCAAGCCACTTGCCCGGCGGTCCATAAAATGCTATAATCAGCCCTGGAGAAAGGTGGCTCCAGGCGGGTCGGCGCCCTGCCTCTTTCGACGGCCACCGACCGCCAGAGACACCAAGACTCAAAGGACAGAAAGGGGCATAGGATTTGGGAGTCGAGCCTTCAAAGTCCAATCATAAGGATCTGCCAGATCTCATGGAGGAGGAAAGAAGCATGACCATTGTGTTGGACGGGTCGAATCTGACTGTTGAAAATCTGGTGCGTATCGCCCGGCACGGGGAGCGGGTGGAGCTTCACCCTGAGGCAGTGGAGCGGATCAGGCTCTGTCGCGCCATGCTGGAGGAAAAGCTCCAGGCACGGGAGATCATGTACGGCACCAACACCGGCATCGGCGAGTTCTCAGAAGTGGTGCTCAGTGATGAACAGGTGAGGCAGTTCCAGCGATATCTGATCTACAACCATGCCGCCGGCATCGGCGAGCCGCTGCCGGTCGAGGTGGTGCGCGGGGCGATGGCCAGCCGCATCAACGTCCATGCCCACGGCAATTCCGGCTGCCGGCCTGAGATCACCCAGACCTTCGTCGAGATGCTGAACAGGGGGGTCACCCCGGTCGTCTGCCGCAAAGGGTCGGTGGGGGCCTGTGGCGACCTGGCCCCTATGGCCCAACTGGCGCTGCTGCTCATGGGCGAAGGGGAAGCCTTTTACCAGGGCGAACGGCTGCCGGGCCGGGTGGCGATGGAACGGGCCGGCATCCCCATTCCCGACCTCCACGCCCGGGATGGACTGGCAGCGATCAACGGCTCCAACGTGCTGACCGCCATGAGCGCCCTCCATCTGTACGACATGGACCGCTGGCTGAAGCAGGCCGAGATCGCCTGTGCCATGAGCCTGGAGGCACTGCTGGCCAACCTGAAGCCCTACGACGTGCGGCTCCATGAGCTGCGTGGCTTTCCGGGAGCGGTCCGCGCCGCCAGGGCGATCATGAAGTGCATTGCCGGCAGCGACCTGATGACCGGCAAGATGAAGACCAAGGTGCAGGACGCTTACTCGATGCGCTCCTCCCCGCAGGTCATCGGAGCGGCCCATGATGCGCTGGATTGGGCCCGAAAACAGGTGGAGATCGAGTTGAACGGCGTGGCCGATAACCCGGTTTTCCTGCCGGAATACCGGCTGACCCTGACCGGCGCCAACTTTCAGGGATCGCCGGTCTCGCTGCCGATGGACATGGTCGGCGCGGCCATCACCATGGTGTGTGTGCTCTCGGAGCGACGGCTCAACCGGCTGACCAACCCCGCTCTGAGTGTGGGCCTGCCCGATTTTTTGACCCCCAACCCCGGCTTCTTTTCCGGGATGATGCTCAGCCAGTACACAGCCGACATGCTGATTGTCGAGCAGCGCATCCTGTCTATGCCGGCCAGCATTCAGTCAATCCCGGCCGCTGCCGACCAGGAGGATTTTGTCTCGATGGGCATGAACACGGCCCTCAAGAACGAGCAGATTCTGGATAATGCCTACGGGGTGTTGGGCATTGAGTTCATGGCTGCTGCTCAGGCGTTGGACTTTCGCTCCTTTACACCCGGCCACGGCGTGCAGGCCGCCCGGCGCGTGATCCGTCAACATGTGGCCCACCTGGACGAAGACCGGCCCCTCTATCCTGACCACAACGCGATGAAAGAGTTGGTCAGGTCGTGCCAGATTCTGGAAGAGGTCGAACAGGTGGTTGGCAGCCTGGACTGACGGATAGGGCACCTGCGAGCAGTTGTCTTACAGGAGGAGTTGGATGAAAGGCATTATTACCATCGCCGGCTATGGCACCCGCTTCCTGCCGGCCTCCAAAGCCATCCCCAAAGAGCTGTTCCCCATCGCCGGTGTCCCGCTGATCCAGTACCACGTGGAAAGCCTGGTGGCGGCCGGCATCCGGGAGATCATCATCGTGGTGCGCGATGGCGGTGAGTTGATCCAGCGGCACTTTGCACCCCACCCCGAGCTGGAGCGGCATCTGGAGCGGTCGGGCAAGACGGCCCTGCTGGAGGAGATGCGCCGCCTGTCGCGCCTGGCCGACATTGTCACCGTGCGCCAGTCTGACACGCTGCCCTATGGGAACGCCTCGCCGGCCCTGGCCGCCCGCCCCTGGCTGAACCCCGGCGAGCCGTTTTATTATATGTTCGGCGACGACCTCATTATCGGTGAGCCGCCGGTGCCCGGCCAACTGCTGGATGCTTACCACCGCTACCGGCCGGCGGCGGTGATGGCGACCCAGTGGGTGGCCGACGAGGAGGCCAGCCTCTACGGCTGTATCGAGCTCAAGCCCGGCACAGAGAATGTCATGGCACGCATCATCGAAAAGCCGGCGCCGGGCACTCAGCCCTCGAACTGGGTGCAGATCGGCCATTTTGTGTTGACGCCTGAACTGTTCGACGTGCTGCACGGTTCAGAAACAGGCCAGGGGGGCGAACTGTGGCTGGCCGACGCCATGGACCGCCTGGCCCGGCGCGCGACGGTCATTGTCCAGCCGATTCACGCTTTGTGGATGGCGGCCGGCGATCCGCTGCGCCAGCTCAAGGCCAGCATCGAGATGGCCCTGCGCCGCCCCGACCTGCGTGACGGGCTGCTGGCCTACCTGCGCTCTCTGGATCTGTCATGAGCGTCCACGCTGAGGTCGAGTGCTACTCCGGCCACACCTACGCCCAGGAGCCGAGGGCGTTCCTGTGGGAGGGATGCCGCTACCGGGTGGCCGGGGTCGAGGCCCGCTGGCGCACACCCGACGGCCCGGCCTTTCGGGTGCGCGTCGAGTCGGGAGAGCGGTTTGACCTGCATTATCAGCCAGAGACAGACACCTGGTCCCTCTTCCTGCTGGAGAAGCATGAAGAATGGTAGGACAACTGCGAGCAGTTGTCCTACAAAGACAAGGAGGTCCCCAAAAAGATGCGTGATTTTGTTGCGAACAAGGTCCGGGCGGTGCCGCCGTCGGGCATCCGCCGCTTCTTTGACATCGCTGCTACCATGGAGGATGTCATCTCCCTGGGCATCGGCGAGCCCGATTTTGCCACGCCGCCGGCCATTGTCCGCGCCGGCATCGCTTCGCTGGAGGCCGGTCAGACCCACTACACCTCCAACTCCGGCATCCGCGAACTGCGCCAGGCTCTGGCCGAACATCTGGGGCGGCTGTATGGTGTGCGCTACGACCCCGACAGCGAGCTGCTCATTACCGTCGGCGTCTCGGAGGCGCTCTACCTGGCGCTGGCCGCCACGGTGGACCCCGGTGATGAGGTGATCGTGCCGGAGCCTTGCTTTGTGTCTTACAAGCCGGAGGTTCTGTTTGCCGGGGGGGCGCCGGTGACCATCCCCACCAGCGTCGTGGACGGGTTCCAGGTGCTGGCCCGGCAGATCGAGGCGGCGATCACGGCCAGGAGCAAGGTGCTGCTCATCGGCTATCCCAATAACCCCACCGGCGCCGTGATGAGCCGCGAACGGCTGCTGGAGATCGCCCGCCTGGCCGACCGGTACGATCTGCTGGTCATCTCCGACGAGATCTATGATCGGCTGGTCTATGGGGTGGAGCACACCTGCTTTGCTTCGCTGCCGGGGATGCGCGAGCGCACCATCCTGTTAGGCGGCTTTTCCAAGGCCTATGCCATGACCGGCTGGCGCATCGGCTATGCGGCTGCTCCGGCCGAGCTGTTGGGGGCCATGCGCAAGGTGCACCAGTACACCATCATGTCGGCGCCGACCCCGGCCCAGTTTGCCGCCCTGGAGGCGCTGCGGCACGGTGAAGAGGCGGTGCAGGAGATGCGCGCCCGCTACGACCGCCGCCGCCGCCTTATCGTGGAGGGGTTGAACAGCATCGGGCTGACCTGTTTTGAGCCCAAGGGGGCGTTCTATGCCTTCCCCTCCATCGCCGCCACCGGCCTGAGCGATGAAGAGTTCTCGGAGCGGTTGCTGTTGGAGGAAAAGGTGGCCTGCGTCCCCGGCAGCGCCTTTGGCGCCTGCGGTGCAGGCTATGTGCGTTGCTCCTATGCCACCGCCTATGAAAAGATCGAGCAGGCGTTGGAGCGGATGGCCCGCTTTGCGCAACGGCATGGCTGATGGAGAGCCAGAGGCAAATGGAAGAGTCGGTCCATCCACCCGATCCGCCCCTCTCCCCTCGTCCTTCCTGGGACGATTATTTCATGCAGATCGCCTTTCAGGTGGCCCGGCGCAGCACCTGTCCCCGGGCAGCGGTGGGGGCGGTCCTTGTCCGCGACAAGCGGATCCTGACCACCGGCTACAACGGCGCGCCGCGCAACCTGCCCCACTGCACCGAAGTCGGCTGCCTGATGGTCAACGGCCACTGCGTGCGCACCCTCCACGCCGAGCAGAATGCCATCATCCAGGGCGCACTCCACGGCGTAAACGTCTCCGGCAGCACAATCTATGTCACCCACCAACCCTGCCTGACCTGCGCCAAGATGATCATCAACGCCGGCATCGTCCGCGTCGTCTATGCCGGCGACTATCCTGACGAAATCGCCGTCAGCTTCCTGGAAGAGGCCGGGGTGGAGATGTGTAAATTTGAGAGGGGAGATATCGGCTCCCCGCCGGTCGGGGGGCGGGCGATTGGAGGTCACACCGGGTAGCCGAAGGCATTGCCTTCGGCTACCCGGATACGGGACGCCTGCCGCTCAGCGCCGCTTCAAGATGACGGGCAGGTAGTGGTAGACTGGCGGCAGCTGCACCGCCGCCGAACGGATCAGGGTCGTGCAACCGTCGCCGATCTCGGCGCTGTTGGTGATGACCTGGGTCGGCCGACCGGCCCTGATCCACGCCGTGCAGGTGATGGCTACCTCCTCCCCCGGATCGAGCGAGCCTGCCCAGTGCACCTCCTCGCTGTTGCAGCTCACCGTCCCTGCCGAAGCAGCACAAAAGCCGGTGCCCTCCAGCTCAGCCGGCAGATCGTCATGCAGCCAGGCAGCAGGGGCATAGCCCCCTGTGTTGCGGAGGATCAGGGTATAGGTCAGCAGATCGCCCACCTCTGCCCCGGTGGGGGTGACCTGTTTGACCGAAGAGGTCAGGTCCGGCAACCGGACAGGAGTGGCCGCCTCCAGGGTCACCGGCCCGCCCATCTCCTCTTCGAGATAGGCGGTGTTGGTCAGGAGCGGATGTTGGGGGTCGGGCGGACAGCCGACGGTGATGGCAAAGGTCAGGGTCACCGGCACGCCGACACTCACCGCCCCGCTCCAGGTGATGGCCTGGCGTCCGGGATCATACCCACCGCTCCCGCCTGATTGCCAGAAGCTGCCGGGGAGATAGGTGGCGTTGGGCGGGATCGGGTCGGTCAGTTCCACCAGGCCGGCATCCCAGGTGCCCACGTTGGTCAGAAGGAGGGTGTAGGTGAGCAGGTCGCTCAGTTCTACCAGACCGGGGCTGGCCATCTTGACCGATCCCCGCAGGTCGGGGGCCAGCACGGTCGTGGTGGCCGGCGGGGCGATGGCGAACGGCGGGTTGACCCCATCGTTCAGCCGGGCGGTGTTGGTGATGAGGGTGCCGCCCGGCAGCGGGTGGGCAACGGTCACCCGGAAGGTGATGGTCACCGGTTCATAGACATTGACATCTCCCTGCCAGGTGACCAGGCCGCCGGCATAACCCACCGTGCCTGTCGTCGCCGTCAGATGGTCGGCCCATATCACAGCGGGCGGCAGTGGGTCGGTCAGGATCGCCCCGCGTGCGTTGTCGGTGCCGGTGTTGGTCAGGATCAGGGTGTAGGTCAGCGGGTCGCCGGGGAAGGCGGTGTTGAACGGCTGGCCGTTGACCAGTTTCCATGAAGTGGTCAGGTCAGGCGTGGAGACGACGGTGAAGGTAATGCACCGTTCAAAGGGCGAATGCAGACCATCCCACATCCAGGCGCAGTTGTCAATCACCAGGTTGTCGGTCAGGGGCAGATGGAGCTGAGCGTTGAACTCGATGGTCACCGGCAGGTTGAAGGTGATGGATTCGGTCCAGGTGATCCGGTCCGAGGCATAGCTGTAAGCAAGGGTGGGATGGCTGGCCCAGGGCACGCCGACCAGCTCCAGGCCGGCCGGCAGCGCGTCGGTGATCATGCCCGGTGGCCGGCCCAGGTCGGTGTTGGTGAAGACGAGGGTATAGGTCACCCACCCGCCGGGGATGGCCAGCGTGGGGGTGACGGCCTTGAACGACTGCCGCCAGTCGGGGTGGAGGTCCACCCGGAAGAGGGAGGTCTGGCTGCCCAGGGCCGGGCGTTGAAACAGGCCGGCATGCGCCATCTGGGGATAGACCAGGATGCGGAAGGCAACATCGTCCTGGCGCGATTCCCGGTAGATCAGCGGGCTCAGGTGGCCGTCGCGGATCAGGTCGTGCATGGCATCCCAGATGAACAGGTGGAGCGTGCCGCTGGGGCTGGTGGCCAGGTTGTCCGTCCCGTCGCCACCGGCGGCTGTGGCCGGCAGCCACTGGCCACCGCCATCCCACGACACCTGCGGGACGATCCGCAACGCCGGGTCCGACTCGTCATCAAACAGGGTGTAGGTGATGGGGATGGTTTTGAAGACATGGAATTCCTGAGTGGAAAAGCCGGCTGCGTCCGCGGTCAGGCCCGGCCGGTCAATCCACACATAGGTCGGGTCGTTGGGCAGGCCGGGCGAGGAGATCAGGCTGTTGTAGTAAAGGCGATTGAGCTGGTTGTAGTTGGCCACGGCCAGGTCCAGGTCGCCGTCACCATCCACATCCCCCCAGGCCAGGCTGCGGCTGTCGCTGACATCTGTTGAGCTCCAGGCGGCTTTGTTGCCCAATGTCCCGGCCAGGTTCAGGTAGAGGCGGTTGGCCTGGTTGCCGGCGTTGGCCACGGCCAGGTCCAGATCGCCGTCGCCATCCACATCGCCCCAGGCCAGGCAGCGGGTGTTGTCCACCTCGGTCGTGGTCATGACCAGGGTCAGGGTGTGGCTGATATTTTCATAGAGCCGGTTGGGCTGGTTATAGTTGCCCACGGCCAAGTCCAGGTCGCCGTCGCCGTCCACATCCCCCCAGGCCAGGCTCCAGCTGTTGTCGCCCTCGCCAAAATCCAGGACCGGGGTCAGGAGATTGTCTCTGTTCTCGTAAAGGCGGTTGGGGCCGGTGGAGTTGGCCACGGCCAGGTCCAGGTCCACGTCATTGTCCCAATCGCCCCAGGCCACAGCCTGCGAGGTGTCCGACTCGGCAGAGACCCAGACGGGATTGGGGTTCAGGGGTGGATTCCCCCCCACATTTTCGTAGAGGACGTTGGGCGCGCCGGTGCTGGCGGTGTTGGCCGCGAACAGGTCCAGGTCGCCATCGCCATCCCAATCGCCCCAGGCTACGGCGGTCGTGCGCCGGCCATCCGCCGAGGTCCAGGCCAGCACCAGGTTGCCGCCGGTATTTTCGTAGACGCGGTTGGGCTGGGCCAGGCTTGAGCCATAGTTGCCCACCGCCAGGTCCAGGTCGCCATCGCCATCCCAATCGCCCCAGGCCAGGCTGCGCGTGTCGTCTGCCTCAGCCGAGGTCCAGGCCAGCCCCAACACTCCGCCGTTGTTCTGATAGACGTAATTATAGCTCGCAGTGCCCATCGCCAGGTCCAGGTCCCCGTCGTTGTCCCAGTCACCCCAGGCCAGGCTGTAATTGGTGTGGACGGGGGAGGTATCCCAGCCGGTGTCCGACCGTTCGAAAACACCATTCCGGTTGCCGTAGAGCCGGGAGGGTTGGCTGAGGTAGCTGCTGTCGTTGGCGGCGAACAGGTCCAGGTCGCCGTCGCCATCGGCATCGCCCCAGGCGACGGCCCATGTCCTGTCATTCTGTTCATTGTTCGCCGTCCAACTCAGGGTCAGCGCCCCGCCGTCGTTGCGATAGACGCGGTTGGCGGCATTGTCCGGTCCGTTGCTGGGGCCGTTGCCCACGGCCAGGTCCAGGTCACCATCGCCATCCCAATCGCCCCAGGCCAGGCTATAGGTCACATCGTTCTCTGTAGAGGCCCAGGAGGGGTTTATGGGCAGGTAAGGGGGTCCCCCGTTGTTGAGATAGAGATAGTTGGGTCCACCGGCCGGTGCGTTGGCATTGCCCACGGCCAGGTCCAGGAAGCCATCACC
>Ga0209101_1002418_pt1 | contig 12328 bp, 12 predicted proteins | sample ConPoolayeCmetaG_FD_185481 | JGI IMG/M metagenome (GOLD analysis project Ga0209101, IMG submission 185481) | Hot spring microbial mat communities from California, USA to study Microbial Dark Matter (Phase II) - Cone Pool mat layer C metaG... ... | reverse complement strand
TGCTGGCCGCGCGCTGGCCTGCGGGACGCTAGGCGCGCAAGGCAGCGGCGCCGCGCTCCGCGGCGCTGGAGGGGTGTTCTGAAGGCGGCGCCCAACCGGGTCTGGGGGGCAGTGCACGAAGGCGCCCCGCGGGGCGGGCTGGGAGCGGCAGTGCGCACGGGCGTGGCTAGCCCACTTGGGGCCGGGCCTTACCGAGTTGGGGGATTAGGGTTCGAACCCTTGACGACTGCGTGGTGACTTCGTAGGCTTTCCTTGGCAGGATCGCTTTATGGTCCCACGCGAAAGGATTCATCCCCTGGCTCGGGGCGGAACCTGAGGAGGCGGGCGAGGGCCCGGGCGGCTCTCCTCGCTCTCGAAGGTTCCCAGCGCCTCCGCCTTCTGAAGTCTTCCCCGGAGCCTCGGAGGGCGGAGAAAAACTGCCATCCGGGGAGGAGGGAAGACACGATGAGCACCAACCTTACCGACAACCGCGCCATGTGGGCCCACCTCGGCCTGGACTTAGACAAGCACGACGCCTTGTTGCAGGCCTTGGGAAGCCTCTACCAGCAAACCTTTCTGACCCAGACAAACCGACCGCAGGCGATGAGCTACTTCGACTTCGTCATGAGCGAAGTGCACGGCCTGCGGATCCGCGAGCTCCTCGACGCCAAAGCCGCCGGGCGCAAGGTGGTGGGATCTTTTTGCGTTTACGTCCCGGAGGAGTTGATCCTGGCCCTGGACGGGGTTTCCGTGGGTCTGTGCGCCGGGGCGGAGTTCGGCTTCGAAGCGGCCGAGTCGTACGTGCCGCGCACCACCTGCGCCCTTATTAAGTCGTTTTTTGGCTTCGCCCTGGAGAAGGTGTGCCCGTACCTGGCGACCACCGATCTGGTGGTGGGGGAGGCCACCTGCGACGGCAAGAAGAAGGCCTACGAGACCTTTTCCGGCATGGTGAAGCGCTTTTACGCCATGGACATGCCTCAGCATCACTCGCCGGAGGGGAGAGCCCTGCTGCGTGCCGAGTTCGAAAAGCTCGCCCGCGAGCTGGAAGATCTCACCGGTCGCCGGCTGGAGGTGGAGCCGCTGCGGGCGGCCATCGGCACCGTCAACGCCAAGCGCGCCGCGCTGGCCCGTTTGGCCCAGCTGCGGGCTGCCGACCCTCCCCCCATCTCAGGCCTCGATGCGCTGCTCATCAACCAGATCGCTTTCTACGACGATCCGGCGCGCTTCACCAAGGCGGTGCAGGACGTGTGCGACGAGCTGGAGGGGCGGGTGGCGCGCGGGGAAGGGGTGATGCCGGCAGGAACGCCGCGGGTCATCCTCTCGGGGTGCCCCATGGCCGTCCCCAACTGGAAAGTCCCGGCCATCGTGGAGCAGGCGGGGGCGGTGGTGGTGGGCGAAGAGAGTTGCGTGGGGGAGCGGGGTCAGCGCAACCTGGTGGAAGCCACCGGCAACACCGTTGAAGAGCTTATGGAGCGCTTGGTGGACCGCTACTTCCAAATCGACTGCGCCATTTACACCCCCAACCCCGAACGCCGCGAGCATACCCGCGCCATGCAGCGATCGCTTCATGCCGACGGGGTTATCCACTACGCCCTGCAGTTCTGCACCCCGTACCAGATGGAAGCGTTCACCATGGAACGCCACCTGGAAGCCGAGGAGGTACCGGTGTTGCGGATCGACACGGACTACGGCGCCGAGGACGTGGGGCAGTTGCGCACCCGTATCGAGGCGTTCGTCGAACGGTTGCGAGGGTAGGGGTGCGAGCGGCCGGACTGGACATCGGCTCCCGCACCATCAAGCTGGTGGTGTGGGAGGACGGGCGGACGGTGGCGCAGCAAGTGGTGGAGACCACCCACGATCCGTTACGGGTGTGCCGGCAACTGGTGCAGGAGAGCGCCCCGGATCGCCTGGTGGCCACCGGCTACGGGCGCCACCTGGTGCGGGAGCACCTCGGGGCCGAGGTGGTCACCGAGATCCGCGCCGCCGCGGTGGGGGCGCACCACCTGCAGCCCACCGTGGGGTTGGTGGTGGATATTGGCGGGCAGGACACCAAGGCCATTGCCCTGGACCCGTCCGGGCGGGTGCGCAAGTTCGAAATGAACGATAAGTGCGCCGCCGGCACCGGCAGGTTCCTGGAGGTGATGGCCACCGCCCTGGCGTACACCTTGGCGGACTTTGCCGCCGCGGCGTCCAGCGCCGCGGCGGCCGCCAAGGTGAGCGCCATGTGCACCGTGTTTGCGGAGTCGGAGGTGGTCTCCCTGGTCGCCCGGGGTACGCCCCGCGACCAGCTGGCCCTCGGTATCCACACGGCCATCGTCGAGCGTACCGGCGCCATGGCGCGCCGCCTTCTGGGGGAGGGTGACGTTCTCTTCTGCGGTGGGGTGGCCCACAATCCTTTCGTGCGGGCCAAGCTTGCCGAGCTCTTGGGGCGGCCGGTACACGTGCCGGAAAGCCCGCAAACCGTGGGGGCGTTGGGGTGCGCCCTGCTGGCGGCCGGCGACGGCGCTGCCATCTGAGCGGGGTGCGACCACCGGTTCCAGCGCCGGGAGGGCGCAGGGGAGGCCGCTTCCGGGATGCGCCCGTGAGGGCTGCTTACTTTCAAGGAAGCGACCCGGAGAGGGGCGGGGAGTTGGCCTGCCGTGGCCTGCGCAACCTACAATTCCTTGTGCCACATGCCTCGGGTAAGGGCGATAAACGGCCAGCCTGCGTCGACCGAGGCAATCTGCTTTGCCAGCTCCTCATACAACTGCTGCTCAGAGTACAGATGCCCGGTCGCATCACAGAGACAGGAGAAAGTGCGGACCCTTTGAGGGATCGCGGAATAGTGGACGCCACCGGAGGTGCCCCCCATGGCCGTGTGGACGAACTCCACGGTGAGGTTGTTCGGCCAACCGCACCACGACCGCAGCATCAACACGCAGGCGGCGACACACTGTCGCGTGCCTGGCGTCTGCGTGACGATGGGCACGCCGAGGTCGACGCCTTTCGACTGGCCTGGTGGAAAGCAGGTGATCGTGAAGCCGCTGAGGAGCACGACCAGTGCGCCGGCGATGAGGAAGGATCGAGAGAATCGCGCCATCGCTGCCTCCCCTGTGCTCTCTCAGTATTTCTTTTTTTTGTCAAGCTCTGCGTCCGCTGCCCCTGATTCGTCGCTGCTGCGGGCATGGCTCACAGTCGAGGGTTCTGCGCGCCTGGTGGAGCACCGCTGGCCTGGCGGCGGCGAGCAGTAGCACCGCGTGCGCTATGCTTGTCATCCACAGGGCAGCGGGGAGGGTTCATGGGAGCCGAGATCTTCACCAACGCGTGGGCCAAGGCGTGGGCCAAGAAGATCAACGCCAACGCCAACTACAAGAAGTCGGCGGCGAGCTGGGAGGGGGCGATGGTGCTGGAGATGACCGCCGACCCCGCCTGGGGGGTGCCGGAAGACCGGGCGGTGATTGCCGATTTATGGCATGGGGAGTGCCGCAGCGCCGCCGCCGCCAAGCCCAAAGACGTCGAAGCGGCGCCGTACGTTATCCGGGCCACCCCGGCGGTGTGGAACGACGTGCTCTCCGGCGATATCGACCCCATCTTCGGGTTGATGCGGGGCAAGCTCAAGCTGGTGAAAGGCGGACTCTTCTCCCTCCTGCCCTACGCGGCGGCGGCCAAGGAGCTGGTGATCTCCGCCCGGGAAGTGGACACCACCTTCCCGGAAGGGTGGCCCTAGCCGCCAGGGGAATCGGGGTTACGGCTCCAGGTCGGCCGGCGTGGGGGTGACGCGCAGCGCCGGGCCGCCCCCCGGGGGGGAAAACCCCACCTTGCAGGAGCCGGCGTGGGCGATCATCGCCACCACCAGGGCGAGCAGTGCCAAACCCAGCGCCGCCAAGAAGTACTCGCCCGGGTTGCGCCCCTTGCTGCGTCGCTTCGCCGGAGAGCGTGTGAACTTCGCCATCGCCGTGGCATTGTACCCGAGGGCGGCCGGGGGAGGGGAGGTGGTCACTTTCCGGCCAGCAGAAGCGGGACCAGCCCCGCCAGGGCCAACAGGGTAAGCCCGGCGAGACCCCGCCGGCCACTGGCCCGGTCGGCGAAGGCCAAGGCGTAGAACCCCTTGGCCAGGTTGTTGGCGGCGGCAGCCAGGGTGACGGCCACGGCGGCGACGGCCACCGGCGTGATCGCCCCGGCGGTTTGCGTCAGGGACAGGATGAACGGATCCACGTCACCGACCCCCAACAGGAGTGCCAAGACGTACACCCCAGTGGCACCCAAATGGCGTAGGACCAGTTCGCTGACCACCAGGACGGCTACAAACAAGGCGGCAAAGGCGAAGGCGGCGCCAATCTCTAAGGGGTTGCGCGGCGCCTCGCCTTGAGTGGCTGGCGGTGCGGCCGCGCGGCAGCTTTTGGCCCACAGCGCCCCGGCAGCGGCGGCCAGCAGGCCAAGGGCGATGAACGGCGCGGCCAGCCGGGCCGCCAGGTCGCGGTTGAAGATGCAGAGCAGCGCTGCCAGGCGCAGGTACATCATTCCCGAGGCCACCACCATGGCGCCGGCGAACAGCGACGGCTGGCGGGCTTGGGCGGCGCGGCGGGCCAGGGCCACGGTGGTTACGGTGGAGGAGTACACCCCGCCCAATACGGCGGTGAGCACGACCCCCCCGCGCTGCCGGGTCACCTGCTGCAGCAGGTAAGACCCGTACGAGATGCCGCACACCGCCACCACCACGAGCCAGGTGGTGTAGGGGTTGATCTGAAACTGGGTGAACTCCCGGTTGGGCACCACGGGCAGGATAACTGCGGTGAGCAGGAGGAACTGGGTGAACGTCACCACCTCCTGGGGCGGCAGCCGACGGGAGAGCGCCTCCAGGCCGACCTTGAACTCCAAGAGCAGCACGCACACCACCACCAGCGCCGTGGCGATCCAGTAGTCACCCCGGGCCACAAGTGGTCCCAGAAGGAACGTCAGCACCCCGGTGAACTCGGTGGTCACCCCGGCGTCGCCGGCGCTGGCGATCTTGTGCCGGTAGGAGAGGAGCAAGAAGGCTGCCACCACCACCAGGCCCCCCAGGACGGCCAGCACGTTGTCCACCGCCAGGCGCCCCAGGGCGTAACCCACCATGCCGATGATGGGAAAGGTGCGCACCCCGCCGAAGATGTAGTGCCCGGCCTCGGCCTTGCGCCGCTCCCGCTCCAACCCAAGCAGGAACGACAGCGACAGCACCAAGAGGATATCCAGTGCCGCCGGCTGTTCGAGCAGCGCCGAGGGGGCGGCGGCGTCTTCGTTCACCCACTCATGCTAACGCAAATTGGCAGTTGCCGCAGGTAACTCCCGCGGTCACAGGCCGCGCGCCGCGGCAAGGCGGGTGAGGGCGGCGCCGTGCAGCCGATCGGCCTCGCCCAGCGCCTGCAGGAGCTGGGCGACCTCGGGTACCGCGGCGCCGATCGCCTGGCGATAGTGGCTCTCGGCGGCGGCGTTCTCGAGGTTCACGGCCGCCTGGATCGCCACCTGGAGGGAGGGGGGCGAGCCGTTGCCTCGCAGCGCACGGCAGGCCGCCAGGCAGCGTGCCACCTCGTCCAAGGAGGCGTCGATGGCCGGGAACAGGCGGGGATTTTGCCGCGCCAGCCGCCGGAGGTGTTCCACCATGGCGGCGTGGCGCTTCTCGTCCATGGCCAGCCGGAAGAACACCCGCGCCGCCTCGCGGTCGGCCGCGTACGTCTCGGCCAGCCACTCGTACAGCCCTTGCATCCCTTTCTCCAGCTCCTCGAGCGGCCTCAGAAGCGCTTGGATCTCCATGACTCCCCAATGCAGTCTGTTTTGCGGCAAACAACAGGTCGCCTGGGGTAACGCGCCGGGCGGGTGGATTCTTCCCTCTGGCCAGGCAGCGCGAGTCTGCCGCGGGCTTATGGGTGCGGCCGCATCAAGCCCCGCTGGTGGGCGGTGCATCGGCGCCCGGCGGCACGGCCGGCGCTCCTTGTCGCGCCAGCGCAGCTGCCCGAAGGGCGCGGATCTCCAGGGTCAACTCCTCGATGCGGGCCTCGAGGGTACGCGTGTTGTCTTGGGTCATCTCATCCACGAACACCGCGTTGGCCAGGGAGAGCCCGAGGATGCCGCCGATCAGGACGGCGACGATGAAGTAAACCCGCGAGGCCAACGCCCAGAGCGGATGATCGGCACGCGCAGCGAGCAGGTCAGGAATCTCGTACCACCCCTCCACGGTGAACACCTTGAACAGCGAGTACAGGGACATCAGGGGGTTGCCGAAGTACTCGGGGGCGAGGTCGCCGAAGAGAAACGATGCGCCGGTGGCGAGGATAAAATTGACCAGCGCCAGCGCCAGGAAGACCCCCACGGAGGCGCGCAAGGCGCGGCGGATGCCGGCCATCAGGTGATCACGGTTGGGAATGAATGTGAGCAGCCGGAAGAGCCGGAACAACCGGCCCAGGCGCAGCAACAGGACGACCGAGAAGGCGTGCAGGTCCACCAACGGGGTGACCAGTACCGGCAGGCTCGCCAGCACCACCGCGAAGTCGAAGCGATTTGCCCCCGAGGCGAAGTAGCCGCGCCACGTGCCGAGGCGGATCTTGATGGCCGCCTCCAGCACGAAGAAGACTACGCAGCCGTAGTCGATCCAGAACCACGGGGACGCTGTGGTATCCCGCTCGCCCTCGAAGCCGAGCAGGAACAGCGCCACCGCGTTGATCACGATGGCCGCAACGACGTTGCGTTCAGAAACCAGAGCGGCAGCGAGACGGGTCATGGGACTGCGATAGTGACATGCCCCCGCATCGACTACCGGCGGGCCGGCAGCGGCGTCGTGGGAAGGGGGCGCCGCTCGGCGGCCAGGGCCAGGAGGCGAGAGCCCAGGGCGCCGTAGGACAGACCTGCCAGCTCCGCCGCCAGGACCGTGCTGGTGTCCGGACTTAGATCGGGGTTGGGGTTGACGTCGAGTACGTAGAAAACCCCGTCGCGTTCGCGAATGTCGATGCGGGCAATGTCACGGCAGGGGAGGCAGGCGTAGGCGGCCATGGCGGTGGCGACCAGCTGAGCGCTGCGATGGGGGTCGAGGGGGGCCGGCAATCGCACCTGGATTTGCTCGAAGTCGGGGGAGCCGGGGGAGAACTTGGCGTCCCAGGTGCACAGCCGCTCGCGCACGTGGCGGCACGCCGAGAAGTCCATCTCTGCCGCCGGCAGCGCTGCGAGGTGGCCGTTGCCCCAGAGCGACACGTGGTACTCCGGCCCGTCGATGAAGTCCTCCACCAGGGCGGGCTGGTGGAGGGTCTCGACGACCCACGCCACCCGTTGCCGCAGCTCTCGAGGGTTGAGCACTACCGCTTCCCGGGTGAGCCCGACGCTGCAATGCTCGTTCGCCGGCTTAACGATGGCTGGGAAACGGCGCCACGACGCCGTTTCTCCATTCACCAGGTGCCACGCCGGTGTGGCCACTTCGGCGCGCTCCAGCCGTTGCTTGACCCGCGGTTTGTCCCAGGCGAGCGCGAGGGCTCGGGACGAGGCGCCGGTAAAAGTGAACCCGGCCGATTCCAGAAAGGCGGCGACGGTCACGTCGCCGTAGCGTTGGCCGGGGAGATCCTCGCACCAGTTGAAAACCACCCACTCCTGGGGGCGGTAGGGCGCCAAGGCGGCGGCGAGGTCCGCGGTGGTGACCGCCACCGTCTCCACCTCATGGCCGCGCGCGCGCAACCCTTCGGCCAGCAACTCCACGTCCCGTTGCGCAACGCGCAGATCATCGGCGCTCCACTGCGGGTCCAAGTTGTGCAGCAGGAGGGCCGGAAGATCCTGGGGGTCGCGCGCTGCCGTCATTGGCCGCTACCTCCTTGCCTGACCAGGTAGGGTTCGTGAAGCGGTGCGAGAACGAAGAACCGGGCCTGCCCCGGTCTTTCGATGGTGCGCGCCAGGCGCTGGGTGGCAGCCTAGCGATTCGCGAAGCGGTTGGCAAGGTGTGAGGAGTTGAACCTGGGGCGCTACCGTCCCACGAGCACGTGCGCCCCGACGAGCCCGTGGCTATGCCGCTGGGTGGCAGCGCGGGCGGGCCTTCACCGCGGCGTGGGTGGCGTGGCCACTGGGGTGAGCCCGGTGTGCGCCGGGGCAGGACGCGAGGCCAGCGCCCAGGAGTGCCGCTGCGGTGGAACGGGGCGGCAGTGCCGTCCGCCCTCGCCCCTCGGCCGTACGGTGGTTGCCCGTGGTCAGACCTCTTCGAGGATCGTGACCGAGTGCACGCGCACCGGCGTGCGCGGCCGGTCGTGGGAGTCGGTGGGGACCTTTTCGATGGCCCGAACCACTTCCATCCCCTCGATAACCCGACCGAACACCGGGTGCTTCGACGGTCCGGGCGAGAACCAGTCCAGGTAGGCGTTGTGGTGGGTGTTGATGAAGAACTGGGAACCCCCGGAGTTGGGACGCCCGGTGTTGGCCATAGACAAGGTACCGGGCTCGTTGGAGAAACGCGCCGAGGGGAGGAATTCGTCGGCGATGGTGCCGTGGGGCGGGCCGCCGGTGCCGGCCCGGGGGCTTTGTGGATCGCGGCTGTAGGGGCAGCCGAACTGGATCATGAAGTTGTTGATGACTCGGTGGAAGTGTAGCCCGTCGTAGAACTTCCCTTTGGCGAGAGCGATGAAGTTAGAGGCGGTGATGGGCATCTCGGCGAGGAAGATCTCGGCCTTGAAAGTGCCGAAGGAGGTGTCGAAAACGGCGATGGGGTTGGGCATGACGATTCCTCTCTGGCGAACCAGTGTACCTCCTTCTTGCCCCGGCGCTACCCCGGGTTGGTCTCGGCCGTCGTACGGGCCGCGACCCCGACTTTGGTGCCGAGCCGAGAGAAGGTAGACCATCCGCAGCTCGAATCCGGGACCGGGTGCTCTGCGCCCGCCGTCGCGCGGGCTCGCCCCGCACCCATCGGCGCTGCCGGCGGGGATCACGGCAGGGAGGACCCGGAGGTGGGGCGAGAACGGCAAAATCGTTCATTTCCGCCTCGGCCTGAAGGTGCTGCTGGAGGGGCCGGACGGAGAACTGAAGACAAAGACAGAATAAGACTTAAACGCCGGTGTTGGGATAATTATAAGGTTTTGTCCAGACTTCAAATTGATAATTTGGAATTCGTCGAGACACTTTCTACTTTTCAGCCAGTAGGGTCGCGGTGGCTTCGCACCGGACGCGAAATGATAAGGAGGACGAGATGAAGACACTTACCAGGTACGCAGTTCTTGTTGGTCTCGCCGCCCTGCTGGCGGCCTCGGGGCAGGCAGCGACGCCGCTGCAGGCGATCTTCAGCGCAGACAACCCGGCTGGCAACACGGGGTCGGCACGGGTGCGGGTGGTGCATGGGTCGCCCGACGCCCCGGCGGTGGACGTTTTGGTGCAGAACGCTCCGGCCTTTACCAACGTGGGCTTTGCCGACATCACCGGTTTTGCCTCTGTCCCTGCTGGCACCTACAACGTCAAGGTGGTACCCGCCGGCGCCACCTCGCCGGTGGTTATCGAGGCGAATTTGACGCTGGCCGCCGGCACCGACTACACGGTGATCGCCACCGGCCTTTTGGCCGACATTACGCCGGTCATCCTCACCGCCTCGGGCGGGGGTCCGGCCGCCGGCAACGCGTGGGTGCGCTTCTTCCACGGCTCGCCGGACGCGCCGGCGGTGGATATCGCCGTCAAGGGCGGCCCGGTGCTGTTCCCCAACGTGGCGTTCCGGCAAAGTGCCGCCTATGTGGAGGTGCCCGCCGGCACCTACGACCTGGAGGTGCGGGTGGCCGGCACCAGCACCGTGGCGCTGGCGCTGCCGGGCGTGACCTTGGCCAACGGGGGGGTCTACACCGCCTACGCCGTGGGGCTGTTGGCCGATCTGGGCAAGCTGTCCCAGTTGTACTTTGTCCCCACCGCGGCGCGCGGCCAGGGGTTTGCGGGTTCCTTCTGGAAGACCGACGTGGATGTGCTTAACGGTTCGGCGACGCGGGCCACCTTCAAGTATCTCTGGTTGCCGCGCAACCGGGACAACGCCCAGCCGGTGGAGTCGGTGCTCTTCACCCTCGAGCCGGGTGAGGCGTTGCGCCACGCCGATGTGCTTAACGCCGCCTTCGGCGTCACTGACAGCGTCAACGCCTTCGGTGCCCTCGCCCTGCTCTCCGATAGCGCGAGCCTCGCCATTTACTCCCGCACCTACAACCACACGCGGGACGCGGCGGCGGGAACCTTCGGGCAGGGGATCCCTGGATTACTCCTGGGACAGTTGATCCCCGCCAACACGAAAAAGCGCCTCATGTTCTTTACGGAGAACCCGGCCTTCCGCAGTAACTTGAGTCTCCTCAACGGGGTGGGTTCACCGATCACGGTGAACTGGAAGCGCTATCGGCCCACCGGCCGGCTCATCGATGAGGGTTCGCTGGTCTTGCCCGCCTGGGGAACCGTCCAGATCAATCGCCTCTTCTCCGCCGAGGCTCCCATTGAGGGCGGCTACGTGGAGCTGTGGACCGAAACACCGGGAGCGCGCTTCTTCGCCTGGGGTTCGGTGCTGGACAACAAGACTTCCGATCCCGCCACCATCCTGCCTCAGTAGCGTGGCTGTACCCAAAAAGCGCGGCGGGGGCCCCTCGCGGCCCCCGCCGTTCTTTGTTGAGTCCTCTCCCTCACCTCTCCAGGTCGGCCAACGCCTTGGGGATGTCGGCGGTGAGCACCTCGGGCGCCCCGTCCGTGACCAGCACATCGTCTTCGATGCGCAGGCCGCCGAACTCCCGCATGCGGTCCACCCGGTCCCAGTTCACCCGCTGCCGGTGCTGGGCGCGCAGCTCAGGGTCGTCCAGCAGTGCCGGGATGAAGTAAATCCCCGGCTCGATGGTGGTCACGAAGCGCTCCTGAAGGGGTAAATCGCAGCGCAGGTAGCGCAGTACCGGGTGGTCCGAGCGCTGCCGGCCGGGCAGGTAGCCGGAGGCATCGCGCACCCCCAGCCCCACCAAATGCCCGAGTCCATGGGGGAAGAAGAGGGCCACGGCGCCCGACTCCACCAGCTCGTCGGCGCTGCCTTGCAGGTAACCCAGGTGGGCGAGGCCCTCGGCGATGGCCCGGGCGGTGGCCAGGTGCAGCTCGCGGAACTCGGTGCCGGCTCGGCAGCCGTCCACCGCCGCTACTTGCGCCTCGAGTAGCAGCGCGTAGAGGTCGCGCTGCTCGGGGGTGAAGCGGGCCCCCGCCGGGTAGGTGCGCGTCACGTCGCCGCAGTACCCGTCCACCTCGGCGCCGGCATCGATGAGCACCAGCTCGCCCTCGGCCAAGCGCCGGCCCGCCGGCTCAAAGTGCAGCACCGCCGAGTGGGGGCCGCTGCCCACGATGGTTCCGAAGGCGCTGCGTTGCGCGCCGGCGCGAAAGAACGCCGCCTCCAGCTCGATTTGGATCTCCCGCTCGCTGCGCCCTGGGGCTAAGGCCGCCCGTGCCGCCGCGTGACCGGCGGCGGTGGCGGCGCAGGCGCGGCGGATGCGCGCCAGCTCTTCGTCGTCCTTGGCCCGGCGCACGGCGGTGAGCGCCTGGCGCAGCTCCTCCCGCAGGGCGGGGTCGTCCTCCACCCCCGGCAAGGGACACCCCAGCACCGCCAGGGGGCGCCCCCGGCGCGCCGAAAGCCACGCCGGGAAGGTGGACGCGGGCACCCCCTCGGACTCTCCGCCCCCCTCCCAGACGCGCTCGGCCTGGGTCACTTCGGGCACGAAGTCCACCCACCCCTCCTGGGGGTCGAAGGCCAGGATGCACCCCGGGCGCACCCGGTCGGCCAGCCAGAAGTACTCCGTGTGGGGGCGGAACGGGTAGGTCTGATCGGCACCGCCGGGGATAGGGATGGGCTCACCCGCGGCGATGAGCACCACCTGGTTGGTGAGGTTGAAGGCCTGCGCCGCCTTGCGCCGGCGCTCCTCGAGGTAGGGTTTGGTGTTGGTCATGGGCAAGAGTGTAGCAAGACGGGGCGCCCCGCGCTCCGGGGTCGCTGGCGACGGTGCTGTCCAGAGGTGGGTTGCAGCGCTACACTCACTCCATGGCGTGGGAGAGGAACGTGCGAGTCATGGGGGGGTGCGCCGCGGTTTTAGGGATGGCGGTGGCGGTTGCGGGAAGCCAGGCGCGGGCGGAGGAGCCGACAGCTGTACGCATCCTGCTCGACCTCAAAAAGATGTACGGAGCGTGCCAAAGCTACCGAGACCGCGGGGAGGTCCGGGTGCGGGGCCTGGTGGAGGGGGGTAGCTTCGGGAGCACGGTCCCCTTCGCCACCGCCTTCGTGCGCGGCGGCGCGTTTCGTTTTCAGCTCACCGACCGCGGCCTTGGGGAGCGGGAGTCGCGGCTGGTGCTGTGGGCTTTTGGGAGCCAGGTACGTGCCTGGTGGGAGGCGGCGGGG